>JADMIO010852298.1_pt1 | contig 79178 bp, 69 predicted proteins | sample 8958161 | NCBI WGS metagenome assembly JADMIO01 (sample SAMN16585339, study PRJNA669376) | soil metagenome | isolation source: Crop rotation soil | place: USA: Cullars Rotation, Alabama | collected 2011 | reverse complement strand
CTTTCCCATTGAGCCACGATTTGAGCGAACACGGCGGCATTGGGATAAGAACTGGCGAGATGGACCCAGACACGCCGCACTGTGACCTGGATCTGAGCACCGATTTTGAGGAGCTTGAGTCGAATCGTGTCGCAACGCGCCTGAGCCAGATCGGTACCTGCCAAACCCAGGCGGCGCAGCGCGTCGAGCAAGACATAGGCAACGGAAGACAACCACAGACGCACCTGATTGCTGCTCATGTGATGGGTTGAGGTGCGGTCGGCAAACAGGCATAACTGCTGCTCTTTGATGCGATTCTCCATCTCACCGCGGGCACAATAGAGCTTTTCGTACAACTCCTGAGCCTGCCACGCTTTGCAGCTTAGAGAGGTCACCAGGAACCGCGGATTGGCTCCCTTGGCCAAGTGTTCGGCCTTGCCGATGACGCGCCGCTGTCGCGACCAGCTTTTCCGGGTCTGGTAGAGAAAATCCTTGAACACACGGGCCGCCCGGGTAGAGGCTTCGAAAAGCGCACGAGCCTGGGCCAGTTCCCCGCCGAGAGCCCGCTGAAGTCGGGCATTTCGAGCCAAGCCCAAGACAAAATCCACTTCGTTTTGCTCACACCAACTCATCAACTCTTCACGAGCAAACCCGGAATCGCCGCGCACGATAATCCGCACGTGCGGCCAACTCTGGCGAATCCGGGCCACGATGCGCGCGAGCTCTTCGACGGCGCCAAACGAGGCGTCCACATTGGCCTGTCGCAGCCGGGCGCACAACAGGTGAGAGCCGCAGAAGATATACAAGGGGAGATAGCAGTAGCCTCCGTAATAGCCATGGAAAAAACGGCCTTCCTGCTGGCCGTGCACAGGATCGTCGGTGGCGTCGAGATCCAGCACGATCTCAACCGGAGCTTTCCGATAAGCGGCGACAAACACGTCAACAAAGAAGCGATCCACGGCCTCGGGATCGACGCTGATCTTGCGATAGCGATCCTGCTTGACGGCTCCCCATTCCAGGCGGTTCAACGTGCTCTTGCCGGCCAGAGGTTTGCCCCGATCCTGCTCCTGGCGTCGATCGCTGCCGGTCGGATCGGCCTTGCCGACAACCGTCGCCAGCAACGGATCGGTCCGCAACTCTTCGTGGTCATTGAGATCTTCGTAGGCCAGGGCCAGAGCCAAGACCCGCTGGCGCACCAGGTCCTTGACACTGTGCTCCACCAGGCTCGGATTGCGGTGATCCTGGAAACAAGCGGCAAATCGGTCCAGAAGCCCCAAGCGCCGGTCGACTTCGCCCAGCAGCACGACACCGCCGTCGGAGCTGAGCGCACCGCCGTCGAACGCCACCACCAACGTCCTACGAGCCAGGCCTTGAAACTCAAGCTGGTGAGGGATACAGTCTGTCGTCATAGGGCTATCCTCTTTTGGGGTACAAGTGATTGGTGACACGACACTTATACCACGAGAGGTAGCCCTTTCTCGTTATCTCCGTGAGAAATCCGGGCTAGACCGGCTCCCGGATCAGGCCGTGGCGGTGCGGGGCAGGCTGTCCTCGGCGTCGAGGATGCCCCGCAGGGTCTGCGTTAACGTCTGGGCGGAGAACGGCTTCTGGAGGATCGTCTCTTCCCCGGTCATCGATTCGTCGTTGTAGCCCGACATGTAAAGGACCCGGGTGCCGGGCCGGTCGTGGAGCAGGCGTGAGGCGAGCTCCGGGCCTTTCATCCGCGGCATGGTGACGTCGGTGAGGAGGAGGTCGATGGTGCCGCGGAACATGCGCGACATGGCCAGCGCCTCGTCTCCGGACTCGGCCTGGATCACCCGGTAACCCTTGCCGATGAGGATCTGGTGAAGGACCCGCCGCACCTCGTCCTCGTCCTCGACCAGCAGGATGGTCTCCGTGCCGGTGTCGTCCAGGCCGGCCAGGGAGGCGGTCAGCACGGTCCTGGCCTCCTGGGTGACGGGGAGGTAGATCGAGAACGTCGCCCCCTTGCCCGGCGCGCTGTCGACGAAGATGTGGCCGGCGCTCTGCTTGACGATGCCGTAGGCGGTGGCGAGGCCGAGCCCGGTGCCCTCTCCCTTGGTGCTGAAGAAGGGCTCGAACACCCGCGCCTGCGTCTCGGCGTCCATGCCGGTCCCGGAGTCGGTGACGGTGAGCAGGACGTAGGCGCCCGCCGGCACGTCCTTGTGCGGCGCCGGGCTGTCGTGGCCGGCCTTCAGGGCCGCGGTCCGGATCGTCAGCCTGCCCCCGGACGGCATGGCGTGCCGGGCGTTGACGGCGAGGTTGACGATCACCTGCTCGATCTGTCCCGGATCGACCTTGATCGGGCTCAGGCCCGGCGCGAGCTCGGTGGCCAGGTGGATGTCCTCGCCGAGCAGCCGCTGCATCATCTTCTCCAGGCCGGCGACGACGGGATTGAGCTCCAGGACCCGGGTCTCCATCGGCTGGCGCCGGGCGAAGGCGAGGAGCTGCTTGGTGAGGGCGGCGGCCTTCTGGCCGGCTTCCTTGAGCCCGCCCAGGTTGCGCGCCAGGAACGGGTCGTCGCCGTAGCGGTCGAGCATCAGGTCGTTGTAGCCGAAGATGGCGAGCAGGCAGTTGTTGAAGTCGTGCGCGACGCCGGCGGAGAGGCGGCCGATGGCCTCCATCTTCTGCGAGTGGAGGAGCTGGCGCTGCAGCATCTTGTTCTCGGCCTCGTTGCGCTTGCGCGAGGCGATGTCGCGGATGGCCACCACGGTCACGTCCTCGCCCTGGAACACGTAGCGCTTGCCGGCAGTCTCGATGTCGACCACCGAGCCGTCGCGCTTGAACCCGACCCCTTCGCGCGGCGCGTCGTCGAGGTCGGCTTCGCCTTCCGAGACCAGGTCCGAGAGCCGTCGTCCGATCAATTCCTCGGGCTCGTAGCCGAAGATCGCGAGCAGGGCGTGGTTGACCTCCAGGATCACGCCGTTGCGGACGATGGCGATCCCTTCCAGGGTGGCCTCGAACAGCGTGCGGAAACGTTCCTCGCTGCGCCGGATCTCCTCCTCGGCGGCCTTGCGCTGCGCGATCTCCTGCTGGGCGCGCTCGTAGAGCCGGATGTTTTCCACCATGGGAGCGATCTGGTTGGCCACCGTGGTCAGGAGGTGGATGTCCGCGGCGGGGTAGGCGTCGTCGGGGTCGCGGCGGCCCAGGAGCCAGACGCCGATGGTCTCGGCCTGCACGACGAGCGGGATGGCCAGGCGCACCCATTCGATGCGGTCGCCGGAGCCCCGGGAGGGGTAGAGATAGCGTCCGCTGCGCTCCAGCATGGTCTTGAGCTCCGCGAGGCTGGGCGTGCCGTACGGGGGCAGAGCCTTCTCGAAGAGCGTCTCCATGCTCTCGCCGTCGAGGAGGTACAGGGCCGCCTGCCGGACCATCAGCGAAGGGAGGATCTCGGCCGACACGACCCGCGCCAGCACCGAGCGGTCGAAGGCCGTGGGGATGCGCTCCGAGACCAGCTCCACCACCTGGTCGGCGGAGTAGCGGATGCCGAACACGTGCCGGTCCACCAGGGTCTGGAAACGTCCCTGCAGGAGGATCGTCAGGCAGACGAAGAGAAGAGAGGTGCCGAGCACCGCTGCCAGGGGCTGGGCGTCGATGGGCGCCCACCGGCTGCTGACCGCGAAGAGCGCCACCACGTACGTCGTGACCGAGAGCACGGCGAAGGTATAGAGGCCGAGCAGCCGGTTGGCGCGGAACTCCAGCGCCCCCAGGTGGTGCTTGTAGATGGCATAGATGTAACTCATCGGCAGGATGGGGACCGAGAGTATGGATGTCCAGCGCAGCCATGGGAACAGGAGCCGGATGTCCGTGAACAGGAACGTGCGCTCGGCCAGCCAGAAGGGAAGCAACGTGAAGAGCACGAAGAAGGGCGCCAGGCCCAGCACCATGCCATAGAGCATGATGCGGGTCGAAATCTTCACCGCGCCCGGCACGGGCAGGATGAGCCGCAGGCCCAGCAGAATCAGCGGCACCACGATCGCCAGGATCGTCGTCGCGAGGTAAGCCTTCGCGAACGGGCCCAGCAGGTAGAAGGCATCCAGGACGATAGCCGCGAGCGTGACGGCATAGACCGGAGCGAGCACCCGCAGGCGATTGCGCGGGGAGAGCAGCGAGTGCGGCAGGATCAGGTGAAGATGCAGCGACAGCGGCAGGAAGCTCCAGACGAGCAGATGGAAGACGACCGAGGAGTAGAAGATGTGAATCCCGGAGGCCATGCCCGCCGCGAACCACAGGGCGGTGGAATAACTGAACAGGACCAGCACCAGCCAGCGTTCGTCGCGGGGCCTCAGGAAGAGGACGGCGACGGTCCCGAGGAGCCAGAGCATCACCGGCAGAAGCAGTGCCGGGGTGATCTCGGGCCGCGACCCGTCCCCGCCCCAGAAGAGCACGGAGATCTCCATCTCCCTGCCGTTGCGCAGGATCTTCATCCGGAGGCTGCCGTCGCGCCCGACCGCCTTGAGCAGGTCCACCGTGCGGTCGCGGGCGAACTGCTCCCGCGTGATGGACCCCATGGACAGGACCTGGTCGCCGCGCTTCAGACAGGGCGTGTCCGGCGGGCAGGGAAAGACCGTGATGATCCGCCAGTCGGCGTTGGTGGCGAAGCTCGGCGCCTTGGTGACGTTGATGTACGGGTAGTACAGGCAGGGCGCCAGGATGAGAAGAGAGAGGACGACCCACGGAAGGTCGTTCTTCTTCAGCGAGAACCGATTCTGACTGTCCATGATCCGAAAAATGAGGGCGCCAGTATAGCGCCGATGACGCGGCGCCGTCTCCCGGACCGCAAGGGCGCCCGCGGGAAGGGTTGAGAGGCTACCCTGGCTCCCGCGGACGCGGCCCTGACTGGGACTCTTCTGATCACGGACCGGCGACGATCACGCTTTCGCCGTCGTCAGAGGCGATGTGAGATCCTCGGTAGTCCAGACACTCCAGGCACCGGGCTCCGGGGCCGCCTCGGCCGACAGCGCCTTCGGGTTCTCGATGCCCTTCAGCCTGCGAAGAGCCTCAAACAGTCTGCCCTCTTCCTTCCCGGATACGAGCTTCGAATGGAAATCACGAATAAACATGGCAACCTCCTCCCGTGTTGAGGGGAGATCCCCTCCGTAGTTTAACGGCGTAGCTCCGTTCATACAGGGGGCTGTCAAAGGAGGCCGGAGGTCCGCGGGGTGGGTGGCAGGCGCTCCCCTGCCCCGGCTTCGAAAGAAGCCGAAGGGCCCCGCAGAGAGAGATGGCCGTCGGCACGGTGGTCGTGCTCCCATTTGGAAGGTTCAGACCAGTATAGCGCTCTCCAGGGGGGAGGGGGTATATCGCGTACCCAGCGGGGCGCCGCGCGCTGGCCCGCCCGGCCGACCGCCGAGGGTCGGAGAGGCGTCGAGCCACCGGGGCGGGGAGGTCCATTGCATCCTCATTCCATCAACGCCGCAGGCTCTTCCACCCCGACCGACTCCAGGAGATTATGGAGTGGCCGCAGGTGGGCGGCGAGGATTCGCTCGACCGGTCCGGAGTCGCGCAGCGGGACGCCCGCCAGGGTCTCCCGGGCCGCCTGCGAAAGCTCGATCATCTTGAAGGTGCAGTAGCTGACGGCGCCGCTCCGGATCAGGATCTTCTGGGCGTCGGCCAGCGCTTCCGGGTCGTCCGCGCGGGCGGACAGGTCCAGGAACCGCTCCCTCAGCGGATGGTCCGCCGTCATCGCATAGAGGATCGGCAGATTGTTCGAACGGCGGCCCCAGTCGGCCCGGGCCGGCGTCTCCAGGGCGTCCGACAGGTCGTCGCTGACCTGCACGAAGCGGCCCAGGACGCAGCCGAAGGCGTAGAGGCCGTCGACCGCGGAGAGCGGCGCTCTCCCCAGGAGCGCGCCCAGCCGGAAGGCGGCGCCGAACAGCGGCGGCGTCTTCGCCTCCACCGTCCGCCAGTACTCCTCCTCGCTGCGCAGCTCGCTGGAGTCCATGTCCTGGCCGTAGGCCGTGCCCAGAGACATGCGCGCGAACGTGGCATGCAGCTCGGCCCGGACCGCGGGCTCGACCTCCGGAGCGTCCAGCAGGAGATGGCCCGCGGACTGGAAGGCGAGAGCCAGGTTGGCGGCCCGGCCGGCTCCGAGACGGTGGTAGTCCCCCTTGGGGTCGTCGTCGAGCATGTCGTCGACGAGGTGGATGCTGATCAGGGAGCAGAAGACTGCGGCGGCGCCGGCCAGGGCGGCCTCGATCTCGCCGCCCACCGCCTGACAGGCCGCGGCCGGGTAGTCCCACACTGAAATCGTTTCCCGGTGGACAACCCGCTCCGTGAGCCGGAGCATCTGCGGCCAGGCCGAGATCTCCGAGACGGCACGAACCCTCTCCTTGATCTCCTCGAACGTTGCGATCGATTTCCGATCCTCTGCGACCATGGTCCGATCTCCGTCGAAACAGACCCGGGGCCGGAGCCCCGGGCCTGTGATCACTTCACTGAAATAGACCTAACATGTAAGCAAGAAATCTGCCCGATGAATCAGGCTTGAACGGCTGCCATCTCGCTCCCATCCGTCCAGACGATCCATTCGCCGGGCTCCTCGGCGAGCATGGCCTTCGGGTCCTCGAACAGGCTCAGGCGGCGGAGCGACTCCACCAGGGCATTGTTCTCGGTTGCGGACACGAACCTCTTGTAGAAATCTTGAATTGACATTTGCGTAGTACTCCCTCGTCTTGGGGACGGAAAGTCCCCGATTAAAAGAATTACAACAATGTTGGCACGGTTTACTGCATTGGCGACGCCGCGGCGCGTCAAGGGTGGTCTTGCATCAAGATTTTCTCCCCTCCAAACAAAAGAAAAAAAGAAATCAAACAAAGCTGATCAGCGGGAGGTATGAGACGTTCCGCCGGTCCAGGCTAGAGTGTGGCGAACCGGACAAACCGGGACACTCCGGAATCAACAGATCCGGGACAACCGTTCGGTATTTTTCTATTTAAAATCAGGGAGCGGATGCGGCGGTACTGATGGGGTACACCGGGCTGATCCGAGGCGGGTGGAGGGCGCCGGCCCGGAAGGCCTGCGCGAGGTCGCGGCCGGGCAGCGGCTTGAGGAAGTAATACCCCTGAGCGTAGTCGATCCCGAGGGTCCGCAGGGCCTCCGCGTCGTCGGCGGTCTCGACCGCTTCCATGATGGTCTTGGTGCCGGCGCGGAGGCACATCTCGGCCGTGCTCTGGACGATGATCCGCTTGAAGGGATCCTGGTTGAGGCCGCGGCAGAAGGTGCCCGAGATCTTCAGGAAGTCCGGGCGGAGGTCCTGGAAGAGGTTGAGGTTCGAGGAGCCCTCGCCGAAGTCGTCCAGGGCGACGCGGAAGTTCCGTTCGCGCAGCTTCTGCAGGGTGGCGGCGAAGGCGCGCGGGTTCACGATGGTCTGCTGCTCGGTGAGCTCCAGGACGACGCTGCGCTCGTCCAGCCCCGCCTCGTGGACCTCGGCGCAGAGCCGCGCCGTGAACTCGGGATTGGTCAGGGAGCGCGGCTGGACGTTGAGGAAACTGGTCACCGGAGTGCCGAGCTCGATCACCTCCTTCAGGGAGGCGCGGATGCAGATCATGTCCGCCTCGAACAGGAGCTCCTTGCTCGCCGCGTAGGCCAGGAGGAACGCCGGGCTGCCGAGGACCGAGTTGACCGGCCCGCGGGCCAGGCCCTCGACGCCGAAGACCTCGAACGGGGCGGAGCCGTCGCGCATGTTGACGATCGGCTGCAGCACGGCCCGGATGGTGTTGGTGGCCAGGAAGTCCTCGAGGAGCTCGACCTGCTGCACCTCGTTCGCTTCTTCCCCATCGTGCGCCTCGTGCGAACCCGCCTCCGGACCGGGATGGGCGGCGTCGCGCCGCTCCAGGAGCAGGCTGCGGAGCTGGCTCAGGCCTTCGGGCTTCTCGAGCACGGCGGTCACGCCGAGCATGGAGCAGAGCGAGCGCACGTTCTCGTCCACGTAGCCGCTCAGCACGTAGACGCTGGTGTCGGGGAAGTTGGTGGTGACGAAGCGGATCAGGCGCATCCCCTCCAGCCCGCCAAGCTGCGACACGGAGAGGTCGGTCACGACCACGTCGAAGCGGAAGGAGCTGAGCAGCGCCATGGCCGCCTCGATCTCCAGGCAGGTCGTCAGGTGAATGCCGGGCCTGCGCAGGCAAGCCGCGAGCATGTCGACCACCATCGACTCGTCGTCGAGAATCAAAACTCGGAGCACTGGACGTAGTATAAGCGCCGAACAATCATTCGGCAAATCGGGAGGACGCCAGCCGCTCCGCCAGGCGCGTGAAGCGGGTCCGGACCCGGCGGTTGTTCACCGCCGTGGCCAGCGCCCGCGGCTCGCCCACCAGGATGGCCAGCCTCTTCGCCCTCGTCAAGGCTGTATAGAGAAGGTTGCGCTCCAGCATCAGGTAGTGCTGGGTATGGAGCGGCACCACCACGCACGGATACTCGCTGCCCTGCGACTTGTGGATCGTGCAGGCGTAGGCCAGGGTCAGCTCGTCCAGCATCGACAGGTCGTATTGCACCTCCCGGCCGTCGACCGTCACCTTGAGGAGCCCCTCGTCCTCGTCGATCCCGGCCACCCGGCCGATGTCGCCGTTGAAGACCTCCAGGTCGTAGTTGTTCCTCACTTGCATCACCTTGTCCCCGACCCGGAACGTGCGGCCGCCGCGGGCGATCTCCTGCCCCTTGGGCCCCAGCGGATTGAGGAGGTCGCGCAGCCGTTCGTTGAGCCGCTCCGTGCCGAGGGGGCCGCGGTTGCGGGGCGTGAGGACCTGGATCTGCTCCACCGGATCCAGCCCGAAGCGGCCCGGAATGCGCTTCCCGACCAGCTCCTCGATCGTCGCCACGATCTCCTCGGGGTCGCGGCGGGGGAGGAAGAAGAAGTCGCCGTCGCCGTCCGCCGCCTGCATCTCCGGCATCCTGCCCTGATTGACCAGGTGGGCGTTGACCACGATCAGGCTGCGCTCGGCCTGGCGGAAGATCTCGGTCAGGCGGACCACCTCGACCGCGTCGGAGCGGATCAGGTCGGCGAGCACCCGGCCCGGGCCGACCGAGGGCAACTGGTCGACGTCTCCCACCAAGACGAGCCGCCCGGGGTCCGGCACGGCGCGCAGCAGGTGGTTTGCCAGAACCGTGTCGAGCATCGACGCCTCGTCCACGATCAGGAGGTCGCAGCCCAGCGGATGCTCGCGGTTTCTTTGAAAAGTCCGGCTGCGCGGCTCGTACTCCAGCAGGCGGTGGATCGTGGTCGCCTCGCCGCCGGTCGCCTCGGCCAGGCGCTTGGCCGCGCGACCGGTCGGCGCGGCGAGGAGGATGCGCTGGTGCTTCTTCTCCAGGATCTTCACCAGGCCGCGCACCAGGGTGGTCTTGCCGGTGCCGGGGCCGCCGGTGATGACCAGCACCTTGCGCGTCAGGCCGGACCGGATCGCCTGGCGCTGTTGCCGGGCAAGGGCGACCTTCTCGGTCTTCTCGAACCAGTCCAGGGCGCGCTCCACGTCGATCTCGAACGGCAGGGACGGCTGCACGAGGAGGTCCCGAATGCGCGAGGCGATCCCGGTCTCCGCCAGGTGGAGAGCCTTGGGATAGACCGCGGCTTCGCCGGAATCGTCCGGGGCCGCCGACGACGGCTCCACGACCGCCAGCCCCGCCTCGCCCAGCCGGCCGACGGCCTGCTCCACCGCGTAGGGCGGCGCGGTCAGCAGCGCCACGGCCTCCTCGACCAGAGTCCGGCGAGGGAGGAAGAGGTTGCCGCGGTCCGAGGCCTCGGAGAGCAGGTGGAGGACGCCGGCCTCCAGCCGCTGCGGCGCCGCCGGGTCGATCCCGAGGGCGGCGGCGATCCGGTCGGCGCTCTTGAACCCGATGCCGTGGATGTCCAGGGCCAGGCGGTAGGGGTTCTCGCGCACCAGGTTCACGGCGGACGGGCCGTAGGTCTTGAAGATCCGGATCGCGTAGTGGGTCGAGACGCCGTGGGACTGAAGGAAGACCATGACGTCCTTGATGTCCCGCTGTTCGAGGAAGGCGGTGCGGATGGCGGAGCTGCGGCCGACGCCGATCCCCTCGACCTCGCGCAGGCGCTCCGGCTGGTTCTCGATGACGTCGAGCGTCTCCTTGCCGAACGCGTCGACGAGCCGTCCGGCCATGACCTTGCCGATGCCGCGGATCAGTCCGGAACCCAGGTACTTGCGGATGCCGGCGACGGTCGCCGGCGCTACGGTCGAATAGGAGGCGACCTTGAACTGCTTGCCGTACTTCGGGTCCTCGATCCAGGAGCCGCTGAGGCGGAGGCTCTCGCCTGGCTGGATCCCGAGGAGATTGCCGACCGCGGTGACCGGATCCTGGCGTCCAAGGACCGTGAGCTTCACCACGCTCCAGGCGTTCTCCTCGTTCGAGAAGACGACCCGGTCCAGCACCCCTTCGAGGGTGGTTGCCTGTCCGGCGGCTCGGGGGTCGAAGAGAGTCATCACGGTTTCCGCGGGCAGAGTTTACGATACGCTGGAGACCGACCGGGGAACGCCTTTCCAGAACAGGAGCGTCTCATGAAACGTTCTGCTTTCGTGCTTGGGGTGCTGGCCCTCCTGCTGCCGCTGTCGGTCGTCGCCCAGGCCCCGAGGGCGGACGAACTCCTGGAGAAGTCCTTGGCCGCCCAGCAGAAAGGCGACTATCAGGGAGCGCTCGAGCTCCTGAACCAGGCCGTGCAGACCTACCCGGAGAGCGTTCCGGTGAGGATGCGGCGGCTCGGCTTCCTGGAGCTGATCCAGGGACGCGGTGGCAACGACGAGGCAAACCGTTGGATCGAGGGGGCTCTCGTCGAAGACCTGAGAGCTCTCGCCCGCCTGGCCCCGGACGGCCGGGAAGGGGGCATCGCGCGCGACGCGCTGGCCAAGATGGAGGGGCGCGAGCTCTTTCCGGTCCCCAAGGTCTCCTGTCCCGACGAGGCGGGGGTGGCCATGAACGAAGCCGAGCGGCTCCTGAGTGCCAGGAAGATCCGGGAGAGCCTGCCTTTCTACCGGAAGGCGGTCGAGGTCTGCCCCGACGAGCCGGTCTTCTGGATCCATTATGCCGACGCCCATTACGCCCTTGGCGAGATGGGGGAGGCTCGCACTCTGTTCGAGAAGGGGCTCGCCAAGGCGCCCTGGTATGGGCCCGGCCACCGCTTCCTCGCCGATACCCTGGCCCGGTCCGAGAACTGGGAGGGCGGCTACCACGAAGCTGTGCTGGCCGTGCTGAGCGACCCCACGTACGAGGCGGGATGGCTGACGCTCAGGGACTTCATCACCGGCCGGGACGGCGTCTGGCAGCGGGTCTATGGCGACAAGCCCCGGGTCAAGGCCGACGGCGGCAAGGTCAATCTCAATCTGCCCTCCTCCTTCTCGGATAATTCCGGAGGGTCTGAATGGATGATGTACGGCCTTCTCAAGGCGGGAGCCGCGTTGCCGGAAGAGCCCGCTCCCGGAGAGAAGAAGCCTGCGCCGGCCGCCCCGAAGACAGCGCTGGAGCGGGAGAGGGTGGCCGTGCTCGGCGTGTTGGAATCCCGTCGTCCGAAAGCCTCAAGCCCGTCTCCCTTCTGGGACATGATGGACCGCGCCGAGCGGGCCGGTTTCCTCGACGAAGCCATCTACCTCCATCTTCTGGACGAGGAACTGGTCCCGGGCTATCGCGAGCACCGCGAGAAGAACCGGGAGCGGCTCGTGCGCTACGTAGAGACCGTCCTGGCGCCGTTGCCCCCGCGCCCGAAGCCCTGAAGACCCAGGAAAGCTACGCCCCGCTTCGCTCGTTCAGGAGCGCACGCAGGCGGGCGATCTCGGCCTCCGCTTTTTCGGCCCGGGTCGGGGCGAGGCGGCCATCGGGGAAGAAAGGACGGATCCAGGAAGCATCCCAATTGTCCACCACGCCGCGCCAGATGCCGAGGTCGAGACCCAGCACGTCGCTCCTGAACCTGCCGTTGCGGTCGGGTCTGACCGGGCGATAGGCCGTGCCGCTCAGGCGGTAGGCTTCCAGGACCGCGGTGTCGAAGTCGTAGAGGTAGTACTCGGGAGTCCCGAAGACCCGGGCATAGAGGTCCATCTTGATCCCCCGGTCGACCGCTTCGGTGGAAGGAGAGAGAAACTCGACGATGAGGTCGGGGAGACGCCCTCCTTCCTCCCAGGAGACCCAGGCCTTGCGCGGACGCTGCGGGACATGGTCGACGAAGAAGAGATCCGGCCCGCGGTAGTAGGGGCGGCCTTCGAAAACGTCCCACGCCTGCTCCGGGGAGTAGTAGACGAAGTTGTTGCCGCCGATGCAGTAGTCGTTCCGGCCGCGTTCGTCCATGAGCTGGCCGATCACGCTCCGGAAGAGGCTCAACTGAACCGAGTCGAGGAAATGGTCCATGGGAATCCCGTCTTCGACGATGAGCTCGAAGGGAAGATCGACCGCCTTGAAGGCTGGCTGGCTCATGGCAATCTCCTTCGTGGTCGTTTCGGACCAGGACTTTATCCCGCTTCCTCGCGAAACGGAAGACCTGTTCCTCCGCCGCGTTCCGCCTGGAAGGAAGGATAACACGGGAAAGCGGCGCCTCGACCCCTCCCTCCGCTTGTGCCAGAATGACGCCGCCATGGCCGACAAGCCCCTTGTGCTCGTGATCGACGACGAAACCGGTTCCCGCGAATCGATGGCCATCGCCATCGAGAAGGCGGGGTGCGAGGTGCGCACCTTCGACGACGCGCGCAAGGCCCTCGAGTACATGGAGGAGGCCGGTACCGCGCGCGCCGCGGTCTGCGACCTGCGCATGCCCGGCATGGACGGCGTGGCCTTCCTCAAGGAAGTCCGCGAGCGGCAGCTCGACCTTGGCGTCGTCCTGGTGACCGCCTACGGCTCCATCGAGTCCGCGGTCGAGGCCATGCGCGTCGGCGCCGACGACTACCTGACCAAGCCGGTCGACCTCTACGAGCTGCGGCAGCGGGTCACGAACCTGCTGGAGAAGCAGCAGCTCAAGGAGGAGGTCACCAACCTGCGCGAGATGCTCGACAAGCGCTTCGGCTTCGAGAGCATCATCGGCCGCTCGGCCCCGATGGAGAAGCTCTTCGACCAGATGAAGCTGGTGGCGCCGACCCGGTCGAGCGTCCTCATCATCGGCGAGAGCGGCACCGGCAAGGAGCTGGTCGCCAATGCCGTCCACCGGGCGAGCCCGCGGCGCAACGAGCGCTTCCTGGCCATCAACTGCGGCGCCATCCCCTCGGACATCCTGGAGAGCGAGCTCTTCGGCCACGAGCGCGGCGCGTTCACGGGCGCCGTGTCGCGCAAGATCGGCAAGTTCGAGCTCGCCCACCGCGGCACGCTCTTCCTCGACGAGATCAGCGAGCTCTACCCCGAGTTGCAGGTCAAGCTCCTGCGGGTGCTGGAGGAGCGGCAGGTCATGCGGGTGGGAGGCAGCGACCTCATCGACGTGGACTTCCGGCTCATCGCGGCCACCAACCGCGACCTGGAGCGGGAGGTGTCCGAGGGCCGCTTCCGCGAGGACCTCTACTATCGTCTCAAGGTGGTGACGCTGCGCATCCCGCCGCTGCGCGAGCGGGTGAGCGACATCCAGCCGCTGGCCGACCACTTCCTCGCCGTCTTCTGCCAGGAGCACGGCAAGGCCCCGAAGCGGCTGGGGGAGCAGACGCTGGAGATGCTGCACCGCTATCCCTGGCCGGGCAACGTCCGCCAGCTCCGCAACGTGATGGAGTCGGTCGTCGTTTTTCACCAGGGCGAGGAGGTGCAGCCGGCCGATCTGCCGGTCGAGGTGCGGGACTCGGTCACGGTCTCGGCGAGCGGCGGCCCGGTACAGTCGGCGGCGGGGGAGACCCGCACGATGGCGGACATCGAGCGGCAGGCGATCCTGGAGACGCTCCAGCGCACGAGCGGCCACCGCGCCAAGGCCGCCGACCTGCTGGGGATCGGCCTGCGGACGCTCCAGCGCAAGCTCAAGGAGTACAAGGATGAAGGCTTCTACCAGGACTGAGGAGAGACGATGGAACTACCTTCGGAGGTGTTGATCCATAACGAGCTGCTCGGGATCAAGGGCGGCAAGGGGACGTTGCTCCAGGTCAACCGGGAGGGGTATTACGAGGTCAACTGCACCTTCGGCGAGCGGGTCCACCGCACGCTCTTTCCGATCCAGAGCACGGTGCTGATCCAGCGCCAGCCCGAGGAGCTGACGCGCGTCGACCAGGAGATCGAGCGTTAGATGCCCGCCCGGCTGTCGGTCAACATCGACCACGTCGCCACGGTCCGGCAGGCCCGCCGCGCCGGCTATCCCGACCCCGTGGAAGCCGCCCGCGTGGCCGAGGACGCCGGGGCGGCGGGGATCACCGTCCACCTCCGGGTGGACCGCCGGCATATCCAGGACCACGACGTCGAGCGGTTGCGGGAGTCGGTCCGGGGAAAGCTCAACCTGGAGATGTCGACGGCGGAGGAGATGCTGGCCCTGGCGCTGCGGGTGAAGCCCGACCAGGTGACCCTGGTGCCGGAGCGGCCCGAGGAGGTCACCACGGAGGGCGGACTGGACCTGCTGCGTCACCGCGAGGCGGTGGCCCGGGCCTCGGAGCGGCTGGCCGGAGCGGGCATCGTGGTCTCGCTGTTCGTGGACCCGGATCCGCGCCAGATCGAAGGGATCGCCGGCATGCACCACGTCACCGGCTTCGAGATCAACACCGACGCCTACACCCGGGCCGCGGGAGAGGCCGACCTGGCCCGGGAGCTGGAGAAGGTGGCCCGGGCCGGCGAGCTGGGCCGCGCCCAGGGCCTTCATCTGTATGCCGGCCACGGCCTGCGCACCGACAACGTCGGTCCCATCGCGGCGCTCCCCGGCATGGAGGAGCTGAACATCGGCCACTTCCTGGTCTCCCGCGCCGTGATCGTGGGACTCGACGCGGCGGTGCGCGAGATGCTGGCGGCGATGTCTTAGCTCAGCTTCCTCTACCAGCCGTCCCTACCAGCCGTCATTGCTGCGGGCGCGCGGACCGCCCGCGCCGGCACCGCGGAAGCCGCCTCCGCCGCCGCCTTCGCGCGGACGCGCTTCGTTCACGTTCAGCTTGCGACCCTGGATTTCCCGGCCGTTGAGGCCCGTGACCGCGGCCTCCGCCTCCTCGCGGGACGGCATCTCCAGAAAACCGAAGCCCTTGGACTGCCCCGTCACCTTGTCCTTGATGATGGTGCAGGAGGCGACCTGGCCGTACTGCTCGAACTCCTGGCGCAGCTGGTCCTCGGTCATCCGGTAGGAAAGGTTACCAACGTACAGGTTCATCGTCTCTCTCCTTTTTCATGGGTCCGGGCTCCGACTTTTTTTGCAAAAAAAGTGCCTGATGATGGCGCCTGGCAACTGGGTACGGGTGGGTACGGGGGTGCGGACGCGCCGTCCCGGTCGGGACGGCGCCGTGTAATTCTGGAATCGGAGAGGGGGAGAAAGTGGATCGGGTTTACAAGGCGGTATCGGGGTAGAGCTGGCGGTAGCTGTCCGCCAGCACCAGGATGCGCTTCACGTAGTCCCGGGACTCCTCGAGGCCGAGGTTCTCGACGAAGTCGTCGAGCTCGGCGGAGGGGCCGGCCTCGTTCCAGAGCCGCAGGATGCGGTTCGGCCCGCCGTTGTAGCCGGCCAGGGCGAGCTCGACGTTGCCGTCGAACATCCGGAGGAGCTGCTTCACATAGGCGGACCCCAGCTCGATGCTGAACTCGGGGTCGTACAGCCCGTCCTGCGGGTAGCGCGCGTCGAGGCGGGAAGCCATCTCGCGGGCTGTGGGCGGCATGAGCTGCATCAGGCCGCGGGCGCCGACGGGGCTGGTGGCCCGGGGGTCGAAGGCGCTCTCCTGCCGGATGATGCCCGCCACCAGGGAGGCCGGGAGGCCGTTGGCGCGCGCCGCGGCGACGATCGTCTCCCGGTAGTCCATGGGATAGTAGGCGCGGAGGATCTCCTCCGGCACCGTCGACTGCTGCGGTCCGCCGAGGGCGGGGAACGCCTCGCGGAGCAGCGCGATGCTCTCGCGGCGCTTGCCTTCCCGTCCCAGCACCAGGGCGCGCAAGGCGAGGAGGTCGCGCGGGTTGGCCTTGTCCTCGACCAGCTCCATCTCGCGGCGGGCGAGCCCGTCGAGGCCCAGGTCGGTCAGCAGCTTGGCGCGCTCCAGCAGGGGATCGGCGGGAAAGCTCGACTCCGACCGGGCGAGCTGGATGTCCGAGGAGACGGGGGGCACGCCCAGGCGCGCCATGGCGCGGCGGCCGTAGAAATCGGAGGTGTCGGACGAGGCGACCATCCCGCTGTAGATCTCGCGGGCGTCGCCGGGACGGCCGAGCTTCTCCAGCGCGCGGGCCTGCCAGTAGCGGCCGCGCTGGGCGTCGCCGTGCTCGGGATAGACCTCCGAGAGATCGGCCCAGAGGGTCACAGCCGTCTCGAAGTCGTCGCGCCGGTAGGCGCTCCAGCCGCGCTCCCAGAGGTCGCGGGCGCCGGTCGTGTCGCCCGGATCGAGGCGGCGCAGGGTCTTGAGGACGTCCACCGCCTGCGGAATCAGGCCGGCGTCCAGGAAGTCGTCGTAGAGGCTCTCCAGCGAGTCTTGGGAGAGCTGGCTCTCGCCGCCGAGGCGGACCGCCTGGGCCAGGTGCTCGTGGGAGGACTCCAGCAGGGCGCGCCGCCTTGCCTGGTCACCCCCCCGGGAAGCGACCTCGGCCGTGGCCACGGCGCGCTCCCACTCGATACTCGCGCGGTCCTCGCGGGTGCGGGCGGGGAAGTCGAGCGTGGTGAGAGCGTCCTGGGGCTTGCCCGACTCGATGAGGATCCGCGCGCGGATCAGGTGCCACTCGGCGTCGCGCTGCGGCTGCGGGACGTTGTCCAGCGTGTCGAGAGCGGCGGAGAGGCGCTCCACGGAGAGGAAGGAGCGGGCGCGCTGCATCGTCTGGCCGGTCGAGAGGATGCGGTTCCAGTCGAGGTCGCCGTCCATGCCGCGGAAGGTGTCGGCCACGCCCAGGGCGCCGGCGGTGAGGGGGGCCGTGGAGAGCAGGCGGCGGCCGGCCTCGCGGCTCACCTGGTCGTCGTCGATCTCGCGGCCGATCTTCCAGGCCACGTTCTCGAGCTCGACCGCGGCCTTGCCGGAGACTCCTTCACGCCGGGCGTCCTGGATCAGCGAGAGCGTGCGGCGCTCGTCCCCCTCCTCGCGCGCCAGCCGGGCGGCCTGGAGGTAGGCCTGGGGGCGGAGCGGCGAGTCCGGGCAGCTCGCGAGCAGGCGATCCAAGGCTGTGACTGCACCGTCGGCGTCGCCGTTCTCCAGGCTGCTCTCGGCGAGGAGCATCAGCCGCCAGTCTTCGAGGATGTGGCCGTCCTCGGTGTCGGCGGGCGGAGCGGCTGCGAGGAGTCCCTGGGCCAACCCGTCCTCGCCGGCCTCGGAGGCATAGAGCCCTTCGACGAGGCGGACGCGGTCGGCCTCCCGGGGGTGGCTCTCGGCTACCTGCTGAAGTAGTTGGCGCGCCTCTTGCAATTCACTTTGGCGCAGGGCTCGGGCGGCCTGGGCGTACAGGCTGGTAGGGACGGAGGGGTGGGAGGTCCGGGCGGGTGTGGTGCGGGAGACAGCGGCCTGCACATCTTTCGGAACACTCAGCGCCACGTGCACCACGGCGGCGAGGCAGACCAACAGGACGAGAACAACCAGACGAAAGCGAGAGTACTTCACCACACCTCCAGACTGAACGAGCCGAGTTGCAAAATTTTCGACGGACGGCCCCTTCCCACAGGAAGCGGGACCACACCGTCGGGTGTGTGCTTTCAATCCGTGGCAACAAACACCCGGTTGTTCCCATTCCCGGTCTGCTCAACTTCCCCAAAATGTAAATTTTCTACGATACGGGCTCTGTGCGGGGCTCTGATACGATCCGCGCGCGGGTGACGTCCCGCAGCCAGAGGAACGACAACAGGGAAAGGGAGTCGATGGCGCGACGCGACCGTGGTTCTGACCGGAACAAATCCGCAGGTTGTCTCCTGCGCGTCCTGATGATCCTGGCCCTCCTGGTGGTCGCCGCGGTGGCGGCGGCGACCTTCTACACGGGGGCCGAGCCGAAAGTGACGATCAAGCCGGGCCTGCCGGGCATCGGCACGCGGACCCCGATCCAGATCCGGATCGAGGACCCGCAACGGGTGGAGAAGGTGCGGGTCGAGGTGGTCCAGGGCATGGACGTGAAGCCCGTCGAGGAGAAGGTGTTCGAGCCGAAGTCGGCCTGGGCCTTCGGCGGGGGACAGCCGGTCGAGATGAAGGTCGACGTCGGCCGCGAGACCGTGAAGGGTCTGCGCTCCGGGGAGGCGACCGTCCGCGTCAGCGTGGACCGGGCCGGCACCTGGCTGCGCCGGCCGGCGCCGGTGGTGGCGGAGGTGAAGCTCCCCGTGCGGCTGGCGCCGCCGACGCTGGCCATCCTTTCCACCTTCCACTACCTGCGGCAGGGCGGGAGCGAGGCGATCGTGTACCGGGTGGGAGACGGGGCGGTGCAGGACGGCGTGCAGGCCGGCAACTGGTTCTTCCCAGGCTTCCCCATGCCGGGCGCCGACAAGCAGCAGCGTTTCGCGATCTTCGGCATTCCTTACGACCTGACCGACCCCACGAAGATCCGCCTGGTCGCGACCGACGAGGTGGGCAACCGCGCCGAGGCGGCCTTCGTGGACCGCTTCGACCCGCGGCCCATCCGGAAGGACACGATCGACGTCAACGACGCCTTCATGAACAAGGTCGTGCCCGAGATCCTCTCCCAGTCACCCGAGATCGAGGACCGCGGGAGCCTGCTGGAGAACTACCTGGCGATCAACCGGGAGCTCCGGAAGAAGAACGCGCGCACCTTGAAGGACCTGGCGGAGAAGTCGGAACGCAAATTCCTGTGGACCGAGCCGTTCCTGCCGATGATGAACGCCGCCATCACGGCCGCTTTCGCGGATCGGCGGACCTATGTCTACAACGGCAAGGACATCGACCAGCAGGACCACCTCGGCTTCGACATGGCCTCGGTGGAGCGCGACGCGATCCGCGCCTCGAACCGGGGCAAGGTGGTGTTGGCGCGGTTCTTCGGGATCTATGGCAACGCCGTGGTGATCGACCACGGTTACGGTCTCATGAGCCTCTACGGCCATCTCTCGTCGATCGGCGTCAAGGAGGGGCAGATGCTGGAGCGCGGCCAGGAGCTGGGGCGCTCGGGCCAGACCGGCCTCGCCGGCGGCGACCACCTGCACTTCACGATGCTCGTCGGCGGGCTGCCCATCAACCCGGTCGAGTGGTGGGATCCGCACTGGATCCAGGACCGGGTGGCGCGGAAGCTGGGAGCGGCCTTGCCGTACAAGGGGTAGGGAAGGGCGCAGCATGCTGCGCCCTGCATCCTCACAGCACCAGCGCGTATCCGACCTTGAAGAACAGCGTCCGGTCCGACCGCGTCAGGCCGATCGTGCGCTCCTCCAGGGTGGTCCCGAAGGCGTTGTCCGAGTAGCCCACGAAGAGCACGGTCTGGGGGTTCAGCTTGTAGGAGAAGAGGAGCTGCGTGAAGAGCTGCTTCTCGTTCTCGGACACCGGGTCGTCGAACAGCTCGGGGTTCTGCGTCAGGTCCTCGTACTGGAGGATGGCGCGCACGAAGGTCCGGATGTTGAGCTGGTAGACCGTCCGGAGCTGCGTCAGGTTCGCCTCCAGCAGCCGGCCCCCTTCCACGTCCAGCCGCTGAAAGACGTGATCCAGGCCGAGCTCGAGGCGCCGGCCGACCTTCCAGGTGACGTTGGGTGTCAGCTCGATCTTGTCCGCCGGACGGGTGTGAGCGAAGTCGATCGTGTCGCCGACGCTCGCGCCGATGTGCAGGCTCAGCGAGCCGGTGGGGCGTATCTCGAACTCCGCATAGACGAACTGCTCGTCGAAGGACACTCCGTTCCAGGTGCGCTCCCGCTGGCCCAGGTCGATGAAGTAGAACGACTGCCGGGGCCCTGCCACGCCGGCCCAGGTTTCCAGCTCGTCCTCCAGCACCGTGCCGTCCGGCTCCTCGCTCCGGTTCCAGTCGATCCCGGCGAAGATGCGGGTGTACCAGTCGTCGGTGTCGCCCCACCAGCGCCGCTCCATACCGGCCAGCTTCATCGAGTAACCCACCTGGGGCAGGAATCCCAGGTCGGCCCGGAAGCCGGGATCGATGTCGTCGTAGCGCCCGTACCAGTTCCAGTTCCGGGAGTCGTGCGAGTAGCCGGCCACGATCGCGCGGCCGTCGAACGAGCCCACGGGAAGATCGTTCGCCTCGGCAAAGGCGCCCGGATACTCGGTCTGCGACTCCAGGACCTGCACCCGGACCCGGTCGGTCGAGGTGGGCCGCCAGAGGCCGTCCGCGCCGTAGACGCTGTTGCGGTACCCCTCGCCTTCCCGGTGGGTCACCACCATTCCCACGTCGGAAGTGTCGCCCAGGTCGCGCCGGTAGCGGACGACCGCATCCGTCGTCGGCAGATTCAGGGCGGCGGTCCTGGAGCGCTGGCTGCCGGGCAGGAGGAGGTTGGTCACATCGTCCTCGGCCACGAAGACGCCGATGCCGTTCCTGCCCTCCTTGCCCGTCAGCTTGGCGCCCCATGCCGGGTCCGCGACCGTGCGGGTGTGGACCACGTTCAGATAGGTGTCGAAATAGTCGGAGCCCTCCAGGAAGAAGGGCCGTTTCTCGGGGAAGAACAGGGCGAACTGGGTGTTCACGTCGAGCTGCGCGGCGTCGGCTTCCACCTGGGAGAAGTCCGGGTTCACCGCGCCGGAGAAGGTCAGGTTCGGGGTGATGCCCCAGCGGGCCGTCAGGCCCAGGTCGGCCTCGGGGTCGCCGTCCTCCAGCGAGCCGTCGGGGAAGCTCTGGCGCACGTCCGTGCGGCTGGCGGTCAGGGTCGGATCGAATTCGAGGTTGCGCCCGGGCGTGGCGCCCGCGAAGCCGGTGATCTTGGGGACCTGGCAGAGCAGGCAGTTGTCGTCCGGGTCCACGGCGATGCCCATGATCTGGTGGCGCCGGCTGCGCGGGTAGGAGCGGAACGGGGTGAGCCCCCACGTCTGTTCCCCCTCGGCGCGCTGGAAGCGCAGAGAGCTGAAGGGGATGGAGATCTCGACCACGTAGCCCCGGTCGTCGATCTTCCCGGCCGAATTCCAGATGGCGTCCCAGGCCGCATCCTCCTCGTCCTCCGACGAGACCTCGTTCAAGGTCAGGTCCATCTGGACCCCGAGCGGGTTCACGAAGAACTCGTAGCCGTTGCGCTCGTCGTTGAACGTGTCGACCATGATTCCGACCCAGTCGTCCTGGAACGGGGTGTCGCGGTCCGCCAAGTGCGCGCGGATGGCCTGCGGCTCCGGATCGTCCGCGCGGAAGGCGACATAGAGATGGTCGTCGTCGTAGGTCAGATAGGCGACCGTGGTCACCGGCGACGGGATGTTCTTCCCGGGATCGATCTCGTTGTTGACGTCGAGGACCAGGCCTCGCGACCAGACCTCCTCGTCGAGCACGCCGTCGATGCGGATGGGAGCGTCGGCGCGCGGGATGCGGTAATGAATCTTCTTCCGGCCGTTGACGACGATCTCCTCGGACGGAGTCGACGCCGGGGCGGCCAGGAGCGGAGCACAGGCCAAAGCGAGCCAGGCCAGGGTGAGCCAGGGCGCCGGACCGATGAGACGACGAGCAGACAACATGCAGGAAATCCCTCCAGAAACGAGAGGAATTACGAACGGAGGGACGATTTGTTTCCGGCGCTCAGGCGCGGCGGGCCCGGCGCGGCCCCTTGGAGACATCGCGCCGCGCGCGGAGGAGCTCGGGGAGATGCTCCTGGATCCAGGAGTTGGCGCGGTCGAGCTGGCGGAAGAGGCGCTCACGGCGGCGGAACTCGGGCGTATGGAAGAAGCGGCGCCCGTTGTGGACCTCGGGCGGCAGGTCCGCGTGGAGGAGCTCGTGGTGGACCACGGCCTCGACCACGTAGCGCGGCACGTCCGGGTCGTCGAGCACGCGATGGATGCGGATCAGGCCGTCTTCATAGGAATAACTGCCGAGCTGGAGGCTCGCCGTGCGGCCGCGGCGGCAACGGTGCCCGGACCCGCCGGACCCGCTGGACGACGACCTGCCCCAGGTGACGTCCACGGAGAGCCGGCCCTCGAAGTAGCGGCGGTTGAGGTCGTCCACCACCGTCCGCAGGTCGAGGGTGGCGCCCTCGGGCCGCAGCACCGGCCTGCGGCGGGCGCCGGTAGGAGTGCCACGGTGGCGGGAGAAGTGCTCGCGGATCGTGACCAGGGCCTGGCGGGCGCGCTCGCTCCCCTTCTTGCTCTCCACGAACTCGGCGACGGCTCGCACCACCTCCTCGGGCGCCTCCAGGAACGAGCGGTGGATGCGCAGCTCCAGCCGGGCGCGGTCCGTGGCCGGGCGGACGCTCAGGATCGTCCGGCGGTTGTCGGTGAGCTTGAGGTCCCGGAGCCGTCCCGCCGCATAGCGGTTCAGCCGGCGCAGCAGCTCCAGGCGGATGGAGTCCGGGTGGGCGATCAGCCGCGGGCGGACCGCTTCGCGGGTCTCCGCGGGAGAGCCGGGGCCGCCGAACAGCTCGAGCTGGACGGGTCTGCGGCCGGTTTGTTCCCGTGTCTCCCTGGTACTGCGTCGGGACGACCGCGGGAGCGGCTGGGCGGAAGATCGCATATAACGTCGGACCTCTCTTGCTGGCTGCCTCGTGCCAGGTCCGGCGGGTCGAGCCCGCTCGTTGTCAGTGCGGCCTCACTCTAGCACAGGGGTCTGGGCAAGCCAGCGCTCTCCGACGGCCAGGGTATGGACGCGTCCACGGTCGGCCCCTTCTTCCTCCAGGATCTGCGCAAGAACATGAGAAGCCAGGTCGGCGGGCTCGTCGGTGAGGTCGAAGGCCCCCCAGTGCATGGGCACCATGTGGCGGGCGCCGAGGTCGAGGAAGGCCTGCCAGGCCTCCCGGGGGTCGGTGTGCTGGTACTTCATGAACCAGCGCGGCTCGTAGGCGCCGATGGGCAGGAACGCCACGTCGATCGGCGCGAAGCGCCGGCCGATCTCGGCAAAGCCCGGGTAATAGCCGGAGTCGCCGGCGAAGTAGTAGCGCCGGGCGCCGTTGTCGAGCAGCCAGGAGCACCAGAGGGTGGAGTTGCGGGCCATGCCGATCCGGTTGGACCAGTGCTGGGCGGGCAGGCAGGTGAGGGTCCAGCGGCCGTGGCGGACGCTCTGCCACCAGTCGAGCTCTGTGACTTGTCCGGGGCCGTGGGACCTGAGCCATCCACCGAGCCCCAGGGGTGCGAACCAGGGGATCGACCGGGGCAGGCGCCGGACCGTCCAGGTATCCAGGTGGTCGTAGTGGTTGTGGGAGAGGACTGCGAAGGCGTCCGCCGGCACGGCCGCGAGAGGGATACCGGGCGGGCTGAGCCGGGGAGGCAGCAGCGCGCGGGCCCCCCAGTGAGGATCGGTGAGGAAGACCTCGCCCCCGTCCTGGACCGCGAACGTCGAATGCCCCACCCAGGTGACCGAATCCGGCTGGCTCCTGTCCTTGAGATACGCCCCGTCGTTCTCCACCACGGGGATGCGGAGCGGCGTCTTCCGGTCGTAGGGAGCCTTGCCGCCAAGCTTCCACTTCAAGAGGTCGCTGAACCGGGTCTGGAACCGGCCCCAGGGATTGAAGAACCGGCCGTCGGCGTAGTGGGGGGCATGGAGCGGGTCGTCAGGCATCGGCCGGGATGATAGCGCGAAGCCCGGCCGATCTCTGCAATTCCTCCCCGGGGACTCCCACCTTCCATGTAGAGCGTGCTTTTCATGAGAATGGAGGATCAGCGTGCTTCCACTCCTTCCCTTGGCGTATGGCGGAAACTTTCCTCTCCGAGTCGTCCATATACCGGCGCTGGATATCTGGCCTTGCCATGTCACCTTCGTCGAGTCTTCTGTCCAGCGCGGATGGTTTCAAACCTTTCATATAACGTTCCTGGTGCAGGCACATCCGGAGCTCAAGCTGAGGTACAACTATGGCCTCAACGGGGAAGCGTGGACACAGCATACTCCGGGCGCAGTGGCTGCCGTCCCCAACGAGGCCGTATTTCGATTCTATGCGGACCAGGTTGCGGCGATCGTCTTGAACGCTTGCAGAGAGTACCTGAGAGTCCTGACGGAGGCCCTCAAGAAGATCAACAGCCTGCCCCCGCCGAAGCCTCCGGGCGGCGCAGGCGCAGGCTCCGGCTCGGGTGTCGGAAAAGGCTCTGCCGTCCTCGGCCCTTCGGGTACCGTCGGCATGGTGTCCTGAGTGGCCTTCACCCAGACCGACCAGCAGATCTCGATCTCGACCCCGCTGGGCGCGGACAAGCTGATCCTGCGCAGCTTCCACGGCGAGGAGCGGGTCTCCGGGCTGTTCCACGTCTTCCTCGAAATGCAGTCCGAGGAGAAGAGCCTGGATTTCTCGAAGATCGTGGGCAAGAGCGCCACCGTCACGGTCAAGCTCGCGGACGGCAGCTCGCGGTACATCAACGGCATCGTCGGCCGCTTCGTCCAGGCCGGCAGCGACGCGCGGTTCACCACCTACTTCGCCGAGCTTCAGCCGTGGCCCTGGCTCCTCACCATGAGCGTCGACTGCCGGATCTATCAGAACAAGTCGGTGATCGACATCGTCACCGGCCTGTTCACCGAGCTCGGCTTCACCGACTACAAGAACAGCACCACCGGTACCTACACGGCGATGGAGTACTGCGTCCAATATAACGAGAGCGCCTTCGCCTTCGTCTCCCGCCTGCTGGAGGCGCACGGCATCTTCTATTTCTTCTCGCACGAGGACGGAAAGCACACGCTCGTCCTCGGCGACGACGCCACCGCGTTCGCCGACTGCGCCGGCGCCGCCACGGTCGATTACGGCTCGTACGGCGACTGGACGCAGCAGAACGTCGTCTCCGCCTGCACGGTCGAAGAGGCGGTCATTCCTGGAAAAGTGGCGGTGGACGACTTCGGTTTCGAGACGCCGTCGACCGACCTGATGGGCAGCACCGACAGCACGGTCGCCACGAACGGCAGCAAGCGCCGCATCTATGAGTATCCCGGCGGCTTCACCAAGAAGGACGCGGCGGAGGGGCTCGCCAAGCTCCGCATGGAGGAGCACGAGGCGCCGCGCAAGGTCCTGCGCGGCCAGAGCTTCTGCCCCGCCTTCACGGCCGGCGGCAAGACGACGCTTCAGAAACATTATCGGGAGGATGCCAACGCCGCCTATGTCCTGGCCCGCGTCTCCCACTCTGCCACTCCCGAAACCTACACGAACGCCTTCGAAGCCTTCCCGTCGGACGTCACCTGGCGGCCGGCGCGCACCACGCGCAAGCCGGTCATCCCCGGCACCCAGACCGCGATCGTGGTCGGCAAGTCCGGCGAGGAGATCTGGACGGATAAGTACGGCCGCGTGAAGGTCCAGTTCCACTGGGACCAACTGGGCAAGAACGACGAGAACAGCTCGTGCTGGATCCGCGTGGCGCACGGCTGGGCGGGCAAGGGCTGGGGACAGATGTTCCTGCCGCGCATCGGCCAGGAGGTGGTGGTGAGCTTCCTGGACGGCGATCCGGACCGGCCGCTCATCACCGGCTCGGTCTACAACGCCGAGCAGACCGTCCCCTACACGCTGCCGGGCGAGCAGACCAAGAGCACGATCAAGAGCAACGTCTCCAAGGGCGGCGGCGGCTTCAACGAATTCCGCTTCGAGGACAAGAAGGACTCCGAGGAGGTCTTCCTCCAGGCCGAGCGCGACTACAACCGCGTGGTCAAGAACAACGAGACCGTGAAGGTCGGGTTCGAGAAGAAGAAGGACGGCAACCAGACGATCGACGTCTACAAGAACCGGACGATCACGGTGGAGGAGGGCAACCAGAGCCTGCAGGTCAAGAAGGGCAACCGCGATATCAAGGTGGACACGGGCAACGAGACCCACACCGTCGCGGGCACGCGGGACGTCACGGTCACCAAGGCCGAGACGCACACCAACAAGGACAACTTTGATCAGAAGGTCACGAAGAATTACACGCTCAAGGTGGACGGCAACCTGTCGATCGAGGTGTCGGGGACGGTGACGATCAAGTCGACGCAGGACATGCTGCTCCAGTCCTCCGCGAAGCTGACGGCGAAGGCCACGGGCGACCTTGCGACGCAGGGGATGAACATCTCGAACAAGGCCACGGGCGACCTCAAGAACGAAGCCCTGAACGTCACCAACAAGGCGAGCGTGAACCTCGACAACGAGGGCGCCATGATGACGAACAAAGCCTCAGGCCTCCACACGGTGGAAGCCGGTGGCATCCTCACCGTCAAGGGCAGCCTGGTAAAGATCAATTGATCGGGACTATCCACCGATCAGCACGGTCGGGCAGCCGGGAGGCAGGATCTTCCCGGTGGGACCGGGGATCGGCGCCACGCAGCTCGGGTGCGAGGTCATGTCGCCGGCCCGGGCGGCCGGCATGTTGCCGATCAGCACGGTCATCGAGCCCAGCGCGATCATCCCCGGACCGCCCGGCACGCAGCCGGCGGGAATGCAGGGTGTGGTGGTGTCCGTGGCCCGGGCCGCCGGCATGTTGCCGATCAGCACCGTCGGAAGCCCCTTGATGATCGTCTGCGGCGTGGGCGGGTGAGGGAGCGGCGTCGGCACCGGCGCCGCCGGATGGATCGGCGCGTGGCAGTGCGGCGCGTCGTTCAGGACCATGTCGCCCATGCGGGCCGCGGGCTTCGACATGTCATCTCCGATCGGTCTGCAATTCGGGAGCGTGGATTCACACCTGTGAAGTAAGTGGCCCTTGGAGCCCGGGAATTGCGCATGGCGAACGAAACCGAAGAGAGAACCGAGCAGGTCGTGCACGGCGAGCGGGGCCAGGTCCTGCGCCGCCAGTCCTTGCTGAACGGAGCGCCCGACGGCGAGTGGACCACGTGGGACGAGGACGGCTGGATCTCGGAGCGCTGCCGTTTCAAAGGCGGTCTCCTCGACGGCGAGCTGCTGCGCTACGACCGCGACGGCCGGATCGAGGCCGCGCTGTGCTTCCGTGCCGGCAAGCTCGACGGCGAGGCCCTCTACTACGACGCCGGCAGGCTCCAGGTAAAGATCCTGTATCGCAACGGTATCCAGGACGGCGAGGCCGTGATCTACGGCGCGGACGGCCGTCCCGTGGCGGGGCGCGACTGGTGAAGCACACCATGGTCACCTTCCGCCTGCACCGCACGGGGGTGATCCTCGTCGCCCTGGGAGCGTTCTTCCTCGGAGTCCTGCTGTTCATGGCCGGCTGTATTGCCGGCATGCGGGCCGGCGTGCGCATCTCCAAGCAACAAACGGCCGGCACGTCCCACCTACAGGATGAGGCTCACGTCTCGCCAACTGCTGGGGACCGTACCGATGCGACGACTCGCCCTTCTGATCGTTCCCGTCCTGCTCCTCGGGGCGGCCTGTGATTCCGGAAACCCCGTAGCTCCGCCGCCGCCGGAGAACGGCGGCAACGGCGGCGGCTCCTCCGACGCCTCGGTGGTGGTCGTCACCTCCGACCGCGGGCAGCTCGAGGCCGGCTCCGTGAAGGGGGCCACCCTCACCGTCAGCGCGCGCACCAAGGACGGCGCTCCGGCCACCGACGGCACGGAAGTCGTCCTCAACACCAGCCTGGGCAACTTCGGAGTCGACGCGTCGGGCAAGCCGATCCAGCTCGTCAAGACGCCGCTCGCGGGCGGCGCCACCCATGTGCCGTTCTATCCGGGCGCCGCGCCGGGCACCGCCAACATCCTGGCCCAGGTGGGGACCGGCGTCGGCAAGCTCAACCTGCCGATCGTCGGGCCGTCGGCGGCGCCCGTGGCCGAGTTCACCTTCGAGGTCAGCGGCCTCTCCGTCCTGTTCGCGGACGCCTCCACCGGCAACCCGGTGGCCTGGGACTGGGACTTCGGCGACGGCGACGCCGTCTCCGGCCGCACGGGCCCCGCCCACACCTACGCCGTGGCCGGCACCTACACCGTCTCGCTGACCATCAAGACGGAGAGCGGCGCCACGGCCACCAAGCGCAAGTTCGTCACCGTGCAGGCCGGCCTCCCGCTGACCGCGGCCTTCGGGTACGAGGCCAACGGCCTGACCGTCCTGTTCACCGACATCTCCACGGGCGAGCCCGTGACCTGGATGTGGGACTTCGGCGACGGCGGCGCGAGCGCCGAGCGCAATCCGAGCCACACCTATTCCAGGGTCGGCAACTACACGGTGCGGCTGACCGTCCAGAACATCTACGGCGTCGCGTCGAGCACGAGCCGGTTCGTGACCCCGTCGCTCGGCGAGGCGCCCCAGACCGACTTCCTGTTCCAGGCCGACGGCCTGCGGGTGCTGTTCACGGACGACTCCAAGGGCAGGCCCACCGACTGGAGCTGGGACTTCGGCGACGGCTCGAACAGCCGTTTCCAGAACCCCGAGCACCTCTACGCGCAGCCCGGGACGTACAACGTGACCCTCACGGCGATGAACGCCGCGGGCTCGACCTCGAAGAGCAAGTTCGTGGCGGTCTCCCTGGGCGAGCCTCCGAAGGCGGAGTTCGAAGTCCAGGTCAACGGCTTCGCCGCGGTCTTCACCGACCGCTCGACCGGCAAGCCCACGAGTTGGACCTGGGACTTCGGCGCCTGCTCGGGTCCGCTCTGCCAGAGCACCGAGCAGAACCCCACCTACACCTACTCGACGCCGGGCACCTACACGGTGACCCTCACCGCGGCCAACTCGGCGGGCACGAGCCGCGCGACCAAGCTGGTCACCATCAGCAGCGCCGGTCCGCCGGACGCCCGCTTCTGCTACCAGCGCAACGGCCTGGTGGTGATCTTCACCGACAAGTCGACGCCGGGCCCCGCGGTCTGGCAGTGGAACTTCGGCGACTGCGAGGCGCAGGCGGCGACCTGCAAGAGCGGCTCCCAGAACCCGGGCCACACCTATGCCACGCCGAGGACCTACGCGGTCTCGCTCACCGCCGGGAACACGGCGGGACAGATGACCACCCGTACCCACTTCGTCGAGGTCGGCGACTTCGTCGACCCCGGCTCCATCTGCCCATGAGGAAAAGGAGTCAGGACATGATGAACCGGATCGGAGCTCTCCTCTGCGGCGCTCTTCTCTGCGGCGCCGCCCTCCCCGTCCACGCCGCGGGCTTCTCCTTCGGCGACCAGGGAGCCAAGGCGGCCGGCATGGCCGGCGCCTTCACCGCCCAGGCGAACGACGCCTCGGCCATCGTCTACAACCCCGGCGGCCTGGGGCTGCTCAAAAAGAAGAAGTCGGTCTCGGCTGGGGCGGCGATGTCATCTTTCAACGAGTCGCTCTACCAGGGCCTGCCGCCGGGCATCGGCGCCGGCACCACCGGCCAGCAGGAGACCTCCCTCGGCACGCCGCCGCACGCCTACCTGACCCTGCCCGTGGGCGACCGGATGGTGGCCGGCATGGGCGTCTACTCGCCGTTCCGGATGCATACCGAGTGGGCCGACCCGGCGTCCTTCGCCGCGCGCCACGACGCCACGACATCGCAGATCGAGGCCTGGGACTTCGCGCCCACGCTGGGAATCCGGCTGACGCCGACCCTCGGCCTCGGGGTCGGCGCCATCTATCGCACCTCGGAGATCTCCGTCTCACGCCGGATCGAGGGTCAGGCCCTGGCGGGTCCGGTCGACGTGGCGAGCCTCGGCATGAAGACCGACACGGAGCCCGGCTACGGCTTCACCGCCGGCCTGCTCCAAAAGGGTGCCCGTCTCTCCTGGGGTCTCTCGTACCGGAGCGCGATCAAGACCGACTACGTCGGCGTGGGCCGCCTCACCCAGGTCGAGAGCGGCGACCCGCAGTACGACGAGCTCGTCAAGGCCACCCTTCCGCTGGATCAGGACTTGGCCATGTCCTCTTCCCTGGAGTATCCGGACCAGGCGAGCCTCGGCGTGGCCTGGGGCTTCACCAAGGCCCTGACGGTCGAGGCGGACGTGAGCCGCACCGGCTGGGGCAGCGTCCAGGACCTGTCGTTCCGCTTCGCGTCCTCGTCGTTCCTCGACACGCGCTACCGGCTGGATTTCCAGGACGCCATGGCCTACCGGGTGGGCATGATCTTCCGCCTGCCGACCGGCCCGCAGCTCCGAGCCGGCTACGCCTTCGAAGAAACGCCGCAGCCCGACCTGTCGGTGGGAGCCTTCCTGCCGGATTCGAACCGCAGCACGCTCGCCGTGGGGGCGGGGCTGGACTGGCTGGACGTGGCCTTCTCCTGGACCACCTACGATCAGCGCATCGTCTCCACGAGCGCCCAGGGGCTCAACGGAAACTACCGGGCGAACGCCTGGTCGTTCGTGATCTCGGCCACGAAGTAGCCCACCCGAGGGCGGATACCACTTTGGACGTCTGGGTGGGTGGGAGGCGCCCTCTCCCGCGCGTCAGCGCGGGGGAGGGAAGGGGAGGGGGTTCACTTGCCGCGGCTTCCTAGTACAGGTAGTATTTCAACATGCCAACCGTGAGTCTAAAAGCCCATTACGACGGAAATGCGATTTGCCTGGACGAGCCCTTCGAGCTTCCGGAAGGCGCTCAGTTGCTTGTGACGGTGTTGGAGCCCGCGCCCGGGGATCAGGAGAGAGCCGCGTGGTTTGATCTTAGCGCCCGTGGATTGGCCAGAGCCTATGGGGACGTTGAACCTGAGTATTCGATTTCCGACGTGGTGCCATGAAGGAGTGTGACGTTCTTCTTGCTTCGCTGCCTCAGGGAGACGGCATGCTCAAAGATCGGCCCGTCCTCTTCTTGAAGAGGATGCCGCCGTTTGAGGATTTCCTCGTCTGTGGTGTCAGTACCCAGCTCCAGCATGGCGTGCCGGCGCTCGACGAGGTTATCTCGCCAGCCGATCCAGACTTTCGCACGAGTGGCCTCAAGTCTACGTCCCTGATTCGGCTTGGCTATCTCGCTGTACTTCCACGCTCCGACTTCAAAGGACGGATCGGTAGCGTCTCTACGGCGAGACGCAACCGACTGCTCATCAAGTTGAGCGAGTTCCTGCGGCAGGCAGCAGAAGATTGACTCGGCTATGTTAGCCTCTTTTAAGAGGCCAACCATTGGGGCGCCGTCCGCACACCCGTGGCTGGCCGGGGGCTCCCGCCGAAGAGCCCCCGGCTGACTATTGGGTCCATCGATTGTCAAAGAACACTCGCCTGCCAGCGGAGACCCGCATCGCAGGGAGGCGCATGATGACCAACCTGTCGGCCACCGTCAAGACCTTTTTAACCATTTTGAAAGACCAAAATGTCGGTGACACCGACTTTTTGCCCTCTTGACTGGATCTCGCCCTCGTGTATCGTGGTGCCCGAAGGTGGATGAACAGTGGTTTCGCCTGTTCTTTGACATTCGATTCACAAGATTTCCGGGAGCCCGCTCGGGCCGGCGGGCTCCCGGTCCTTTTTTGATGAACCGGACCGGAAGATAAGCTCATCGACGGCGATGTCGACTTATCTGCGACGACGTCGGCTTATCTGTTGCGATGTCGACTTATCTGTGGCGATTTGGGTTTATCTGTTGCGATGTCGACTTATCCACGGCAATTTGGGCTTATCCGGGACGAAGTCGACTTATCGGCGGGAAAGTCGCCTTATCCACGGGGAAGTCGACTTATCCAAGGCAAAGTCGACTTATCCAGGACGAAGTCGGCTTATCCACGGGAATGTCGGCTTATCCGGCGCGATTCAAGCTTATCGGCGCCAGATAAGCTTATCTGGCGGTAAACAAGCTTATCGGCCGCGATTCGGCCGTCCCGGGTCTGGCTTGAAGTTCGAGACGTTGCCGATTCGAATCCATCGCGCGCCGCGCTTTTCGTAAAGCTCGATCCACGAGCTCACGAACTCGATCGGCTTGACTCTGCCGTCGGGCGCGGTCTGTTGGCCTTTCGCCTCGACCTGTACGATCACCCAGCCCAGCGTGCCGTCAGCCGAGACCTGGACGCTTGGAGGGATTCGATCCCGGTACACCGTGAACTTCGTGGTTCCAAGGTAGGGACCGAACTGGTTCCGCCGGTCATCGAGATTCGGACGTGTAATCTCGCCGTCGCCGGCTACGATGTAGTCGTCCTCTTCCGCGTTGAGAATGAGATCGACGTCGCTCTCGCGATGGGCTCGAAGGACCTCCTCGTGAAGCGCGAGCAAGCGCTCCGCGTCACCAGCGTTGCGTCCGGCTGTCGACGATGCGCATGACAGGACCGTCAAAGCGAGGATCGCCAGGGCGAAGATGTTGTTGCGGTGCATCCTTGAACCTCCTCTTGACGGGGAAGAGCCTCTACAGGATCGGGGCGAGCATGCTGGCCATGCGGTCGCTGGCCTTCTCAAAGAGGGACCGGCGCCGCCAGAGGGTGCGATGGACCTCCTCGGCGCTGTGCAGATCCTCCTCGAACGCCTTTTCCAGGCGCTGGGCCACGTCCTCGTCGAGCATGCAGAGGTCGCACTCGGCGTTGAAGAGGAAGGAGCGGAAGTCCAGGTTTGTCGAGCCCACCACCGAGACGTAGCCGTCGGCGGTCAGGCTCTTGGCGTGCAGGATCGAGGTCTGGTACTCGAAAATGCGCACCCCCCTGGCGAGCAGCCGGTCGTAGTAGCCATGGGCGGCGTGGCGGACGATGGGCACGTCTGTCTTGCCCGGCAGGAGGAGGCGGACGTCCACCCCGCGCTGCGCGGCGTCGCCGAGGATGCGGACCGCGTCCCAGCCCGGCGCGAAGTAGGCGTTGGTGAGCCAGACGCGCGTCCTCGCCGCGCCCACGATCGCCGACATGGCCGAGGCCGACTCCGCCTGGCCGCGCTTGGGCCGGGAGTCGAGCACCAGGATGCGCGTGCCCGGAGCCTCGGCCTCCTCGGCTGACAACGGCGGCAGCTCCAGCGGCTCGCCGCCGGCGTGCACCCACCCCTCGGAAAAGACCAGGGCCATCTCCCAGGCGGTCGGCCCCTCGACGCGCACGTGGGTGTCGCGCCAGGCCTCTCCATGGCCGGCCGAGGTCGAGCCGTACTCCTCGCCGATGTTCATGCCGCCGGTGAAGGCCACGCGGCGGTCCACCACCAGGATCTTCCGGTGATCCCGGAACGGCTGGTACCAGAGCGCGGTGAACAGCGGGTGAAAGAGGCGGACGTGGATACCCCGCCGCTTCATCTCCTGCCAGAAGGCGGAACGGGTGGAGAAGGAGCCCAGCGCGTCGGCGAGCACGCTCACCTCCACACCGCGGCGGGCGGCCACGGAGAGCTCGTCGAGGAAGTCGCGGCCGGTGGCGTCGTCCTTATAGATATACGATTCCAGGAGGATCTCCCGCCTGGCGCCGGCCACCGCCTCCCGCATGGCGGCAAAGGCGTCCTGCCCCTTGAAGTAGACCTGCACCTGGTTGCCGCCGAGGATGGGAGCGCCGTCGATGCGCCGCAGCAGGACCTCGAACCCGGGGTCCCTCACCCCGTCGGCCAGGGTGCGGGCGAGCCGGCCGACCCGGCGCACGTGCAGCTCCCGCGGCAGCCGCCGCCCGGGACCGGGCCGGAGGATGGGGCTGAAGTGCCGGAAGCGGTGCCGTTTCGACATGCGGAGGGGAGTATGGCAGACCGCGAGGCCACGCACCTGCTAGCATTCCGGGACATGATCGCCTCCCTGCTCGCTTTCGCCTTGCTGGCCGCCGCCGGTCCCACTGATTCCGCCCCGCGTACCCTGCGCGTCGACTACTACCACTCGGGCGACGCCACCCAGGAGCACTTCAGCCTTGACCGCGTCGTCCTGGAGCCCGGTGCCTGGCCGGGCAACCCCGGCCGGCCGATCGACGACACCAACCTCGGCAAGTACCTGTTCGAGGTCGTCGACCGCAGGACCAACCGCGTCGTCTACTCCCGCGGCTTCGCCTCGGTCTACGGCGAGTGGGAGACGACGGGCGAGGCGAACGAGATCTGGCGGACGTTCCACGAATCGCTCCGCTTCCCGGCGCCGTCCGGCCCCGTCCAGGTGCTGCTCAAGAAACGCGACGCGCGCAACGCCTTCCGCGAGATCTGGTCGCTGCTGGTCGATCCGGCGGACCCGTTCGTGGATCCGTCTTCGCCCGCGTCTCCGGGGCCGCTCCTGCAGATCGAGCACAACGGTCCATCCGCGGAGAAGGTCGATTTCCTGATCCTCGGCGACGGCTATACCGCGGCGGAGCGGGGCAAATTCGAGAAGGATGCGAAGCGGCTGGTGGACATCCTTTTCTCGACCTCGCCGTTCAAGGAGCGGCGGCGCGACTTCAACGTCTGGGGGCTCTGCCCGCCGGCCGCGGAGTCGGGCGTCTCGCGTCCGTCCACCGGCATCCATCGCCGCTCGCCGGTGGGCGCCACCTACGACGCCTTCGGCTCTGAGCGCTACGTCCTGACCTTCGAGAACCGCGCCATGCGGGACATCGCGTCCTTCGCCCCGTACGAGTTCATCGAGATCCTGACCAACAGCCGGACCTACGGCGGCGGCGGCATCTTCGGTCTCTACTCGACCGTCGCGGCGGACAGCCTGTGGTCGCCCTATGTCTTCATCCACGAGTTCGGCCACCACTTCGCGGCGCTGGCGGACGAGTACTACACCTCCGATGTGGCCTACGAGCCGGCGGCCGAGATCGTCGAGCCCTGGGAGCCGAACGTGACCGCCCAGGCCGACCGGGATACCTTGAAGTGGAAGGACCTGGTGGAGCCGGGCACGCCGATCCCCACGCCCTGGCCGAAAGAGGAATTTGAAAAGCATGCGGCCGAGATCCAGAAGCGGCGGCGGGAGATCCGGGCGCAGAACCGGCCGGAGGACGAGATGGACGCTCTCTTCCTGGAAGAGCGGACGGTGGAGACGAAGCTCCTGGGGAGCGGACCCCAGGCCGGCAAGGTGGGCGCCTTCGAAGGAGCGAACTATGCGGCCCGCGGCTACTTCCGCCCGCAGACCGATTGCATCATGTTCACGCGCGACCAGGTCCCGTTCTGCCGGGTCTGCCAGCGCGGCATCGAGCAGGTGATCGATCTGTACACGAAGCCGGCGCCCTGAAAGAGGTTCGGTGCTACGATCTCTGCAACCACTTGCGGAGGGAATCGCGATGAGAATCCGGCTGGTGCGCTGGTCCCGGTTTCTGTTTCTGGCTGTCGTGCTGCTGTTGCCCGCTGTCGCATTCGGACAGGAGGGCGCCGACGCAACGCCGTCCGCCGACGCAACACCGTCCGCGGACGCAACGCCGACCCCGGAGCCCACTGCGACGCCTCCGGCACCCGCGGCACCCATGGTATCTGCGGCGACCGCGGTATCCGCTCCCGCGACGACCTCCCTGGCCTCCCTTCCGCTCGTGACCGCGGTGCGGAGCAACGATCCGAAGCATCCCGACAAGGCCGGCCTCGGCGACGCGTTGATCCTCAAGGTGGAGGGTCTCCAAGGGTATATGGGCGTAGACGGGAAGGTGTGCGGAAACCTCATCCTTTTTCTGGCGGACGTCCCCATCCCCGGCAACCCGCCCGAGGCCTGCGACCCCGCAACCGGCGAGGTGCGCTTCGATCTCGACCGCACGGCGGACTCAGACCAGGCCTGGCACATTCTCCTGGCCGAACCCGTGAGCTTCACGAAGAAGGTCTCGGTGAGCATCGGGTCCAAGGGACTTCTCGCGTTTCCCACGGAGGTGAATGCCTTCGAGCTGGAGATCGTGCCGGCGCCCGAATTCGCGCTCTTCCTCATCGGGCTTCTGTTGACGCTCGTGGCCGCGGTCTTGCTGGCGAAGAGGACGCCGATCCTGCGCGACCGCGTGCCCGGGCTGCCGTCATCCCAGGCGCCGTACAGCCTTTCGCGCTTCCAGCTCGCGTTCTGGTCTCTCCTGGTGATCGCGGCCTATCTCTTCATCTGGCTGATCACGGAGGAGCTCGACACCATTACCGGCTCGGTCCTGGCGCTGCTCGGAATCGGCTCTGCCACAGCGCTCGGCGCCAACATCATCGACCTGGGCAAGACCAATCCGCCGGCCAATCCGCCGCCGGCCGTTCCGGTCGTCCAGCCACCGCCGGAAGCCGCTCCCGCTCCCCCTGTCCCGGTGCCCGCTCCCATGCCCTCTCAGGGATTTCTGCACGACGTCCTCTCGGACGAGGAGGGGATCAGCATCTATCGCTTCCAGCTTTTCGCATGGACCCTGGTCCTGGGGGTGATCTTCTGCGCCTCGGTGTACCACGGCCTGCAGATGCCACAGTTCAGCACGACGCTGCTCGGCCTGATGGGGATCAGCTCCGGCACCTACCTCGGATTCAAGGTGCCGGAGCCGCCTCCGCCGCACGGGTGAACATGGCCCAGGAGCTCGTCAACGTCTTCGATTTCGAAACGCTCGCCCGCGAGACCCTGCCGCGGCAGGCCTATGACTACTACGCGAGTGGCGCCCAGGACGAGGTCACGCTGCGCGACAACCGGGCGGCCTATGAGCGCCTCTCGCTGGCCTACCGGGTCCTGGTAGACGTCTCGAGGCGCGACCTGGCGACGACGGTCTTCGGCCAGCCGGTTTCGATGCCGGTCCTCGTCGCGCCGACCGCCTTCCACCGGCTCGCCACGGCCGACGGCGAGCTGGCCACGGTCCGCGCGGCCGGCGCGGCGGGCACGGTGATGATCCTCTCCACCCTCTCCACGACCTCGATCGAGGAGGTGGTGGCCGCCGCCTCCGGACCGGTGTGGTTCCAGCTCTACGTCTACAAGGATCGAAAGGCCACGGAAGGCCTGGTGCGCCGGGCCGAGGCGGCGGGCTGCCGGGCGCTCGTGCTCACGGTGGACGCTCCTCTCCTGGGGCGGCGCGAGCGGGACGTCCGCAACCGCTTCCGGCTGCCGCCGGGCCTCGCCGTGGTCAACCTGCTGCCCGAGGGCTACGGAGAGATGGCGCCGGCGCCGTCGGACTCAGGGTTGGCCGCCTACGTCGCCTCCTTCCTGGATCCGTCGTTGACGTGGAAGGACGTGGCCTGGCTCCGATCGATCACCGATCTGCCGGTCGTGGTCAAGGGGATCGTCCGGCCGGACGACGCCCTGCGCGCGGCCGAGGCGGGTGTGGCCGGAATCGTGGTGTCGAACCACGGCGGGCGCCAGCTCGACACGGCGCCAGCCACCCTCGACGTCCTGCCGGAGGTGGTCGACGCGCTGGCCGCCCACGGCCACACGATCGAGGTCCTGATGGACGGCGGAGTGCGGCGGGGCACGGACGTCGTGAAAGCCCTGGCCCTGGGAGCGCGGGCGGTCCTCGTCGGCCGGCCGGTCCTGTGGGGGCTCGCCGCCGGTGGGGAGGCCGGCGCGGCCACGGTCCTGCGCCTCCTGCGAGATGAGCTCGACCTGGCCATGGCCCTGGCTGGAGCCCCCACGATCGCGGACATCACCCGCGACCTGGTGCGGAGAGGCTGAGAGTCCTTCAAGACGGTCTGGTCGAGTCGCGACCGTCCGCTCGGGATACCATGATGATGGGCCATCATGACCGAGCCGACGCACAACCCACGCCGCCGCCGTCGCCGGATCGTCCTGATCCTGGCGGTGCTGGTCGGGATTCCGCTGCTGCTCGCGCTGGCGGCCCTGGTCGCGCTGCGCTCGGCCTCGGTCCGGCGGTCGATCCTCGGCGAGCTGGCCGGGTATCTCCGGCGCGAGTACGGGCTCGTAATGGAGGCCCAGGACTTCGGCGTCCGTTGGGGCGGGTTCTCGATGGACCGTCTCCGGGTCGGCGCGCCCGGCGCGGCTCCGCTCCTGACCGCCAGCCGGGTGGATGTTGCGGTTGACATGCAGACCCTCCGCAGCCCGGTGCAGGTGATCCGCTCGCTGGAGATCGACGACGCCCGCCTCGACCTGTCGGCCCCAATTCCTAAGATCCCCGACTCCGGGCCGCCCGGTTTCGAGATCCGGCGGCTCGTCATCCGCCGCGGGGTCGTCGTGGGCGCTCCGCCCGCGCCGCCGCTTTCCGAGCACATCCGGAGCTGGCGGGTGGACGAGGTCGAAGGCGGCGGCTCGTTCGTGGACGGGGTCTGGGACCTGAAGGTCGAGAGCTCGCGGGTCCAACTGGAGCGCCCCGGGTTCGAGCCTTTGACGCTGCAGGCCGCGGTCGAGGTGGGGTACAAGGATGGCGAGCCGGTCCGCATCTCCGCGTTGCGGGCGGCCGGCGGCGGTCTCCGTGTCGACGGCTCGGGCACGGTCGGGCTTGAAGATACGCCTCTCATCGCCGACTTCGACGTCCAGGCCGAGCCGCGGCTCCTGGTGGCGGGCGCACCGCCCGGCGGCAGCATCCGGGCTCGCGGAGGCCTGCGTCTGCCCGAGGCGACCGGCAAGGTCGCGGTCACCGCGCGGGACATCCCGGCAGAGGTGATGCGGCCTTACCTGGAGGCTGCGCTCTTCCAGGATCTCTCCCTCGCCGGCACCGTGGCCGACGCCCAGGCGGATCTCGTGCTCGGGCCGCAGACGCTCGCCCGGGTGGCGGGGACGGGGAACGCGACCTGGCGCCGGGCGGACCGGCAGCTCGTCCGGATGGATTTCGGGGTGGCGCCCGGTATTTCCGGGGCGGGCGAGGCGATCCGCCTGACGGCCGAAGGCGATTTTCTGCCGGGCTCGCCCGGAAGGCGGCACGTGCGGGGTGCGGTCGAGGCCGCCGGCTGGGCAGAGCTGGCCTCGGCCACGGTGGAGAAGCTCGATGCGGAAATCCGGCTCCCGGACGTGAAGGCCGCTCTAGCCGAGCTTCGGACGCTCTGGCCTCGGCTGGTGCCGCCGATCCCGAACGGCGTGCCGGTGCAGGGATCTCTCCAGGCGGACCTGCGCGCTTCCGGACCGCTGGCCTCGCCGCTCGCCAAGGTGGACGCCACCTGGCTGCCGGAGCCGGGCTCACGCGTCCATCTCAAGGCTGAAGGCCGGCCCACGACAAGGACGGGGTCGGCGAAGGCGGAGGTAGAGAATCTGTCCATGGCGCTTCTCAAGTCTCCCCCTCTCCCGGGGCGGGGGACTCGGGAGGACCGGGAGAGGGGGCCGGGGGGTGAGGGCCGCCTTTCCGGCGTCCTCACCATCGCCGGTTCTCCGCGCTCCTACCGCACGAAGGTGAACGCCGACGTCGTCCAGGCCGCTTATCCGCCCTACCTCGACAGCCTGGAGCGCGCGCGGGTGACGGCGGACGGCTCTCTCCGGCTCGAACCTCTCACCTACACGGGCACGGTGGACGTCGACGGCTCCGGCCTGTTTGCCCGCCCGAACGCGTCGGACACGGCCCGGCTCGATGCCTTCAAGCTCGCGTCGGACGGTACATTCCGGGCCGAGCCGCTCTCGTACCAGGGCCGGATCGCTCTTGACGGCACCGGCCTCGACGCGTCGGACATGGCCCGGCTCGATACCTTCGAGCTGGGGGCGGACGGCACGTTCCGTGCCGAGCCGCTCTCGTATCAAGGCCGGATCGCCCTGGACGGCACGGGCCTCGACGCGCCCGGCACGGTCCAGGCCGAACGGTTCCACGTGGACGGCGACGGCCGCTTCAGCCCGGAGCTGACCCCGCTCGCCGCCACCGCCCGGATCGATGCTTCGGGCGTGGTGATTGCGGCGGCTCCACCCGAATTCGCCACCCTCACCGATCTCCACGCGGAGGCGGTGGGAGAAGGAAAGGAGATCCGGATCTCCTCCCTGTCCGGATCTTTACCCGAGGGACGGACGTTCGCGGCATCGGGACGGCTCACGGTCGAGCCCCTCCTCGAAGAGGCCGACCTGGATCTGCGGCTCGTGAAGCCGGTGGACGCGGTGCGCGAGGTCGAGATGACCGCCACTCTCCGCCGCGGAGTCCTCGAAGTATCGGCTCCGCGGATCGACACCGATGCCGGAGCCGCGAGCGTCCGGGCCACGGTGCCGCTCGGCGCCCTGGCTCAAATCCCCGAGCTCGCCGAGGCGATGGCGGCTCTGCCGGTGAAGCCCGCCGCGGGCGAGGTCTCCATCCAGGTCCAGGCTCCTTCCGTGGATTCCCAGACCCTGCTCGCCGCGCTCGGCATGGAACCCCGGACCGAGCGCGTGCGGGCCGGCGTCTCGGCCGAGCTGACCTTCGATCCCGCGGCCCCGGCGGCCGGCCGCGGCGAGGTGCGCATCGACGGCCTGACCCTCGAATCCAAGGACGGCACCGTCAGCGCCGGAGAGCCCGTGGTCGCCAGCCTGAAGGATGGCCGGCTTGAGCTGAGGCCCGTCCGGCTGCGGGTCGAGAGCGGCGAGATCGGAGCGACCTCGATCGACATGAGCGGCTTTGCCGCGCTCGATCCCGCCTGGAAGCCGTTCGAGGATCCGCCCGCGGCCCTGGTCCGGAGCCTCGACGCCCGGGCCGGCGGCACGCTCGACGCCGCCCTGCTCAATCCCTTCCTGGAAGGCGGCGTCGGCTCCGGCTCGCTCTCCTTCTCGGTCGCGGCGAGCGGCCCGCTCGACCGCCTCGACGCCACCTTCAGCGCGGACGGTACGGGCGGGATGGGCGCGTCGTTCGCGTTCCCGGCCGCCGCGGTCCAGATCGAGGCGCCGACGGTGAGCGGCCGCCTGTCCGGCGAGAGCTGGAGCGCCAGCGGCAACGCCCGCCTGAATGGCGGCGGCCTCGCCTTTGGAGCGCGGCCGGTGGAGGGCGGCGCGCTGGTGAGCCTGAACCTGGATGCCGTCCCCTACCGGCTCGACTACGGCCTGACGACCCGGGTCTCGGGGCTGCTCTCGCTCCAGGTCCCCCTGCCCTTTCAGGACGACAGCCGGATGCAACTCGGCGGCACGGTCGTGGTGGACCGCGGTGTTCTCGTCCAGGACATCAATCTGGACCGCGAGGTCTTCACTCTTCTCACGGCGCCGGAGGAGACCCCGGGCACCGAGGAGACCCTGGCCAGCCGGATCGATCTGGCCTTGAGCGTGACCACGCGGGACGGCATCCGCGTCCGCAACAACGTGGCCGACCTGCGGGCGCACTGGGACGACCTCCGGGTTGCCGGTACGGCCGAGGTGCCGGAGATCCGCGGGCGGGTCGACCTCGATCCCGGCGGCCTCCTCTACATCTACGGCCAGACCGCGCGGGTCGACCGCGGCTCCCTGATCTTCACCGGGAATCCGGTCGAAGATCCGCTCATCGACATCTCGACGACGAGCTCGCTCCAGGACCCGACCATCGCTCAGCTCCGAGGCACCACGGCTCCTCTCGACATCCTCAACCAGGCGGAGCGGGATCCGCTCGACGAGCAGGGGCCGGACATGGAGGCGATCCTCGCCTCCGGCCTGGCCGGCTACTACGGCGCCCGCGCCTTCTCCCGGTTCGGCGAGTCGATCGGCCTGTCGCGGCTCTCCGTGCGGCCGGTCCTGGTCTTCGGCGAGACCGATCCCACCGCGCGGCTGACCGTGGGCGGAGACGTCTCCCCCAACGCCTCGTTCGCCTTTTCGGTCGACCTGCGCAACGCCGGGCGCCAGACCTGGCTGCTCGACCTCCACGGCTTCCGCGGCCTGCCGGGCCTTACGCTCGAAGCCTTCACCACCGACCTCGGAGGCCAGGGCGCGAGCCTCCAGCAGTCGCTCGATTTCGGCGGCAGCCGGCAGCCTGAGGAAGAGGGAAAGCGCCTGCGGAGGCTGCGGCTCAGCGCGCCCCCGGGTATGTCGAAGTGGCGCCTGCGGCGAGCCATCCCACTGACGAGGAAGGGGTTGGTCTCCGAGGACGCCGCCTTCGACACCGAGGTCGATCTGGCCGAGCTCCTGCGCCTCCGCGGCTATCCCGACGCCAAGGTGACCGCGGAGATCGTCCCGGTCGAAGGGCGTCATGGCTGGGTGGACGTCAACGTCGCCATCGCCGATCTCGGTCCCCAGGTGAAATTCCAGTTCGAGGGCGACCGGCCGCCGCGGGCGTTCCGGCCCGAGATCGTCGCCAGCTACCGCGCCGATTTCTACGAGGAGCGATCCCTGGAGGAGATGAAGGACGCCGCCGTCCGGGCGTTCCGCAGCGCCGGCTATGTGAGCCCGCAGGTGGAGGTCCATGTCGATCGCGAGCGGCCCGGCGATCCTCTCGGACCGCGCACGGTCACCGTCCGCTCCGAGGCCGGACCCAAGGCGAGCCTGGAGAGGTTGGAGATCGCCGGGATCGATCCCGAAGTCTCCCTGCTTGTCGCCGAGCGATTCCCGGGCAGGCTCTCGCGCGCCGAGCTGGCCGCGGGGCTCCCGGGCGCCGACCGGCGGCTCCTCGACGTCCTCGGGGTGCTGGGCTATGCCGGGGCGCGGATCGAGGGGCGCGACATGGACGAGGACGGACTGACCGTCCGTGTGGCGGCAGGAGAGCGGAGGATCTTCGGCCCGGTGGAGATCACCGGAGTCGCGGAGGACGAGCGGGCCCGGCTGGCGCCCCTGGTGGCTTCGGTATCGGTCCGGCCGGGGGAGCCTGCCCGCTGGGACCTCGTCCTCCAGGGTGCGTTGAGGCTCCAGGATTCGCTGCGTTCGCGCGGGTATCCGGACGCCAAGGTCCGGGTCGCGCCGTCGCCGCCGACCGGCCCGGTGGACGTCCGTTACGAGGTCTCGCCCGGAGAGCACGTCGTCCTCTCGAAGGTCGAATTTCAGGGCGAGCGCTGGACGCGTCCGGCGAAGCTCGCCCGGGCGGCCGGGCTGGAGCCGGGCGAGCCGCTGAGCAGCTCCGAGGTGGCCGAGGCCCGGTCGCGCCTCTATCAGACCGGCGCCTTCTCCAAGGTGACCGCGGATGTGGACCGCTCCGGCGACGGCCAGGCCGGCGTCACCTTCTCGGTGGCCGAGAGCCCGCGTTTCCACTTCGGCTATGGCGTCCGCTACGAGAGCGGTGACGACGCCTCCGGCCTGGCGGGGGTGGTCGACGCGGTGGACTCGAACTTCCTGGGGCGCGGATTGACGCTGGGCCTGCGCGTCCTCTACGAGACGGACGACCGCAGCGGCCGGCTGTTCCTGCGCACGGGAGGCCTCTTCGGCACGAGGATCTCCGTGGAGACCTACGGGCTGGTGCGGAACCGGAGGCTGAAGTCCGAGAGCGAGTTCCAGAGCGACCTCCAGCGGGACACCGAAGAGAGCGCGCTCCAGCTCTCCCGCCCCTTCGGCCGCCGGACGACCGGCCGCCTCTATTTCCGCTACCGGACGACCCACCTCTTCGAGCTGGAGCCGGACCCTTCCTCGCCGTTCCCGTTCGACCTCGAGCTCCGGCGTCCGTACATGGGCACCCAGTTCCTCTACGACAGCCGGAACGACACGGTCGACCCCACGTCGGGAGTCTTCCGCAGCCTGGACCTCTCGGGGAGCGGCTCGTTCCTGGGGAGCGACTTCGATTATGCGCGCCTCTACGGCCAGTGGAATCTGTACCACGCCTTCCGGTTCGCCGGGAGGCCGGCCGTCTGGGCGCAGGCCGTGCGGTCCGGCGTGGCCCGGGCGTTCGGCGGGCAGGCCCTGATCGAGGACGACCGCTTCTTCGCGGGCGGCGAGTTTTCGGTCCGTGGGTACGACACGGAGAGTCTGCGCTCGGTGGGACGTCCGGAGGAGGAGACTCTCCTGGTCCTCAATCAGGAGCTGCGCTTTCCCCTGCCTTTTTTCGACGATCTGACGGGCCTGGTCTTCTTCGACGCCGGCCAGGTCTGGGACGACCTGGGCGATTTCGGGACCGACCTGGCAAAAGCCCTGGGCCTGGGCCTCCGGGTCAAGACTCCCGTCGGCCTCCTCCGCTTCGACGCCGCCTTTCCCCTCGACCGCCTGCCCGGAGACGAGAGCTACAAGCTGTACTTCGGGTTCGGCAACGCGTTCTGAGGCTTGACGCGGCGGGCCTCCGGTGGTTACATTCCCCGACCTCTTTGTGGGAAGGATTCAGATGATTTCGAAGCGGTTTGGATGCGTCTTCGTGCATGTTCCGAAGACGGCGGGGCAAAGCATCGCGCGGCTGTTCCTGGATTTGCACGGGCTCACCTGGAAGAACCGTGAGTCCCTATTGATGAGGTTCAATCCGGACCCGGCGCTTGGGCCGGAGCGGCTCGCGCACCTGACCGCGGCCGAATACACGCGGCTGAATTATCTTACCGAAGCAGAATTCCAGAGCTTGTTCAAGTTCAGCTTCGTGCGCAATCCGTGGTCCAGGCTCGTGTCGGAGTACACCTGCCTCCGCATGGACCTGGAGATGAGCTTCGCGGATTTCGTCTCCAAGAGCTTGGCGCTGAAGGAGACGTACACCGACCGCTCCCGGCACATCATTCCACAGTACGATTATCTCTACGACGAGGCCGGAACCTGCCTGGTCGATTTCGTCGGCCGGTTCGAGCGACTGCAGGAAGGCTTCGACACAGTCTGTGACAAGCTCGGCATTCCGCGCACCGAGCTCTCGCACATCAACAAGTCCGGGACTGGCGGAACGAACCTATGGCGAAGGCTGAAAGCCCTGCTGCATCCGCCGCTCGTGAAACGACCGTACCAGTCCTATTACGATCCTGCGCTGGTGGATCGCGTCGGCGAATTCTACGCCAAGGACGTGGCGACCTTCGGGTACAGATACGAGGGTTGACTGGGATTAAAAACCCAGACTCCTGCCTACGCCGACTTAGCCCAACTTCCACGGTTTTTCTGAGGAACAGCTGGAAAGTTGGGGGTTTGTCGCAGGCTTTCGTCACTACACGGCCCAAGCCTCCTGGACTGTCAGCCAAGTCTTGACGGGGGCCATGACGTCCTCGGGGATGCCGAGGGTCCGGTAGATGAGTCGATGTTGAGGCTCAGGCGTCGTGGCTCGGCGGATCTTGAGCAGGTGGCCGTCGGTGGTGGGCAGGACAGCCGTGACGACCTGGTGGGTCCGTAGCTGCTCGCGCAACGTAGCCCAGGAGGTATGGAGGCCCTGGTCGAGGAAGCTCTTCTCGACGGCCACCAGCAGGTGATAGGCAAGGACGCAAAGGAAGATGTGCGTCTCTACCCGGTGCTGGATCTGGTGGAAGATCGGCCGCTCGCTGAGCGGACTTTTCATGTCCCGGAAGGCATCCTCGACCCGGGTCAGAAGGATATAGAGGCGCCAGGCCTGCTCGGCCGTCAGGTCTTTGCGGTCGGTCTTGAGCAGGTAGGTCCCGTCCAGACGGACGGCTCGTTGCTTTTTCTCCTGGTCTTCGCGCCAGCTCAGCTTGGACTGGTCCTCGTCGTAATGGATACGCCAGTAGCGGGCTACCCGAGGATAGCGTTCCTTGATCCTGCCGATGGCCTCATGGATCTTGTCGCTTCGTTTGAGCCGTCCGGCCTCGATCCGCTTGCCCAGCCGGGCCAGATCGGCCAACAGACGCTTCTCTTGCTTGACACGGATGGCCTGATCCTTGGCTCTTCGACCTTCACTGCGGCACAGCACGAACAGGTGCTCGTCGGTCTGCGCCTGTTTGATCCACACTTGAGACTTCTTTTGAGCCGGATTGCGCGGTGATGGCTGACGGATCAACTCCTGCCAGCCCTGCTCGTCCTCAAGCTCGTCAAACCAGCCTTGGCGCTCACTCTGCCGAGCGGTTACCAAGTAGTGGTGACCTCGCGCTTTGATCTGGGCCAGGTTGTCTTCGTAGGCCATGCCGCGATCGACAATCACCGTGCCTCCGCCGTGCCGGCCGCTGCGTTGCTCAAGTTGTCCGAGCATCTGGTCGAGCGAAGCTCGATCCTGCCGATTGCCTTCGAAGACCTCGTGAGCCTTGGGAAATCCGTCGCGGTCCAGCACCAGCCCTACGACCACTTGCTTGCAGTCGGGCCGCTGGTCGCGTGAATAGCCGCGCTGCGCCTTGGGATTGCTCAGGCACTGACCCTCGAAGTAGGTCGACGTCAGGTCGTAGAGAAAGTAGGTGTCGTCGAGGTTGAACAGGCTCTTTTCGCGCTCGGCCAACTGCCCTTCAATCTGCTGTCGGTTGGGATGCAGACGATCCAGATTGCGATACAACGACTCGTCACTGAGCTCACTGAGGTCGACGCGCAGGATGTCACTGAGCGCCGTGTGCCCGATCCATTCAGGCATGGCATGCTCCGAGCAGGGAGCCACGAGACGATTCAGTACCATCACCTCACTGAGCAGACGCGCCCGAGCCGAAAGACCGATCTGCTTGAGGATCTCTCCCAAACCCAGCCGCTGCCAGATCTGGTGTCCGACATGAACCGGCCCCGCTTCGCGCGCCTTCTCCAGGCTCACTTGATCGGTGTGTATCGCCACGATGTCGCTGTCTCGACAAAGATCCCGTTGCGACGAAAGGATCTTGCCCACAATGCCGTCGACCAAAGGATCAAGACCGTCCAAAGGCATCTGACCCTGAAGCGCCGCCTCAACTCGATCCACTAAACCGAGCCACTTGGCCCGCGGCCCCGGCGACAGGTCACCCAACGAGCAGATCGTCTTCTGCCGCGGCCCCTGAGGTGTCCTCACGGACTCAACCAGCAGGTAGGTGACGTAGCTCCGGCCGTGATGGCGCCTGACCGTCTTGCGGATGAACACAATGACCTCTATAGCAGAGATCAAAGTGCCCTGTTTTCGTCACTACATGCGCCAGGAGAAAAATCCTACCTCGTAGAATCAGTCGCTTACAAGAGCTTATCCCCTGACTTTTGCTCCTTTCCCGCCCTTTGACGGGGAGGGACCGTGGAAGTTGGGTTAGGCGGCTTCTCCTCAATCCTCGGGTGGATGCCAGCCTGCCTTGACCCAGGATTTCCGGGCTTGGACCAGGAGCGGCCGGTTGAGTCGGAGAGCCTTCGTGGTCGCTCGGCCGACGTCAGTTCTGCCGGAGATCCGCGTTCCCGAATCTACCCACTCGAAGTGCTCTTTCCAGTCTTGCTCGCGAGGATTGAAGAGCCGGATCGTCTCGCCGCTATCCGGATCGAGAGCAGAGATCCGGTGGCCCTTGAAAGCATTGCAGGCCGAGCATGCAAGCCAGAGATTTTCCTCGACGGTAGGCCCTCCCAGAGCCTGTGGGATCAAATGATCGATCTCCATAGGGAGTCCCACGACCTGTTCGGAGCTCAGGCAGTACCCGCAGCGATAGTGAGCCTGTTCGGCCACACGCTCCCGAAGCTTTTTGGGCAGGTAGGCCGCGGTCATCGCGCGGTCAGAAGTCTGGCTACATCGTGACCGCGTTCTTTCAGGAGCCGTGCCGCTTCCGCACGCAGCAGGACGGCATGGTCATACTGGTGAACCAACTGCTCCAATGTCTCTTTTTCGGCTGACGTCAGCGACTCTCTTTGCTGTTTGAGATTGAGAGCTTCGAGTTGCGATCTGGCTTCGTCGGAGAAGCGATTCCGGGCAGCACGCCACAACTCCTCGTCGTTGAGAAGCGCGAGGTCTGCAAGGGCCTGGGCTACGTCGTGAGGCAACTTTTCTTCGTCCACCACCGTGGCAACTGCGTCCAGCAGTTCTGCCTCCAGACTGCGGTGTGCCCGCTTGGCCCGGCTCTGGAAATGGTCGTACAGAGGAGCGGGAAGTCGAAGAGTGACGGGATGCGCGGCCATGTTTTCTCCGTCTGACCTTACTTCTTGACCGCCCGCAGGATTTCCCGGGCGCGCTCGGCCTCGGGGGCGTTGGGGGCCAACTCCACGAAGCGGCTCATGTCGTTGACGAGCACGTCCTTGCGGTCGAGCTTCTCGGCGGCGAGGCCGCGATAGTAGTAGCCGTAGGCGAGCCCCGGGTCCATGTCCAGCGCCCGGTTGAACTGGTCCAGGGCCTGCTGCCACTGCTGCTGGAAGAGCTTCGTGACTCCGATCTGGTACGGGATCAGCGCGTTGCCGCCGTCGGCGGCGCGGGCCCGGTCCAGCGCTCCCAGCGCCTCGTCGAACTGCCTCAGCCTCATCTTGGCCACGCCGAGGTAGTAGTCGGAGCCGCCGCCCGAGGCCAGCTCCGCGGCCCTGCGGAAGGCCGAGTCCGCCGCTCCCGAGTTGCGCTGGCGCAGCAGCACCTCGCCGAGCCAGACCTGCGCCGCGGGATCGGACGGTGACAGCTCGGTCGCCCTGCGCAGCCGGGACTCGGCCTCGCCGTACTTCTGCTCCTGCTCCAGGACCCGGCCCAACGCCACGGCCACGGCGCCGTTGCTGTCCGCCTGGTCGGCTACGGACTGGACGGTGGAGCGGGCCTCGGAGGTCCGGTACTCCCAGAGCTTGCGGTCCACGCTGCCGACGGCGGCCGGCGGAGGGCTCGACTGGCCACCGCCGCCGCCCGGCGGAGCCGGCTGCTGGTCCTGCGGCGGCTGCTGCTGACCCTGCTGGTTCTTGTCCTTGTTCTTCTTGCCCTTCTTCTTCTGGGCGTCCGCGGCGAGAGGCAGCAGCATCAGCGCGCACAGCAGCGCGGTCAGGATTCGGGGGAAGGCGTTTCGTTTCATGGAGATCTCCTCGGGTTCCTCCCAGTATAAGCGTTAGCCGAACCCGCTTGTTCCCGAGGACTCCGCGGGGACCGGGATGATCGAGCCGAAACCGCCCGCGCTGCTGCGCCGCAGGCCGGCCAGCGTGAGGGCGCGGTAGAACAGGCTGCGGAAGGCCGAGGGCCGCTCCACCTGGATCGGCCGGGGCGACATCCCCCCTTCCGGGTCCTGCGCGTAGATCTCGACGCCCCCCTCCTGCCAGCGCCGCAGGACGTGCGCGAGGTCGAGGCGCGGCTTGTCCTGGAGGAGGTCTCCCTGCAGGAGCACCACCCGTCGGATGCCGTGCGAGAGCAGGAAGTTGGCCGACGGGAAGTCCTGCGGGAACACCGCCCAGCGGTTGTCGAACTTGCCGGGCTCGGGCGGCGTGCCGGGCTCGAGGCGCTTCGCGTCCAGCAGGAAGACCGGCGGCGCATCGGGCGGGATGGCCAACCCCTGAAGCTCGTCCGCGCCCTCGCGGAGGCGCTTCAGGATCGGATACACCGGCACGATCGCGAACTGGTGATAGGCGGTGTTGAACAGCGGCACCGGCCGGTAGCCCGTTCGCGCCAGGATCATCCCGATCTCCACCGACCTCTCGCCGGGCATGTCCACCAGGAAGGCCGTAAAGGGATCGAGCGAGCCCTGATCGTAGGTGGCCGGCTGAGGCTCGGTCGAGTGGACCGGCATCTCCGGTATGGCCGCCATCGCCGACATCGCCGGAGCCGCCTGCTGGGGCTCCAGGATCTGGGGCCCCCCGGCGAACAGCGCCGGCTTGGCCCAGCGCGACCAGTCCGACTCCTCGGGAGCCCAGACCTCAAAGAGCTGCGACCCGTCCATGCGACGCCTCCTCCTGCCGCGGCGGCTCGACGAGCACCGCGACGTCCTGAGCCAGATGATTGACGATCGGCCGGCGCGCCACCCGGCCGTAGCCTCCGGCCGCGCGGCCGTCGATCGTATAGACGCCGACGCAGGGATAGTACGACTCCCCGTCAACCTCCATCGGCACCGCTTCGAACCTCCGCTGCGCCGCCCACCAGCGCCCGCCGAAGCGCAGCTCCCGGCGGATCTGTTTCCACTCTTTCTCGGGCGTCACGCCGGAGAGCCCGATGCCGGCGCCGACTCTCCCGAGCGCCGGCTTGAGCACCCAGCCGCCGTCCCTCTTCCAGGGGACCTCCCGCGGGTCCCGGGTCTCCGGCAGGAGGCGGCGCCACGATGGGAGCGGCGTCTCCAGGCGGTCCCAGACCAGCGGGAAGCGCTTGCTCTGGGGCAGGAGCGCCGCGGCCGGGTTGCTCACCGGCGTCCGCCCGCCGCGAAAGAAGTGCTTCCAGCCGCAGGCCCGGGGGAGATTCGGCAGCCACTCGGCCGGGAAGAACCGGATCAGGGCGTCGAGCTCGCCCTGAAACAGCTCGCTTTCGATCCACGCCCGGCCGTCCCGCCAGCGCAGGTGGTCGGGAGCGGCGAGCACCGCCCGGCGCCCCCGCGCCTCCAGCTCCCGCGCCAGGAACACCATCACCTGCCGGTCGTCCGTGTAGGCCGTGGCATGGACGAGGGCCACGGCGTCACCCGGCTGCGTGGCCCTGGCGCCCGCATCCGCCAGGCGTCCGGCCGGGTCGCCGGCCGGCTCGGAGCCGGGGAAGAGGGGAGCCATGAGACGGGCGAAGCCGGAAGCCTCGTTGAAGCCGCCGGGCACGTCGGTGTTGGCCTCGGAGATCCGCCACCCCTCGGTGGTCCAGTGGAAGTCGAAGCGCAGCACCCGGGCGATCCCCGGAGTCGCACCTTCGCGCCGGATGGCTCTGAGGGGGCGGCGGACGGAGAGGGGCAGGCCCAGCTCGCGATGCAGCTCCGGCCGGCGCGTCAGCTCCTCCTCGGCCGCGATGGCTTCCGAGGCGAGGGCCTCGGAGAGGCGGGCGACTTCGTCCCAGGCCTCGCGCCGCAGCATCAGGGGGAACGGGGCGATGGTCGAGACGTCCTCGACCTGGGGGTCCCACTTGCAGCACTCGAAGATGGCCCGGCGGCGGAGACGGGCGTGCTCGGCGGGATCGACCGGAACGACCGGTATCCAGGGGAGGTTCCCGGGGAGCGTCAGCTCCACCATCCCGCCTGCGCCACGAAGAAGGCGGCCAGCGCCAGGTAGGCGCCGAGCGGCGCCAGGCCGTGCGTCAACGGAGATGGGAGCGGGCTCTCCCGGGTCGGCCGGAACGTGCGTTCCAGGAGCACCGCGGCCAGCCACAGCAGCAGCACCGGCCAGGCCAGCTTCCCGAAGTCGATCACGGTTTCGTGGGCGTTCACCCAGGTGCCGGCCACTGCGCGGCCGAGGATCAGACCCGAGCCGACGAAGTAGCCCGCCAGGCGGATCCCCGACGCCGGATCGCGCTCGACGGTGACCGCGTCCGCCAGGTGCGTGAACCGGTCCAGAAGCGCCCAGAGCAGGAAGTATCCCGCGGTGGAGAGAGCGGCGGAGAAGACCACCACCCACCAGCCCGGGCCGTCGCCGATGTTGCCGCCGGCGAAGCAGAGGGTGAGACCGAGGAGCGCGCCGCCGATCGCATGCGCCGCGGCGGGGTTCTTCCGCTCGATCACGTCGTCCCGGGAGCTGAGGCTGAAGAACGGCATGAAGTACCGGGCCGCGAATCCCACCCAGGCCGCGCCCATCACCCAGTAGAAGGCGATATAGAAGGGGTCGTCCCGCACATCCGAGGAGGCGAAACCCCGCAGGACGGCCGCCAGCACCGCCCCGCACAACAGGGGGTAGACGTAGAGCGACCAGCGGTTCAAGAAGCGGGAGCCCAGGCGCGCGCAGGCCGCGCTCTCCCAAAGCCAGGGAATCCACGTGAGAACGGCGAACGCCAGGCAGATGGTCAGGACGACGCCTTCGTCACCGGACATGGCCGTTCTCCCGTCTTTTTACAACTTCGCTTCGATCGCCTTGATGTCCTCCTCGAGACCTTCGAGGCGGCTGCGCTTGGCGCCGAGCTTGACTTCCATGTCGCTGAGGCGGCTTTCGACGTCCTGCCGGATCTCCTGCTCGCGCGCCCCGGGACGGATGTCGGCGAGGCGCGTGCGCCAGCGCTCGGCCGTGTCCTGGTCGTAGCGGATCGATTCCCGCAGCCGGTCGGCCTGGTCGCGCTTACGGTCGAGCGCCTCGCGCAGCCGCTCCTGCCACTCTCCGTGGTTCTGCGAGCGGTCCTGATCGCGCTGCTCGAAATAGGCGGCGCGGCGGCTGAAGAAGGCGTCGTTGGCCTTGCGGAAGCGCTCCCAGAGCGCGTCGGCCCTGGTGCGCGGCACCGGGCCGACCGTCTTCCACTCGGCCTGGAGCGCCTTCAGGGCCTCGGAGGTCCCCTTGAACTCCTCGGCCGTGCTGAGCGCCTCGGCCTGCTCGCAGAGGGCCACCTTGCGGCGCAGGTTTTCCTTCTGCTCCTTCTCGAGCTGGTCGTAGTGCGTCTTGCGCTGGGTGAAGAACTGGTCGGCGGCCTTGCGGAAGCGCTCCCAGATCCCATCGTTCTGATCCTTGGGCACCGGCCCGATGGCCTTCCACTCGGCCTGGAGCCCCTTGAACGCCTCGGCCGTGGCCTTCCACTCGGTCGAGCCGCTCAGCTCCTCGGCGCGGACGCAGAGCTCCTCCTTGCGGCGGAGGTTTTCCAGGAGGTCCGTGTCGAGGTGGGAGAAGTGGGCCTGGCGGCGCTCGAAAAAGGCGTCGTTGGCCTTGCGGAAGCGCTCCCAGACGCGGTCATTGTGCTCCTTGGGCACCGGTCCGACCGTCTTCCACTCGGCCTGCAGCGCCTTGAGGCCCTCCGTGGCCTGCTTCCAGTCCGTGGAACCGCTCAGCTCCTCGGCGCGGGCGCAGAGCTCCTCCTTGCGGCCCAGGTTCTCCTGCTGCTCCCTTTCCTGGCCTTCGAAGTGCGCCTTGCGGCGCTCGAAGAAGTGGTTGCCGGCGGCGCGGAAGCGCTGCCACAGCTCGTCGCTCCGCTCGCGCGGGATGGATCCGACCGTCTTCCACTCGGACTGGAGGGCCTTGATGGCCTCGGCCGAGCTCTTCCACTCGGTCGACTCGCCGAGCCCTTCCATGGAGACGACGATCGCCTCCTTGCGGCGGAGGTTTTCCTCGAGCTGGGCGAGGGCAGCCTGTTCGAGCGCCTGGAGCCGAGGCACCAGGGCGTCGAAGTCGCCGAGGGCATTGGCCTTGGGCACCCAGCCGAGCATCGTGCGGATGCGGCCGGCGAAGCGGGTCTTGTTCTCCTCGCCCTCCATCTCCCGCTCCAGCGACTCCACCCGCTCGGTGATCTGGCGGAACTTGAGGGCGAAGGAGGCGAGGGCGGCCTCGGGATTGCGCCCCTTCATCTTGCCGATCACCCGGCCCGGCCCGCCGGCAGGAACATCGGCCTCGCGGAGGCGGACGTTCCCCTCCTCGTCGATGAGGCCCCAGCGGGCTCCTTCGGCCGCGAGCTCGGCGCGGTGCTGATCGGTCTGGCTCTCGACGTGGGCGACGGCCTCGTCGGTCAACGGGGCTTCGGAATCGAGGCGGGCCTGCTCCTCCTCGGCCGTGGGGGCGAGCTCTTCGGCGTGCGTCTCGGTCTCTTGGGTAGGCTCGGGCTCGGTGTGCTCGGTATGAGGCTCGGGCTCAGGGGTTTCGGGAGACTCGACGGGGGTGGTCGAGTCCCCGGCGAGCGTCGTGGTCTCGTCTTGCATCTCGGTCTCAGGCTCGTTGTGGTCCGGCATCATCGTTTCTCGTTGTGTGCTCCTGCGCGTTGCTTCACTCCCGGAGGAACGCTTGACGATACCGCAACTGGCGGGATGGAGAAACCCCGGCCCGGGCTGGCCTGGATCAGCGCCCGCCGGGGCTCCTGCCGAGCTGCGGCGGACCGGTCCGCTTGTACTCGCCGTCGAAGGTCACGTTGAGGCCGCCGCAGGCCGTCTCCGTCTTCTCGACCTTCAGGCCGCCATCCTGGAAGAGGACGTCCAGCTTGCAGCCGTCCGCGTTCTCGAAACGGGCCTTGCGGTGCGCCAGTTGGGCCGTGCCGATGAAATCGCCCGTGTTCACGTTGCCGGTCTCCGGGTTGCCCACCCACTCCGCGAAACCCTTGATGCGGATCAGGTCGGGGCCGACCTGCGCGATGTCCAGCGTCGCTTCGTCCTTCCCGGTGCCGGTGCGCTCGTAATGGCCGTCGAACGGCGACGACTCCGGGCTCTCGGTCACGGCGGAGACCGGGCCCAGCGAAATATGGCCGCTCTTCGGCTGGGGCTTCGCGCTGCCGGCGTCGGTTTCACCGCTGCAGCCCCAGGCCAGGGCCGGGACGATCCCCAACAGGATGGCGACTTTCCAGATGCTCGTCATGGCTCAGGCTCCTTGCCGGAATCCTAGAACGGAACCCGGCAGGCATCAACCCTGCATTCACCCCGTGCCGTCACCATGCTGTACTGCGAGTGGGAGAGGAGGTTGAACGTGGGAACGATCAACGCAGCGGAGTATGAGTCCATGGTGGAACGGCTGCGGGTGGCCCGGCAGGAGGCCGGCCTCACCCAGGAGGCCGTCGCGGAGTTCTTCGGGCGTCCGCAATCGTTCGTCTCCAAGATCGAGAGCGGGAACCGCCGCATCGACCCGGTCGAGCTGTGCTATCTCGCCGATCTCTACAGGAAGCCCGTCGACTGGTTCCTTCCGGATCAATGCAGCAACTGACCTGAGCTCCGGCACGCTATCTGCATTTCGCACCTCATTCCATGTTGGGATGCAGGGGGAGGAATGCACTGGGAAGCCGATTATCAGGAGATGTTGAGAAAGCTCCGGCAGGCGCGTCAGGAGGCCGGGATGACGATCGAGGAGGCCGCGGCAGGCTTCGACCGTCCCGCGTCGTTCATCGTGAGTGTGGAGGCTGGGGAGCGGCGGATCGATCCGGTCGAGCTGTGCCGCTTTGCCGTGCTCTACAGGAAGGCGGTGCTGTGGTTCTTGGCCAGCCGGGATCCGCCTTCGGCGATCTGATCCCGGAGCCAGCCTGGAAATTCCTGCCAGGGGAGGGCGAGATTGCCGCCCGGCAGGGTCTGCCGCTCGGCCGTGCGGCAGACCAGCACACCCTGAGGCGCCGCATCCCGGCTGGCGAGCGTCCGGAACCTGGTGAGGTTGTCGGCGTGCTTCTGGGTGGGGGTGGCCGTCAACTGGACCTCGATCGGAACGAGGCCGCTCGGAAGCCGTAGGACGAGGTCCACCTCCAGCCCATCCTGGGAGCGCCAGAAGTAGAGGTCGGGGTGCTTGCCGTGCAGGGCGAAGACCTTGAAGATCTCGGCCACGATCGTCCCTTCGAAGAGGTGCCCGCCCAGGGGGCCGGCGAGTGCGCCTTCGGCAGTCTGCTGCCGGGTCAGCGCGCAGACCAGAGACGAGTCGAGGAAATAGAGCTTGGGGGCCTCGGTGACCCTCTTCCCGTAGTCCTCGAAGTAGGGCGTGAGGAAGCGCAGGATGTAGGCCGCCTCCAGGAGGTGGATCCAGGTCCGGATGGTCGGCACCGGGATGCCCGCCGTCCGGGCGATGTCGGAAATATTTACCTCCTGGCCGTGCTGCGCGGCGCAAAGGCCGAGGACCGTCTCGAAGGTCCGGAGATCGCGGACCTTGAGGATCTGGCGCACGTCACCCTCGATGTAGGTCTGGATGTAGGAGGAGATCCAGAGGTCCCGTTTCCTGGGCTGGAGGGCCGGCTCCGGATAGCTGCCGTTCCAGATCACGGAGGCGAGGTCCGGGCCCCCCGAGCCGCCGAGCTCCAGCAGGCTGAAAGGGAGCAGCTCCAGGAGGGCGATCCGCCCCGCCAAGGACTCGCTGACGTTGGCCATGAGCTGGAACTGCTGGGAGCCGGTGAGCAGCCAGCGGCCGTAGCGATGGCGGTCGCGGTCGATGCGGACCTTCAGGCAGGGGAGCAGCTCGGGGGCGTACTGGACCTCGTCGAGGATGACCCGTTCATCCGGGAATCGATCGAGGAATGCGTTGGGATCGGACGCGGCGAGGCTCCGCTCCAGCGGATCGTCCAGCCTCACGTATCGGGTGTCCTTGCCGAACTGTTCCAGCAGAAAGGTGGTTTTGCCTGACTGCCGGGGGCCGGTGACAAGGACGGAGGGAAACTGCCCGAGCGCCTCGCTCAGGGTTTGGGCGAGGAGCCTTGGGATGTACACCGGGGCATTCTATGCCGGATTTCATCAAAATTGCCGGTTCCCTGAAACAATTGGCCCGCTCGTCCCACTGACTCCTTCAGAGCCCGCGCCTCCGGCCGCACGCCGGAGGAGGGCAGGAGGGCGTCAGCGCCAAACCCGGGAGGCGGCCCCGTCTCCCGGCCTTTTTGCCTTCAGTCGTCCCACAGATCCCCGAGGTCCGAGAGGGAGGAGCTGACGAGCCCGAGCACCGACTCGGGACCCAGCCCGAGAGCTTCGAGAGCTTGGCGCAGCTTTTTCAAGCAGCGGTCCCGCGTCAGATAGAGCTCCTTCTGCGGCCGGCCCAGGATGGGAGCGATCGCAGCCATGGTGAGACCGTCCCGGAAATGAAGCCTGAGCAGAAGCCGGTGCTCGGCCGGCAGAGCCCGGAGGCGAGGCAGCAACTCTTCCCGAAGCTGAGTCGCCAGTTTGGCGCGCTCGCCGTCCTCGACCCGCTCCTCCATCCGGCCGTCGACGGCGATCTTCTGGATCTCCTCCTCGCCGACCCACCGCCGCTCCGTCTTCTGAGGGAGACGGCCGGCAAGCCGCTCCAATTCGGCCCGGGAGAGGGTGACCGCGTGCTCGGAGCGCATCCGGTCGATGACTTCGTCCAGAGGAAGGTGGTCGCGATGCCAGAGTCGTTCGAGGAGAATGGCCTCGTGTCCCTCCCGGCGAGCCACCGCGGAAGGCCGCCACTTGCCCCAGACGTGGATCCGATAGTCGCGCAACAGGTTGAACAGAGCCACGGTCAGATAGGTGGAGAAGGAACTGCGGCCTTCCCAACTCCCGAGGATCCGGTAGTCGTTCTCGACTAGTTTGAACAGGACCCAGGAGCGGAGCTCCTCGGCCTCTTGATGGGGAAGGCCGCTGTTGCGGCTGACCCGCTCGAGCCGCTTCCGGACGAGGACGATGTGCTCTTCGAGGAGCGCCCGGCCGCGCGAGGGAGAAGAGGCCCGGTGCGGGGCGGGCCGGGGAAGGGGACGGTTCTCAGGGGCGGCCGGGGCCACAACAAACTCGCCAGTCATCTCAGGCCTCCAGAGGAAGGACCGCGGAAGAGGAAGCGCGGTGCCGGTCCGAGGTCCAGCTTCGTCCGAAAGGACATCCGCAGTCCTTTGGAAATTCTTCGGAAACTCTTGGAGCCTCCAAGTGCCTTAGAATCAAGAGGCAGGATTCCATGCTTTGAGACTTTTTGAGAGGCGGCCGGTTCCAATCTCATGAGTCAGTCCCCGAAGGAAGAGAACGGCGTCTCCCCTTTCGGCAGGTTCCGGCTGGGGGAGTGGGAGGTCCGTAGAGACGAGGGTGTCCTCTGCTCAGGAGACCGGTCTGTCCGGCTGGAGCCCCGGTTCATGGACGTGCTCGTCCACCTGGCGGCCAACCCTGGCAAGGTGGTCCCCAAGGAGGAGTTGCTGGAGGCCGGGTGGAGCGGGGCGTTCGTGGAAGAGGGGGCTCTCTCCCAGGCCATCCATGCCATTCGGAAAGCGCTGGGCGACGATGCCCGACAGCCGCGGTTCATCCAGACGGTTCCGAAGCGGGGTTATCGGCTGGTGGCGGTGGTCGAGGAGATCGTTGAGGCGGTTCCCGACCCCTTGCCGGAGAGTGCACCCACTGTCAGCCCGATCCCTGCCTTGTGGAGTCGAAGGGCAAGGCCCCTCATGGCTGTGGCCAGTATCGTCGTAGCCCTGGCGCTTTGGATTGCATGGGACCACCGTGGAGCTGAGCGCCAAGACGGAGGGATTCGAATCGTCGTCCTTCCTTTCGAGAATCTGGGCAAGCCCCAGGACCCCGATTTTGCCGCAGGGCTGACGGAGGAAATCACGGCAAACCTGACGCGCATTCCAGCGATAGCGGTCATTCCCGGCCGAAACGCCCTGGGTGACAAAGGTGTTGCCAAGCCGCTTCCGGAGATCGACGGAGAGCTCAAGGTCGACTACGTCCTACGTGGAAAGGTCAGTTGGCAAGCAGGGCCGAGTCAGGTGCGCGTCATACCCCAACTCATCAGAATGGCAGACAAGACCCTCGTCCCTATCGATTCCTTCGAAGGGAGCCGGGACGATCTGTTCAAAGCGCAACAGGAGATCACCCGACAGCTCATCAGCACGCTGGACATCACCTTGACGCCCGAGCAGGGCCTCGCAGTCGGGCAGCGTTCCACTGAGAGCCCAGAAGCTTACCGGGCCTTCGTTCGGGGGCGCGTGCTCAAGGACCAGCCGTTCTATTCTCCCCCGCATCTCGAGAAGGCCGCACTGATGTTCCAGCAGGCTGTCGGCATAGACCCAGGATTCGCTGAGGCCTGGGCAGAGCTCTCCCAGGTGCATTCGTATCTGGCTTTCAACACGGACCCATCTCCGGCACGCATGGAGAAAGCGCGCGAGGCCCTGCGCCATGCCCGTGACCTTGATCCCGACCTTCCGACGGTGCGTCTCGCCCAGATCTACTTCAACTATCGCTGCCTGGGAGACTTTGACGCCGCCCTGGATCAGGTCGACGCCGCTCTTCAGCATTGGCCCCACGATGCTGAGCTGACCAAGATGCTTGGACTTGCCCTGATGAGGAAAGGCCGACTGACCGAGGCACTGGCGGTCCTCAGGCGTGCCTCGGCCTTGGACCCGCGAAGCAGAGAGTTACCTTGGATCATCGCGGACATCCATCGAGCACGCAGAGAATATGAAACGGCCGACCAGGAGTACTCCCGCGCGATCTCGCTGGCTCCTGATGTTCCATTCTTCTGGGAGCGGCGAGCGTTGAACCGCTTGTGCTGGACAGGCAACCCGAAGAAGGCTCGCGCGATTCTCGCCGAGGCGCCAATGCCTGAAACGACTCCTCAATTACAACTCGTGGCCACATTACTTGATTTCTATGAGGGCAACTATAGGAGTGCGCTGGCAAGGATCTCGGCAGATTCGATTCAGGCGCTTCCTTTACAGGATCAAAGCCGATTCGCCGTCTTGGGCGTCATTGCCCTGGAGCGGCTCGGTGACCACGAGGGAGCGATGGCCGCAGCGGAGATGAACCGGTCTGAATTGGAGAGCCGCATGGCCCGTTATCCCAGGGAATCGATCTATCGCGCCTACTATGCGCTGACCCTTGCCCAGCTGGGCCGACGAGAAGAGGCCTTGGAGCAAGTCGCAGAAGCGGCTCGCAGAAGTGAGAAGGACGCATTCTCCGGACCTCAGATTGTAGAAGTGCAAGCGATGGTCGATGTAGCTCTTGGGCGCCATACGGGTGCGGTGGCTCGCTTGGATCAGCTCCTCGAAACTCCCTACCGGGCCGCAATCTGTCGTGCCGAAGTTCGGATGTCTCCGGTCTGGGAGCCTCTTCGTGGTGAACCAGCTTTCGAAGCTCTGATCCGGCAGTTGGAGGAGTAGCATTGGCAATGCTACCCTTCGGAGCACCCAGTTGACGAGGAGGAAATCAATGGCTGACGAGGTGAGGGTTCCATATATTGCAAAGGATCTCGTTTTTACTCTCTCTGACAAAAAGGATCAGCTTGAGATTGACTGTGGACCGGGTTCGCACATTGCTATTGCTGGCCAAGAGACCTGTGGTGGCGGAACGCCGAAGCCTCTCATCAAAGTGCAACTTACCGGGGTTGACGCAAACGAGAATGCAATAGAGGCACTTAGAGACGCATTGCAAGACGCGCTGGCAAAGTTGCCGCCACGTTAGCGCCCACCGGCCGCTTCCTCAGGCCGCTTCGGCCGGGGGCGCCAAGCCCCGCCTTCCCTTCGCGCCAGGGAGTGTTCCCGGCGTTTCAGGAAGACTTCCCGGCGCCGCGGGGAGTCTTCCCGGCGCGGCGGGGAGTGTTCTCGGCTGGCCAAGGAGTCTTCCCGGCGCGGCGGGAAGTCTTCCCAGTTGGCCAGGGAGTCTTCCCGGCGCGGCCGGGAGTCTTCCCGAAGCCACGGATAGTCATCCTGGCGTCACGGATAGTCATCCCGGCGCGGCGGGAAGTGTTCCCGGCGCGCCCGGAAGTCTCCCCGGAGCCGCAAGATGTCTTGTCTTTGGGACCGCAGCCCAAGCCGGCGCCCGGGTTACTCAGCTGCAAGGGTCCAGTCGGGAGGACAAGAAGCTGTTTGGATCCTCGCCGCGGTCGATGCCCGACCACGTATGGAAAAGGCTCTGCGGGAGGGCTTTTACCTGGCCCGGATTCACGATGGCCAGCTCGAGCTCCAGGTCCCTGACGGCTTCAAGCCTCGCGCGTTCTGAGGTGCGGGCGAGTGCTACCGGTCCACCACCCCGGCCCTGACCGCCGTCCCCAGCACTCGGGTCACTCCTCCCACACTTCCTCCAACTGTTCGAGGGGCTACTCCGTGCGCTTGAGAATTGATATACTTCAGCAAGCTCGGTGTTGGCAAACCTTAAGCTGACAGGAGGGAAGCAATGCTGCCCAGGAGGAATACCTTCAGAGTCACAACGCTTGTGCTCACGGTGGATCCAACAGTAGGAGTGAAGGAGTTCCGGATTGACGGCGGGGGAGTTGCCGGGCCGGCCCTAAACGACGTAGAGCTCAATTGCACCCAGAACACAGCGCACCTTGTGGCCCCAATCAGCACTCCTCAGCAGATCCATACCCTCAAGGTGCTGCTGATCAAGGCGTTGAAGGAGCTCGAAGACCTCTAATGCTTTTGACACTGGTATGGAAGCGGACCGTGACAATAGATCTGGCTTACCAGCATGTCTCGGTAATTCCGGAGCTCGACCTCGGCCACGTTTGGTTCTTCGCCGAAGAACAGCGCGGCCTGGCTCAAATCGTAGGCATCCTTGGAGGTGTAGAGCAGCGGGTCTGGCGAGCTGCCCTTTTGCACAGAGCGCCACTTGGCGACGGTCACGGGTTTCTCGAAGAGGGAAGGATCGATGACCAGTAGCTTTTCGCCTGCCTTGACCACTGGAGCTACATGGAAGAACCAGGTGACTGTGCAGTCAGGGCTGTTTTCAGTCTTTACCGTCAGGAAACAGCCGGTCTTGGGCAAGTTCCACACTTTGGCTACTACATCCAGCCGATGAGTGTCCAAGTGTTTCTCAATCAGGCGGCACATTTCGTGCGCTCGGCCGGTGCAGCCGTTCGCGGGGTATTGGAATGGGATGTGTGGCTGGCGCCGCAGTCGAGAAAAGAAGGCGTTGGCAGTATCCGTGCCAATGTCTGGAAGGCTCCATGGGTCGAAAAGGTACCTGGACGTCACTTGCTGTGACGGCTCTGGCTGTGGCACCTCTCTCGCACTGAGGATGACATTTGTCGCAGGATCGATGGAGAGCTCATAGGTGTGCCCGACGGCCAGGACGAGGCCTGAATGCCCCCGGCGATGCCGTGCATGGCTGCTTGAAAGGCGGACCGCTTCGCCGTCATCCGCAAGCACCCTGCGGACCGTCGTAGCGCCTTGAGCGATGAGCCTGCCATCCTCATCAATAGCAAGGAACATACGGCTGCCTTCTCGGATGGCCTGCTGTTTGATTTGTTGCAGAAGATCCGCGCGGGCCAGGGCGCTAAAGTAGCGGGCATGCTTGTCTGCCGGTTCGGGGGCCGGTATCTGAGGATCGGTTGGCTCGTAGAAATGGACGGTCACCATGATGAGACCTCCTAGCCTGGGCTTTTGATGCTCAAGGCCGTGTAGCATAGTAGAAAATCGTTCGATTTTTCCGCGATGCCGGCGAGCCGGAGGTCACTCCTCCCAAACCTCACCCAACTCGTGAATGGGCGAACCGACCAGCCCGAGCACCTGCTCGGGACGCAGGCCGGCGGCTTCGAAGGCCTGGCGGAGCTTCTTCAGGCAGCGGTCCCGTACCAGGTACATCTGCCGCTGCGGCCGACCCTGGAACGCCCCGACGGCTGGCAGGGAGAGGCCGTCCCGGTAGTGAAGCTTGAGCAGAAGGCGGTCCTCGGCCGGCAGGGCTCGGAGGTGAGACAGCAGTTCCTCCCGGAGGTGTGCCGCGAGGCGGGCGCGCTCGCTCTCCTCGACCCGCTCCTCGACCCCGCCGTCGATGCCGATCCTCTGCAGGTCTTTCTCTCCGGACCACCGCCTCTCGGCCCGGCAGGGGAGCTCGTCGGCGATCCGCTCCAACTCGGCCCGGGACAGAGAGACTCCGGGCTCGGCACGGACCCGGTCGACTGCCTCGTGCAGGGGCAGACCGTCGCGGCTCCAGAACCGTTCGAGGAGGATTGCCTCCCGCCCCTGCCGGCGAGCCGTCGCGCTGGGCCGCCACCGGCCCCAGACTTTGATGCGGTAGTCGCGCATCAGATTCATCAGGGCCACGGTCAGGTAGGAGGAGAAGGAGCTGCGGCCTTCCCAACTGCCGGGGATCCGGTAATCGTTCTCGACCAGCCGGAAGAGTGCCCAGGAGCGGAACTCGTCGGCCTCGTGCTCGGGCAGGCCGCAGTTCCGTGTCACCTGATCGAGCCTCTTCTGGACCAGGGCGAAGTGCTCTTCGAGGAGCGCACGGCCGCGGGAAGGAGGAGCAACCCGTTGCGGGGAGGGCCGGGGAAGGGAGCGGCCGGGCTGCGGGGAAGGGACCTGAAGCGGTTCGCAGGTCATCTTAAACCTCCAGAAGAAGGGCCGCGGTGTGGTCCGCGGCTCGGTCTGGGGTCAGCTTCGCCCGGGGGAGTTGGCGCCGTCTTCAAGGAAAGATCAGGGGGAGTTCAGGAATTTCTCCAGAAGCGCTTAAAATAGGCGGGACCCCTCCAATCCATCTCGAGGCACGGTCCGCATGAGCCAATCCCAGGAACCAGCGGTTCTCCATCCGGAGCCTGGCAGGTTCCGTGTCGGTGAATGGGAGGTCCATAGGGACGAAGGCGTTCTCTGCTCGGCGGACCGGTCCGCGAGACTGGAGCCTCGGGTCATGGACGTGCTGGTCCACCTGGCGGCCAATCCGGGAAGGGTAGTTTCCAAGGAGGAGCTGCTGGAAGCCGTCTGGTCCGGGGCATTCGTGGAGGAGGGGGCTCTCCCGCAGGCGATCCACAGCCTCCGCAAGGTGCTGCAGGACGATGTCCGGCAGCCGCGCTACATCCAGACGGTCCCCAAGCGGGGATACCGCCTGGTGGCCGAGGTCGTGGCGCCGTCGGAGCCGCCGCCGGTCGAGGCACCGCGGGAAAGCGTTCTACCGCAGGTGGTTCCAACCTCTCGCCGCCGCTGGCCGTGGCTCGTGGCGGCGGTCGCCGGGTCGGTCACGATCCTCGTCCTCGTGCTGCTCAGTCGAGGACGAACCGGCGAGGCCCGGAGCTCGCTCGCCGGGGCCCCGGGTTCCGAGGCGCGGGTGGGCCACGGGATGCGGGTCGCCGTCCTTCCTTTCGAAGACCTCGGCCGTCCCGCAGATCCCTTCTTCGCCATCGGCCTCACCCAGGAGGTGACCAAGGATCTGGGTTCCCTGCCGTCCCTCCAAGTGGTCTACCGGTCGATCCCGGCGAGGAAGGGGGCGAAGCCGCCGCACGAGATCGGAGGGCAGATCGGGGTGGACTACGTGCTGCTGGGAGCGGTGCAGTGGGCGCAGCGGCCGGGAGGCCGGCCGCGAGTCCGCATCCGGCCCCGGCTCGTCCGGGTGGACGGGGTCCAGGTCTGGGCTGATTCCTTCGAGAGCGAGGTGCAGAATGTCTTCGAGGTCCAGACCGAGATCTCCCGGCGGGTGATCGCATCGCTCGGCATCAGCCTGTTGCCCGAGCAGAGACTTGCATTACGGGAGCCTTCGACCCGGAACCTGGAGGCCCATCAGGCCTACATCCGCGGGCTCGCTCTCAAGGACCAGCCGTTCTACTCGGAAGAGAGCCTGCGGAAAGCGGCGCAGGCGTTCGAGCGGGCGGTGGAGCTGGATCCCAGGTTTGCCGCCGCCTGGGCTGAGCTCTCGCTGGTGCATTCGTACCTGGCCTACAACACCGACCCGACTCCCGAGCGTGTGGAGCAGGCGCGCCATGCCCTCGAACAGGCCACGGCGCTCGCTCCGGACCTCCCCGAGGTGAGACTTGCGCGGGCCTATTTCACCTATCGCTGCCAGGAGGACTTCGACGGCGCTCTCGTCCAGCTCGAAGGGGCCGCCAAGCTCTTTCCCAATGACGCCGAGGTCTTCAAGGCGTTCGGTCTCCTCCTCCGGCGCAAGGGCCGGTTCACCGAAGCGATCGAGGCGTTCCGGCACGCCGAATGGCTGGATCCGAGGACGGGCGAGCTCGTCTGGATCCTGCCGGAGACCCAAAGGGCCTTGCGGAACTTCGAGGAGGCGGACCGCGGCTTTGCCCAAGCCATCTCGGAGGCGCCGGACGAGCCGTCCCTCTGGGAGCAGAGAGCTCTCAACCGGCTGGCCTGGACGGGAGACCCGGAACAGGCCCGCAAGGTTCTAGGCGAAGCAGACATGTCCGGAGATCCCGCGATCGAATGGGCCGCCTTTCAGATCGATCTCTACGGAGGTGAGTATCGACAGGCCCTGGCGCGGCTCTCTCATGAGTCATTTACGAAGCTGCCTCCCGAAGCACGGGCCCGTGTCGCCATGATGGCGGCCATTGCTCGTGAGCGCCTCGGAGATCACCCGGGAGCCCTTGCCGCCGCCGAGGCGAACCGGATCGATCTGGAGGCCTGGATCGTGCGCTATCCCAAGCGGGGGCTTTTCCATGCCTGCCTAGCCGTGGCGCTGGCTCAACAGGGTCGGCGGGAGGAAGCCCTGGCCGAAATCCAGGAGGCTGTCCGGCTCCGGCAGACCGATGCCTTTTCTGGACCCCGGATGCTCGAGCTTCAGGCGCTCGTGGATGCGGTGCTGGGGCGCCGCCGCGAGGCGGTCGACCGACTGGCCCGGCTGCTGGCGACGCCCTATCGCGATTCGATCACGACGACAAGTCTGCGGCTGGACCCCTTCTGGAAGCCGCTGCGTGGGGATCCCGCGTTCGAGAGGTTGCTGAGGCGAGGGCGCTAGACGTGCTGAATTGGATGCTCTAAGCTAAGCGCCAGCAGAACTACAGAATCCATGGGAGGATCTATGTCTGACGACACGCAATTCCAGACTGAGGAACTCTCGTTCAGGGTGGACGGCGGGAATTTTGTCGTGGACTGTGGCGACACGAACATTGTCGCAGTCTGTGGTCAGAACACCGCAAGGACGTTCGCGCTGCCTTTGCCCACCACGCAAGAGGCTCTCGACGATTTGAAGGCCGCGCTCCAAGCGGCTCTGGACGATCTGGATGATGTTGAGATCTGAGGCTCAACTTCCGCAGCGATAGGGAAGCGGACCATTGTCGTAGATCGAGAGGAAGAGCTCTCCCAGGAATAACCGGAGATGCTCCTGAGTCTTCTTGAGAGAACTACCAAAGAACAAGCGCTCGCCAGTAGAGTTGCCGGCATATTCATAAGCCTCCAAGGTTGTAAAGAGAGGGTCCTCTGGGGGAATGACGGAATTCACTTGTTTGTGTCGCCACCCTGCAATATCCACCGGTTGATCGAACAGGGAAGGATCGATGACGAGCAGGCCCGCATCCGTCTTGACGACCGGAGCGACGTGATAGTGCCATCTGGCCTGGCAGTGGGGATGGTTCTCGCTGTTGACCCTGAACCTGCCGAAGTTCCAGATCTTGGCCACCACTACGTCCGCGGTATTGGGGTCAAAGAATTGCTCGATGAGGCGGCTCATCTCTTGAGCCCTGGCAAAGCAGCCGTTTTCCGGATATTGGAAAGGGATGTGTGGTTGACGTCGCACTTTGGAAAAGAAAGCTTTGGCGTCCTCCCCGCTCACGGACGGCAGAGTGGAGAGATCGATCGAGTACGTTGATGTCGGCTCAGGCGGTATCGGCGTAGCCACCTCGATGACAGCGAGGATGACGCCGGACCCAGAGGCGATGGCCAACTCGTACCAGTCTCCAACTTTCAGAGGGACGCGGGGGGACACCGGGTGGAGTGCATGGCTGCCCGACAGCTTGACCTCGGCGCCTTGGCGGGAGATCACCTGACATATCCTCGTCAGACCGGCAGACACGAGGAGACCGCGCTCGGTGGCGACGAACAGGCGGCGGTCCGTTCCCCAGGCCAGGCTCTCTGCCTGCCTCAGGAAGGCTTTCCGCGTTTCGGGATCAAATGCGTAGGCATTTTCGTCGGCCGGTTCAGGGAGGTCGTCAAAGTCGGATCCAGGTTGGATGAGCCTGACATCTATCATGGCGGGATCTCCTGATTTTACAGCTTTCTTTAGATTGTACTCTGAATCCTGGCCTGCTCTCCCGGATTTCAGGTAACCTTCCTCCGCCCAACCGACGGAGGAGATCGCCATGCGCTGGATGGTCCGCGGGGACGTCGACGGATTCTTCGGGCTCGCGCTCGACAACCTCGTTCAGTTCCTTCTGATCGACACGCTCTGCCGCGGCGTGCTCGGGTTCCCGGCCGAGCTGGTGTATGGCCGGATCCTCCCCGCGGCGGCGCTCTCGCTGGTGATCGGGAACCTCTACTACTCCTGGCAGGCCATGCGGCTGGCCAGGGCCACGGGGCGGACCGATGTCTGCGCCCTGCCGTTCGGGATCAACACGGTCTCCCTGTTCGCCCATGTGTTCCTGGTGATGCTGCCGGCCAAGCTGGTGGCCACGGCGGCGGGCCATCCGGACCCGGTGCGGGTCGCCTGGCAGGCGGGGCTGGTGGCCTGCCTGGGCTCGGGGATCATCGAATTCGCCGGCGCGTTCGTGGCCGAGCGGGTGCGGCGCTCGACGCCACGGGCGGCGCTGCTCTCGACGCTGGCCGGCATCGCGCTGACCTTCATCGCCATCGGGTTCCTGTTCAGGACGTATGCCCGGCCGATCATCGGGTTCACGACACTGGCGATCATCCTGCTGGTCTACTTCGGCCGGGTGCGCTTCCGGGGCGGGCTCCCCGGCGGGCTGGTGGCGGTGGCGCTGGGCACGGCGATCGCCTGGGCGACCGGCATCGCGCCGGTCGGGAACCTCCCCACGGGCGGCGCCGGCTTCTTCCCGCCGGTACCGGTGCTGGGGGACGTGCTCGCCTCCATCGGCCGGGGAGACCTGCTGGCGTACCTCTCGGTGATCATCCCCATGGGCCTGTTCAACGTGATCGGCTCGCTCCAGAACATCGAGTCTGCCGAGGCCGCCGGAGATACCTACGAGACCCGGCCGGCGCTCGCGGTCAACGGGATCGGCACGCTGGTGGCGGCGTTTTTCGGATCGTGCTTCCCGACGACCATCTACATCGGCCATCCCGGCTGGAAGGCGATGGGCGCGCGGGCCGGCTACTCGGTGCTCAACGGGGTGTTTTTCGCGCTGATCGGGCTGACCGGAACCCTCGCCTTCATCGCCTGGGCGGTGCCGATCGACGCGGGCATGGCGATCGTGCTCTGGATCGGGCTGGTGATCACGGCCCAGGCATTCCAGGCGACGCCCCGGGAGCACGCGCCGGCCGTGGTGGTGGGACTGCTGCCCGGAGTGGCGGCCTGGGGAGCGCTGATGGCGAAGAACGGTCTGCGCGCCGCCGGCATGGGAATCCCCGGCGGACCGCCGTTTTCGGAGGCGCTGATCCCGGCCTTCCTGGCCTCCGACACCTGGATCCACGGCGTCTTTGCCCTGGAGCAGGGCTTCATCTTCACGGCCATGATCCTCTCGGCCGCCACGGTCGGAGTCCTGGAGCGGCGCTTCCGGATGGCGGCGGCCTGGTGCCTGGTCGGCGCGGTCCTCTCCATCGTGGGCCTGATGCACTCCTATGCCTGGGCGTCGGCGGATACGGTGGTCTCTCTGAAACCCGCCTGGCCGTGGGCGGCCGGCTATGCCGTCATGGCCCTGATCTTCTTCCTGGCCCCCTGGATCACGGTGGAGGGGGAGGGGCACTAGGCGCCCGCTTCGGGTCGTCGTAGCGCTCGTAGTCGAGCCAGTCGAGGCTGGGCCGCGGGCCGCCCACGACCAGGTCGGAGAGGGCCTTGGCGATCGAGAGCCCCTTGGCGCTGTTGGCGAAGTAGACCAGGCCGGCCTTGCCGTCCCGGCGCACGACCACGTAGGCGCGCCAGGCGTCCTGGTGCCCCCAGTGCCAGAAGGTGTCGGTACCTTCCGCCTGCTCGAGGCCCCAGCCCAGGCCCCAGAAGACGCCGGGCTGTTTGGGCGACGCGGAATCTTCGGACTTGGACCGCACCTGGACCTGCGGCTCGAGCCAGGCCTTGCGGGTCGCGGGCTCCAGCCCCCGGCCGGCGAGGACGGCCACGAGGAAGCGGGCGTAATCCCGGGCCGTGGTCAGCAGGCTGGCCGCCGCGTTGGCCTCTTGCCTGCGGTTCGTGCGCTGGACCTTCCCGGCCGCGTCCACGCCCATGGCGGCGCCGCTCTCGAACTCAGGGTTCCAGACGAAGCTGCTGCGGGACATGCCGAGCGGCTCGAAGACCTCGCGGCGGGCGAGATCGGCGAGCGGCGTGCCGGTCAGCTTCTCGACGGTCTTCTGGAGGTAGACGAAGGCCTCGCCGGAGTAGCCCCAGGATTCGCCCGGCGAAAACTTGAAGGGGATGTGGTCCTCGCCCGAGGCCCAGTTCGGCAGGCCGGTGGTGTGGGAGAGGACCATGCGGGCCGTGATCCGGCGGTAGCGCTCGTCGTGCTCCAGGCGCGGGTAGGGGAGATAGGTGGCGAGCGGCTTGTCCAGATCGATCACGCCGCGGTCGGCCAGCCTGAGCACGATGTAGGAGAAGACCGGTTTGCTCAGGGAGGCGGCCTGGAAGACGGTCTCCGATTTGACCTGAGCGGGGTCGGAGGGGTCGGGCCGGCCCGAGGTGCCGGTCCAGTAGACCTGCCCGTCGCGGATCACGGCGACGGAGATGCCGGGGATGTCTCCCGCGATCCGCAGCCTTGGGACCTCGGTCTCCAGCCGCGACCGGAGGTCGTCTTCTTCGGGAGCCTGGGCCGGTACCTGGGCGACTGCGGAGCCGGCCAGGGCCAGAGCGACGAGCAGCGCAAGGCGAAGCTTCATCGGATCTCCTTCGAGTGATGTCGTTTGATCCCCAGCTCCCGGAGCACCTCCCCGGTGTGCTCGCCCAGGCCCGGCGGCGGCAGCGACGCGGTGCGGCGGCGGCCGTCGAAGAGGAAGGGGGCTGCCAGGGTGGAGAGGTCGCCATAGGCGCCGGCCGGCAGCGGGAGGAGCTGGCCGCGCTCCCGCGCCCGCTCCACGGATTCGCCGACGCCGGCCGGCGCGGCGGCGGGGATGCGATGCTCGCGCATCAGGCGGTCCCACTCCTCGGCGGGCTTCTGGCGGAAGATCGAGGCCAGGATCTCGTCGAGCTCGGCCCGGTTGCGCACCCGGTCGGCGTTGGTCGCGAAGCGGGGATCGGCTTCCAGGCTCGGACGCTGGAGGGCCTGGCAGAAGCGGCTCCACTGGTCCTGGCTGCCGACTCCGACGAGGAACCAGCCGTCCTGGACGGGGAGGGCCTGGTAGGGAGCGAGGTTGGGGTGGCGCGAGCCCAGGGCGGGAGGCTGCCGGCCATCCGCGAGCCACGACTGCGCGGCATAGGAGAGGAAGGCCGTGCCCGCGTCGATCATCGAGACCTCCACCTTCCGGGCCTTTCCGGTCACCCCCCGCTCCACCAGCGCGGCGAGGACCCCCGAGAGTCCGTAGAGGGCGGATAGGAAGTCGATCACTGCCACCCCGACCCGCACGGGCTCGCCCTCGCCGAAACCGGTCAGGGACATGAGGCCGGACTCGGCCTGGAGGATGACGTCGTAGGCCGGACGGTCGGCGTCAGGCCCGGCGCCGTAGCCGGTGATCGAGGCGTGGACCAGCCGGGGATTCCGGAATTTTGTGCTGCGGAAACCGAGCCTGCGCCACTCCGCGGGGAGGAAGTTCTCGACCAGGACGTCCGCCGTGGCGAGGAGCTTGCGGAAGACCTGGCGTCCGGCCGGGCTCTTGAGGTCGAGGACGATCGAGCGCTTGTTCCGGTTCGCGGAGACGAAATAGGCGCTGACCCGGGATTCCCTGGAGTCGGGAGGCCCCACGAACGGCGGCCCCCATCCGCGGGTCTGATCTCCGCCGTCCGGCTTCTCGACCTTGATCACGTCGGCTCCCAGGTCACCCAGGAGCATGGCGAGGTAGGGGCCGGCCAGGACGCGCGAGGCGTCGATCACCCGCAGCCCGGAGAGGGGGCCGCGCAGGGGGCGTTTCGAGGTTCGGGCCATCTGGCCCGGAATGGTAGCAGGTACGTCTGCTTCCCTCGTGGCTCCCTCTCCCCCGGCACGGGGGAGAGGGCTGGGGAGAGGGGGAATGGGATCAATTCCTACCGGACCCGGAAGGCGATCTCTCCGGCGGGCACGGCCTGGCTTCCATCCACCCCTTCCAGCCGCAGCCGGTACTCCCCGGACTTCAGGAGGTCGGAGTAGAGGAGGACGTTGAGCGTGTCGCTCGCCGTGGGCCGGAGCCCGTCGCCCTGCCAGACCTTGCCGCTACGGGCGTCGAAGAGCGTGGCCCGATAGGTGTCGTGCTCGGCGGCGGGAAGCTCCAGCGAAAGGCCGATCCACTCGGGGTTGGGGCCGAGCTCCACCACTCCGGAGTCGCTGGCGCCGCGGACCACGCCGAGCGAGTAGATGGCCGTGTTGATCTGCGGCCGGGTTAGCTCGGCGATCCGGCTGGCGAGGGACTCGCGGGTGGCGCGCTCCTGGTGCAGCTCCTTCTCCAGGCGGCTGCGGTCGTCCTGGGCGAGGCGGGCGAGGCGCTCGAGCTCCGCCTGAGCGGTACCGTCCGAGGCGGGGGCGGCCGGAGCCAGCGGAGCCACCGAAGCAGGCGCCGGGCGGTCCATTGCGGCCCGGGCCTCGGCCAGCTCGTGCCGGAGGCTCGACCGCTCGACGAGCAGCCAGGCCGGAAGGGCGGCCAGGATGAGCAGGGCGACGGTCAGGCCAAAACGGACGGCGCGGCCCCGCCGGGCGAGCCAGACGAGAACTCCCACCTGCGCGGTGGCGCGGGCGGTTTCCTGGGCCGCCCCGACCGCCATGGTCCGCACGGACTCCTTGAGGTCGTCCGCCCAGGCCACCTGCTCGCGGCACTCGCGGCACTCCATCAGGTGAGTCTCGTAGATCTCCTCGTCTTCGGGCGACAGGCGGCCCGTCGCATACAGCTCCGCGACGTTTTCCTCTTCGATGCGCCGGTGGTCCATGGCTCACTCCCCCTGCGCGCCCATGGCGGCGCGCCTTTCATACAGGTCCCGGTAGCGGCGACGCGCCCGGAACAGAACCAGATTGAACTCGGGGCCGGAGAGCCCGAGGTCGGAGCGGATCTGCTCCTTGTCCTCTTCCGCGATGTAGAAGCGGAAAAGGACCTGTCGGTCGCGCTCGGAGCCGAGCTCCTCCAGGACCCGGCGGACCAGGGCCGCCTTCTCCTGGCGCAGGAGCTGTCCGAGCTGTCCGGCTTCGGGCGCCGTCAGCTCCGTGGCGGCTTCCAGCTCCTCTTCCCTCAGCTCCCGCCGGGAGCCGCGCCGGTAGTGCTCGATGCTCAGGTTCTTCGCCAGGGAGCGCAGGAACCCCGGGAGCCGGTCCGGATCGCGCACCTCGCCCCTGCGGACCTTCTCCAGGGCGAGACGGAACGTCTCCTGGAAGAGATCCTCGGCCACCGTGCTATCCCGCGTCCAGCGCCGCAGCAGGAACGAGAGGCCCTCGCTGAACCGGGCGACGAGCTCCGCCTCCGCGGCGGGGTCGCCGGCCTGGATCCTGCGGACGAGGTCGGATGAGGAGACCTCGGTGCCGCCGCCGTTCATCCCCGGCTCATCCGGAGAGGGAAAGCGGACGCGGACGAGCGTTGCTCCCGCGGACGAGCTCTCCCGGGTCCATTCGACTCCTCCCTTTCCGCGTTGCACAGGGCTGATATCGGCCAGCATCGGTGCTCCTCTTTCCGGGCGCGTCCAGGTTGGACCGTCCCCTTGGTAAGAGAGTGGTGCAGGCCGGCGGATAATTGCATCCCGCTGGACGGGATCTTCCCGATCATGGCCCTTCCCTTCGATAAGCAGCGCCTTTGCAAATGTTTAGCCCATCTTAACATGCCGCCACGCGAGGGTTGGGCCGGAGCCCCTCCGGTGTGAAGAGTGGTGTCACTGCAGTGCGTCGCATGAAGGTGTATCATCATCGCATCATGCGAACCACCGTCGACATCCCGGACCATCTACTCGTCGAGGCCAAGCAGTTGGCTGCCGAGCGGCACGTCCCGCTCACGCGGCTGTTTGAAGACAGCCTCCGTCTCTACCTCGGAGAGCAACGGTCGCGGCAAGCGCAGGACGCGCCGGCGCCTCTACCGCTCCTGCGCGATGCGGTTCCGGTAGCCGGTATCGACCTCGGCGACACGAGCCGGCTCTGGGAGATTGAGTGATCCTCTGCGACGTCAGCGTTCTGCTCGGGGCCATGGTCGAGCGATCGCCGCACCATGCCGTTTGTCGCGGTGAGCTGGAGCGGCTCCGCCTTCGTCCGCGGGACATGGCTATCAGCGAGTTGATCCTGGCCGCGGTCGTGCGGATCGGCAGCAATCCCCGGGTCTTCCAACCTACCCCGGCTCCCGACGAGGTGTTCCGCTATGTCGAGGCGCTGGCCTCGCAAACCGGGGTTCGCCGGATCGAGCCCGGTCCCCGCCACTGGACGATCTTCCGGAACCTTGTGCTGGAAACCGGCATCCGGGGCTCGGATACCACCGACGCCTACCTGGCAGCCCTCGCCATGGAGCACGGCTGCGAGTGGTGGACGATGGACGGGGGTTTTTCGCGCTTTCCCGGGCTCCGTTGGCGCAATCTCGGCGCGTGACGGAGATCACCGGAAGGCGCTACACTCTCCAGCCCGTCGATGACGAAAGCAGCGGAGGACTGAATGCACAAGGCTCAGAACTTGGTGGGCAGGCTGGTGGAGGTGCGGATCGCGAGCCCCCTGTCCTTGGAAGAGGTCAAGCAGTTCACCTCGGAGCATCACGCCATCATCAAGCGGCTGGCGCGCAAGTACGTCGGCATCGTGGACCTTCTGCAGGCGGATGTCTTCCCCGTGCCGGTGGCGGAGACCCTGATCCAGCTCCTGTCCGCCCTGGCCCCGCAGGTCGAGCGCACCGCGTTCCTGATCCGGGACAGCGCCGTCTTCGCGCTCCAGGTGGAGCGGGTGATCCGCAACTCGAACAATCCGAACCGGCGCGTCTTCCGCGAGGCCGAGGCGCTCAAGGAATGGCTCGGCGAGATCCTGGACCCGCAGGAGCAGGGACGGTTGGCGCAGTTCATCGACGACGCCATCGGCCGCCGCTGAGTCAGGGCGGGACTGCGGCCACCAGGATGCGGTCCGTCTGGCAGTCGGAGCCGACCCAGAAGTCCTCGGAGCCGACGTCGCGGAAGCCGTGTTTCTCGTAGAACGCGATGGCGCGCGGGTTGCGCTCCCAGACGCTGAGCCAGAGGCTGCGGCCTCCGAGCTCGCGGGCGGCGCCCATCACCTCGGCCATGAGTCGATGAGCGACTCCGCCGCCGTGCCAGCTCCGCTGCACGTAGAAGCGCCAGAGCTCGACGGGCGACTTGACGGTGACGCATTCCGGCAACCGGCTCCGGCGGACCTGGGCATAGGCGACCAGGCTCTCGGGAGTCTCCGCGATGAAAGTGATGATGTCGGGGCTCGCCAGCTCCGCCGTCTGCTGGCGGACGCCGTAGGACTTCGCCAGGAAGTCGGCGAGGTCGTCCGGCCTGGTGTCGTCGGCGAAAGTCTCGGTGAAGATCCGCGCCGCGAGCTCGGCCAGGGCCGCGGCGTCGGCCTCACCTGCGCGGCGGATCGTGGGAGAAGGAACGCTCATGCGGAGATTCTATCGGGCGGAGGGGTCTCCTGCCTGTGCTAGACTCCAAGGCCCGGATGATCGTCCAAAAGCGCCATCTCGACGGGTTTACTCTCCTCAACGTGGAGGGTGTCATCAAGCTGGGGGAGAGCGCGCAGTTCTTCGCTCAGACCCTGGAGCGCACGCTTTCGGACGACCACGGCCACGTCATCATCGATTTCTCCAAGATCAACTTCATCGACTCCACGGGCATCGGCGAGCTGGTCGGATACCTGGGGCGGTTCCGCAACTCGAAGCGCGAGCTGATCCTGGTCAACCCTTCGGATCGCATCCGCAAGCTCCTCCAGGTCGCCCGGCTCGATTCGCTCTTCCCCACCTACGATTCGGTGGAGGCGGCGCTCGACGCCGAGCGCTGATCGCCATGAAGACGCGCCGGATCCTCGCCTTGCTCCTCCTGGGGGTGGTGGCGGGACACCTGCTCCTGACCGGCTGCCGGATGTTCCGGCGGCGGGAACGTCCTCCGTTCCACAAGGTCAGCCCGCCGGTGGCTTTCGAGATCCTCCGGGACAGCCCGGACGTCCTGACGCTCGACCTGCGCAGCCGCGAGGAGTTCCTGGGCGACACCGGACATATCTTCCGCGCCCGGAACATCCCCCTCGACCGGCTTACGGAACGGCTGCTGGAGATCGCCCCGTTCCGCAACGACACGTTCCTGGTCTACTGCCGGGGCGACGACTCGTGCGGGCAGGAGGGGATGGCGATCCTGTTGTCGAGCGGCTTCGAGAACGGGGTCCTCATCGACGGCGGGATCGACGGCTGGATCCGGGACGGGTTCCGCACGGTGCTGCCCGACACCGCCGGCCAGGCCAAGGCGACCGGGGCCGCCGGCTTGCCCCCGCCGCAGTAAATGAGCTAAAAAGGTTCCGGCTCGAAAAGCCCGCACTCTACGACCTTAGGCGGTATCGCCGACCGGCCGATCGCCGAATCGCCGATACCGCTCGATTTCAGGGAGAACCCCCCAATGACCGTCCATGCCCCAGCCTCTACCACCGATACCGCCGAAGCCCTCCGGGACATGAAGGAAGCCCTCGGAGACCGCATCCTGCTCGACGAGGAGGTCCGGTCCCAGTACCGCTCCGACTTCGGGCGCATGGTGGACCGCCTGCCCGGCGCCGTGGCGCGCTGCACCTCCGCCGAGGAGGTCGCCGAGGTGGTGCGCTTCTGCCGTGGCCGCCGCATCCCGCTGGTCTCCCGCGGGCAGGCCCACACCCAGAGCGGCCAGGCCACCACGGATGTCGGCGTGGTGCTCGACATGTCCTCCATGCAGACCATCCATGAGATCGACGAGAAGGGCGAGACCGCCACGGTCGACTCCGGCGTCGTCTGGCGCGAGCTCGTCCGGGCTACCGGCGAGAAGGGGCTGGTCCCCCGGGTGCTGACCAACAACCTGGGCGTGTCGATCGGCGGCACGCTCTCCATGGCCGGCCTCGGCGTGGCGAGCTTCCGCTACGGCACCCAGGCCGACAACGTCGACGAGATGCAGGTGGTCACGGGCGCCGGCGAGGTCGTGGTCTGCTCCCGCGAGCAGAACCGCGAGCTGTTCGACATGGTGCGCTGCAGCCTCGGGCAGTTCGGGATCATCACCCGGGCCAAGGTCCGCCTGCGGCGCTTCAAGCCGAACGTCCGCAAGTACTACCTCCTCTACGACGACCTGGGCGCGCTGATGGAAGACTCGAAGAAGGTCATGGACCCGTCGAACGGGACCTTCTCCTCTCTGGAGTCCTGGTGCACCCCGTGCTTCCAGGGCATCAAGAAGGTCGGCGAGGGAATGGAGCTGTGGGAGGGGGTGCAGACCTTCGCCTACTGGATGTACCCGCTCCACCTGACCGTCGAGTACGACGCCGGCCAAGAGCCGGACGACGCGGCCGTGCTCCAGGGCCTCAAGCCCTACAAGCACCTGGAGACCAGCGAGTTCACCCAGCTCGAGTTCTGCGAGCGCATGGACCCGGTCTTCACGCTCTGGCGCCGCAGCGGCTACTGGGACATGGCCCACCCCTGGATGGAGACCACGCTGCCGTGGGATTCGGCGCGGGAGTTCATCGAGTCGATCCTCGCCATGACTCCGCCGCAGGCCCTGGGACCGGGCGGCCACGTGCTCCTCTGGCCGGCCCGCACCGCCGGTTCCGACGTGCCGCTCTTCATGCATCCGGAGGGGGAGTACGTGATGGGCTGGGGCATCCTGCCGGGCGTGCCGCACGAGTACCTGCAGCGGGCCCTGGCGAACCTGGACATGGCGAGCGAGCTGTCGATCCACTACGGCGGCAAGCGCTATCTGTCCGGCTACGTCACCTTCGACACCGCCGAGAAATGGGCCGGTCACTACGGCGATCAGTGGGACCGGGTGCGCGAGGCCAAGAAGCGGTTCGACCCCGACGGCATCCTCGCCCAGGGCTTCGTGCAGTACGAGTAAGAAAAAAAAGGGCGGAGCCGGTCTCCCGGCTCCGCCGTCCTGGCGTCCGAAGGTCGAGGGTCAGCGGATCCGGTTCTGGAAGGCCCGGGGGCGCCGGCCCATCCAGTTGTTCCGGTCGCCGAAGCTCTCGCCATCGTACTGGTGGTGGTAGTAGGTCGCCTGGTGGCGGCGGTCCGCCCACAGCGCCTTCACGTCGCCGATCTCGAAGGCCGTGCCTTCCCAGTTGCAGTAGCCGCCGTCCACGACCCGGCCGGTGACGCGGGTGTGGTCCCCGGAGCGCAGGCCGAAGGTGTTGCCGACCAGCATGTAGAGCTCGCCGTTGTCGTCCCGCAGGGCCTGGCACGAGCCGCCTTCGTTGGTCAGGTAGCCATCGACGACGATGCTGTCGCCCCGGTTGTAGCGCGACTCGTAGTACTGGCCGCTGTTGCGGTCGTAGTAACGGTAGCGGCCGGCGTTCCCGTTGAGATAGCCGACCCGGCCGTTCCGCGGGACCGCGTAGCGCTGCACGGTGCGCTGGGAATCGTACCGGCGCTGGAGCTCCACCTGCCGCTGCAGGTTGGCGCGCCGCTGAAGCTCGGTCTGCCGCTGCAGGTTGGCCCGGCGCTGAAGCTCCAATTGACGCTGCTGCTGGAGCTGAGCCTGGCGGCGCTGGAGCTCGGCGCTCTGCCGGGCCTGGGTCCGCTGCATCTGGCGCTGGGCCTGGTGGACCTGCCGCTCGGCCTTCTGCTCTCTCTTCTCCTGCTTCTTTTCCTGCTTCTTTTCTAGCTTCTGCTGCGAGTGCTCATTCCGCGGCTTGGCCGATGGAGCCGCCTGGGTGTCCACCGGCAGCGACAGAGCCGCCGTGAGGAGCATCACTGGCCAAAAGACCTTCGCGAGCGGTCTGGATTTGCTGGTGTTCATCGCTGTGCCTCCTAAGTCGTGGCGGCTCTCCCGAGCCGCGTCTGCCAGCTCTATATAGCAATGGGTGTGCCAATCAGGTAAGTCCTTTTTTCGCAGTAGCTTTCATCTTTATTCCCGGATTGATCGTCCTGATGAGAGGACGGCCGGGGACGGCGCGTCCTTCGTCATCCGTCCCCTTCTCTGATACCCTCCCGCGCCATGACGAAAACCACGGTGCGCATCGCCCACAGCCCCGATTCGGACGACGCGTTCATGTTCTATGCGCTGACCCAGGGGCTGCTCGACACGGAAGGGCTGGAGATCCGGCACGAGCTTCATGACATCGAGACGCTGAACCAGGCGGCGTTTCAGGGCACGTACGAGATCACGGCCCTGTCGTTCCATGCCTACGCCTACCTGGCCGACCGCTACCAGGTCATGCCCTCGGGGGCGAGCTTCGGGGATGGCTACGGCCCGGTGGTGGTCTCCCGCAACCCGCTCGGCCGCGCCGACCTGATCGGGTGCAGGGTGGCGATCCCCGGCGCGCTGACCACCGCGAACCTGGCCCTGCACCTCTGGCAGCCGGAGGTGAAGACGGAGATCGTCCCCTTCGACCAGATCCTCGACGCCGTTCAGGACGGGAAGATGGACGCCGGGGTTGTCATCCACGAAGGACAGCTCACCTACGGCGACCTCGGGTTGCGCCCGGTGGTGGACCTGGGCGTCTGGTGGAAGGAGGAGACCGGCGGACCGCTCCCGCTGGGAGGCAACGGCATCCGGCGGGACCTCGACGAGGGGCTCAAGAAGCGGCTCTGCCGGCTGTTGACCGAAAGCATCGCCTACGGCCTGGACCACCGGAAGGAGGCGCTGGGCTATGCCATCCGCTATGCCCGGGGGCTGGAGGACGACCTGGAGCGGTCGGACCGCTTCGTGGGCATGTATGTGAACGACTGGACCCGCGGCTATGGCGAGGCCGGGCGGCGGGCCGTACAGCTGCTCCTGGACCGCGGCTACAAGGCGGGCATCCTGCCGAAGCGGGTCGTGGCCGAGTTCATCGAGGGCTGACGCCGGAAATGGCTCGCCCGGCCGCCCTGGTTTTCGATCTCGACGGGACGCTGATCGACTCCCGCCGCGATATCGCCACCGCCATCAACCGGATGCGGAACGATCTGGACCTCGAGCCGCTGGCGCTCGACCAGGTGGTGACGCTGGTGGGGGAGGGGGCGAAGGTCCTGGTCCGCCGCGCCCTGGCGGACTGGGACAGGGACCCGGCGCCCGAAAAGCTCAAGCCGCTCCTGGACCGGTATCTCTCCTACTATGGCGAGGTCTGCCTGGACACGACCCAGGCCTACCCGGGGATCGAGGACATGCTCGGCGAGCTGGCGCCGGTCTACCGGCTGGCGCTCCTGAGCAACAAGGGCGAGAGGCTCTCCATCGAAATCATGGAGGAGCTCGACCTCGCCTGGCGCTTCAAGGCGATCCTTGGAGGCGACAGCCTGCCGACCCGCAAGCCCAACCCCGCCGGCCTGCGCGCCCTGGCCGACCGTTTCGACGTGCCGGTGGAGAGCCTGATGCTGATCGGCGACTCCCGGGTGGACGCCGAGACCGCCGGGAACGCCGGCTGCGCCTTCGCGCTCGTCGAGTGGGGCTTCCCGCGCCCGCCGGGCCTCGAAGGCCTGGAGGCGGATGTGAGGGCGGCGACGCCGGAGGAACTGGCCCGGAAGCTGGTGAGCCTCTAGAGCCGCAGATCCCGCCGGATCTGCCCGTACTCCAGGTCCAGCACCAGGATCCGCCCGCGGTCGTCGGCGAGGTTGAGCGTCTGGCCCTGGAGGTGGAGCGTCACCCGCTTGGCGCGGCCGAGGGTCACCTCCCCCTTGACCTTCCTCGTGCCGCGGTGCACCAGGTAGATCCGGGTCGAGCTTGGACCGTACGCGGACCCCACCAGCCAGTCTCCGGAGAGCATCAGCTCCCCGGGCTCCCAGTCCTCGCCGGGGAGGGGGATCTGGAGCGGCGGCGCGCCGTGCAGCTTCAACTGGAGGACCGCCGCCGATACCCACTGCTCGGCCACGGAGCCGTCCGGCGCCACGGCGAGCTGGCGCGCTCCTCCCACGCGCCCGCGGGCGGTGAGCGGCACCTCCACGCGGCTCCGGAGCTGGAGCGCCGGCGCCTCGTAGGTCAGCACTTCCGGGTCCTCGCCTCCGGTGACGAGCGAGCAGCGGCTCGCCGACCGCGCCAGGGTCAAAACCTTGCCCTGGACCGGCACCCCCCACGGACCGTCGAAACGCCGGGAGGTGGCGTCGACCGCGATCAGCCCGTCCGGCGAAACCACGTACCAGAGGGCGCCGTCGTAGTCCGGGGCGAAGGCTTCGAACCGGGCGTCGCACCAGGGCTCGGCCTGGCGGCTCGCGAGGTCGATCCGCGCCAGGCGCGCCGCCGCTCCCCGGCGGGCCAGGGCGATGGCGCGGTCTCCGAGGTCGGACACTACCAGCCGGTGGGCCGGCTGATCGAACTCCGCCACGGCCCGGCCGGCCCGCGAAAGGAGCCGCACTCCGGCCTCTCCCAACGCCACGGCCGTCAACCCGTTCGGCAGGAACGCGAGGTCGTAGGCCTGCATCGTGCCGGCGTCCGTGCCGGCGATCTCGATCTTCCAGACCCCCTCGCGGGCGATCCAGGGCTCGCGGTCGGGCAGCGGCAGGGCCGGGGCGTCGGCCTTGAGCGCGCCGTCGTCCGCGAACGCCACGAGGGGAAAG
>JADMIO011288090.1_pt1 | contig 79179 bp, 45 predicted proteins | sample 8958161 | NCBI WGS metagenome assembly JADMIO01 (sample SAMN16585339, study PRJNA669376) | soil metagenome | isolation source: Crop rotation soil | place: USA: Cullars Rotation, Alabama | collected 2011 | reverse complement strand
GCGACAACTTGTCCACGTGGAATTCTAAGCTTAGGATCCCAATGTGCTGGAAAGTTCTTTGCGTCTGGCGCTGCGGCGCGTGGTTTGGCACGGGCGGCTTCAGCCCGAAGCCGGGTAACCTCTCCACGCAGTCGAAGCAACTCGGATTCCTCGGCACGGTCGGCAGAGACTTGCTCAGGGACCGGGGCGTTGGTTTGGGCACTCGACTGTGCAACCTGGGCCGACCCCAACTGCGAGCGTAATGTATCATTATCGGCGCGAAGCTGACGGATGGTGCCTTGTTGAATGAGAACGGGTGTCGCAACGGCCCCGGCAAGCAAGGCGGCGAGGGCAATCTTTGATTTCACGGAGGCCATAATATGTAAAACTCCAATGGTAGAATTTGAGGAGGCTAATGCCGCGGCATTGAGGGAAGCACTCGCAACGGCCCCGGCCAACCCGATGGGAGCAGTTTCGGCTGCGTGCGCAGTCAGAGTAACGGACAAGGCGGCGGCGGTAGTGTTGACACCACGTTTTACCAGCGCATTCCGAAGTCTTTCGAGAGCACGCGCAATCCGCATCCGGGCGGCATCCTGGCTTACGCCCAGGGCGCTGCCGATCGTTTGGAGGTCTTTGCCTTCAAAAAACCTCATTAAGAGGGCCCAGCGATCGTCCTCGTCCAGTTGACCCATCGCTTGATCCAGCACCGGACGTACCGACGTCCAGTCAGGTCCCGCGGAGTCGGTCTCAAGCATATGGCTCATTTGTAGCGCCCTTTGTTCGCATCGCTGACGGGTTTGTTCGGCACGGACGAGTTTTGCGGCAGCAAAGCGCGTGCTGGTATAAAGCCAACCTGCCAGGCAGGAGTTACTGGCGCCGCCGCTCCCCTGCTCCACTTCATTTTTGCGCGCGCCAAGCGAGGCGGCTTTTCGTGCCAGATCAGCAAAAACACTCTGGGCAACGTCGTACGCTTGATGTTGGTTTCCTCTGAGGATTCGAAGCGCAGTGCAATAAACCAAATTGATATGGCGTTCGACTAGCTCGCCGAAGGCGGACTCTGAGCGTTTTTGGGCGTAACGGCGAAGCAATTCAGTATCTGTCAACATGAACCCTTTTATCTATAACACCGCGAGCCGGAAGAAACCGAACAGGAATTTTCCATAAGGGATCAGTAAAGCAGCGGAGACCGGTTGAACCCCTGATAAGCGGACGGGCAGAGGAACTGTTGCCAGAGCTCACAAATCAGACCGCTCCCGTTGACGCTTATTCGAGTCATGGAGCATTCTCTGAGGGCTTGAGGTCAAGGTCGCTCGCATGTCTTCCCCCCCAGGAACGAGGAAGACTTTTCATCGTGAGACGACTCAGCCATTGCTGTCTGACTATGGCGAAGCGACATGCAGACCGTTAATACCGGCCCAATACCAAATCGTAGTTGGAGTTTTAGCCTGAACTGGAACGCATTTCTGAGCTGGAGTTTCACCCTGACATTCACAATCGCCCTATCTTTTGAAGGCCAGACCTCGCAGCTGCTGCCTGCCCCGAGCAGACCGGTAACCAACAGTTATTTTGGAACCGAAATCGTTGACCCCTATCGCTGGATGGAGAACGCCGGCTCCGCGGAACTGTTGAATTGGATGAAGGCTCAGAATGATTATGCCCGAGCCAGGTTGGACGGTTTGCCAGTTCGCAAGCAAATCCTTCAAGAGCTGCGGCAATTAGACTCAGTTTTGGACACTTTTCCAGGCGCGCTGAATCAGGTTGGTTCTCGCTGGTTCTATATGCGGACGCCTCCTCCGACTGACGTTTATCAATTGTTCATGCGAGAAGACCTAAATGAGCAGGAAAAACTTCTCTTCAATCCCCAAAGTCTACAATCGCCAGGCGGCCCACATTTTTCACTCAATTTCTACCATGTGGCCCCAGACGCCAAATGCGTGATCTGCCCGGTCTCACAGGGTGGATCGGAAGACATGGTGTTGCAAATGGTGGATGTGGGTACGGGCCAACAAATGGACCAACCGATTGAGAGAGCGACATTCACGAGTTGGCTTCCGAACAGCCATGGTTTCTTTTATTCGCAACTGCCCAAAGTAAACAAAGATTTGCCGGCCACAGAGCGATACGCGGGTCGACGTGTTTACCTACATTATCTGGGAACAAAGGTTGAGCAAGACAGGCCCATTTTCGGGTACGGCTTGTCGACGAATGTCGCCATGGAATCGAACTTCTCCAGCTCAGTTGGCACAGCGTGGGATTGTAGCTTTATGCTAGGTGAGGTCCGGAACGGAGTAGGGCCGTTTTGTGAGCTTTATTTCGCCCCTTTAAGCAGTTGCACTGAGCCTGAAATTCCCTGGCGCAAACTCTGCCGGTTCGAAGACGAAATCGTTGGGTACGTGCTGGATGGGAATACGTTTTTCCTGCGCAGCCGAAAGAATGCGCCTCATGGCGCCCTGCTGCGGGTTTCCTTCGCGAGGCCAAATTTGAGTGAGGCCAAAACGTTCCTGCCGGAGAGAGAGTTGGTGCTCGGTTCAGTAGGTGTTGCACACGACGCACTTTACGTAACAATGAGCGACGCAATGGTCGCGCATCTGTTCCGGCTGACGCGAGATGCGCCGGAAAAGCCCAAAGAAATTAAATTGCCGGTGATCGGTTCAGTTTCGCGAGTGATCAGCGACCCTCGCCGAGACGGAGTCATATTGGCACTCACCTCCTGGTCAGAACCAAGTGGCTATTACCGTTTTGAGCCCACGACAGGAGACTTCACCAAAATCAAAATGGCGGGAGACGAATCCAGGACAGCACTTGCTTTAGAAGTAAAAGAAGTCAGGACGAAAAGTTCGGATGGAACGGCCGTGCCGCTAACTATCCTCTACCGACGAGGTCTAAGACTGGACGGGCACCGGCCAACGCTGTTGTTTGGCTACGGAGCGTATGGTTTTTCTCAAACCCCGGGCTTTGAACTCAGCCGTGAGCCGTGGTTCAAGCGAGACGGCATCTTCGCGGTGGCTCACGTTCGCGGTGGTGGGGAGTTGGGAACCGCATGGCAAATGGCGGGGAAAGGTTCAAATAAAATGAACGGGGTCGCCGACTTCATCGCTTGCGCCGAATATCTGCTAGCGGAAGGTTATACTTCACGAGACAACCTGGCGGCACAGAGCATCAGCGCCGGTGGTGTGCTCGTTGGGCGCGCGCTGACGGAACGCCCGGAGCTGTTTCGGGCTGTGGTGATCGAAGCAGGCGCATTGGATGCCTTGCGCTTTGAGGTGACCGGCAACGGCCCTGCCAACATTCCCGAATGGGGCAGCACAAAGTCCAGAGACGGATTTGACGCGCTGCTCAAGATGAGTCCTTACGAGCACATCATTATGGGTGCCCATTATCCCGCCGTGTTACTCACGACCGGAATCAATGATCCCAGAGTCGAGCCATGGCAATCCTGCAAGATGGTGGCACGCTTACAGGCGGCAACAACTAGCGGCCAGCCAGTTCTGCTGAGCGTCAATTATGATGAGGGTCATTTCCAGACAACGCTCTCGTCGATGTACGGACATCAAGCGGATATCTGGGCGTTCTTATTGTGGCAGTTGGGCGAGGTTTCGAGGTGACATCCAGTGAGTCATTTCCGATTTCCACGCCGCCCACTGGTTTGTTCAAATTCGATGTTGGCGGATTGCGGGTTCAAACTATGTCATTCAAGCTTCAAGTGATCTGAAGAGTTGGATCGGGATTCTGACAAACACAGCGCCGTTTACTTTCATCGACCTGGATTCACCCCGTCATGCGGCGCGGGTTTATCGGGCAGTTTCGACTCCATAACAGGAAGAGTTTGGAAGATTTGCTTAGACACGACGCCCGACGCATACGGTTAGGCCATTGGATGACTATATGCCGCTCCGATGGAGCTTGTTCAGACCTAAATGGTGCGTTTCTATAAACAGACCGGTCGCAGCGGACCTAATGCCAGGATTCGCCAGGCGCTCAAGTCATTTAATGGTGGAACCTGGGGTGCCGCTCGCTTCGATCGGCTCGCTGATTGAAACGTGACCTGATAATTGAAAGTGGTAGAACTTCGCGTCCGGCCGTCGAGAATGCCGTCGCTCATTCGGGCTAAAAGAATTTGATCCTGAGGCACGCAGGAGTAGGTTCGTACCATGGAACACTCACCTGGATTTTTGAAACTGGTTACCCAGGAACGGCCCTACGTGAAGGAGATCACGATTGAACAAGCACGGGAGCGCCTGGCTAAGAATCCGCAACTTGCGTTAATTGATGTTCGAGAAGACCGCGAATGGGAAAAAGACCACGCTGCCGAGGCTATTCACCTTGGCAAAGGCATTTTTGAACGGGATTTAGAAAAAACCATCCCCAATCCTGAACGCGAAATCATCCTGTATTGCGGTGGCGGCTATCGTTCCGTGCTCACCGCATCTGCCGCGCAAAAAATGGGTTATCGCAATGTCTTTTCGTTAATCGGCGGTTACAAGGCAATGGTTAGTTCCAATTGGCCGATGAAAAAGGGATAGGCCCATTTGCGATATTAGCCGAAATGATTCGTTCGGAGTATGCGGTCGGGCGCAATGCTTTTTAACTGGCACGCCCATCGATCGAAATGTTCCTGCGCCCGGGACGGGCGCACTCCGCTAACTTAGACCAGGGCTTTGAGTTCCGGAGCCTCAACGGAGCTGTCGGCGAGTTTACCGTAATCCAATTTGACGATGCGATCGGCGACATCGAAGTAACGGTCGTCGTGGGAAATCACGAGAACGGTTTTGCCGCGGTTCTTGAGCTCGGGAAGAAGCTGGGTATAAAAAACGCTTTTGAAATAGGGATCCTGGTCGGCAGCCCATTCATCGAACAGGTAAAAAGGACGATCCTCTACATAGGCGGTCAGCAGGGCCAGGCGTTTGCGCTGGCCTTGGGAAACCGCGGTAGTGGAAAGCGCGCCGTTGCAGATTTTGACTTTGTGTTGCAGATGGAGCAGTTCCAGGTACTCCTCGGCCTGGGCATCGACGTTCGCGTGGTTCAGCCCAAGCAGGTTATCGAACAAATAGAAATCGGCAAACACGGCAGAGAACAGTTGCCGGTATTCGTCGCGGTTTTTGTCGGTAATTAATTGTCCATCGAGCCGGATTTCGCCCGCTTCGGGCATATACAATCCGGCGATTATTTTTGCGAGCGTGGATTTGCCACTGCCGTTGCCTCCGACCAGAAAGACCAACTCGCCGGCCCGGAAACTCAAGTCGATCGGCCCCAAAACAAAATGGCTATCTTCAGCCTCGCGATGGTAAGAATGGACCACTCCTTTCAATTCCAGTTTCCTGAAAGACGCGTCCGATTCCGCCTGCTGGAATGAACAGCTCTCGGTAGAATGGGCCGCTAACGATACCCCCAATTCCTGGACTTTTTGCAAAGCCACGCTGGCTCGGCCAAAGAGCGAGATGCTCGTCATTACTCCCGCCAGGGGACCCATCAGGTAAAGCGAAGTGACGACATAGCCTGTCAGAGTTTCGCGACTCAATGTTACCACTTGAGGGACAACAAAGAGAATCACTGCGATGAGCGCGAAGTACAGAAAATGATTCCAATTCTGGGCAGCAATAAAACAGGTCTCGGCAGCCACGTTGTGCCGCTGGTAGACTTCGGTTGTATCATGGATATTCTGGTAAAAGGCGCTGCGCCGGTTGCGATGCAGCTTCAATTCCTTGATGCCTTCGGTGAGTGCCCGGAAATGACCGAACAGACGATCTTCCTCGGCCCGGGCAAAGCTCAGCCAGTGAAATGCCCGTGCAACCATAAGCCGGTATCCAATGCCACCCAGCAGTATGAGCAAAGCAACCGCGGCCAGGATGCGCCACGACAGCCAACCCAGGTATGCGGCGCCGCCCAGCAGGATCGCCAGGTTCACAGCGACGACCGGAATGGCCAGCAGCGCCTGGGTGATGTTGAAAATATCATCGGTCAGTCCGACCAATATCCGTGCCGACCCGATTTCTTCGAGTTGCCGCAAAGGGACTGCCAAAATCTGGCTAATCAAATCACGTCGTAAACGCGCGATAGCGCCTTGGGAAAACCGCGCCAGAACAATCTGCGACACTAGGTTAGTTCCAACTTTCCCCAAACCAAGGGCCACGAAAGCCCAAATAAACGCCCGCGTTGCGGGGTGGTCTTGAGTCAGAGAGCTGCTGACCAAACCGACCAAAGCGGCGTTGCAAGCGCCGCTCAACAGCGCGGTCAAGCTGGTCCAAAACATCAATCCACGGCAGGTTTGCAGCAGGAATCTGAACAGAGTCATAGTTTAGTTGCTGACGGGTATATTTCTTTCGAAGCTGACGGCCCTGGCGTGGCCATTCTGAGATTCATTCAACAGGGTTTGGAGCTCCGCTGCCAGCCTCTGGACGTTGGGCTCCATAAAAATGCTCTCGTGGGAGCCAGGAATACACCTGACCTGAATCCCTCCAGTGACGAGCTTGCCCCAACAAAAATCTTCCTCCAGAGAACAGAGCAACGCCTGTCCATGTGTTCTCAACAAGGCAACTCGACCGCGGTATGGCCGCTCGATATGTGCGATCAGCGCCTCCAAGTGCGCTTGCCAGAGGTTCAGCTCGTGGATTGGAAATTTCTCAAGATCAATGACCTCTTCCAAATCAAACTGTTGCTGCCGGGGTCCGAGCCCCAATCGCCGCACCAGCTTGCGACCGACCCATCTCAGTTTCCGGCTTGCAAACCTGCGGCGCTCTGAAGCATCCAGCGCGAAGAAGTCCGCAAGCCAGTAGCGGAGATTCCGTGCAAAACGAAATGGAAAACTGGGGCGCCACCACCGTACCTGTTCGTACCCGGCGTTCGCCGGCGCCGTGTCAATCAATACCACCAACCCAACCTCTTCCCCCTGTAGCTCCAATTGTCGCGCCATTTCATAGGCAACATTGCCGCCGAAACAATAGCCGCCAAAGAAGTAAGGACCGGTGGGTTGTCGCGCTTTCACCGCCGCCAGATACGAGCAAGCCATTTGCTCCAGCGTCGCGCCTTGCGCCGCCAAACCTCCCGCGGTCTGCGATTTGATGCCGTAAATCGGTTGTTCCGGGTGCAAATGCGCGGCCAGGTTGGCATAACCCCACAACACATCCCCACCCGCCCCGTGCACAAGGAATAGAGGGGGTTTGGCACCTCGAGGTTGGATCGGCACAAGCAAAGAATCCGAGTTATCCTCACGCTCGAGCACGCGCGCCAACTGGGCAATCGTGGGCGCTTGAAAGATCGTTACTAATGGAAACTTGCGTCCGAGAATCTTTTCGATCTCAGCGAATAAGCGCACGGCCAACAAGGAGTGTCCACCCAGCGCGAAGAAATCCTCCTCAATCCCCACAGGTTCAACGTGCAGGAGCTGTTCCCAAAGCGCGCATAGTTTGCGTTCCAACTCATTGCGCGCCGCGGTGAAATTGGCTCTTTCACGTTTCCGGATAGAGGCCCGGTTGAGGATTTGCTGATGAATTTCTGAGACATCGTTTGACTCCAAGGCAATTTGCGCAAGACTCGACGAACCAGGCCGGCTTGGATGCAACTGGAGCTGCAGGCCGTTTTTATCCGCCTTATCTGCCATTTTGGCCGGGTCGCTCGAGACAGGGCGGAACTTAAGCGCGGCTGCAAAATCGGCGGGGAGCCGGAACAGCGAGCCACCATTGCCGGGCTGCTTAAAAGCGCCGCAAGCGCGATCCAAAAAATCGAGCGCTGGTTTGTTCTTGGGCGAAGGCGAGAAGTGCAAATCCACATAGCCGATACCCTGTTGCAAAGCAATTTCGCCTAAGCGAGCCACCATCTGGTGCTCAACGCCTCGGCCGAGCACACGACAACTCAACAGAAACGAATCGACTGCGATGGAATTCGGTTCTACTCCATAAAGGGTCACACCGACCAACCCGTAGTCCCCGAAACGATCGCTGACTTTAACAGCCAGCCCATGGCCCGACTTGAGCCATTGGCCAAGTTCTTCCTCCGTCCGTCGGCACGTGGTGAAATTGAACTGGTTTGTCCGTTGGGTTAGTTGGGCCACTCTGGCCCGCTCCTGTGGCTCAATCGGCGCAATGGCTACTTTTAACTCCAAGCTGGCCAGAAAGGCCTCGAGAGTTGGTGTTTCAGCCCGCAACCTTTCCCGGTCGCGGTTTTGAGCGTAAAGATCGGCTCGCCGCCGATCCTCCACGGTCAGCTTCAGATGGTCAAAGGCCCAGCAATGATTCAGGAACGACTCGACCAACCGAGGATCTTCCGGTAATTGAAGAGTCAAGACTTCAGGACAATTGGCTTGCACTTCCGCGCACTCCACCGGGTTGTCGTCGATGAAAATGAAACTGTCCAAGCCTAGCCCTAGTTCTTGCGCCAGCGATTTCAAGTTCGCCGATTTGGGTTGCCAATTCAGGCGCGAAGCTGCGAAGTGGCCCAGTCCAAGGGGCATTTCCTTGCGTTGCACAAAAACCGCCTGGACGTCCTCTTCGTTGTTTTTGCTGCAAAGACACAGAAGCATGCCGCTATCTCGTTGCGCGCGCATAAACTCCTGGAGCGCGCGACGTGGACCGTCCAATTCGATCCCGGCAGGTCCCACTTCGCCGCAAACGCCCGACCAGAGGGTATTGTCGCAATCCAAGGCAATCACCTTGCAAGCAGGACGCGACAGGGCCGAGAATTTGCGCATCAGCGCGGTGCCAAGCGCGGTAAAAAACGGAGCAGTATAGGGCACTTTGCCCAACTCCTCGCTTACGGCATCATGGCAGACGGGCACGGGATACCACTTCGCCAACTCTTCATTGGTCAGCAAATAGACTCCGCTGAGAGCATTCAAGTCGCGTTCAAGCTGCCGGGAGATTTCAGACAACGCGAGGGCGTGCTCGTTGTCTTTAGTGAATGCTGGCGAAGGCGGACACAGATATACCAGGAATGGCACTGAGCTGTGCGAAGCGGCCACTTGGAGCGCACTTACAAACTCCCGCCCGTTTCGCTGCAAGGTTTCCTGCAATGCTCCGGTGCCGGAACCTTCTGCCCGCAGCCAATCTTCGATGCGTGCCAGGATGATGTTCAGGCCATGCCGATTGGTCCGTAAGTCGCTGGTCGGGTCCAGCAGTTGCTGAAATACCTGGTTGAAGGGGGCAAACTCGATGGTTGTCTGGAGACCCAACCGGGCGGACCAAAAACCAATCGAATCAGCGATCGGTTCCGCTGTGAAGGTAGACGCAAGGATGAGGCGCGAAGTCTTCGCGGTAGAATTCGCTTCGGGAGCCTTCCCGGCCAGGCCTGGAGCCAGCTTCAATTCATTAACTGGCAATTCCGGTGAACTTGACACTCCCCCGATAATGTTCAGCCACGACTTAAGCAGCGCCTCGATCGTTCCTGGCTCGAACAGATCCGTCTTGTACTCGCAGGTAAGAGAAAACCCGTCCCGGACTTGTTCGATCTCGAAGCGCAAATCGAGCAACGCAGCCTCAAGGCATACAGGAACTATGCTGGCTTGAAGCGTTTCCGTCTGGAACAGGTTGGGGGGGAAATTCTGAAGCAGCAAAGCCACGTTATACAACGGGTTCTGGTCCACGGCCCGTTGCGGGTTGACGGCTTCGACGATTTTCTGGAACGGACAGTTCTGGTGGCTTTGGCCTTCGAGGACGGCTTTCCGTACTTTGGCCAATGCTTGCTTGCCTGTTTCGTCCTGTCGCAGTCTGGCGCGGAGCGGCAGGAAATTCATGAAACAGCCAATGATGTTTTCGAGCGCCCGCCGAGTGCGTCCGGCAACCACAGTCCCAATAACCAGGTCGTCTTGTCCGGTCCACTTTTCCAAGGTGATCATCAACGAAGCCAGGAAGAACATGAATGGAGTGCAACCCTCCCGGCGGGCCAATCCCAGAACCGACTCGATCGCTGGCTTTTCCAAGAATGCCGACTGGGACCTGGCGCGGCCGCTGGGGTGGCTTGGCCTGGCATGATCCAGCGGCAAGGCCAGCTCGGGAGGGGCTCCTTCGAGTGCTTCCTTCCAATAAGTCAGTTCGTTCTCCAAGACCGCGCCGCCCATCCACTGGCGTTGCCAATGGGCAAAATCCACGTATTGAATCGGCAGCGACGGCAGGGGAACAGAAGATGGTCCGGCGGCTAAAACGTCGTACAGCGACCCGAGCTCTTGAAAGAACAGAGCCAGCGACCACCCGTCTGAAACAGTGTGATGCATAACGACCAACAGCAGGTGCTCGGTCTCTTCCAACTGAATCAGAGTGGCGCGGATCAGCGGTCCGGTAGCGAGATCGAACGAGCGGCGAGCCTCCTGGTCGAGCAGGTCGCGCGCTAGTTTTTCTCGTTGCTCGGCCGGCTCTGGTCGCAGATCGGCACAAGCCACATCCAGAGAGAGGCTGTCAGCCACGGTAAGAGTGATTCCTTCGTTATCGTAATGGAACGAGGACCGCAGGGCTTCGTGGCGCGAAACAACCTGATTCACGGCCTGCTGAAGGGCAGAACGGTTCAATACGCCGTGAAGTCGCAAGGCCAACGGCACATTATAGGCCGGGCTTCCGGGGTTCAACTGATCCAGTAACCAGAGCCGTTCCTGGACGTAGGAAACCGGTAACCGGCCCGAACGGGCAATAGCGGTGATAGGCGGCAACAAACTCTGGTTTTGCTGAGATTGGAGCGCTGACAAAACCTCACACAAAGCAGCAATCGTGGGTGCGGAAAATATTGCCGAGAGCGGCAACTCGACCTTGAAGGTATCACGGATAGCGGAGATTACCCGCACCGCAAACAGTGAATGTCCGCCGAGGTCGAAAAAGTTGTCCTGGACACTAACATCCTTCAAACGAAGCACCTCGCGCCAGATCGCGGCCAGCTGTTCTTCGAGTGCATTCCTTGGAGCCGTGTCGTTCGAACTGGCCGCGTTCGACGGCAGTTGTGGTGGGGGCAGCGCTTTGCGATCGATTTTACCGTTGGGCGTCATCGGCAAAGCGTCGAGCACGATGAAATCAGATGGCATCATGAAATCCGGCAATCGCTGTCGAATCCGACGTTTCAGGTCATCAATGGACAATGTTGCGCCGGAGCGAGCAACCAGGTAGGCGGCAATCCTTCTATCGCCAGGATGATCCTCCCGAGCAACGACCACCACCGCGCTGACCGCCGGGTCCTCTTTGAGAACCGATTCGATTTCGCCCAGTTCAATGCGGAATCCGCGGATTTTGACTTGATGGTCAATTCGGCCCAGGTATTCGAGCTGGCCATCCTCGCGCCACCGGGCCAGGTCGCCTGTCCGATATAACCTTCCGCCTTGGTTGAATGGGTCAGCAATGAATTTTTCAGCCGTGAGTTCGGGACGGTTAAGATAGCCGCGAGCGACGCCATCGCCGCCGATAAAGAGTTCGCCGGGAATTCCAATCGGGACTGGACGCAGGCTTGTGTCTAAGAGGTAGACCTGCTCGTTAGGCAGGGGTCTTCCAATAGTGGCTGGCATTCCGCTGATTCGCAGAGTGCCGGTTGAATAAGTCGTCGTTTCCGTCGGCCCATAAAGATCATAGACCTTACGGACGGCTGTCTCCCGGTAGATCTGATCCACCAGTTCAGTGCTGAGAGGTTCGCCGGCCAGATTAATTACCTGAACAGTAGCCGGGACCGCTCGCAGGCGTAATAATTCACGAATGGCAGACGGCACCGTGTTTATCAAACGAACTTCGTCCGCCGACGGATGACCGGCCAAAGCCAGCGCGTTTTCTGCCAAAATGACCTTGCCGCCGCAACAGAGTGGCACGAATAACTCGAAGACCGATAAATCGAAGCAGATGCTGGTCGAGGCCAGCACGCCGGAGAGTTCTTCCGCGGTAAAAGTGTCGTGAGCCCAGGCAATCAAGGCAACTGCGTTGCGATGCTCAATCGCCACTCCCTTGGGTTTGCCGGTCGAACCGGAAGTGTAAATCACGTAAGCTAGATCAGTCCCCTGCCCTGCCGGGAAACTCCGCTCAGGTCTGTCAACTGCATCCGAGTCTCCCAAGGTATCGAGGCAAACTATCGAGGAAGCAGTTTGCGGCACCAGGCTCAGCAGCGTGCTCTGGGTCAAGAGCACCTGAACGTTCGCATCTTGCATGATCACGGAAAGCCGGTCTTTTGGATACTTTGGATCCAAGGGAACATACGCGGCGCGTACTAAAAAGGTCCCGAGCATTGCCGCAACCACGTCCGGAGTTCGCTCCAAGCAAAGGCCGACAAGCGATCCGGTGCTCACACCGAGCGTCTCCAAATGGCTGGCAATCCGGCGCGCCCGTTTATAGAGCTCGGAGTAAGTCAGGCGCGACTGGCCGCAAATTAAAGCCTCGGCGGCCGGTTGCAGTTCAACCTGTTCGAGAAATAAATCCAGCAGCCTTTTGCTCTTGGCATACGGCTTTGCCGTGTTATTCCAATCCACCAGCAAACGACTTGCCTCGTGTTGGGGCAACAGCTCCAATTTCGAGATCAGCTTGTCAGGCTCGAAAACCGCGCTTCGCAGCAGCGTTTGCCAGTGCTCCGCCAGCCGGGCAATTCGCGCAGGATCGAACAGCCCCGTGCTATATTCCAACCAGCCCGCAAATCCCTGGCGGTCCTTGACCAATCGCAAGCTCAAATCAAACTTCGAAGTTCGATTGTCGACCTCGAACGCAGAAAAATCGATTCCCCCGGCTGACAACTCTGGTAAGCCTTCGGTTTCGATGGCGAGGAATACCTGAAAGACAGGAGTATAGCTTGCGGAGCACTGTGGCCGCAAATCGGCAACTATTTTACCGAAGGGGACTGCGCTGTGTTGGCATGCGTCACGCCGTACCCGGGCGAAGCGGTCGATCAATTGCCGGAAGGGAGGATCGCCCTCCAGATTGCACCGCAAGGCCACTGGGTTTTCGAAACACCCTACGCGACCCTCGGCGCCGCCCGCACGCTGAGAAGCGGTTGAGCCAATTACGATGTCCGAGTTGCCTGTATACCGTTGGAGCAGAACAGAAAAAGCTCCGAGGAACACGCAGGCCGGGTGGCAGTTTTGTTGGGTTGCTAGTTCTGCAATCGCTCGTCCAATTTCAGCGTCGAGGAAAACTGAGTGACGCGCTCCACTGAAGTCGACTTGCGCCGGCCTCGGTCGGTCGGCAGGTAGATCCAATAATTCCGGAACGCCATCCAATTGTTGGCGCCAAAAAGTCAACTGTTCGCGTTCGATGTCGCCCTCTAAGGGATTTAACGCCGTTGCCTGATGGCAATCACTGTCCCCAATTTGTAGCTGTTGCGGCCTTTCGACTGCAGAGGCATAGAGCCGCGGCAGTTCCTTCAAAATCACCCGAACCGACTCTTCATCAACCGCGACGTCATTCACGATTAGTACCAACCAATGCTCCGTGGCATTCAGGCGAAGGAGCAATGGCCTGAGAACGGTTTGCGATAAGATGTGCGAGCGACTGCCTTCCGCGGACACGAGTTCCTGGGCTCGTCGGACCCGCTCGGGTTCTGCGGCGCTGCTCAGATCAATGACCTGCAAACGTGTCGCATCAGGGTCGATAATTTGCTGAGTCGGCCGGCCAGATTCGAGGGGAAATACCGCGCGCAAGGCCTCATGCCGTTTTATCAGTTCGAGCAAACTCCTTTCGAGAGGCTCGAGGTTCAAAGTGCCCTGGAGCCGGACAACGACAGAACGATTGTAAGCGGTGCGTTTTGGATCGAACTGATCCAAAAGCCAGATCCGCTCTTGGATGGAGGAGAGTGGGAGACGGCGGCCTTTGGTCGGTGGCACGGTTAGGAGGTTCGGGGTTGACCCAATGAGGCTCCTGAGGTGTTGTGCCAAGTCTGAAATGGTGGGCAGCGCAAAGAAATCCTTTAAGGATACTTCCACCTGGAAGCGGGTCCGGATCCTTGAGATGGCTTTGGTAGCTAGCAGGGAATGGCCGCCGAGTTCAACAAAGTTGTCCTGAATGCCGACCGGGGAAACCTCCAACACCTCGCTCCAAATGTTCGCTAATTGCTCCTCGAGAGCAGTGCCGGGCGCGACATATTCCTGTTCCAGGTTTGGTCGCGAATTGCCGGGCGCAGGCAAAGCTCTGCGGTCGATTTTTCCGGCCGGAGTCAAAGGCAGCGCTTCCAACCGGACCAGCGCGGAGGGAAGCATGTAGCCAGGTAATTTTTTCTTGAGCAGGCTTAGAATCTGACGCACGCCCGGCCCGGGCTGACTGCGTGGAACGTAATAGCCGATGACCCGCTTATTGCCGGATAGCTCTTCACGAATCACCACTGCGGCATCCTTTAGCTCGGGATGTTCACGCAAAACGGTTTCGATTTCACCCAGCTCAATCCGATAACCACGGATCTTTACCTGATCATCTACGCGGCCCACATATTCAAGATTGCCGTCCGCGCGGACCCGGACCAGATCCCCAGTTTTGTACAGCCGTGGTGAGCTGATAAGAGAAGGGATGGGATTAGTGATGAAGGATTGCGCAGTCAACTCGGGCCGGTTGAGATATCCTCGCCCCAATCCGGCGCCGCCGATGAACAATTCTCCATCCACCCCCGGTGGGACTGCGCGCAATTGGGCATCCAGCACCGCGATTTCAGTATTCCCAAGTGGACGGCCAATCGGGAGTGACGACTCGTTGAGACGCGCCTGATAAAGCGTACTGGTGATCGTTGCCTCCGTCGCACCGTAACCATTGAGCAAAGTCACCTTTCCACCCACGCACTTCTTCCATTTGCGGTACGCCTCATCCGAGGCTTTTTCACCCCCGATAATGATCAAGCGCAACGACTCCGGCAGCGTGGCACCAGTCGTGTCAAGAAAGTCGACCAATTCATGCCAGTATGCTGTCGGCAGGTTCAATACCGTCACCTCCTCGGCGATAAGATGCTGAAAGAATCCGGTCATGGATGAAATGGCCATTTCGCTGCGCAAAATCAGCATGCTACCGCTCAACCAGGTCGGGAAAATTTCCTCGACGGAGATATCGAAACTCAGAGGCGTGAATTGCAGGACGCGATCGTTTGGCGTGAGATGGAAAGCCTCGCGCACAGCCAAATTATGGCTGGCCATCGAATGATGGGTAATCTGGACTCCCTTGGGAACTCCGGTTGAACCGGAAGTGTAAATCACGTATGCGAGGTTTTCGGATGTTGCCGAGGACTCAAACGCCGTCTTGGGGTATTGCGCGATGATGGCCTGTTGTTGCGGTTGATCGAGACACACTACCGGGAGATCCGGCGCTGTGAGCCGTGACAGCACATTGGATTGGGCAAGCATTACCCCTGGACGGGCGTCCTTTAGCATGAAACTCAGACGGTCGGCCGGATAATTTGGATCCAGAGGCAGGTATGCCCCGCCCGCTTTCAGCACGCCTAACATTGCGATGGGCAGTTCGAGGGAACGCTCGACCGCCATCGCCACCAGGACTTCCGGCTTAACCCCCAATTCGCGCAGATAGTGCGCCAATTGGTTCGACCTCTGATCCAACTCCTCATAACTGATCTCTTGTCCTTGGAACCGGACGGCAACCCGATTGAAGTATTTCTCTAATTCCCGTGCAAACAACTGAGGATAAGTTTCAAGAGAGTCTTTCGAGCCGAAACCGATAGAGTCGGCGGGAGTCGAATTACTCACAGTGATGGTTCGCGAAACAACGATTGAGTCCGGTTCTATATCGGCAACGACCCGAGGCTTAGGTTTCTCAGGCGACCCATTGGTAATCAGCGTAGCGCTGACCGAAAGACTAGTTTCCCGCGGCATAAACTTCAGCGTTTGCGGTTCGTGTGGCGAACCAGTGCAGCCATTTGTGGTTGTGTGGCCATTTCCCCTGAGGTCGGAGTGCCCGTTAACAAACTCCAACCCAGGTGTTGGCTTTCCCTGGTGCCCCCCCTTGAAAGCCTCCTGTGCGTTTTTCAAAACTCTCGAAAGGTCCCGGGCCAAGGTCTGCACCCAAGGTTTTTCGAGGATCTTTTCGTGCGCTCCAGGAACAATCACGAACTGGACCCGCTTGTGCACCAAATCGCTCCAGCCATAATCGTCGTCAAATGAGCACCACAATGGGTGGCCAGGACTGCGGAACAAATAGACTTGGCCGGAATAAGCTCGCGGCTGGAAATTCATGAGACCACGAATGTGGCTCTCCCAAACCACTTTTTGCTCCTCGGTGTAAGAGGAGAGATCCACGAGGTCTCCAGGCTCGATCCTGGAAAAGTCGCCGGAGCCAGCGTTTCTGGCCCTGGCGATTCGCTTTTTGAGCAAGTGCCATTTCCAGCGAAAGAATTCGCGGCGCTGGCTCTTGCTCCAATGGCGGAAGTAGTTGGCCCAGTATACCAGGTTCCTGGCAAACTTAACGGCCCACCGCAGTGTCCAGGCCGGCTTGGCATAGCGAGAATGCGGTGGTGCGCAGTTGAGAACTGCCAGAAGCGCGACTTGTTCACCGACCTCAGTCAATTGACAAGCCATTTCGTAAGCGACATTGCCGCCAAAGCAGTAGCCTCCGAGGTAATAGGGGCCACACGGCTGGACCTTACGCAAATCAGCGATATAACGGGCCGCCATGTCTTCGATGCGCGCAAATTCTTCATGGCCGTCAAGGCCGCGAGACCTGAACCCGTAAACGGGTTGGTCTGTGCCCAACTCGCGCGCCAGGTTGACGTAGCCCCAAAACATGCCGCCGCCGGCTCCGTGGACCAAAAAGAGGGGTGGCCGCGAACCTGCCCCCTGTATCTCTACCAACGAGGTGTCGGCAGCGACATTGGACTCCTTGACCTCTTCTCGCAGGATTGCCGCCAGGCGCTCAATGGTGGGTGCCTGAAACAGGGTGGCGAGGCGCAGCTTTTTGCCAAACGCTTTTTCAATCTGCGCAATCACTCGGACTGCGAGCATCGAATGCCCGCCCAAGTCGAAAAACTTGTCCCGAACCCCAATGGGACGAACCGCCAAAACGCTTTCCCAGATGGTGACCAATTGCCGCTCGGTCGCGTCGCGCGGCCCAACGTACTGGTGGTCCAGTTTGGGCCGATTCTGATCAGGCGCGGGGAGAGCTTTGCGGTCCACTTTTCCATTCGGAGTCAATGGGAGGTGAGACATGCTAACGAATGCCGAAGGAATCATGTAGTCCGGAAGTTTCTCTTCCAGGAAGCTTCGCAATTCGCTGGCGCTCGGGGCTTGTTGAGGCGCTGGGGCGAGGTAGGCAATCAGGCGCCTGTCGCGCGAGTCCGAACCGGCTACGGCCACTACGCATTCATTGACGCCAGGGTGTTGGCCCAGCACGGTCTCAATTTCACTCAACTCGATGCGAAAGCCTCGAATCTTGACTTGCTGATCGATTCGACCCAAAAACTCCAGTGTGCCATCAGGCAAGTACCGCGCCAGGTCCCCGGTTCTGTACAAGCAGCTTCCGCCTGTAACGTCGAATGGATTTCGAATGAACTTTTCAGCCGTAAGTTCGGGCTGTTTCCAATAGCCGCTCGCCAATCCGTCGCCACCGGTATAGAGCTCGCCGGGAACTCCGATCGGCACAGGGTTTAAACGGGAATCCAAGACATAGACGGTGGTGTTGCTGATTGCTTTTCCGATCGGCACCGTCGTAGCCCATTCAGGCAAGCTCCGCAGCTCGTGACAGCAGGTAAAAGTCGTATTCTCCGTAGGCCCATAACCATTCAAAAGGCGCCGGGGCGGACGGTCCCGCAGGACGGCTCGAACCCATTTGGGATCCAGCGGTTCGCCGCCGGCAATCAGGGTGTTGAGGCGCTCAAAGGCTCCGGGCGCTTCGGCTGCCAGTTGGTTGAAAAGAGCCGCGGTAAGGAACATGGCGGTGATGCCCTGGTCTCGCAGCTCGGAGGCAAAGTCCTTGGGCGACAAAGCAACGTCTCGAGTAATTCCCATCAATTGGGCGCCATTAAGGAGCGCACCCCAGAGCTCGAAGGTAGCCGCATCGAACGAGATATTAGAAACTTGGGCAATGCGATCGGAAGGACTCAGTCGAATGAAATCGTTGTTGAGAACCAGTCGGTTGACCGCACGATGGGGGATGGCCACGCCTTTTGGATTGCCGGTAGTCCCCGAGGTATACATGACGTACGCCAGGTTCGACGCTTGAACACGGGCATTTGTATTTTCGCGCGACTGACGGCCAATTAGTTCCCAATCTGCGTCCAGGCAGATTAGTTTCGCATCTGAGCGCGGCACCCTCTCCAGCAAGTGTTGTTGAGTTAGGACTACCGTTACCCCGGAATCGGCGATCATGAAGGCTAAGCGCTCTTTCGGGTAGTTCGGATCCAAGGGGACATAAGCCCCGCCAGCCTTTAGGATCCCGATCATGCCCACGACCATTTCCATGGAACGGTTCACGCATAACCCGATTGGCTGGTCAGCTTGGATGCCAAATTGCGCCAAAAAACGTGCAAGTTGATTCGCGCGACTATTCAGCTCGGTATAACTCATGCGCCGCACGCCCCACGTAAGAGCAACGGCCTCGGGCGCTCGCCGCACTTGCTCTTCAAATATCTCATGGATACAACGCTCGCTCGGGTAAGCCGCAGCAGTTTGATTCCAATCGACGAGTAGTTGCCGACGTTCCGCTGAAGTGAGCATTGGCAACTGTGAAACAGGCAGCTCAGGCGATTGAACGATCCCTTTTAGCAACGTTTCCAAATGGCCAAGCAAACGTTCGATCGTGGCCGCATCAAACAAGTCGCGATTGTATTCGACCTTCGCCACCAAGCCTTCGGCCGTCTCTCGAAATACCAAAGTCAGATCGAATTTCGACAACTCGCTGTCGACATCCAAAATACGCATACGCGCGCTCGGGAGTTCGATCTGCTCTGGAATTCCGGTCTGTAAGGTAAACATCAGCCTGGTAAAGGGCAGATGGGTCAGCGTTCTTTCAGGCTGAAGCTCTTCGACCACCCGCTCGAAGGGCAGGTCCTGGTGCGCCATCGCACCCAGCACCACTTCCCGTACGCGCGCCAAGAGCTCAATGAAAGAGGGGTCACCACCGAGGTCTGTGCGCAACGCTAGCGTGTTAACAAAGAAACCAATCAACCCTTCGATTTCGACGCGGTTGCGCCCAGCCACCGGCGAGCAAACAATCAGGTCGTCCTGCCGAGTGTACCGTTGGACAAGGACTTTGAAGGCGGCCAATAAAACCATATACATCGTCGCCTGCTGCCGCTCCGCCAGCGCCTTTGTCGCCGCGCTCAACTCAGTGCCCAGGACGCGCACGACTGTCGCGCCGTTAAAGGTTGGCACTGCACCGCGAGGACGATCCGTCAGCAGTTCGGTCGCTGGAGGAAAACCGGACAATTGCTTCTTCCAGTAACTGAGCTGTCGCTCCAGAACCTGGCCCTGAAGCCATCGGCGCTGCCAGCGGGCATAATCGGAATATTGAATTGCCAAGGGCGGAAGCGGGTCACTTTTGCCACCCACTTGGCAGGTGTAGATTGTTCCCAACTCCTTGGATAAGACCCGCAGCGACCATTCATCAGCGATGATATGGTGCAAAATCAGGATCAATTGGTAACGCTCGGGGCCCAACTTAACCAGGCTGGCCCTGAGCGGGTGATCCGAACTCAAATTGAAAGGCTGGCTCAGCTTGCCCCGAATCAAACGATGCGCCTGTTGATCCCGGTCTTGTTGCGGATATCCGGCCAGGTCATGAATTTGCAGGCTGACAGGCTGCGGCGGATCGATTGTTTGAACGGGGGTTTCGTCTGGACAGGTGAAACGTGTGCGCAGCGTCTCGTGGCGCGCGACCAAAATATCCAGAGACTTTTGAAGGGCGGCGCTATCAAGGAGCCCGTCGATCTGAGCTACGGCACCAATGTTGTAAAGTGCGCTATTAGGCTCGAGTTGATCCAGGAACCACAGCCGTTGCTGCGCAAAAGAGAGTGGGCTTTCGCGACGTTGGCGAGCCACATTTTGAAGCCTTTGGGCAAGTAAAGCGCGCTTTTGCGCTAAACTGCCCAAGACCGGATTGGTGGTCGACCTACTGGTCATAACAGAGCCTTGAGTTCCGGGTCGACAAGCAGGGCTTCGACCTCGTCGTCGGTGAGATCCTCAATGCGCTGGAGCAGTTCAGCCGCGCGCTCAGGACCGCCGGGGGTGATTAGAGGTAATTTTTCGGCGTCAAATTCGTAATCCGAATGGTCGATGGCAGAGGCCAATTGCGCGATGGTTGGACATTCGAATATTGCCTGTAAAGGCAGCTCAAATTGGCACGATTCGCTCAAGCGGGAAATAACTTGAGTTGCCAGCAACGAGTGCCCACCCAGACGGAAAAAGTCTTCATGAATTCCAATCCGAGGATTCCCCAGGACTTCGCTCCAGACTTTGGCCACCAATTTCTCGGTGGGTGAGCCCGGCATGACCAACTCCTTTTGGGTGCCATTTCGGTCGAAGTCCGGTTCGGGGAGGGCTGCACGATCGACCTTGCCATTCGGCGTTAATGGCAGCCGCTCAAGGCAAACGAAATGCGCTGGGATCAGATATGCGGGCAACCTGGCTTCCAGGAACTGGCGGAGTTTCTCGGGCGCCGCTCCGATTTTGTTGCGCGCCACGATATAAGCCGTCAATTGCTTCCCGGCAGAACTGTCCGAATGCACTGTCACGAATGCAGCTTCGACTGCGGGGTGACTGGCCAAAACGCTTTCCACCTCGCCGGGTTCGACGCGGTAGCCGCGAATCTTCAGCTGGGCGTCTGAGCGGCCAATGAACTCGAGATTACCGTCCGGCAGCCAACGCACGAGATCGCCTGTCCGATAGATCCGCGAAGCCCCGGATGCGAATGGGTGGGGAACAAATTTTTCTGCTGTGAGTTCGGGCTGGTTGAGGTAGCCCAGAGCCAGGCCGTCACCGTCCGTGCAAAGCTCACCCGGAAACCCAAGCGGCACCGGCTGGAGATTCCGATCAAGAACATAGACCTGCGTGTTGGCGATGGGTTTGCCGATAGGAATGGGCCGATCGACCGGCCACGACACCGGTAGCTGATAACAACAGGTGAACGTGGTGTTTTCAGTCGGGCCGTACCCATTGATAACGCCGCAGCCTTTTAGTTCGCGCAACGCCTTGCTCACCTGAGCGGGCGAAAGCACGTCGCCACCGGCTAACAAGTGTTTCAACCCGCGTAAATTTTCCAACTGGCGTTCCGCCATTTGATCGAACAGCCCTGCGGTTAGCCAGAGGGTGGTGATCCCGTTTTCACGGATAGCGCGCCCCAGTTCCTCCAGTGAGGGGATATGCGGTGGGAAGAGAACCAACTTCGCTCCATTGAGCAGCGCGCCCCAGATTTCAAACGTGGAAGCATCAAAGGAGATGGAAGCCAACTGCAAAAACACCAGGTTGGGAGAGAAATCCAAGTAATTGGTATTGCGTACCAAGCGCACCACTGCTCGGTGGGGAATCACTGCGCCTTTAGGGGTCCCGGTCGAACCGGAAGTATACATCACGTAGGCTGGCTGCAACGGATCGCTTCCCCAATCCAGGTTTTCGCTGCTTTCGTGACTTAGAGTTTGTAACTCTTGATCGACGCAAACCACTTGCCTGACCAAGGCCGGATCCTGACGGGCGGCCCACCTGCTGTCGGTCAGGAGGATATGCGCCTGGCAATCATTGAGCATGAAACCGAGTCGAGCGGTAGGGTATGTGCGATCGAGCGGGACATAAATTCCGCCCGCTTTCAGGATCGCCAGCATTGCGATGACCATTTCCAAGGATCGTTCGCAACCCAGACCGACCTTGACTCCGGGGCGCACGCCGTAGGTACGCAACCGGCGCGCGAGTTGATTCGCCTGGCCGTTTAATTCGCCGTAAGTCATCGCCTGCCCCGCGAAGCTCAATGCCACGGCCTTGGGCCTTCTCGCTGCCTCCGCTTCGAAAACCTGGTGAATACCCAGATTTCTTTCGTATTCGCTCGAGGTCTCGTTCCATTTCGATAAGAGTTGGTCTCGTTCAACTCCAGTCTGTAACGGCAGTTGCGAGATTCTACTGTTTGGGGAAGCAACAATGCCGCGCAGCAAGGCCTGGAAATGCCCAATCAAGCGCGCCATCGTTGTCGGTTCAAAAAGGTCCGTGCTGAATTCAGAACGCAGAATAACGCCTTTCTGGGATTCACTTAACAAGAGGGTCCAATCGAATTTCGACGTTCCGGTATCCAACTCAATGCGGCTGACCTGCAGATCTGGCAAAGTCCAGGTGCAGGACGATTCGCCCTGGTAACCAAAGACGACGGGGAATACCGGGACACCTGGCGCAGGCCGAGGCGAATTCAGTGCCCGGGAAACGCACTCGTAAGGGACCTCCTGGTGCGCGTAACCTTCCAAAACGACTTCGCGAACGCGGCCAAGCAACTCTGCGAAAGTCGGGTCCCCGGCGAGGTCAAATCGCAAGGCGTGCGTGTTCACACAAAATCCGATGAGCCTCTCGAGTTCCACACGCTCGCGGCACGCCATCGGAACCCCGACCACGATCTCGTCTTCCAGGGTGTACCTCTTAAGCAGCACGTTAAAACCAGCCAGAAGTGTCATGAAGAGGGTCGCGCCCGAGTTGTTACTTAATTCGCGCAGAGATTCGACCAAATCAGCAGGCAAATCATGGAACTGGGTAACGCCTTTGTACGAGCGTACCGACGCAGGTCGGTGGTCAGAGGGCAACCGTAGCGGCTTGAATGGTCTTTGAAGCTGGCCGGTCCAATAGGCTAGTTGCTGTCGACCAAACTCGCTCTCGACCATTTCACGCTGCCAAAGGGCAAAATCGGCAAACTGGATTGGAATTGGCGCCAGAACGGAGGATGTGCCGGATAAGCTGGCCGCGTAAAACTGCGCAAGGTCTTGCATCAGGACTTGCTGAGACCAGGCGTCGGAAATGATGTGGTGCAGGTTCAGCAGCAAAACCTGCTCTTGCGGCGCGGTTACAAACAGAGTCGCCCGGGCCAGCGGAGCTTGCGCCAGACAAAAAGTATGCCGCGCTTCCACAGCCAATTCCTCACGGAGCTTCTCCTGCGGATTCTCACTTCGAGTGAGATCCCTGACGCGCAGCTTTATCTCCGAATTATCCAGGATGAATTGCTCTGGCTTGCCAGAGCGGTCGCGGAAACAGGTTCTAAGAGCTTCATGTCGCCGCACCAACTGAGACAGACTCGACTGCAAAGCCGCGATATCCAGGCGGCCTTTCAGAAGCCACGCTTCCGGCAGGTTATAAAGCGCGAGGTCCGGGAGCATTTGGTCGATGAACCAGAGGCTCTCTTGCGAGTAAGTTAGCGGATAGGGACCGACGCCGTTTTCTTTTCCCCCGTCGGACAAACCCTTCAATTCACCAATCTCAAGCGACGACCTCAATTGCATGGGATGTTGCGATACGGGACCGAAGTCCAAAGTAGCCGGGCACATGAAGGCAGTCGTGTTGGCAACCGACTCCACCTCATTGGAGGCGAAGCATCCCTGCCATACATGAGCCCGGCATAAAATGAATAGAACACGAACACGCAGCCAATCCGGTGTGGATATGGGCAAAAGCAGGGTAATGAGCGAAGCAACTGCAAACGGACACATTCTTGTGACTCCGCTTCGGCTCTCGACTTGAAGCAAACACTCGCTCTATCGCGCGAAGAGCGTGTCAAGTTGAACTCCTGATCTGCCTGGTCGGTTGCCATACGACTGTCACAGCGTATTCTGAGGTGGTTGAGCGAGTAAGTAGGTGAAAACCTAAATCATTCCACGACAGAACCTGACGCAAATTCTTGACGTCTGTTCCTGAACTGCGAATGTTCTATGATGAGGTCTTTACCCCATTTGGGTCAGACCCGCATATGAATAGATTGTCCGAACTGTCTACCTCAGGCTTATCGAAAAGAAATTGCGCATTTTAATGGTCGAAGATGTCGTGCAAGACGCGACCCTCGTCCAACACACGCTCAAAGATGGCGGCTTTGATTTCGCGTTCAAGCGGGTAGACACTCAGGAAGATTTCATTGAAGAATTAACTCGGTTTCATCCTTCGGTAATCCTGTCGGACCATGGATTGCCCTCCTTTGATGGTTTCACCGCTTTGTCCTTGGCGCAGAAACGAGCGCCGGAGGTGCCCTTCATTTTCGTGACAGGCTCTTTGGGTGAGGAAATGACGATCAAGGCGCTGAAGAGCGGTGCCACCGATTTTATTCTCAAACATCGCCTTGGAACATTGCCTCCGGCAATTCACCGCGCCTTGCGCCAGGCCGAATTCCGGCTCCAACGCAAACAGGCCGAGGAGGCGTTGCTTTCCAGCGAGGAACGTTACCGCAGCCTGGTGGAGCTCTCCCCGGACGCCCTCTTTGTTGAAATCGAAGGCCAAATCGTCTTTATCAATTCGGCCGGCGTGAGGTTGCTTGGAGCTGCCAACCCTGAGCAACTCATTGGCCGGCCGGTTCAGGATATCTTTCACCGGGACCATTGGCCCACGGCTCAACAACGCCTTGCACAACTGCTTCAGGACGGAAAATCAGTGCCGTTCCTCGAACAAAAAATGCTGCAGCTGGACGGGTCGGCTGTGGATGTGGAAATCGCGGCCGCACCGCTAGTGTTTGCCGGGAAACCTGCGGCTCAAGTCATCGCGCATGATATTCGAGAACGGAAGCGCGCTGAAGAGGAAATCCGAAGTCTCAACACCGATCTGGAGCAGCGAGTACGCGAACGAACAGGGGAATTGGAAGCTGCCAACAAAGAGCTGGAGGCATTCAGTTACTCGGTTTCTCACGATTTGCGCGCGCCGCTTCGTCATATTGAAGGCTTTGTCGAGATACTGACGGCCACGACCACCAGTACACTGGATGAGGAATCGCAACACCATCTGACCACAATTGCCGAATCGGCAAAACAAATGGGACGGCTTATCGATGATTTGCTGACCTTCTCGCGCACGGCCCGAGCGGAATTGACCAAAGCCGACACGGATCTCGCTGCGCTGGTGCAGGCAGCCATCCATGACCTTGGCCAAGAGGCCAAAAGCCGCGACGTTCAGTGGGTAATTGGCGATTTACCACAAGTCCAGGCCGATCATCCCCTGCTGCGCCAAGTCCTGCTGAACCTGTTGGGAAATGCTCTCAAATATACGCGAACGCGTAAACAGGCTCGCATCGAGGTTGGCAGCCGAAGCAGTGACACCGAACACATCATTTTTGTGCGCGACAATGGCGTTGGTTTTGATATGCGCTACGCCCACAAGCTATTCGGGGTCTTCCAACGACTACACCGAGCCAGTGATTTCGAGGGCACAGGCGTTGGGTTAGCCAATGTCCGGCGAATCATCCATCGCCACGGCGGGCGTGCCTGGGCTGAGGCCGAACTCAACAAAGGCGCCACGTTCTATTTTTCTTTGCCCCGTGCCGCAACGGCCTGCTAGAGCCGTTGGAGCGTTGGCTTTCGAATAGATTTGACCTTGCCTCCGTTAGTGCAAACCGTTTTGCTATCGCCACCGGAACACCTATGAAAAAACTCAATGTTGGACTTATCGGCTACGGCTTTATGGGCCGGGCTCATTCGAATGCGTTTCGCAAGGTCGCAAATTTTTTCGATTTGGAATACCAACCAGTCCTTAAGGCCATCTGCGCGCGTGATGCAGATAAAGTCAAAGCGTTTGCCAGCAAGTGGGGCTATGAATCGCTGGAGACGGATTGGCGCAAACTCCTGGCCCGCGACGACATTGATTTGGTGGACATCGCGTGCCCCAACGACATGCATAAGGAAATCGCTATTGCCGCAGCCAAGGCTGGCAAAATGATCCTGTGCGAAAAGCCTCTGGCTATGAACGGCCCGGAAGGACTTAAAATGGTTGAAGCCGTCGAGAAGGCGAAGGTGCCGAACATGGTTTGGTACAACTACCGGCGAGTGCCGGCAGTAGCCTTGGCCAAACAGCTCATCGATGAGGGCAAACTGGGCCGTATTTTTCATTACCGGGCCAAATTCCTGCAGGACTGGACCATTTCCAAAGATCTGCCGCAGGGCGGCGCAGGGTTATGGCGTCTGGACGTGAAAGTCGCCGGCAGCGGGGTAACAGGCGATTTGCTTGCCCACTGTATCGATACGGCTTTGTGGCTCAATGGCCGACTCGACACTGTGAATGCGATGACCGAAACCTTCATTAAGCAACGCAAGCACAATCTTACCGGCAAAGTCGAGCAAGTGGGAATCGATGACGCCTGCGCGTTCCTGGCTCGGTTCCAAAACGGTTCCCTGGCCACGTTCGAATCGACCCGCTATGCCCGGGGACACAAGGCGCTCTACACCTTTGAGATCAATGGCGAACACGCCTCCATTTTCTGGGATCTCCACGACCTTCATCGGTTGCAATATTTCGAGCATCGCGACGAAGGCCGCTTGCGTGGCTGGCGCACGATCCATGTCACCGACGGAGACCACCCGTACATGGATAAATGGTGGGTGCCCGGCCTCCAGATTGGCTACGAGCATAGCTTTGTTCACCAGGTCGCCGATTTCCTGGAAGGAGTGGCCCAAGGCAAGCCTGCCAGTCCAACCTTCCGCGACGCTCTGGAGACTCAATACGTCTGCGATGCCGTGCTCAAGTCCGCCAAAACCAACAAATGGGAAAAGGTGAAGAAGTAATGCCCACTCCTGCCCAGCTAACTGCCAACAGCGACTGTGTCACCGAGCCCAGCCCAACGCCGAGCGAGAGCTTCTCGTTCTTCATCAGCATAGAAATGGCGCATCAGCCTGCTTTTTAGCTGCTGCTCGACAAATTGCGCAGGCAAAGCCAGCGTGCTCTTTAAGCGCTGGTAGACTTCGGCGTACTCTTTTGAGTCACTCCGATTTCTCGAACTCAGGTGCTCGATTCTGCATCCCAGGAACGCTTCGAGCGCTGAACCTAAAGACGGCAGGGCGTCAAATCGATAAAGCAATACCCGGGCAAACGCGGTTTCATAGACTTGATGTCGCCTTGTCGCGCAGAATGGGATTTCAAATACATCGACTCCCAGATGCGGCTTCAACTCCATGTCAAACCAGCTCTGGATCTGCGCGCACATTTTGGGTCTCAAGAGCAATTCTTGGCAGGTTTCGGCCGTCAAGTTTTCCAGGCTCGGAACAAACAGCCGATAATTTTGGAAGATAGAGGAAAGCGCCGTACCGAGCACATCGCGAACCGCGGTGATCACCTCGATTTTCGGAATGGGCGCGCGCAGCGCCGACAACATCCGCCGAATCCGTAAACACAGCAGAAGTTGGGATCTTAATTTAAGCTGCGCTAAAGCGGAACGTCGCCAAGCATCGGTGGACTCTTTGGAAGCGATACAACGGCGCACTTCGCGGGCATTCTGCGCCGATAGAAAATGAATCCGGAGGATTCGGCTGCCAAACCCGCAGAGCCGGAGAGTGTCCTCTACGGTTTGGGAGCCGACCTTCGGCATTTGGTACAGCAGGAGGACCCTGCCGGTAATGACCTGCAAGCTTCGACGACCCACTAACTAATAGAATAATGAAGAATCTATGAAAGTCACCCGCATTTTTGTGGCTCGGTAGCTGAAGTCTCGTATCAACATATCCTGATATGTTGATTTTTAAACTTGCACGCCGCTTTCTTTCCGGCTACGTTTTGCCCCATTACCGGCGGGGCACGGACCATTGCACTGTGCGTCGCCATTGGATGGATCAGAATCAAGTATCGATATGAGCGGTAAATCGAACAGAGCCGTTGAGCTCGAGCATCTTCTGCGCGAACGGATTGTCCTCCTGGACGGTGCGATGGGTACGATGGTCCAAAGCCACCAACTCGATGAAGCGGCCTTTCGCGGAGAACAGTTCAAGACCTGGCCAAAAGATCTTAAAGGCCTCAACGACCTTCTCAACATAAGCCAGCCCCGTTTAATAGAGGAAATCCATCGACAATACCTCGAAGCGGGCGCCGATATCATCGAGACCAACACATTCAATGCCCAGAGCATTTCATTGGCTGATTACGGCATGGAATCGTTCGGGTACGAGATTTCGAAAGCCGGCGCGGAATGTGCTCGGCGCGCCGCCGACCAGGTCATGTCGTCGCGGCCGAGTCGCACGTGTTTTGTCGCTGGCGCAATCGGTCCAACAACCAAGACCTCCTCCATTTCCACCGATGTCAACAACCCTGCCGCGCGCGGGGCCACATTTGACGAGGTCGCCGCCGCGTACTATGACCAGGCCCGTGGATTGCTCGATGGGGGTGTCGACCTTTTACTAGTTGAAACCATCTTCGACACGCTCAACGCCAAGGCGGCATTCTTTGCCATTCTCAAGCTGTTCGAAGACCGAGGCATTGTCGGGCTGCCTTTCGGGGCACAACCCGCTCCAAACAAACATGTGGTGCCTATCCTCGCGTCGGTTACGTTCATCCAGGTGGGCAACAACCGGGGTGTCACAGGACAGACTGTGGAGGCGTTCTGGAATTCCATCTCTCACGTGCCGCTGCTCTCGGTCGGTATTAATTGTTCACTGGGCCCGAAAGAAATGCGGCCTCTACTGGAAGAGTTCAACGGTCTGGCGCCGATTTACCTTAGCTGTTATCCCAACGCTGGATTGCCCAATCCACTGCTGCCCACAGGCTTTCCGGAAACGGCTCAAACTTTGGCACCACAACTGAAAGAATGGGCGCAAAACGGCTGGCTCAACCTGGTGGGAGGCTGTTGCGGCACGACTCCGGCCCATATCAAAGCAATCGCCGAAGCTGTTCGCGGCCTGCCGCCGCGCGTGCCGCCACAGCTCCCATCCTATACCCGGCTTAGCGGGCTCGAGCCCCTGTCGCTCCGCAAAGAGACCAACTTCGTCAACATCGGCGAGCGCACGAATGTCACCGGTTCGCCCAAATTCGCCAAACTGGTTCTCGCCGGAGAGTTCGAGGCTGCAGTCGCCATCGCCCGGCAGCAGGTCGAGAATGGAGCGCAGATCATCGACGTCAACATGGACGAGGCGATGCTCGACTCAGAAAAGGCCATGACCACTTTCTTGAACCTGGTGGCGTCCGAGCCGGAAATCGCCAGGGTCCCGGTCATGATTGACAGCTCAAAATGGTCGGTAATCGAAGCGGGCCTCAAATGCATTCAGGGCAAGGGCATCGTCAATTCGATCAGTCTCAAAGAGGGAGAAGAGAAATTCAAATACCAAGCCAGGCTAATCCGGAAGTATGGAGCAGCGGTGGTGGTTATGGCGTTCGATGAAAAAGGCCAGGCAGATAATTTTGAGCGACGGATCGAGGTTTGCGAACGCTCCTATCGAATCCTGACCAAGGAAGTAGGTTTTCCGGCGCAGGATATTATTTTTGATCCCAACGTGCTCACTCTGGCCACCGGGATGGAGGAGCACAACAACTACGCCGTCGATTTCATTCGCGCCACGCATTGGATAAAACAGAATATGCCCCTGGCGCGGGTTAGCGGTGGCATCAGTAACATCTCGTTCTCGTTTCGCGGCAACAATGTGGTTCGTGAGGCCATGCATTCAGCGTTTCTTTTCCACGCTATCAAAGCCGGCCTCGACATGGGGATTGTCAACGCTGGCATGCTGGCCGTCTACGAAGAGATACCCAAAGACCTGCTGGAGTTGGTTGAAGACGTCCTGCTCAACCGTCGGCCCGACGCCACCGAACGCCTGGTAAAGTTCGCTGAGACAGTAAAATCCGCGGGCAAGACCGAGGTGCTCGAAGATGAATGGCGCAAGGGCAGTGTTGAGGAAAGGCTGAGTCATGCGTTGGTTAAGGGAATCGTGGAGTTCATCGAAGCCGACACCGAGGAGGCGCGACTGAAGTACGTTCGTCCGCTGTCGGTGATTGAAGGTCCTTTAATGGCGGGCATGAATGTCGTGGGCGATCTGTTTGGCTCCGGAAAAATGTTCCTACCACAGGTGGTCAAAAGCGCGCGGGTCATGAAGAAAGCAGTTGCCCACCTGCTGCCGTACATGGAAGCGGAGAAACAGGCGTCGGGCAACTATCGCGCACAGGGAAGGATTGTTTTGGCCACCGTTAAAGGCGACGTCCATGACATCGGCAAAAACATTGTGGGCGTTGTCCTGGGCTGTAACAATTATGAGGTCGTGGACCTCGGCGTGATGGTACCGACGGAAAAGATCCTGCAAACCGCCCGCGAGAAGAATGCAGACATTATCGGCTTAAGCGGGCTGATCACACCTTCTTTGGATGAGATGGTCCACGTGGCTAAAGAAATGGAGCGCCAGGGCTTTGAGACCCCTTTGCTGATCGGCGGCGCGACTACCAGTAAAGCGCATACCGCCGTCAAGATAGCTCCAGGTTACGGGCACCAAGTCGTGCATGTCCTGGACGCTTCGCGCGCCGTAGGGGTGGTCGGCAGTTTGGTCAATCCTTCACTGAAGAACGCTTTCTCCGAAAGTATACGCCAGGATTACGAAAAGGTGCGAGCACACCACGGAGAACAACGTGCCGCCCCGCTGCTGGCCATCGAGGAAGCGCGGCGGAGAAGGCCGGCCTTCGATTGGAAAACGGCGGACATCGCTGTGCCCGGATTCACCGGGTTGAGAGTGCTTTCGTCAGCAAATGACCAAGCCCGCACCCAAGGTTTGAATCCGTTGCCGGTTTCGCTGCAGGATTTGCTGCCGTTCATCGATTGGTCGCCGTTCTTTCACACCTGGGAGATGCGCGGACGTTACCCGTCCATTCTTGAAAATGCGGAGGCCAGGAAGCTATTCGACGACGCCCAAGCCTTGCTTTCCAGAATTGTCAGCGAACAACTGTTGGTAGCACGCGCAGTCTATGGATTCTTTCCAGCCAATTCTGTCGGCGACGATGTTGAGCTTTACACAGATGATTCGCGGTCCAGGACCTTGGCGACGTTTCATTTCCTGCGTCAGCAAATGAATAAAGCAACTGGACAGTTCAATCATTGCCTGGCTGATTTCATTGCCCCACGGTCGCGCAACGCCGACGAACCGCATCGGGCCGATTACCTGGGGGCTTTTGCGGTCAGCGCGGGTTTTGGAACTGAAGAACTGTGTCGCAGCTTTGAGAGCGATCATGATGACTACAGCTCCATTATGACCAAGGCCCTGGCGGACCGACTTGCGGAAGCCTTCGCCGAATACCTTCACCAACAAGCGCGCATCGACTGGGGTTTCGGCCACGATGAGCATCTTTCCAAGGAGGATTTGATCCGGGAAAAATACCGAGGCATTCGCCCCGCGGCGGGTTACCCCGCTTGCCCGGATCACACAGAAAAACAATTACTGTGGAAACTCCTAAACGTTGAGGCGAATGCCGGAATCAAATTGACCGAAAGCTGCGCGATGTGGCCTGGAGCTAGTGTCAGCGGTCTCTATTTTGCCCATCCGGAATCCAAATACTTTGGGGTCGGCAAGATCGGCCGGGATCAAATCCTGGATTATCACTTGCGCAAGCAAATGGATCTTCAGTCCGTTGAACGCTGGTTGGGACCGTACCTGAACTACGAACCGGAAACCAACCAGGCCGAAGAAGTCTCGCCCGTGGCCGCACCATAGTAAGCCAGCCGTTCACTTTCCGCTCGGATGCAGAGTGTAAAAATCATAACTGATTTGCCAGGTGAACTCGGCGCCGGGTTCGATCTGAATATCGATAAATGGCTCGAGCGAGAGCGGCGCGCGAATTGACCACAAAGCCACGCGCGAGAGAGGCCGATCTCCCGTGATGCGAAGCCCGGCTCCCGCCTGCCGATTTTCGATCCGGATATCGTAATCTTTTGCATCCGTGCCAAAGCCCCCGATGCCCATGTACACACGATCCTCGCCTGCCAGGACCTTTCGAAACAGGATTTGGTGACCGCTGACTTCGGCGAGATGCTGGTCCGGGGCCGGGGAGGCCTGAATCTCGAAGGGAAGGGTTATCGATAGATTGGGACCAGGCGGTTGCCGATCGAGGTAGAGGAAATTGTGGTTGTAGACACTGGAGTGAATCGCGCGCGTTCCCGTATTGCGCAAGCGATGATTCAAAACCATTTGTGGTTTATCCGCAGTGACTAGCACGGTTTTACGGTAGTCATAACCGTAGCCGGTTGCGGGATCGGAGATCTCCTGCCTGAACTCGATGGCCCCGGGATCTCGACGGATCGTCCATTTGCCTCCGTCCACGATTTCATAAACGCGGAACATATCGTAATGCGCATCGTCCGGTTTGCGGAGCACTCCGACCCCGATCTTGATAAAAGTTCCACCGGGTTTTGCCTCATCGAAGCCTAACGCTTTCCCGTCAGTGGCGAACTCTTCGGATGGCCCCGTAATGGCCGTGCAAGGCCCCGCCACGATGTCGGGGCCGTCGTAAATAAAGTCGCGCACTTTAGCATCGGCGCGTTGGAACCACTGGGGAAAATAATCGTGTCCCGCGTACTCCGCGCTGCCAATCACACCCGACCAATCGAAACGCGTGCCACGGTAAAACCCCGTCTTCGCATCCGGCAAATAGAGTCGGACGCGAACCATCCCGTTGGTGATCTCCGCTGTAGGCGGAGAATCGGCTCCGGAACACACTCCCGCCATTGGCGCCAAACAAGCTGCGAACAAAGTGCTCTTGGTCACGAACCCACAATAGCGCCCTGTCACATATTGCCTCCAGTAAAAACGCGCAGCATTGAATTTCATTGGCGTCGTATCTTGTCATAAAATACGAGCCCAGGCGACAATTCCGTCTCGACTTAACCATTCACCCACGGTCGCCCAACCGGATGTTCTGAAAGGCCGCAGAGACCGTCGAAAACCGGCTGCCAGGACCATCGCCTCTGTCACTACTAAGGCAGAACAAAATATGCGATTGTACGGGACCCCGTTTACATCGCCGCAGTATACGTTTCGTTTTTGAGCTGAGGGAAAGGCGGCTTGCGGCTGCGCAAAAAAACAATATTCTGGTCAAAATGGACTCCCTGGAAGAATTCTCAATGGAACGGGCCGTGTCATGCGTTGGCCGGAATTGCCCAATGGCCAGAATAGGCCGCGGCTTGCTGCTCCTATTATGCTTCGCGCCGTTTTGGGCCGCTCGCCTGCAGGCGGTGCCGGGCGACGCGAATTGGGATGAAAGATTCGGTCAGCCAGGCGTCAACCCCGCGTGCATGGCCGTTCTAGGTTCAGATCTTTACGTCGGAGGCGGATTTGCCAAAGCGGGGGAAGTGCCCGCAAACGCGGTAGCGAAATGGGATGGGACGCGTTGGTCGCCGTTGGGCTCGGGAATCACCAACGAATCAGGAGTAACCATGGTTTCGGCCTTGGCGGTCAACGGCGCTTCTCTTTACGCTGCTGGCCGGTTCACCATGGCTGGAGACGTGAGCGCTAATAACATTGCCGTTTGGGATGGCAGGCACTGGTCTGCCTTGGGCGCAGGTGTCAATGGTCCAGTCTATGCCGTGGCGATTAGCGGCAACAGCGTGTATGTCGGCGGTCAATTTACCAGCGCAGGCGGTGTGAGAGCGACGAATATCGCGAGGTGGGACGGCGCCAGTTGGTCAGCCCTGGCAACCAACATGTCGCGAGTTTTCGGTGCCGCCTATGTCAAGGCCATCGCCGCAGATGGAGATTCGGTGTACATCGGCGGCAATTTCACCGCGGTGGATGGCATTAATGCAACCAATGTCGCCAAGTGGAATGGCAGCGCTTGGTCCCCGGTCGGCCTGGGTATCGGAATCTATTCCGATTCGGTCAATGCTTTGGCGATCATTGGACCAAATCTATACGCGGGCGGATCCTTCGCCACCGCTAGCGGGGTAGCGGTGCACAACATCGCCCAATGGAATGGCCTCGCCTGGTCCGCTTTGGATACCGGCACCAGCTCAGGAGTCCTGACCCTTTTGCCAAATGGTAGCGATCTGTATGTGGGCGGATTTTTCACCACCGTCGGCAATGGCATTACCGCCAACCGCCTTGCCAAATGGGACGGCGCGCATTGGGCGGCGGTAGGAACCGGTCTGGAGTTTACCACGGGCAGCGTGGCGGCCCTTGCGGTAAACGGTACTGACCTGTTCGCGAGCGGCATTATGATCTTCGGTCTGACCGTCAACGGCGTCGCCAGGTGGGATGGCACTGAATGGACCGCGCTGGGGGGTGGACTCAATTCCTTTGCCGACGTTCGCTCCCTTGCCGTCAGCGGCAACAATGCTTACGTGGGTGGTTTGTTTACTCAGGCCGGCCAGGTGCATGCGACGAACATCGCCCGCTGGGATGGCAAGCGCTGGTGGTCCGTGGGCACCGGCGTCAACGGTATCGTTTACGCCTTGGCTGCAGATGGCAGCAACCTCTTCGCAGGTGGCACTTTCTCAATCGCCGGCGGAACCGCTGTCACGAACGTCGCCAAGTGGGATGGCACCAATTGGTCCTCCTTGGGCCCAGGAGTCAGTGGCGGTTCCGTCAATTCAATCGCTGTCCTTGGCAACGACCTCTATGTCGGGGGCAGCTTCACAACCGCGGGCGGAAAACCCGCAAATCGCATTGCAAAGTGGGATGGAACTAATTGGTCAGCGCTAGGATCAGGTTTCATTTCTACTATCACGGCGCTGGCCGCGGATGGAACTTATTTGTACGCAGGAGGGAGCTTTACCACCGCCGGCGGAACACCGGCAAACCGTGTGGCGAAATGGGACGGGCAGAATTGGTCGGCTTTGGGAACCGGGATCTCAAGTGGCGGGGTCGTGGCTCTCGCATTCGTCGCGACAAACCTTTACGTGGGTGGAAGCTTCGGTCTGGCCGGGGGTATTTCGGCGGCGAACGTCGCGAAATGGAATGGCATTAGCTGGTCTGGGCTCGGTGGCGGCGTCGATGGACAGGTGAACGCCCTGGTCATTAATGGAAAGGACCTCTACGCCGCGGGTAGCTTCGCCCATGCCGGCGGCAACACAGCCACCCGCATTGCCCGCTGGAACGGCAGCTCCTGGTCGGCCCTGGGTAGCGGCGTTGTCAACAATCCGATTGCCGCGGCGGGAGCAAGCGGCACCAACATCTATGTGGCCGGAACCTTTTTCACAGCGGGCGCCAAGCCCTCCTGGTACTTCGGCATTTGGCACCCGCCAGTTCCAGTCCTCACTCTCGCGTTGGCCGCCGATGGAACCAAACTAATTAACTGGAACAGCGAACCCGGTGAAACTTACCAGGTCTATTACAGTCCGGATTTGTCTCAACCGTTCATACCGATCGGCAACTTAATTCCTTCTGGAGGGACCAACTCCAGTTACGTCGACACGAACGTCCTGGGGAGTGTCGGCTTCTTTCGAGTTGAGAAAAAGTGAGTTCACCTCAGGTAAGAACCTCGGCCCGATAAAACCGTGGACTGGGAGGCCGTGGTTCCGGGTCGCTAAGGAAATTGGCGCCCCACCCCGGGAGCGTAAAAAGGGGTCTTCACATTTCACAAGGTTATCCCAGTGCTGATGCGGTGAGGATTGAGAGTAGCCGGCCGGTATTAATATTTAACGTGTGTGGAAATGATTTTCGTCAGCTCGTTGCTGAGTCACTCAATCGGCAGATCGTCTTACTCAGGGGCGAACCTCAGAGGCAGCAACCTATTGCATGGGGTGGGGAGCTCATGCCACAGTCTAAGCATGCTGGCCGCGATCAGAATTGAAACCGTTTTGGTCGTTATGGTGGTGTTAAACCTCATCGGTTTGACGATTGCAGCGTTTGTCATCCTCAGGCGAAAGTAGAAACAAGAACCACCTCCCCAGCTCTGCCCAAATTGGGCGAAGGCCGCTTCCTTCAGGGTTGACCCGGGATGTTCCGGCATGGATATTCCCGGTATGCGGTGTACTGCCGCATTCTCAACACTGGAGAGGGATTATGAAAGTCACTTACTATGGGCACTCCTGCTTTGCCACTCAGATTAATGGACGCACTTTGTTGTTCGATCCTTTTATCACCGGAAATGACCTTGCCCGGCACATTGACGTAAAGCAAATCCCGGCCGATTTCATTTTGATCTCTCACGGACATTCCGACCACATCGGGGATGCCGCGGACATCGCCAGGCGCACCGGCGCTACCATCATTTCGAATTTTGAGATCACTCAATGGTTCGGCAAACAAGGTCTGACCAAGACTCATCCACTCAACCACGGCGGTGGGCACCGTTTCGACTTTGGACGCGTCAAATTTGTCAATGCCATCCATTCCAGCGGCCTTCCCGACGGCACATATGGAGGCAACCCGGGCGGGTTTGTTGTCGAGAGCGCGCAAGGGAACTTCTACTATTCCGGGGACACGGCACTAACCTTGGATATGACTCTGGTTGGGGAATCGGTCAAGCTGCGCTTTGCCGCACTCTGCATTGGCGACAACTTTACCATGGATTGCGACGACGCCCTCAAGGCAGCCGATTATGTAAAATGCACTGAAATCCTGGGTTTGCATTTCGACACATTTCCTCCTATTCAGATCGATCACGAGGCAGCCAAAACCAAGTTCAAATCGGCGGGAAAACAGCTGCATCTGCTAAAGCCGGGCGAAAGCAGGGATCTTTGATGAAACTCATCAAGGCAGTGGACCGACTCTAACAAACCGGATGAAGGCGGAAACAGTCACTTTCGAGCAAATCCAGGCTGCATCCCGGCGGATCGCTGGGCCAATTCGAGAGACGCCCTGCCCTGCGTCTGAGGCGCTTTCTGAAATCACCGGCGCGAAAATCTATTGCAAGCTGGAGTATCTGCAACGAACTGGCAGCTTCAAAGAACGTGGCGCGCGCAACGCGTTGTTACTCCTCAACTCCGAGGAACGGCGCAAAGGAGTAATCGCCGCTTCTGCGGGCAACCACGCTCTCGGAGTTGCTTATCACGCACAATTGCTAGGAATTCCGGCTACGGTCGTCATGCCACGCTTTGCTCCGTTGACCAAAATCGTCAACTGCCGACGTTTTGGAGCAACAGTCCTTCTTCACGGAGCCAATATCGCCGAAGCGCGCGCGCGAGCGGACGAGATTGTAGCCGAACACGGGCTCAGGTACATCAATGGGTTCGACGATCCCAACATTATTGCCGGCCAGGGGACGATCGGGCTGGAGATTGCCACACAGGTCCCGGACCTGGATGCGGTCATTGTTCCCATTGGTGGCGCAGGATTGGTTGCCGGAGTTGGGTTGGCCCTTAAGCATCTCAAGCCAAGAGTATCCGTCATTGGAGTCGAACCGGAACGCGCGGCGAGCTTCACGGCGGCGCTAAGCGCTGGGCGGCCCGTGACGGTTGAAATGCGACCCACGCTGGCAGACGGTCTGAGTGTGCCCAGAGTCGGAGACAATGCCTTCGAGCTGGCTCGTGATTTGGTTCAGAGGACGGTTCTGGTTAGCGAACACGATATCGCCCGGGCAGTCTTGCGGTTGATGGAATTGGAAAAGGCGGTTGTGGAAGGAGCCGGCGCCGCGCCGCTGGCCGCTTTCCTGGCGGGATCGATTCCTGAGTTGAGCGAGAAGAAAGTCGTTCTACTCTTGTGTGGCGGCAACATCGACCTAAATACACTCGACCGTATTATTGAGCGAGGATTGGCGTCAGATGGCAGGTTGACCAGATTCACCGCAACGATTAGTGATCGGCCGGGCGGACTGGCAAGATTTGCGGGGCTCATTGCCGAGGAAGGCGCCAGCATCATCGACATCGCACATGATCGCGCGTTCGCGGACGAGGATATTTCCACGGTCGCCGTCCACTGCGTGGTTGAGACCCGAAACGCTCAACACATCGCCGAACTCCGTGCGCGTCTCGTTAAAGAAGGATTCCCACTCGACTGACAATTACTCAAAAGGAGGATTGTCGTCATCAGGTTTGTCGACCAGGGTGCGTCCTTCCGTCCGCACACCCGGCCCACCCTGGTGTTTTATGAGGACGTAAAATGCCCAGAGCAGGACTCCCAAGGCACCCAGCAAGGGTACTAACCACCAATGCAGCATAATCTCTCACCTCCGTTCTTCGGCCGGAACTGGCATCGATTCACCCAGTCCGGGGGACGAGGCCAAATGCGGTCTGTCGACACCACGGTTATCAGTTTCGCAATGTTCATAGCCTGAGCCTGTGAACTGTATTGCTAATACTTTATAATAGCACAATTTACTTATTCTCCAAGTTCGCCGATACCGGCAGAGGTTTTAAGAAGATCTCGCTGACGAAGAAACCTTGAGCAGAATCCAAAGTGGCTCACGCCGCTCACAAAGGCTAATTGCCGTGCTACTGATCTAACTGCACGCGAAAGAAAGCCTGGTTTTGTGTGAGCACCGGAATTGGCCATTGGGTAGCAGCGCCGGATGCGACCACTGTGGCAACTTTCAGAAACGGACTATCGAGATTGGTTGCGGACAAGACGTCGTATGCCATTCCCGGGACGGAGTTCCAGGAAAGAACGGGTGGTGGTCCCGAGATAGCAACCTGGAAGGAAGGCAAAACTCTCAGGTTTAGGGTTTGCGTTCGGAACTGATGACCGGAATTGTCGGTGATCAGGGCGTAGAAAGGGTGTAAACCGACCCCCAGCTGGGCGACAGGCACGGAAAAAACTGCAGATTGCTGATTTGAAATGATGCCCAGGGAGCCGCCGGTGCTAAAAAGCTCTATTCGAAGGACTGTATTCGTACCAGCGTCGACCGAAATATTCAGAGGGCCATCGCTGGTTAAATTGGTTCCAGCGATTTGCGCGGCCAGAACTGCAGAAAGGCTGGTATTTTGAATTTGCACGGTGCGTGAAATGCGCGTCTGAGTTCGGACACTTGTGCCTTCGTAACCAACAAGAGTCAGTTCGTGAAACCCGTCCGCGAAGCGAGTCGTGTCCAAGGCAACGATGACAGGTATTTCCTTAAGGCCGGCGGTGAAGTAGAGGTGATTGCGTGGGCGAAGGTCGGTTAGATTATCCTGGAGCCGGTGAGTTCCCGGTCTGGGCAAAACCAGATTAGGAGAGGCCAGCAATTTGGCTTGGATCTGAGCAGAGGACCACCCAGGAGTTCGGGCATAAAGCAGAAATTGGGATAATTCAGGATCGGGGAACAGATCGTTGGCAAAAACCCCATCCGCTGTCTGAAGGTCAGGAGCCGCATTGATCGCATTCATCAGCAATTTGCAGAGATTGGCCACATTCGTGTCGCTCGAAATATTGGTGACCCCAAGGCTGATCTGTGTCCCATTGGTTTTGGTAACGTCTAACCGCAGCCAATCGCCTTGAATGGTCAAGTTACTGACGACCAGGTCGAAATAACCGGTGGGCGCGATATCAGCAAAGCTGGGCTGCGCAGCGCTGATAGTCGTTGTCAAGCGGTCAGCCGAACCTGCCGCCGCGCTGGCGCTCAATAACACGTTGCTCGCCGGGGTTCCCAGGGCGACGGACTGCAGTTCCAACCTGTCCCCGGCGGTAAACGCAACCACCCTCGTCGCGTTGGATCGACTATTCAGCAAATCTGCAATATCTGCCGTAACCGAGCTCAAAGTCGCACCGGAAGGAACGGTATATTGGAAAGGCGCACCGTTGAGAGATAGTGAAAGCTGATTCCCCGGTAATGGCGGAATATTCGTCACGGTGCCTGCAAATGTTCCATCAATAAACAGGTCAACCTGGCTCACCGGCAGATTGCTAACCGAGCTCGAAAACAAAGCAGTCGGCAAGACAGCCTGCCCGCTCAAAAGTGTTCCGTTAGTGAGACCCTGCCAATCAACGAGGCCAGGAAGCGCAAATGGCGCGCATAAAGGCTCGCCGACGATAAGGCCCTGGTAAGGGTTCAACAGGCTAAGGTAATACGTTTCGGCGACACAAAAGCCGCGAGCCTGGTAGAAAAATGCCAGTGGATCCGGAAACTTTTCCAGGTACGCACAAGGCTCGATGACCGTTCCGTAACTGGCTACCGCACCTGCATTGAGAAAAGCCAAAAGCGAGGTCTGGCCGGTATTCTCAAACAATTTGCCTGCCTCGGAAGTCAGGCTGTCCCCAAAAGCGCCGGGCACAAATGCATCTGAAGGCAGAGACAAGGTGACGAACCCAGTTTGGAGGCCGCGTATATTGTTGAAGGAAGTAAAATCCGAGTTGGTACGGACTACCTCGGAATCGCCTCGGATTCGGCTATCGAAGATAGCGTTATCAAAGCTCAAGAATCGAACACTTCGGGCCCAATCGCTCGTTTTCTGCAAGTACGCCGCCTTGTTTGGAAAAGAGGAATCACCGGCCAAAGCACGGTTCAAGATGCTCTCTGCCCCTTGCAGAGTGTCATCGGTGAGCATGAAGGCCAGCAATGAGTTGGTTTCTGCAGTGTTCGGTTTTGCCAACTCGAAAGGCAATTCACTGAAAGCGAAACTATTGGAAGAGTAATCCGGCAAAGTGCACGTGAGCGATTGCCCCGGCTGCGGCACAGCGTTGCGTTTGAATCCATAGAACAGAGCCGAAGTCGTGCTATTGAAATTATCGCCCTCCTGAACGCGATAAGGAATATCCATCGAGAGCAGGACATATCGGATCTGATTGGTCAGACCTGAGGATTGCAGCATAGCCAACAGTGGGTCACGCAACACTGTTTCGAATTCTGTGCGACTCCACGAAACAGCGCCGTCAGACCAACCGGTCATTCGGAAGAAGTTCTGGGGCGGAACACCTCGCTTCTCGCAATAGTCATTTCCCAACTGCACGGAATTGGAGCTGTTCTGGTTAACAACAACCACAATATCGAACCCGCTGCCGCCGGCCCAAGTGGTCCATGCGGAAAAGAGAATTACAAGAAGCCAACAAATTCTAAATAGCACAATATCAGATACGTTTGGAATGGTTTTGGCGCAAGCCGATTTGCGGGAGTGGAAGGGCCAAAAGAACAGGCCTGATCGAGGTCCTGAAACGCTCGAGTTTCCACCTTGGTTCGGACAATTTCTGTTACAAGAAGGACAAGGGAAGTTAAGCGGGCCGCTCGTTTGGAGGATACCGTTTCCATAGCATGAACGTCGTCGATTCACCAATCGTTGAAGCGTCGAGCCGCTGTTGGACAATGGAAGAGCAGGAACGGCTGTTTGAGGCATATTTTGCCAAACGCGAAACGATCTGCCCGGTTTGTGGCAGCGGGGTATATACTGAAAGGATAAGCCGGGACGGAGCTTTCTTCCTGATCGTGGGTTGTCTTGGATGTCAGAACGCAGCCGTTGCTCAACAGGACCCTTGCAGCAGCGCGCAGTACCGGGTCGCTGGTGCCCTCTAGAGAATCCAGCGCGCTGAATTTTTCAATGATACCACGTTTCAGTATGCGGTTGATGATCGTTGTTCCAACGAACCGCAGAGTTGGTCGGATTAAATAAGATAGTAGGCAGAATGGCTTCCACGTGAGCGTCACAAAACGTGGCATTGTAACTCTTGCCGTGACGCTGTGGATAAAACCACCGGCCGGGCACGTAATAGCATCTCAGCATGTCAAACCCGGTAGTTCCAGCAGCGTATTCCCGCTGCTCCAAAAACACTTTGTAGAAAACAGAAGACGAGTCGGCAAAACTTAGGAGGTCGCTCGGCATTGCGGCGGCTGCGTCGCGAAGGGAAAACACGTCGTTGGAATAAGCATAGCTTCTGGTTCCCAAGCCAAGGGTGGCGCCGGAATCTTCTGCCGTTCCGACTTCGTTGTAGCCATAGCTTCCAAAAGGTCCGCCGGGGTCCCGGAGCGAAATCCCGCCCTTGTAGGACGGGCAGTGGTAATCGGAGTTGGTCCACCGTAGCGGGTAGTATGCGGCCAGGTCTTCATGCCAGTAATTTCCCGCTTCTCCCGCAGCTGTCACTGGCGCGGTGGAGTAAAAAGGGTACTTTTTGTAATCGACTACATACATCTGCAGAGCGATACCCATCTGCCTTAAATGGTTTTTGCAGGACGTAGAGTGCGCTTGCGCCTTTGCCTTCGACAGAGCCGGAAGCAGGAGCGCGGCCAGAATTGCTATAATTACTATGACCACTAATAATTCAATCAAGGTGAAGGCTTTTCTTCCAGGCGCACAACTGGCATCTACTCGGGTGGCGAGCGGCTTTCTCATGGCTTCTGGCAACAGTAGGGCCCTCAGCCGGATTTGTCGATTGTCCTTAGAAGGTTTCGAAAGTGTCTGAATTGTAGGGGCCGACGTACGGAGGCTTTGTTGCGCGTAAAAACCCTAAAACTTTCAACCTCCTTACGTCGGCCCTACATTGAAGTCATTTTCAAAACATCCGTTTGAGAATTGCGCCTTAAAGCGAAAAAACCTGCTCGCATGAGCAGGTTTTGTTTTCCACATGCGCGAATAGCGGGATCGTCAAATCAATCCGCAAATCAAGGTATCAAAACGAGCCTTGGAGGTGGATCGAGTTCAGGGCTCTTATCTGCCGGTCGGTTGATACGTCCCCGGAGCATTGTTAAACCACGCTTGCTTTCCGTAATACTGGTATACCTGGGAGGCAAATGCAGAATCGGTCACGTTCGGCCAACTATTCTTCTCGAAATGAGGTGCCGCTGCCAGCTTTTGCCGATCGATGCCGGTAACCAGATGTTTTTGATCACTCCCCAGAGTGAACGCATCGGAAGGCATGGCGTACAAATTACTGCCGAGATTCAGGCTCGCCGCCGGAGAAAACACGGCATACAAAATGCGGCCGCTGGACAGGTCGACTACAACATTGCTGATCTTGCCGATATTTTGATTATTAATGTCCTCCACCGTCATTCCAATCAATTGATTGAGTTTGTGAACATTGTGGAATGACCCTTGGTTAGCAGGCGTGCTGCCCTGCCACCAGGCGTTGGCTCCGAAGTATTGGTAGACCTGATAAACGAAGCTTGCTTGCCCCAACTGCGCCGGCCGGTCGAGATCGCTGCCAAACTGGGGGGCGCCCTCGATCTTTTGCTTGTTCACCGTGGCGTGCAGGATATTTCCAGTTGTTTGTCCGATTGCTTCCGGAATCACGGCCACTTTTCCCCGGCTGGTATCCACCACGACATAGAGAATATGTTCAGACTCAAGGTCAACAATTACGTTGTCAATTTTTCCAATCTTTTGATTATCGGCCCCGACCAGTTCTCTGCCGTAAAGATTGGCCGCGCGCTCCGCATGGGACAAGCGATCCGCGGACGCGCTTACGGGAGTCGATTGTGCCTGTCCTTGAATCATCGACACAGCCAAGGCTGCGGAGACTACTCCCACGCAAATGATATTTTGTTTTGGTAAATTCATAACTTCTCCTCAATTGTTTACTACGCCAGCAAACATACTCCCGTTCTAAACCTGTTGAAACTGGGGTTTTGTTCCCCACCGCGCGGAAGCATGAGTAGTTGAATCGTTCACTGTTAGAGTGCTCGGAAAAGGATCTACCGAAGCGCCGACGCAAAAAGGGCCTGTCAGATACCTGGATGACTCCGACCAAACACCCAGGGACTGACAGGCCACAACTTCAAACCTTTCCAAGCCGTTAAATCCTCCCAAGCAACGCCAGGATAATGAGGATCACGAGCAGCAAACCGACGATTCCTCCGGGCGCGTATCCCCAGGAGCTGCTATAACCCCAAGTCGGGAGAACACCGATCAACGCCAGGACTAACAGAATGATCAGAATCGTTCCAATGCTCATATGTTTTCTTCTCCTTTTTCTCTCTTGTTGACTCCTTTGGGGCAAGCTCAGCCCCAGTCAAGCATAGATGAGCGACGGGGTCATGCCATAGGGTTTAGCACCCAAACCTCGATCAGGATACGTTCAGGCGAGGATTGCTTTCAATGATGCCTTTCGAAATCGCATGCCGCGTGAGTCCGGCCACATCGTGGATGCCCAATTTGTTCATGACTTGCTGGCGATGTTTCTCAACGGTTTTGATACTGATGCAAAGCTCGGCAGCGATCTGCTTGTTCGCCCGTCCCTCGGCGATTAGCTGCAGCACCTCCGCTTCGCGAGTGGTAAGATAGTCCGATCGCTTTCGGACCGGCTGACCACTGACGAACGCTTCGCGACAGCGATCGCGCAAGCGCTTGGCAACCGATGGGCTGAAGAAGGCGTTGCCTTTGTGAGCCTCTCGGATTCCTTTGAGAAGATCGTTGGCTGCAGTTTGCTTGACTAGATATCCTGCAGCTCCGGCCTCAGTCAGTTGCTGTACGTAATCATCGTCGCTGTAGGATGAAAGGATCAGAACTTTCGTGGCTGGCAGCGCCTGGGTGATTTGCCGCGTCGCCTCAAGCCCATTTAGAACCGGCATCGCGATGTCGAGGACTGCGACGTCCGGCAAAAGCTTTTTGGCCAACTGGACGGCTTGACGGCCGTTATCGGCTTCACCGACAATTTCCAAATCCTCCTCCGACGCTAACAGAGCGCGCAGACCTTGTCGCACGACTACGTGATCATCGGCTAATAAAACTCTGATTTTAAACATAAATATTTCGAGATTGATTTAGCTCAGCTGCAACTTTTTCGTAAACCTAATGCCATTTGGATTCCACGCCATTAATTTTCCTGGGAAATTACACCCATATCACAAGCCCTTGCTCTGTCACCCAAGATGCATCAGATTGGCGGGCATGGGCGGATTCCGATACCTGCTGCTGAGCCTGGTCCTGACTTTTTCCATCGCAGTTTACGGCGATGACGTTCAACGACGTGATGACGAGCCGCTGAGCCTGGCTAAAGTCGGCTCATGCCAACTGCGTATCATTACCCCGTTGGTCCTCGAACTGACTTTTGTCACCAGCAAACCGCCGGACCCCGCCAAGCCGGCGGAGTGGAATTTTGTGGATCGAACAGGATCTCCGAAGTTGCCGACCCCCAATGAGTTTGCCGTCTGGGCAGGTACGAACAAAATTCCAGTCCAGAGTGTAGGATTTAAACGCCGAGTGTTATACGCGCCGTTAAAACAGCGCGACCTCCGCATCGCCAATTGGCTTTACTTGATTCTCAGCGCGCCCATTCCGGACGCCTCAACAGTGGAAGTCAAAAACCCGGATCAAAAACTCTGGAAGCCCGGTTTGCGATTTGCCCGCCAAAATGACTCCTTACGATGGAGCCCCGTCATACACGTAAATCAAACCGGGTACATGGCCAGCAATTCCAAAGAGGCGATGGTAGGCTATTATCTCGGGAACCTGGGAGAATTGGATTTAGAGCAGGCGGTGCCGCAATTCCGGGTATCGCAAAGTTTAAATCGAACTCCGGGCTCGTCCAACGCCGTGCCTTTTAAGCTTTTGGAGGCCCACACCGGCAAGGAGGTTTTTCACGGTGAACTCGCCACTCGCCGCGACCAGGGGTTCCCCTTTCCGAGTTATCAGCAAGTTTGGGCGGCGGATTTCACCTCTTTCAAGACTCCGGGAGAGTATCGTTTGGCAGTGCCTGGGCTGGGGACATCGTTCCCCTTCGTCATTGATGACAGCGTGGCAGGGGCCTTTGCCAGAACTTATGCGCTGGGGATCTACCACCAGCGATGCGGGACAGATAATGCCATGCCGTTTACCCGCTTCGTACATGGGGCCTGCCACACCGCGCCGGCCGAGGTGCCGGATTCGTCCGCCAAATTCGCATCCGCCAACCAGTCACTGGCTAAAGAAAGCGCAAACTATAAAGACAACCCGAGACATACGGCGCCGCAATTAAAAAGTGTATCGGCCAGTCTTTACCCATTTGTGAACCGCGGCCCTGTAGATGTCCGGGGAGGGCACCATGATGCGGGTGACTATAGCAAATACACGATCAACAGCGCCTCTTTCATTCACCACCTGGTGTTTGCAGTGGATGCATTTCCTGGTGTCAGCAGCCTCGACAACCTTGGTTTGCCGGAAAGCGGTGATGGCAAGAGCGACGTGGTTCAGGAGGCCAAATATGAAGCGGATTTTCTGGCGAAGATGCAGGACGCTGACGGCGGTTTTTACTTTTTGGTTTACCCAAGAGATCGGGAGTATGAGACGGAGGTAACGCCTGACCACGGCGATCCGCAGATTGTCTTTCCAAAGACCACGTCGGTGACCGCGGCTGCCACTGCGGCATTGGCCCAGTGTGCCTCCTCACCCGTCTTCAAGAAGCAATTCCCTGAAGCAGCTAGTAACTACCTTGCGAAGGCAAAAGCGGGCTGGGCTTTCCTCCAGCGAGCCATCGCCAAGTATGGCAAGGACGGGGCGTACCAAAAGATCACCCACTACGGGGACCAGTTCATGCACGACGACGAGCTTGCCTGGGCCGCATGTGAGCTTTATCTGGCCACCGGGGATGCCTCCTGCCACAAGCTGTTGATGGAATGGCTCAATCCAGCGGATCCCGAGACGCGGCGATGGGGTTGGTGGCGTTTGTACGATTCTTACGGCTGCGCCATTCGCAGCTACGCTTTCGCAGTCAGGAGCGGAAGAGTTCCGCGCGAACAACTCAATCCACTGCTGTTGGAACAATGTGAGAGTGAAATTGCCTCTGCAAGCGAAGACCAATTGCGCCGAGCTGAACAAAGCGCGTACGGGACGAGCTTTCCCGAAGAAACCAAACGGGCACTTAGCGCCGGTTGGTACTTTTCGAGCGATGCCGCCTTTGACCTGGCGACGGCTTGCCAGCTAGATTACCCAGTCAAGCGCGATCCGCGTCCGAAAATGCTCGCCGCTATCCTCAGCAACCTCAACTATGAACAAGGGTGTAACCCGGTGAACGTGGTTTATCTCACGGGCCTGGGATGGAAACGGCAACGCGAAATCGTGCACCAATTCGCCCAAAATGATCGTCGGGTGTTGCCCCCGACCGGAATCCCACTCGGAAATATCCAAGCGGGATTTGGCTGGAATATGGTTTACCAGAAGGAATTGGATGCACTCAGCTTTCCCTCTGACAGCAGTGAACGCGCGCCCTATCCCTTCTACGATCGCTGGGGAGACGGTTTTAACCTCTCGCAAGAATTTGTAATCGTAAATCAGGCCAGGGCGCTGGCCTATTGTGCCTGGCTCATGGCGCAAACCTCCGTCAAACAACAACCCTGGAAACCCGCCCTGGCGCATATCACCGGACTGACGACTGCAAGCCTCCTTCCGAAATCGCCCATCACGCTTCAACTAACTGCGCCCGGCCTCGATCTGAGCTCAGCTCGAATTGTGTGGGAAGCCGATGGGCGGGACCCGAGTGAAGGTCCGAGCTTCGTTCTGAACCCGGGCGAGGATCGGCCTCAATGGATTGAAGCTGAAGCCCAAATGCCAGATGGACGACGGGTGTTTGCCGGCCTGGATCTTACCGGGCATATCACCAAATAAGCCCTTTCTGCAGCTTGGGGTGCGCGATTGCTTCGCGTTGCTGTCTTCACCCACTTTTGACGCCCTATGGTCGAGCTTACGGTCTTGTCCGGCAGCAGTTCTGATTGAAGAAGGTTTGACCTTCGAGGGGCCTTTTCGAACCACTGCCAGCAAAATCGAATGCCGATGGACTGGAGTCAAAATGGGGGCGACGGAAGTTCCGAGAGACGCAAAATCTGGACTATCGGGGATCTCTTGTCATAGCGATGAAACTGCTGTTTGTTCATCAAAGACTGGGAGAATTCGGGGGAGCGGAAGTTAACATCAGGGTCTCGGCTGCTGAACTTCAAAATCGTGGTCATACCCTGGGATTAGTACATCTGGAAAAATCGGGGCACGCGGAGGGCGAGTGGCGTCAGTTATTCGACACCTGTTATTGCCTGCCACCCAACGCCGCTGACGAACAGGTGCAGGCTGTTCTGCGAGACTTCAGCCCGGACCTGATTTACTTGCATAACCTTTCGCAATTAGACGTTCTCGAAGCGTTTGTTACCGGCAGGATTCCGACTGTTCGGATGGTGCATGATCACGCTCTCTATTGCATGCGCGGTTACAAATACAATTACTTCACCCGCAAGATTTGCACCCGGGCATTCTCTCCGTATTGCATGTTCCCTTGTCTTGCTTCCATCGGCAGGGCGCATGGTGGAGGTTTCCCTTTGAAGTGGGTCAGCTATTCGGACAAAAAAAGAGAAATCTCCCTCACCCGTCGCTGCAAACGCCTGGTCGTCTACTCCGACTACCTCAAGACCGAGCTGGTCAACAACGGTTTTCCAAGAGAATCCATTGAGCAATGCGTGCCGATCCGAGTGTCGCTTGATGAGTCGACGCTCAGCAACTTCAGCCAGCGCAACCTAATCTTGTTTGCCGGTCAACTCATTCGTGGCAAAGGTGTGGACTTTTTGCTGCAAGCCCTGGCCAAGGTCAAAACCCATTTTGAATGCGCGATTGTTGGCGACGGAAGCCACCGCCGGTACTGCGAAGGCCTCGCGGCGAAACTCGGGCTTAATCAGCGAGTCCATTTCCACGGATACCAGTTGCCAGCCGAGATGGGGAGATTCTATTCCGAAGCGAGTGTATTTGCCATGGGATCTCTCTGGCCAGAACCGTTTGGAATGGCTGGACCCGAAGCGATGCGTTTTGGCCTGCCGGTGGTAGCGTTCGATGCCGGTGGGATTCGTGAATGGCTTTCGGATGGAGAGAACGGCTACCTAATCGCTTGGAAGAACGTTGATTTATTTGCCGCCCGGCTGGAGCAACTGCTGCGCGACAAGACCCTGGCCAGGCGCCTGGGACAACGCGCGTTCGAGATAGTCCAACGTTACGACCTGGGCCGCCAAATCGATCGGCTGGAGCAAATCTTTCGAACCAGCGCGGGCACTACGAGCGTGCTTTCGCGCACCGACAAAACTGAAAACCAATTACCGGTTTATGAATGAAAGAGTGGAATCAGGTTTACTGAGACGACTGGAAGCTGCGCAAACACCCTGGGGCCGATGCTGGCTGAAAGCGCATTGGGTGATGCAGCGTGTACGGGCACAGTGGCTCGCCTTTGGCGGCGATTTTCTAAAACGCGCCTTTGACATCCTGACCAGTTTGGTTCTGCTCATCCTGCTCCTGCCTTTCCTGGCGTTGATCGGCCTGGCAGTGTGGGTCGAGGACGGGGGGACGGTGCTCTTTCCACAAACCCGGGTTGGACGCCACGGGCGCTTGTTCAAGATGTACAAGATTCGGTCCATGTGCCCGGACGCCGAACAACGCCTGAAGGATGTGCTTGCCAAAAATCAGTTAAAAGACGGAATCACTTTCAAATTAAAAGACGACCCGCGGATGACCAAGGTCGGCAAGTGGCTCAGGAAGTATTCATTCGATGAACTGCCCCAGCTTTATAACGTCTTAATTGGTGACATGTCTCTGGTTGGACCGCGCCCGCCGGTTCCGCGGGAAGTGGCGATGTACCGGCCGGCGGATCGGCGTCGTTTGGCCGCCAAGCCTGGGATTACCTGTGTCTGGCAAATCAGTGGCCGCAGTGAGATCGATTTCTCCGGGCAGGTCGGGTTAGACGTTGGTTACATTGAAACCCAAAGTTTCTGGACAGATCTGAAGATTCTGTTCAAAACAATTCCGGCCGTCTTTTCAGGAAAGGGCGCCTGCTGATGAGGATGTTGCTCATCTGCCCGTCGGAACGGAGTTCGATCCCGCTGCTCCAGCAATACCGGCCGCTGACCCATGTGCCTATGCTGGGTCAAAACCTGCTGGAATATTGGTTGTCTGACCTTTCCTCTCACGGTGTGACGCAAGTCCTGGTGCTGGCGCACGACCGGCCTGAACTGGCAAAAGAAACCGTGCGCATTGGAGAACGCTGGGGCCTGGATGCCCAGGTCATTAGCGAATCGAGGGAACTCACTATCGCCGAAGCGACGCTGAAATACGCAAACGAACCCGACCTCGTTCCGGCGCAGCAAGGCATCCTCTTGCTGGATCATTTTCCAACTCTTGCCGACCAACCGTTGTTCATCGACTATAAGAATTGGTTTTCGGCGTTGCGCGCGTTTATTCCCTACGCGCTGACTCCGGATCGGGTCGGCATAAATGAAGTGCAACCTGAAGTATGGATGGGCTGCCACTCACAGGTCTCGAAGGAAGCCTTGCTTCGGCCGCCGTGCTGGATTGGGCAACACACATTTGTCGGAGCCGGTGCGGTTGTCGGACCTGGCGCCGTGGTTGAAGACGTTTGTTTCATCGAACCAGGAGCCGAACTGGTGGAAAGCTGGGTCGGACCGGACACTTTCGTAGGGGAATTTGCGCGGATCAAAGGCTCATTGGCTTGGGGCAATAATCTGGTGAATTGGCAGACGGGGTCGGAAGCACAGGTTGCGGACCCCTATCTCTTAAGCGCCTTGCGAAACAGGTCGACCCTCTCTTCTCCCGGCTGGCTGCGAAAGCTTTCCGACCTGTACGCCCGTAATAAGCGCGACGCTGGCGTACTGTGGAAACACCTGCTGCTGCACAAAGAGGGATGAATATGCCTGTTATCAACACTCAATACCCGACCAGAGAAAGACAAATAGCTTCCAGTCCTCTGCCAGCCTTCGGATTCGCTGGGTCTTGCCGCAGCGCTCTGGAGGTGGGCGGCGACTTTTGCGAGGTTTTACGACTGTCCGATGAGTCGGTGCTATTGGTTATTGCCGACGTGATGGGGAAAGGCCCGGCTGCGGCGCTAATGGCCGGCACGCTTCAAACCCTGACCAGAGCCCTGGTCAACCCTGGCTTACAACCAGCTGAATGCCTTTTCGAGCTGAACCAGATCATGTTCGAGCAGCTTTCCACTGCTGACATGTTTGTCACGGCCCAACTCGTGGTCGTCGATCTCCAACGACGTCGTCTCCAGGTTGCCAGCGCCGGACATTGTCCACTGCTCATTTCCGATGGCAGGAATCCCACGGAATTAGTGGGGCCGGGAGGCATCCCGCTTGGAATTGAATCGGATGCGATATTCGAGCAATGCGAGATTCAGTTGGCGCCATTCAGTGCGGTCCTGCTTTATACCGATGGGGTGACTGAAGCCCGAAACCGCGCCGGCAGATTTTTCGGCCAGCATCGACTGGAGGAATGGTTTCGCCACGGCGTAAAGGAACACGGTTGCGCGACAGAGCTCAAAGGCAATCTGTTGAGGGAACTGGCAGATTTTCAAGGCTCTGGCCCCCTGGCGGATGATCAAACATTCCTAATCCTGGCTGACGAATCCCCTCGGCTGGCAACGCCTTCAAATTTGAGGAATCTTTTGTGGATGTTCCCATGGCAGGCCAAAGGCTTGCCGGGCGGTCCGGTTCTTACTAACAGCTAAGCAGTCTGAACGATATTGGAACTGGCCAGGACGTCGAAATTCTCGAGCAAGTAAGTCTTATCGAAATCGCAGCCATCTGCTTGGTTAAGTGCGTTTTTTGCTTTCTTTTTTCAGTACCACTTATATGCTGCGGGTCGTGACAGCTGAGACATTCAGACAGGAAATCGACGACGCAATGAAAGCGTTCGAGAAGTACGTGATTTGCGTCGACAAAACCCCCGATGAATTTCAAGTTTCGCTGGTTTCTCTTTTGAACAAGGCAATTAAGGCTTATGAAAACCGTGGTCCGCAATTGCGCCACGGAATTGCGTTGGACCGGCAAGTTACCGTGATTCTTAGCCAGAACGATTCCCCTCGGCCGCTCTGCGGCATTTATTTCAATCTCCATTCTCCCTACCAAAAAGCGGCCGGTGCCAAACCGGTAAAAGCGGTTCGCGAGCCCATTGGTGGAAATGCGGAAGACTGATCCGGCCTTTCAGGCAGATACAGACCTTCCGGCGTGGTCTTCAACCGGCGATTATGTTGCCGCAAGCTGCCTGCCAAGCCAACAATTCTCGCGCCAGGTGGCCTCACGTCCAGCCAACTCTCCAACCAGACTGCGTCGAGAAATAGCGATCAGCCAAAGGTAGAAAAGGCATGTCACCAGTTCCGGTATCCACCAACCAAGGACATAGCCCTGTGTCGAGGGATTGACAGAGTTCAATTCGTTCGCTGATATCAGCGAGCAAATCAGTCCAAAAAGGCTGGGCAAACCCTGCCCTAAACCGGCGGTCCATACAATCGCAGTAGCCTGAGTTCGCGATCGTAAACCGAACCACAAACCAAGCCAACACAAGGCGGCTGCCCCCAAAAAACTGTTGGCGATGGTAAGCAGTTTGAGAATGGCCAGATCCGGTCGCAAACCAACACCGGAGTTGGTGTGCAAAGCGGAGATTCCGATTAGAAACTGGGGGAGCATCGGTGCTTGCAGGCACAACACCGGCCAAACAAACAGACGTTTCATCACTCGCCATTGGTCATCGACGATGCTCTTGGCACCGATCGGAGTCGTCAGCAATAACTCCAGATCACCGGTTCGACGGACTGCAATAAAGAAGCGGCTGGCGACCCAGCCAACTATCGCGCCTCCAATCAAGCCGACGATCGTTCCCAACGGCGATGCGACGGCCAGAAAGAACGGGCCATTTGAAACGCCCTGTGCCTGTCGGACTAGTGGGACCCACGCGTTAGCGGCCAAAGCGAGGACGGCCAGGGCCCAGATTCCCGCATGAATTCCATATTGTCGATAGACCAACCATTCCACCAAACTCGCTTCCGCTTTTACGGGCTGCCAGACGCCTAAGCCAACCGCGCGATCAGGTTTTTTCGCCGCGCTTCCCCAAACTCCGTCAGCAGTGCCGCTTTCCCCAGTTGCAGCGCGGCGCAAACGCAGGCCAGCCTGAACGATCAGGATCCAGCTCGCCAATTGCACCGCGAGAACAGAACACCAAAAAGGCCCAGGGGAGCTTGTGTAAACCAGATCCCCTGCCCTGATCAGCAGCACGATCGGGCTTAGGAGGCCAAAATCAAAAAAGAGTCCGTGGCCCCAGCCGACGTATGAGAAAAATGGGACCAGGACGATGAGGCAAAGAACCACAAGGGCGTTGCGCACCGCGCGAAAACGTTCCCGTTCGGAAGAGGAGCTAAACAGGCCGACACCCAACGCGAGGAGCAGAGTGTCCAGTAACCCTAGTCCTTTCCGGAAAGCTTCTCCTCCCGTGACGCCGCCAGCTAGAACCGGGACCATCAGCACTGGAAGAAAAGCCAACAACGCACACAAAGCGGCCAATCCAATCGAACCCAGTTTTCCCAGTAAAACGTCCAAAACCTTGACCCGCGTCAGGAATAACAAGCCGAGGGTTCCCTCCCTCCATTCTCCACTGATGGCGTCTGCCGTTAAGAGGCAGGCGCTGCAACTGACCAGAAATGCCGCACCCACAATTCCATTAAAAACAAACCTTCCCATGGCGGCCGGGTTTCCGAGGACGCTGGATTGCATTGACTGGACAGAAATCAAGATGCCAGCCAGGGCCACGCAGAATCGGGTCCAATAGTTTGCCTGACCGCGCGAGCGCAGCAGCAATTCCCGACCTAGGATCGGCATCAAAGTCATTTAACAGAAGGCCACGTTTGCGGGCTTAAATGGATCAGAAAGAGTTCGGCTGGTTTTGGGGACAGACCGTCACAGAATATTGCCTATTGGGTTTCACCCCGAGTAACTCGCATGAACACCTCTTCGAGGCCCATCTCATCCTCGCGCAATTCGATCAACCGTGCTCCTCCTTTGACCAGAACATCGGCCACAATGCTGTGATCAATGTCATGGCCAGTGAGGGTAACCTTGATCTCACCGTCCAGGGTTGTGACTTCAAGGATCTCGGGCCGGGTTTTGAGCAATTCTATGGCCTGGGCCTGATCGCTGGAGACTCGCACCCAGATGACCCGGCCCTGCGACATTTGATCACGGACGCCCTGGACGGGGCCGCTGTAGATCAGTTTTCCTTTTTCAATAATGGCAACACGGTTACAGAGAGTCTGTAATTCGCTGAGAATATGGGAGGAAATGATGATGGTTTTCCCCAGGCGCTGAAGCTCCTGCAAAATCGCCATCATCTCAATACGAGCGCGCGGGTCCAAACCACTGGCTGGTTCATCCAACAGCAGCAACTGGGGATCGTGAATGAGGACCCGGGCCAAACCCAGCCGTTGTTGCATTCCCCGGCTCAGCGCGCCGATTAAAGATCCACGTTTTTCCGTCAGCCCCACCAGCTCCAAAACATCGTTGACAGCCTTTTCTCTTTGAACAGTCGGAATCTTGTAACAAGCACCGAAGAAGTCCAGGTACTCAGTCACTTCCATGTCCTTGTAAACGCCAAAAAAATCGGGCATGTACCCAATCACATGGCGGACCGCATCGGCGTCGCGAACGACGTCATGCCCAAGCACAACGGCCTGGCCAGCTGACGGAGCCAGGAAGGTGGCCAGGATTCGCAGCGTGGTGGTTTTGCCCGCCCCGTTGGACCCGATAAACCCAAACAGGTCCCCACGATTAACCGTTAGATCCAACTTGTACAAAGCGGGGATGTTGCCATACATGCGAGTCAAACCATTGGTTTGAACAGCTGCAACCGGCGGCGCCGCTTCAGTCATAGATAAGCCCTCATTGCACTTTGAGCGCCAGCCGCCATAGCGTGTCTCGCTGCGTCCGGCGCGGTGAAAACTGGTAAATCGGCCGAATTGGAGAGTAGTCCCCGGCCCACGCCAGCAGGACGGCCCCGCCATGGTCAATCAGCGGCGTCAAATCCAGCCCCGGCGGTGCGATAAAATTATTCTGATACATTTGTGGCTGATCCAGTTGCGATATAAAAGACACCGCGACCGAGCAATTTTGTTTATCAGAGATTTGGCCGCTTGAAGTTGAACCCAAGGCGTGCTGACGGGAGGAGACGGCGGTTTGGAAATTGCCGCCGAAGTTCGAAACAAAGCTTTTAAGACTCATCCCGTCGCCGCGTCTTACTTTCTGAGTTTTGGTCTCCTTGCCAGCAAGATTACCCAAGCCGACAATGCGCCCGTCGATCACCAGTTGAAGATTGGCCAGCTTTTGATCCGATTTGTTCTCCAACTCGATTTCCCACCCCTCCGCACCCGCGCGAACCGTAGCGGATACCGGCAGCGGGGCGGATTGCCACCAATCACTCACGAACAACTCGCTGGTCCACACCGGTACAAAAATATCCGCTTTAAAACTGTCACCGCTTTGAAAAATAGTGGCCTTTTCCGTCGAAGCGCTGGCATTCCAGCCACCGGCGAATTCGGGGCGGAAAGTGGCAAACTTCTGCTGACTTTCAAGCGTGTAACGTTGGTTTGCCGGAGAGTAAACAGAGGAGTAGCTGTGCCCACGCAACTCGGCTGCGGTCCCATTGAGAAGCACATCGACGACATGCAGCTCATTCCATTCCGACTCACCAGCGCGCAACTTGTAGCCGATAAAATAGATTAAGAGGGAAAAGAAAACCACGTAGCAGGGGAAAGTTATCCAAGTCAGCATTGGTTTTCCTAATCGCTTGAGCCAAAACTGGTCCAGGGGTCCAATCACAACCAGGTAAACCATCAATAACAGCAGCAACCAGCCGACGGGCAATTTGTGCACCTGGCGTGTGTCGATCATTGCCCCGAATACGCCATCCGTGCTCCAGCCCGCTTGCGTATACAAGTCCTTGGAACGATACCAGGCTCCCGGCACCTCGGCGATTTTGGCCCAAAAAGTCGGAAGCTCGCGCCAGGAACGAACCGGCTCGCGTTCGGGGCTGAACAACAGAGCCGTGACCCGGCCTCGGCCGCGTTGCGCGCTCAGGATTAGAGGCGTATCCCCGGCGGCGCACTCAACCTGACCGTCGCGGACCTGGGCGACGGCAACCTGGATTTCCTTGCTCTCAAAATCAAAATCGCTCGTCAGATCCGAAAAAGGATTGGCGTTGGCTGATGGATCCGGGGCCTCGCGGACGCCGCCCCCAAACTGGTTGGGAAAACCCATGCTGCGCTGGGAGTTGGTGCCCCAGGTGGCACTGCGGAGCCATTCCTGAAGCTCCGGATGCTTCGGCAGGGTGCGGAGATCTTTTACCTCGCAGGGCAAGACGTTTTTAAGCCACGACGATGCATTGATATCTGAAGGCTGCTCCACCCCCACAATAAGGTGTCCACCCGAGTTGAGCCACCCCAGGAGGGCATCGACTTGGTTTATGGTTAGATCGGTCGCTCGCTCGGAATTCAGATAAAGACAGCTCATGCCTTCCAGGACCAGAGGGTTATCCGGAAAGATGGAGGGCAACATGCGCGCGCAGGCGGGTTGCAGTTCCGCACCTTGGGCAAGGATAGGTTTGATATTGGGCGTGCCGCTCGGCGTTCGCGGCATCGCTCCAAGCAGGGGCGTTCCGTGCGCGATCTGTTTACGTGCCCGCACCCCGAGTTGCTCGGACCGAACCTTTCCGTGTTCGTCAAGCAACCTCACGTCCCAACTGCTAAACCCGCGCCCACTGGAAAACATAGGCAGAACCAGTCGTTTTAACGAACCCGTGGGCAGTTCTACACCCATGTACAAGGTCTGCTCCTGGTTATACCCGCCTTTGATTTCGACTCTGCCATTGAAGGCCGGCCCATCGTTCTTAATCTCGCAGACGACCGGAAACCAACACGCCTCCGGTAATAAACCGTCGTAACCCAGGAAAACGTCGAACTGTAAGGCGGCCAGTGCTGAAGTATTAATCGCCAGCAAGACTACCAGAAAAAGTGCCGCAGCGAGGCGTGGATGGCTGTAAGAAGATGAAAAACGGCTCGAGACTCTATCACGCAGGATTTCAGGGTCCATACTTAGCTTCTCCCGAGCATGGGGCCAACTCGATCACATTGAATAAGAGATCTATACGCGTGGGCGCAGCGTTTAGCAACGGCCAACTTCTTCTGATTCCTAATGGGTCAGTGAAGGCGGATATTGTGGAGCGCGGCTGTCTCACCGGCTTCGATCTCGCCGGCGCGTCCGGAGCGGCTGGACGCTGCGCTCTACTGGACGTGCTGCGGCTGAGACAGCCAATGCCACTAGGATTTTGAAACCTACTTTGCGATGTTTTTGCGTGCTTTAGCGCGGGTTCCATGCAGCGGCGGGTAGGGCTGTCTGAGGTGGCGTTGGGCGCGGGGCTCATTAGGCCGCGTTTTGCGGCGACGAGGAAGCCGACACCGGTTGATTTGTTCAAGTAACTGGGCCCATTGACTGCAAAGCGGACGGTGGGAGCGGCGAGCGAACTGACGCAACCAAGTTTCCAGGCATCGGCGAACCGATGAGAAAGACAAGCTCAGGGGCGAGAGGCCTTTTTGCACTGCGGCGCAGAGCTGCGCAGCGCGAATAAGATTATAGGCCAACAAACCCGCCAGCCATTCCTTGCGGGCCATATCGGCCGACTTGGCCTCCAACTGCACCAAGTCCATTTGGGTTTTCAAGTAGCGCAGGTTCAATTCGATGTGCCAGCGCAAACCGTAGAGCCGTACCAACTCTGTGAGCGAGTACTGAGCGAGGTCGGGCAAGCTCGTAAACAAGCAGAGCTGCTGAGAGCGGAAGCCCCGGCGTTGGAGTCTAACGACCAATAAGCGGCCGGCGATGGGCTCCCGGCTGTTGCCCTCTTGGAGTTGGTCATGACGGGAGGCTTTCCACAGGACTTGATGCTGACCCAAACTCAAGGGGCGACCCAGCAGTTTGCGGGCACGCACCTTGGTCAAGCGCACCAGAACAGCCTGACCGGCGTGGCGCGCCGCTTGAACAATGCGGAATACCCCGAAGTTGCGGTCTCCGATAAACAAGCACTTGCCGACTGAAGCTAGAATGATCTGGCAGGCCAGCGCTTGCTCGCTGAGCCGGATGGAACCGATCGCGCAATCCAAAGCGGCCCCACTCAGAGCGCAGAAGCCAACCACCACGCGCATTAAACACCAATAGGGCCGCCCGTGTTTGTTGCGGTTGGGAGCGAACTGCTTGGCGATATTTCCGTAGGGCCGCAGGCGCACGGTGGTGCCATCGAGCAAGGCCAGTACCCAGCCTTGCCAGAGGGTGGTGGGGCTTAAGCCGATGAGGTTGCGGCCCTGTAAGAGCAGAGCTTGAGCCAGAAATGGCCCAGGCAACCGCTGCCGCGCATCGCTATAAGAGCAGGTCGAATGAGAGCTTAAGCCGGCGGAGAGCTTTCCATTGAGGCGGTCGGCTCCGCCACCGCGGGCGTCCAGGACAACCCCTTGGAGGCTATGGTCAGAGTTAAGGCGCTGAAAGAGCAGGTACCACAGGGTGACCAGAGGATTAAAGAGACGGTCGTAGAAGGATTTGGATTGGAGGGCCGGGAGTTTGCACAGAGCGCGGCAAGGCAAGAGTCGGACAAACCAGCGCAGCAGTTGAGCCGGAGGGAGGGCGGGGAGTGATTGGGGTTTGGGAGCGTTTTTTTGGGTGATCTTGATTATGTCTAGTATGCATATATTATCACATGCATACATTACCATGCTATATTCCCTCTGTGAAGCAAAAAATCAATCATTCCGCCCTGAAACAGCAGTTCTTCAAAAAACTCCTCCCCCTCTGGCCCGCCCTCAAAGGTTCCCTGGCCCAAGTCTATAAACCCTGCATCCGCCCCAACTGTCCTGTCTGCGCCAAAGGCCGCAAGCACCCCAATTACTTGCTGGCCTTCACCCAGAAGGGAAAACGACGTTGCCTTTATGTCCCTCTGGCTATGGTTCCTCTGCTCAAGCGCGCACTGACAAATGGCCGCCGCCTCGAACAGTTGCTTTATGAGATAGGTCCCGCTCTCCTACGTGAATACCGAAACCAGAATCCCGCAAAAACCGGCCCGACGGCCCGGCTCAAACGCAAAAATCGGCCCCTCAAATCCTAGTGGCATTGGCTGAGACAGCCGCGCTCCGCATTCACTGACCCATTACTCTGATTCTTCTGCGGTCGAGGTCATTTGCGCTTGGAACCCAGTACCTGGACCGATACCGAGGAGGCTTTTGAAGCAACACGATAGACGCGTTGAGTTGCCTTATGAAAGTCGTCGGGCCTCGCTTGGGAGATATCCACAAAGGACTGGGGGTTTCGATCCACCAAAGGAAACCACGAACTCTGGATTTGCACCATCACTGAGTGGCCCCGCCGAAACGTATGACACACATCCGCCATCGCAAATTGGATGTCGGTGACTTTGCCCGGCTCGAACGGTTCGGGTTTTTCAAAACTCTTGCGGAATTTTCCCCGGAAGACATCCCCTCGCACCAGTTGCTGGTAGCCGCCCATGTGGAGATGACCAGGGTTAGGATTCGGATCGGGGAAATCCGTTGCGTAAACGTCGATAAGCTTCACCACCCAATCGGAGTCTGTGCCGCTGGTTGAGACATGCAGATTGCTCTGGATGGGGCCGGCAATCGTGAGGTCTTCTTCCAAGGGATCGCTTTGATAGACCAACACGTCCGGACGTTCGGCCGCGAATCGTTGGTCTTCGACTGGGAACGACCGTGGATAGGCCGTGCTAATTTGTGCAGTGAATGGCACTGGTTTGGCGGGGTCGCTGATAAACTCGTCAAAAGCGTCACTGGAGTCAGGCGGAGGGTTAAACGACAAGGCTCCGCCGGGTTGGAGGTAAAGCGTGCGAGGGATGCTTTCTTCCGGCGGCCAGGCAGCGAAACGCCGCCACTGATCCGTTCCCGTTTCAAATACCAGGGCCTCAGTTGACGTGTAGTTCGTATCGCCTTTGAGAAAATGCCGAAAGAAAGGCAGTTCAACTTTCTCACCAAAAAAGTCGGCCGTTTTCGAATGAAAATCGATGTCGCCCAGGCGGTCTCCGTTTCTGCCACCCCAATCGCCATGCGCCCAAGGGCCCATAACCAGCGTGTTAACAATGCCGGGATTCTGGCGCTCGGTCCATCGATACGTCTCCAGCGCGCCAAAAAGATCTTCGGCATCGTACCAACCGCCCACGTTCAGGACTGCGCAATGAACATTCTTCAGATGGGGTCGAATGTTGCGCGCCTGCCAGAAAGCATCATAGGTGGAGTGCTGAAGATACTCTGTCCAGGTCGGTGAGCTGCCTTTCAGAAGAACCGAGTCTGAGTTGCCGAGCGGTCCCATGCGCAGGAAGAAATCATACCCATCCGGCGTTTTGAAATTGAAGTGTTTGGCGTTTTCATGAAGCGGATCATCAATGGGCTGATCGAAGTCGTAGAAAAAGCCGAAGTTCGGCGATAACAGCCAGGCGCCATTATGGTGTAAATCATCGCCGATGAACCAATCCGAAACCGGTGCCTGGGGCGAGGCGGCCTTCAGCGCCGGGTGTGAGTCAATCATTCCCATCGAGGTGTAAAACCCGGGATAGGAAATGCCATACATACCCACTTTGCCATTATTGTTAGGAACATTTTTGACCAGCCAATCAATGGTGTCGAAAGCATCGGAACTCTCATCCGTGTCCTTCGGACCCTTGTTCGGATTGAACGGGCGAACGTGTTGATATTGGCCCTCCGAGCCATATCGGCCGCGAACGTCCTGGGTGACCAGGATAAACCGGTCTTTGGCCATGATAGCAAAGGAACCGGTTGGATTCTTGTAGTTGTCATCGCCATAGGGTTTGAGCGCATACGGTGTGCGGGTCAGTAGGATCGGCCATGGCTGGGAATCATCTTTCGGAACGTAAATGCAGGTAAAGAGTCGCACGCCGTCGCGCATCGCAATTCGTTGCTCGTACTTGGTATAATTCTCAGCCAGCCAAGCGGCGTTCGTATCCTGGGCCCGGCTGGCCAGGTGAGCGAAGAACATTGCAAGAGCAAGGTGAAGAAAGATGGGAAAATTCCGGTGCCGCTGGTGCATCCATCAATTGTCCGCAACTGCGGCGCCCTGACAAGCGTGTTTTGGGGGGCGTGATTAAAAGCGGGTGGCGAAAGAAACCCGATTAAACGGTCCATAGGAGAAGGAGCGTCGCGTTTGCGACGCGTGAATGGAGCGTTGCGCGGCCAAAGGCCGAGGTCTCAAACGTCGCGACGCGACGTGGCCCGCTTGTCTTGCTGGTCACGTGGGCTAAAGCCCCACGCCTACCTTCAGGCCATCGCTAACGCGATGAGCATGGGCAGGTACGTGTCCAAGCTGTGAAGCCAACGCCAACGGCCTCATTAAAAAGTGGGTGGCCGAAGAAACCCTTAAAAAGGGTTCCCTTCACGCCCGGTGTTGCTCCACCTTCATGAATGGAGGCGTTAATTAGAACGGGCCGCCCGCCGGTGACTTCACCCATTTTTAATCGCGCCCTGTTTTGGGGGCTTTGCATAAGCGCATCTCTATTGTTACCTTGCGCTGACGCAACAATGACCAAAGAGCTGGAACCATCCTACCTTCATTGCTTGAATGCCGTCGAAGGCTGGTTGGGTCTGGGTAACCTTCGGGAAGCTGAGCTGGAATTCGCCAATTTGCCCTCCTCCTTGATGAGCCACCCGGAAGTACTGCGGGTTCGATACCACCTCGAGGAAAAGCGAAGGGAATGGGACAAGGCTGCCGAGACTGCGAAACAGCTCTGTCAAATCGTTCCAGAAAGCCCTTTTGGCTGGATTCACCAGGCTTACGCGCTGCACGAACTCGGACGCACTCAAGAAGCCTATTCCGTGCTTAAACCAGTGCGGGAGCGGTTTCCGGAGGAATACGTGATTCTCTATAACCTTGCTTGTTATTCCTGCCGCCTGGGCAATTTGGACGAGGCTATCTTGTGGCTAAAGCAAGCGATTGTTCTGGCCAGATCCGAGACCATCAAAAAGATGGCGCTCGCCGATCCCGACCTGGAGAGCCTGCGCGGCTGGATCGAAAAAATTTAGCTTGGCTGGATCGGGCTTTGGATTCGGAGAGCGCTCGTCCTCGATTGCATCAACGCTTTATCATGGAACTAGCCCAAAAAAGCACGCGCCAAACCGAGCATAAGTTTCTGCGCCCAAGCAAGCCCACCTCCACCCATATTCGCTGGAAGTGGGGCGGCCGGTCAGCCAAGCTCCGGTAGGAGCGCCCTGTTTACAGGTCAATCAGCCAAATTACACGTCAAGCTCCATAGGAGCGGCATGACAGTTTTTTGGTCCAGGAAGCCTGTGGAGTTCCGAGCGAGGGAACACATGCCGCTCCTACTTGGATCCGGCGTGAATTTTCATCGAACTTGTCAAAAACGGCCTGTTCTTGGCGTTTGGCTTGGGATTTTGTGCAGCAGTGGCGCAAGGCTCCCACTTATGAATCCTTTGATCCTCACTCCAGCGGTTTTAGTTTTGCGACTTGATTGAGGATATGGTCGGTCAAGCGGCTCACGACCGGCGAGTTGAGCAGACGCAGAACCGGGCGGTTTTGTGGTCTGATCAGTTCGCCGGGCAGCCAAAATAATTTGTGGCGCAAGGTGTGCAGCGTGTGGTGTGCCCACGCCTCCGGAAGACAGGTTTCTTGAAAGGCCGTCACCAGATTATAGGCGAGGCGAATGATTTCCAAAAAAAGCCCATTGGCGGCAAAGTTTGCCGTGGGAATTTTGCGCAACGCAAAGTCTTCACGCAACTCGCCAATGCGCGGTTCCATCACCGCGCGGCCGTCGTAGAAGCGCCAAACACCGGCGGGTGTCAGGTTGAGATTAGTCACCCAGGCCCGGTACAGATAACGTTCCAATAACAACAAGGAAGGGTGCGGATCCTGATCTTGCAGCGGCCGCCGTGCGATGATCAACCGCCGGGGCTGCGACCAGCCCAGAGCCTGGTAGTTCATTTCGCTGACGGCCCAGAGTTGGTTCACCGGCTCGTAACGCAGACCCGGTAGCCGCTTTTGGCACGGCGGCGTCAGCCGCGCGACTACGGCGTATTGGGCCTTTTGACTCTCAAGGATATTGAGCACCGGATCGTAACCGAAACCCGCATCGGCCCGCACGCGCAGTTCGCGCGTATCTTCCGGCAGGTTGGAAAAGCAGGAGGCCAACAATTCATCGCCGCCGCTCCAGGTCGGCGCATTGCCCGCGCGCAGCTCGGCATCCCAAAGAAAAGAAGAATTGGCCTCCAGACAAAGCAGCGGGCTGTAAGAGCGCTTGCCCCGATAACGCGGGTTGTATCCTGCGGCGGCCCCTTGCTGGTGTCCGAAAACGGTCAGCACGGTGCTGTCCAAGTCCAGAATGAGCCGCGAGCGATGCTTAGGGCGGTGGATGAATTGCTGAAGCAGCCGGTCGTTGACGCGATGCAATTGCTCCCGAAAATTCGGCGGCGCCAACAATAAAAATCTGCGCCGCGTTTGCGCATCCGGAAAACCCGGCAGCCCCGTCAAATACTGAAAGGTTCCGTTGGCTTGCAAGCAGGAAGCCGTTTCCAGGCGATCCAAGCCCAGGATGATGGGATAGACCAGCGCCAGTAACATTTGCGAAAGGCTGTAGCGTTGGTTGCGCCGGCGATAGGTCGGGTGGCGAGCGATGAAATCTCTGATTTGCAGCACTCGCGTAAATTCGTGGAAGAAATGTACGCCCCCATAATGCGTCAAACCCCCATGGTTACAGGCGATTCTTAGCTTTCTAGGCGATCGGCGCTTTTCGAGCCTCACCTCACTTTTAGTGAGGCAAGGCTCAGAACGCAAAAACTAAGTCAAAGGCCCATCCTCATTGATCAAAAGCCGATTTCCCTACCCCGCTTCACGCCGGATCCAAGTCCTACGGAGCTTTCTGCAGGCCGCGCACGTGTAACTATAAACAGGGCGCTCCTACCGGAGCTTGGCTGGACGCACAAATAGTCCTAGCTAAAAACTGCTCACTCAACGCTGTGGTTGAGCCTCAGCGATATGTCGCCGCACACAACGAAAGCCGCAGTAGTCCGTTGAGAAACAAGCATCGGTGTCACCAGTACGCTCGCCCTGGCGAAATGTGGCGCGGCATTGGTCTGCGCTCGATTTCCAACTCCCGCCGCGGATTACGCGGCGAACGTCCTTGCCAGGGCTGGCAGGTCCGCGCGGATCGAGTTCAGGACTTTCACGATAATAAGTTGGGCTATAAACGTCCTCGCACCATTCGGAAACGTTTCCGTACAGATCGGCAATCCCGATCGGATTGGGTTTCTTTTGGCCCACGGCGTGGGTCTTTTGATCGGAGTTCTCTCCGAACCAGGCGTATTGGCGCAGCTTGTCAGCTTGGCCAAAATCGTATGCGCCGTCCGTTCCCGAGCGGCAGGCGTACTCCCACTCGGCCTCGGTCGGCAAGCGATAGCCATTGGCCGAGTAGTTGCAATCCCAGTCAGAAGTTTTCTCGTTGTAACAAGGGGTTAAGCCTTCGAGTATGGAACGTTCATTGCAAAAACGTTTGGCGTCGCGCCAACGCACCCGTTCGACGGGCTTGCCGGGGGTGTCCTGCCAGTGTGACGGATCGGGCAATTGCACCTTGGCGAACATCTCATGGGTCACCTCGAACTTGTCCATCCAAAATGGACTGACTTTGACTTTATGCGCCGGAGCTTCGTCCGGGTTGCCACGATCGGTTCCCATAGTGAACTCGCCGCCTGGCACATAAACTATCGGACCACACGGGGTGCCTTTTTCCTTAGGCACAGAACTATCGGCATGTGGAACCGCACTGGTCTGGTTGGAGCTTTGCTCAGAAGTGGCGTCGCGCCTTTCACAACCAGCCAGGACTCCAACAAAAAAAATGGTTGTTAACGAAATCCAACGAAACATAACGGTCTGCAATCTTCGAACTTCAAACCCAATGTAAACAAATCCAGTTTTGCTCCATTTGCATCACCTGAAACCTGATAACTTGATAACCTTTGTGTCAGGCTTTTAACGACGGCTCGGAAACCAGGCCGGCTCCTTGTTGCTGCAGCCGTTGGTCGTAAGGATACTGAAGTCGGTGCGCGTGGGGTCATTCAAGTCAATCACTCCTTGCCCCAGCGCTGACACCGCGCAAATGTTCCAGCCCGCGGCATGAACTCCCACGATCTCACACGCCGCCTGGAAAGTGCCCGGCTTGGTCAAATCCCCTTCTCCTTCGGGCCCGCGACTGAAACTCAGGTACTTGCTGTCTGGTGACCAGTCCACGTGATAGATCTTGTTGGTCTCATCCTTGACATGTAATCGCCATTCGCCCACAGCGGGAGTCTCAGCCCCAAGGTCGATAGGCGCTGCCGCAATCTCGTGATCGCCTGCTCCCCACGCGATTTGCGTCCCATCCGGACTGAGACAAGGCCGGCAGCCCGGGATTTTTAAATTGATGATGCGTGGACCATGAGCCTCGATCAGCAATATCGCATGGTCAAATCCCATGCCCGCATGCACCGTCGCGACTACCCATTTACCGTCCACCGAGAAACCGGGGTTGTACAAATGGTGAAGATTGGTGCTATTGACATGCGTCTCGACGTGACCCGTGGCCAGGTTATAAAACTTCATCCCATCCGTGTAGAAATCGATCACGTTAAATTTGGGAAATTCCTGCGGCAGAAACCCGATGGTCTTGCCGTCCCGACTCCAAAACGGCTCGCGCGCGTGATCGGCCAGCTTGCGCCGGTGTTTGCCGTCAATATCCATCACGTACAAACTGCGAACCGCCTCGCGACCTTCCCCCGCATCCACGGAAAAGCAGATCTTAGAACCGTCCGGAGAGATTTGGGGATAATGTTCGTGCTCATTTGGTGTCCGGGTCAGGTTCACCGGATGCGAACCATCCGCGTTGATGACGAAAATTTCCCAATTGTTATCGACGTATGACTCGTACGCGATTTTGAAGGAGCTTTTCTTCAAGTCGTCGTTGAGGACAACCTGCGCCTGAGACAAATAGCTAGAGACCAGGAGTGCTGAAACAAGCACTCGGCAGGCAATCGGCACCTTGTTAATGGGCTGTGACGAAAATGGGTTTAACACATCCGCGAGCCTAAGGCTTGATCGGCATTTTTCAAGCCAGAAGCTGCCGTTGCTGACCAGTGCCGCGCCAAAGGTCTTTTATCAAACAACAACACAGGGCCTCCGTAAGAATCAAATCATTTGACACGTCGCGGGTTTTCTCAAGTAATGACACTGCCTGAGACTTTATACGCAATTATTGATCGCCACCCTGGCTGCCTGCGCCCTGGGTCGCGGTTCTCCCCAAGTAGTTGGGCAGACCAGAGGGCGACAATTCTTAGGATTCGAATCACTCGACTCCTTTACCGACAGTCCCGGCTTACGTGCTGATGAAAGCATACTGACTTCTTCACAAATCCGAGCCCGGATTCAGTTCAACCAAGTGATTGTTTCCTGGAACCCAACCACCAATTCAAAGGCCTATTTCACTTTCGAAGCGAGAGCTCTGTACGCTGGCGGGTCGACCAAGTATTACACGCTGGGAATGTGGTCTACCAACCCCGACGCGCACCCGCGAAAGAGTCTGGGACACCAAAAGGATGACGATGGAGATGTCGCCACGGATGTTCTCATGCTTCGGCGTCCAACTGACCAACTGCAGTTGCGCATCCTGGTGGGTGGCGAAATTCAAGCTCGTGCAGCGCTAAAATTCGTGGGCATATGCTTATCCGATACTAACGCAGCCCTCCAACCCTTGCCTCCCTTGAAGGCCGCATGGGGCAAACTCGTTCCCGTCCCTGAACGCACTCAAATGGTCTACCCGGATGGCAAATCGCTTTGCAGTCCAACCAGCGTCTCAATGCTACTGGGTTATTGGGCGCAGGCACTTAAACAACCTGACCTGGACAGCCCCGTGCCGGTCATCGTGCAAGCCATTTACGATTCCCAATGGCAAGGCACGGGTAATTGGCCGTTTAATACGGCTTACGCGGGGTCTTTGCCGGGAATGCGTGCTTACGTTTCTCGCCTGAGCGATGTTTCCGAGCTGGAAACCTGGATTGCCCGAGGCTTCCCAGTTGGACTGTCTGTCGATTACGACCGATTGCGCGCCAAAGGACCCGGTCCCAATGGCCATATCGTTGCGTGTGTGGGCTTCACCAGCAATGGTGATCCGGTAATCAACGACCCGGGGACATCCCAACATGTCCGAAAGGTTTTCCCACGCAAAAACCTTATCTATGCCTGGGCCAGCTCCGGAAATACGGTTTATCTGATTTATCCTGAGAAAATGGCCCCACCCGACGACCTGTTCGGGCATTGGGACTCACCGAAAAGCCGTGCGATTCGCTGACAATCGGTTCCCAACCAGAATCCTGAGCCTGTCAAGGACCCCGAGGGCAAACTTACTATCCACAGCGACTTCCGGGCAAACACAGGCGAAGTGTCACTTATACAAGTCACCAAAGCAAAGTTTACAAAACTTTAACATTTTTTGCTTTTTCCAGTTGACAGCAGGAAGTTCTTTAGTCAAGAATCCAGACGATTCGGGTGGCGGATCGTTTTCTTCAGCGGGATCCCCCATCCCCACCTCCTTGGCGAACCGTTGCCCGAATCACCTTTTCCTCTTTTCTAACTTTTTCTGAGCTGTTGAGACGCGATTATCGTGTTTTCAGGCAGTTGCGGGGCTTCGACTCGGGCCCTGTCAGCTCACGCTCACGATGATAAGAAACGATTAGGACAATTCTTAGGAAAATATATTGACGATCCCCGGAACCCCTGCTAGAAACTTCTTTCGTTAAGCCAATTCCCGCCAAGCAAGCCCTCCGTCTGGGTTTGTCTCGGCGGAAAGGTACCGAAAACATCGCAATGCGATGGATCGTGCAATGGATTTAAAAGAAAAAAGGAACAACCCAGACATGCGCAACGGAATGCTGCTTCGAACGGGTCGGTATACGCTGTTCATACTGACGATTACCTCTGCTCTCATTGCTCGGGGACAAAACAATTTGGTGAACGGCATCGCCAGCCAAGACTCGCTGAGCTCGCCAACCCAGGTCAAAACGTGGTCCTTTTCGGCCAACGCCGGGGATCATCTCACTCTTACGATGGCCAAATTAACCGGGGGGGCGGCATTCAACCCGCGGTTGGAAGTGATCTCGCCCAGTGGTTTTTCTCAAGGAGTCGACGAGGGGACTGTGGCAGCGCGGTTGGATTTGCAGGCTGAGAGCACTGGAACCTACACGGTGTTGGCTAGTGACGAGTTCCAAACCGGCTCTGGTAATTTCCAACTGCAGCTAGCGGCGATTCCTCAGGTTTTTACGGTCGCCGGTGGCGACGAAGGAGGTTCTTTGACCAATGGAGCCAGCCACGCGGGAACGATTACCGCGGGAGACGTGGACTTATGGACATTGCAGGCAACCAATGGTGATCGGATCGAGCTTGCGTTAAGTAAAACCAGCGGTGGCGCGTCGTTTATTCCGCAACTGGAGGTGTTTGGGCCGGACGGTATCCGTCTTGGAAGCGATAACGGGGGCCTCGCTTCCCGTGTCGTGCTGCAAGCTGCCGCCGACGGTAAATATACTGTGCAAATCAGCGCCACCGCACCGGACGCAGCTGGGGGCTACCAGCTACAGTTGATCCAGGCGCCGGAAGCCTTCGTGGTGCCCAATGGCGACGAGGGCGGGGCCTTAACCGACGGGGTCGATCAAAATGGAACGATTGCCGCAGGAGATATGGATCCGTGGACCTTTAGCGCCGCGTCGGGAGATCAAGTCACCCTGCAAGTGACCAAAGTGACTGGAGGGGCAAGCTTTACGCCGCAAGTTGAACTGCTGTATCCGGATGGCAGCGTGCGTAGCATAACCCAGTCAGCGACGGTGGCGACAATTAGTGTGGCGATTGACGTGCCAGGAACCTATACGGCAATCGTCAGCGACGCCAACGAGACGGGCAGCGGAACATATACCGTGCACGTGAATCGCGGCACGACGGCGCCTTTTACCGACGCGCTGGACAACGGGGCTACAAAGCTAACCACAGTGTCCGCAGGACTACAGACTAATTTTTGGAACTTCGTGGCCAGCTCCGGCGACCGAGTCGTCCTGCGAATTGGTAAGAACGGAACGGGAAATTTCACGCCCTGGATGCGGCTGTATAATCCATTCAACGCCTTACTGGGATCGGTCTCGACAGCTTCATCTGGTGAAATTGCCATAACCGCGACGAATACCGGCACATTCACCTTAACGGTGAATGACGGCAGCGGCGGGCACAATTTATCGGGAAGCTATCGCTTGACGTTGATCAAACCCGGCGCTCCGTCAATTATTTCGCCAAATGATGAGGGCGGAAACCTCACTAATGGTTTGCCGGCCACGGGCACGATTGATTTGGGAGACCTGGACCTTTGGACCTTCAAAGCCAATACTGGTGACAACCTGATGGTGCGGGTGGGAGAACTGGTGGCCAACAGCACCTTAAGGCCATCCGTGCGCCTGTACGGACCCAACGGAGTTCTGTTGGATTCCTACGGCTCAAGCGCTGTAGGCGCCGAAGTAGCGGTTCGCGCAACCAACAGCGGAACATTCAGCGTCATCGTTGGCGATAACAACGCCTTTTTTACCGGAACGGGTGGCTATCGCATTAAGCTTGTGAAAACAGGCAGTCCCATTACCACCGACCTAGCTAACGACGAAGGCGGGGCGCTTACCAACGGAGTGACTCAGACCGGCAACATTGTCGCTGGGGATCTCGACGCCTGGAATTTTCAAGCACAGGCTGGACAGAGCATTATTCTGCGCATGGGCGAATTGGTTGCAGGCAGCAGCCTGACACCGTTTTTGAGACTTTTTGGTCCTGACGGGACCTTGCTGGCTCAATACTTCTCCAGCGCGGTGGCTTCTGAAGTATCCGCACGAGCGACGAACAGCGGCACGTTTACCGTCGTTGCGAGCGACGGATCCGGTTTCTATACGGGCAGCGGGACTTATCAAATCAAACTGGCAAAAACCGGCTCTCCAATCGTCCTCGGTCCGAACGATAGTGGCGGCCCTATGACCAACGGCACTATGGTCACAGGGAGTATTACCATCGGTGGGATGGACTTGTACAATTTCCCAGCAACCAACAGGCAGAGCATCGTTGTCCGCATGGGCGAACTGGTTTCGGGAGGCAATCTGAAGCCGTTTTTGCGGCTTTTTGGCCCCGACGGCACATACTTGGACCAATATGGAGCCAGCGCGGTAGCCGCCGAAGTGGCTGTTCAAGCAACCAACACAGGAATGTTTACTCTCGTCGCTGCCGACTCCACCCCTTTTTACACCGGCAGCGGCGGATACCGATTGAAACTTGGCCTGACCGGAGTGCCCATTGTTGTGGGCGCGAACGACGAAGGGGGTACATTGACCAACGGGTTGAACTATGCTGGCAACATCGATCTCGGGGATATGGACGTATGGAGCTTCGAAGCTGTCAGTAATGAAACTATTATAGTCCGAATGGGGGAAGCAGTTGCCAATAGCACTTTGACGCCGTTCTTGCGCCTCTTTGGACCGAACGGAAACCTTTTGAGTCAGTATTTCTCAAGCGGTGCCGCAAGCGAAGTCAGTGCACGCGCTACGAACAGCGGAACCTTCACGGTGATCGCAACCGATGGTTCCAGTTTCAACACAGGAAGTGGGACGTATCGGATCAAACTTGTCAAAACAGGCAGGCCTTTGGTCACCGACGCTTCTGATGTTGGCGGACCTATGACTGGAGCGACTAACTATGACGGCTCGCTGGATCTGGGTGGCATGGCGATTTGGGAATTTACCGCCTGCCGCGGGCAGACGATTACCCTTGGCGTTTCAGAATTGGTTTCGGGCAGCACTCTGACCCCTTCTATCAGAGTGTTTAACTGGGATGGGTCATTGCTAAAGAGCGCCTCCGGGGCCGGAAGCGCGCAGGTCTCAATGGTCGTTCCCGGCAGTGGGACCTATACGGTCGTGATATCCGACCTGAGCAGCTTTTACCTCGGAAGCGGAACGTTTCGCCTGACCGTCAATGGATTGACCACCGGGATCAAGATTTGTCCCGAAGGCGCCGATACTCAGAATTCTTATGTAACAGTTGCGGGCGGCGATCCCAGCAACGGTTTTGCTCTGCTCACTACGACCAACGTCGACACTCCACTGAACCTTTGGGACCACGTGCCCGCCAGCCAATTCGATATCTACAACAATCTCCTCTACACCAATCCACTTACCGTCCCGGGAGAAGCTCGGCGGTTTTTCCGTTGGTCAGGGCCTTAGAAGGCTGAAACTCACTGAGAAAATCCCGTTTCCGGGGACAGATTCTCGTCGCTTACGAACACGTTCAGGAAGATGTGTTCGATGGACGTCTGTTGAATTGAAGTCAAGCGCTGCCGGCCAGCACATCTGCTGAATCGGGTTCGCGCTTCCATAAACTCGCGCTCGAGCATAATCCGGACGATCTCCCTGTCCGGCTTGATCTCGCCACCACACCCACCCAAGCCGTTGAAAGCAATGTTACAGAGCGAAGCCAAAAACGCCGCTTCATACAACAAACTTAGCTCTCGGGCATCCAGAGCCGATCCCAGATCCAACCGGATCGAAATCTTCGAAAACCGGACCTCGAATTTGTTTGTCGAAGAGACAGCTATATGTTCCAGAAAAGCTTGGCCATCAGTATTCATTTGTAGCTTGCCGCTGGGTTCTGCGACGACACTGCGGGCTTCCAACCTGCCAACCTCAAACCGGCAAACTGGATCCGTTTGGTATTCGCCGCCCGGTGATGCGTCAAAGTAATCCTAGCGCGAACACGGCACGACTAGGAAATTCCTAGCGAGTTTAGTCACGTGAGTAAGGCAGACATTCTTGTCTGCCGGTTTGGGCGATTTTCCAGTCGCCCAACTCAACGGATGCCCAAACCGGGCGCTGTAAAGCGCCCTTAACCGGCAGCCTGGAAAGGGCGGCCTTACACGCATTTTAATGAACTGCGATTTCCGCCAGGCCAACCCGCAATTGTCGACGCGCGCGATAAATGCGAGTTTCGACCGCCTTGACCGAGCATTTGAGGATCTGCGCTATTTCTGCTTGGGGCAGTTCTTCGTAGACGGATAGAATTAACGGTTCGCGCAAATCTGCAGGTAATCCCGCGATTGCCTTTCGTACGGATTCCGCTCGTTCCCGAGCTTCGAGGTTCTGGTCGGGTGTTTGATCAAACGACCGCAGTCGGTCTTTTATTCCTGTTTCAGTCTGTTCGTTTTCAGCATCCAGGGAAACCTGGGGATGCCGCGAACGCCATCGATAACGATCGCGTACCAGGTTGCTGGCAATCGCATATAACCAGGTGGTAAACTTTTGGTTGCGGTCAAATTTAGAGCGGTTTTGGTATACCCTGACGAATGTCTCCTGGGCCAGGTCCACGGCATCCTCTTCATTTTGCAAGGAACGGATGAGATACTGAAAAAGCCGTTGCCCATGACGTTCCATCAGCTCATTCAATGCCGCGTCGTGGCCCTCCTCAAGCCGGGTCATGTCGCGCAAATCCTGTTCCTGGTCTGAGGGGCCGCTCATGGATGAGGCAGTCTAGCAGCCACGCGATTTGTGGGAACTGGACAGCGATGCCACGAGTTTTCCAAATTTAATGATGGTGGTGTTCACTATTCTCAGACGTCTTGTGTTGTTGTTCCATTAGCTGGCCCTGCAAACAACATTGGCTCTCCACCCAGGCCAGATACCGCTGTCCCTGGTCCGGCGGCATCGTGCGGCTGACCGCCAGAAAGTGCCGCAGCATTTCGGTTTCGCACTCCGCCCGCATTCTGGCTCGCTCCATCAACAAATTCTGAATCTCGGGTGTCATTGTCGTAGCGGTAGCAAGTGACTCTCGAAGCTGATTGTCTTGCTTTGCGATTAGCGCGCAACGCTCGCCGCACTTCGGCAAATAGGCCTCGTGCATCTCCACGATTCGACCAAACTCAGAATCACTAAGGTGAAATTCTTTTTTCAGCCAGGCCAACTCGGGTTGCGGCTGGCTCATCAGGGTCCGGCAAGACGCCGTGCCGAAATAGTAAAACCCCGCAAACCCCAGGGTAGAAGTCAGCAATCCGAGCAGTAGAATTAGCGCGCTTTTTTTCATCGACCGGCCAGGACGGGTTGATACGGGTCAATTGACTGCAGGTAGCGAGCTCCCAAGGCAAGCTCGGCTTTGCTGTTTTGAGCTTGGGCTGCCCAGGCGCCTGCAGCGATCCCAACGGCTAGCAACACAACCGCGTACGAATAGGCGAGCTTCGGCGCGGGCAGTAATCCTGCAAGCCAGCCTTTTAGAGCCGTCGCAAAGGATATCTCTACTTGGGATTCGGCCTGCGCGATACGGTGCCAGACATTTTCCTGGAACCGCGGTGGGAGCGGGCGGTCGACCCGCCACTCTTTTAAGAGTTGGTTCTGGGCCTGCTCATTTTGTGGTTCTTGTCTCATACAACAAAAGTTTGCCAGAGGTTATCATGTTGTCCGGCTGGCTCCAACCTGCCAGCTTGCCTAATTTATCTAATATACTGCCGCAGAACCGCTCTTAAAAGCCGGCAAACTGGGCCAGGCTTACACTCTGGCGGCCTGCGCAATCCCTATATCCAGGTTGTAATACGCCAGAGAAAGCGTTTGCACTCACCGAATACATGGAAAAACACGGAAAGACAAACCAGACAGAATCATGGACGAACAGAATCATGCGATGAGAGCAGAGGAAAATATTGCCGGGGCGCGTTTCCACAGGCTTTCCGCGGTAGCCAAAGTTTAGCTTTTCAAGCGCCGACAATGCGACAACAAACTTCCAGCCGGTTACCAGAAGGATCCTCGAAGAAAACAGCGTAGTATGTTGGAGAGTATTCCGGACAGAACAGCGGCCCCTCAACGTTTTTGGCTCCTGCAGCTATAGCCACAACTGCAATGCGATCGACTTCCTCTTTCGAGTCGGCCCAGAATGCAATCCGCGTCGAATTCGGCCGATGCTCCTGATCTTCGATTAAACCTACGAATTCAGGCTTCGTGTGGTCGCGGGTTGCGTCGTAGGCGATACCGATCGGTGTGTCACCGAAATTCGGAAAACCGATGGCGGGAAGCAGCAGGGAATAGAACGCCCTGGCCTCCTTGAGGCTGCGAACGCGAAGGTCGATGTGATCAAAGAGTCGTCTTTGCACTTTTGCCCGGGTGCTGGAGTCAAACGTATTGAGCGGCTTTACGCCCGTTCTCTTCACGCCAATGATTCAGTTTACCTAGTCCGCGCACCGGCAGGTAGCTCGCGCGAGCCCAGGCCAAAGGGTCAATTACCTGAGACAAAAGAGAGCAGGATTTGCTCCTGCTCTCCTCCTCTCTAACTAAAAGAAAGTAAAAGTTTCTAACTACACCCTAAGCTTTCCCCGCAGTTCAGGCATTTGTAGCAGGCGCCGTTGCGGACGGCGACGTGGCCGCAGCTTGGACAGGTCGGGGCATCGGCCTGGAAATGGGCGATGGAGTCGCTCAAGGTCTTGATGGTGAATCCGCCCGAGACTTGCTGCTTGTTGCCGTTGCCGGGTTGGCCGTTTTTGATATCCAGGAGCTCGGTATCCTCAGCCAGCGGCAGTTCAGGCACCGGACGGTTTATTTTTTTTTTGAGTTCGTCCAACAAGCCAGGCATCGCCAGCTCCGGCTGGGTCCGGTTGAGAGTGTTCTCCTCACGATAGCCGGGCACGAATTGGAAACCGAGCCAGCGGAACACGTAATCGGTGATCGAAGCCGCGTTGCGGATCTCCGGGTTTTTGGTAAAGCCCGATGGTTCGAAACGGACGTGGGCAAATTTGCGAACCAGGGCGTCGAGCGGAACGCCATATTGCAGCGCAAGGCTGGTCAATGTGCCAATGCCATCCATCAATCCACCGATGGTGGAACCTTCCTTAGCCATGGTAATGAACAACTCGCCCGGGTTACTATCCTCGAACAATCCCACCGTGAGATAGCCTTCATGCCCAGCGATGTCGAATTTGTGGGTGATGGCAGTTCGTGTATCGGAAAGCCGGCGGCGCAGGGGCAAGCCGATTTGCCGGCGGAGTTGGGTCACTTCGTTTTCGAGTTCCTTGATGCGATTCTCGAGCGATGGGGCCTCGGCAGGCGCGGTTTTGTCGCCGCCTTCGTTGGTGCGCTTGGTGTTCAGAGGCTGCGAACGCTTGGAGCCATCGCGATAGATGGCAACGCACTTAAGCCCCATCTTCCAGGCCTGCACGTAGGCGTCGCGGATGTCCTCGACCGTACTGTCGTTGGGCATGTTTACCGTTTTGGAAATGGCCCCGCTAATAAACGGTTGAGTGGCCGACATCATTTTGAGATGCGCGAGGGACTGGATGCTGCGCTTGCCGCGATAGGCGCGGAAGGCACAATCAAAAACAGGCAAGTGCTCCGGCTTGAGCCCGCTTTGGATGGTCTGGTCGTTGTCCTGGACATCCTCGATGGTGTCGAACTTCTCGATATGCGCGGTGATGCGCTCAACCTGCTGAGCGTCGTAACCTAATCGCTGCAACCCCTCCGGCACTGTGCGGTTCACAATCTTCAGCATACCGCCGCCCGCCAACAATTTGTATTTCACCAGCGCGATATCCGGTTCGACACCGGTCGTGTCGCAATCCATCAGGAAAGCAATCGTCCCGGTGGGCGCCAGCACGGAGACCTGCGCGTTGCGATAACCTACTGCGCGCCCGCGAGCCAGGGTTTTGTCCCAAGTCGCTCGCGCTTCCTGCTTGAGGTAGTCAAATTCGGCGCTGGGTTGGATGGACTCCACGGCTTCCCGGTGCTGGCGGATCACTCCCAGCATCGACTCGACATTGTCCGACTGCAACGGTTTGGACACATGGGCGCAACGAGCGTCCCGGTATCCTTTAAATGGGCCCATGACAGAAGCGATCTCGGCCGATTGTTGGTAAGCGTGGCCGGTCATAATGGCAGTAATGGCACCCGCAAGAGCGCGTCCTTCCTCCGAATCGTACGGCAACCCGTAACTCATGATCAACGAGCCCAGGTTGGCGTAGCCGAGGCCAAGCGTGCGGAAAATGTGGGAATTCTCGGCAATCTGCGACGTTGGATAGCTGGCGTTGTCCACCAGGATCTCCTGTGCCGTTATGAACACCCGGACAGCCGCCTTGAAACGTTCGACGTCAAAGGTACCGTCTTCGCGCTTGAATTTCATCAAGTTCAAAGACGCCAGGTTGCAGGCCGTGTTATTGAGAAACACGTACTCGGAGCAAGGGTTGGTCGAGTGAATGGGTTCGGTGCCCTTGCACGTATGCCATTTTTGAATGGCGCCGTCATATTGCAGTCCGGGATCTCCGCAGGTCCAAGTGCCTTCGGCGATCTTTTTCAGCAGTGTCGCGGCGTCTTTCTTCTGGAGCGGCTTGCCGGTCATCACCGCGCGGGTCCACCATTCTTTGCCCTCCAGGGCGGCCTGCATGAATTCGTCGCTGACGCGCACGGACAAATTCTCGTTCTGGTACATCACGCTTCCGTAAGCGTCGCCATTGTACGAACCGTCGTAGCCCTGCTCGATGAGCGCCCAGGCTTTCTTTTCCTCTTTCTGCTTAGCGTCGATGAACTCTTCGATATCCCCGTGCCAATCGCGCAGGGTGTTCATCTTGGCTGCGCGCCGGGTTTTTCCGCCCGACTTCACGACGTTGGCAACCTGGTCATAGACTTTGAGGAACGAAAGCGGGCCGCTGGGACGACCACCGCCGCTGAGCTTTTCTTTGCTCGATCGGATAGGCGAGAGGTCGGTGCCTGTGCCAGAGCCAAACTTAAAGAGCATGGCCTCGCTGTAGGCCAGATGCATGATCGATTCCATGTTGTCATCGACCGACTGAATGAAGCACGCGCTGCATTGCGGGTATTCATACTGGGTCCTGCCGCGCTCGGCCTGGCCGGTCTTGCGATTGTAGAACCAGTTGCCCCGGCTAGATTGACTGCCCACCTGATACTCGTGAAACAATCCCACGTTGAACCAAACCGGTGAGTTGAATGCGCCATACTGGTTGACGCACAACCAGCTTAGTTCCTTGTAAAACACCTCCCCGTCGGCAGCACTGAAATAGCCGTCTTTGATCCCCCAATCGGTAATCGTGCGCGCAATCCGGTGAATGAGCTGCCGCACCGAGGTCTCGCGCTCCGACGTGCCTTGCTCTCCGTAAAAGTATTTTGAAACAACAACTTTGGTCGCTAGCAATGACCAGAACTTCGGCACTTCAACGTTTTCCTGCTTGAAAATGACCTTGCCGGCATCGTCGGTGATTTCCGCTGTGCGGCGTTCCCACTCTACCTGATCAAATGGACTGACTTTGGGGTCGCTGAACACACGCTCGACGGCCAATGCCGTCGGCTTGGTAGACTCGGTTCGTCTCGATTTACCAGCGAGCCCCGAACGACGCCGCCGATTCTGTTGGGTGGGTGCAGACACGACTTCATCAGTAACATCAATCATGGTTGTCCTTTTTGCTGGTTTTTCGACGAAGTCGGCCCCGCTGACCATCCATTTTTTGAGGGCTTAACTTTCGAAAAGCTGTTGCTACCGCTAAATATAAGTTATGAAACATTCGGGCCTCGCAGGGAGGCCCGTAAACCCCATTAGTAGGGGAATGATCCGAGGATACACCCCATATATGGTGGGGCAAGAGAATTCTGCAAAAATTTACGCAAACGTTAAACCCGCCAGTTTTCTGCGGTCATCCGAGCCTGCCAAGCTGCCTCCTATTGCAGAAAGTCGTGCGAGCGAGCGCTTGAATCGCTGGGCTTCGGTACGAGCGCTCTCCAAACCCAAATGGGAAAGGTGGAAAATAGCCTGAAACACAGACGCTAAACCAAGCGGAAATTTCTGCACCCGAAGACGGGCGCACTCCGGCAATCCCTCGAAAAAGCCTTCTTCTCCGCGAAACCTGCAAGCATTGCAGTCAACGAGAGCGTGCAGAAAATCTCTTCGTTCCCTTTGTTTGCTTCTGGTTTCGATTTTCGCTGGGATGCTTAGAACCTCGCAGTTTGCGCACGGATTCGATTGTCTTGGGCCTTGCTTTAGGCACCAGCACGATGGGACAACCTTCGTACCCGAAGGCGGCACGCATCTGATCGCCCAGATACTTCCGGTATTGGTCCGAGAAAAGCTCCTCGCGATTAACAAACAAAAGAAACGTAGGGGGGGCTTCTTTGACCTGAGTAGCGTAAAAAAACTTTAATCGATGACCGTGCGAGCTGACGGGTTGCCTTCGTTCAATGGCGTCTTGAAGAGTGCGGTTAAGAATCGCGGTCGGGATTTTCTGGCGTAGTTGCGCGGCCACATAACGCACAGCCTCAAGCAGCCGGTCCAGATTGAAGCTGGAGTGGGCAGAGGTGAATATCACGGGAGCGTAATCGAGGAAAAAAAGATGTTCCTGGACCCATTCGCCGAACTCGGAAAGCGTGGTCATGAACTTGGGTCCCCGGTGCTTTTCCCTGCGGTTTCTGCGAGCAATTTCCTCTTCTCGCGACGAGCGAACCGCCTTATCGACCAGGTCCCATTTGTTAACCACAACGATGCACGCTTTGCGCTCCTCGACGATCTTATCCGCCACTTTTTTGTCCTGCTCGGTAATGCCGGATTCTGCGTCCAGAACCAGCACAGCGATATCGCATCGGGCGATCGAATCCTCGGCCCGCTTAACACTGAAAAACTCAATCGAATCGTCAACTCGCCGAGTTTTGCGCATTCCAGCGGTATCAATCAGGAGGTAGGACTGACGCACGCCGTCGGTCTGGATTTCAAAAGGAACGTCGACCGAGTCTCGCGTGGTACCCGGCACTGGGCTGACCACGACTCGCTCACTTTGCGTCAGAGCATTGACGATGGAGGATTTGCCTACATTGGGCCGTCCAACGATGGCTAGTTTAATGGGGTCGAGGGCCGAGGATCGAGGGCCGAGGGCCGGCTCGGACTCGCCTGATGAATCAATCGGGATCGCGGGCTCGATAACCACAGGAGGCAGGAGAGATGTTGCGGCGTCCAGGAGCGCTCCGATGCCTTCGTTATGAATCGCACTGACAGGGAAGATCTTGTCGAAACCCAATTGCGAAAACTCAATCGCCTTGTCCTCGGCTTTTGCAGTATCGACCTTATTTGCTACAACCAAAACCGGTTTGCCACTGCTGCGCAAACGTTGCGATACTTCGCGATCCAAGGGAACCAATCCTTCCTGGACATTGACCACCAGGAGAATGACGTGAGCCGCTTCAATCGCCAATTCGACCTGGGCCAAGGCAGCCTGAACGATGACATCGTTGGCCTTTTCACGGCGCAGCAACCCGATTCCGCCGGTGTCAACAAGAGTGAAAGGCCGGCCGCGCCACTCGGCTTCGGCGCTGATTCTGTCCCGCGTAACGCCAGGCTGGTCATGCACGATAGCAATACGTCGGCCCACCACGCGGTTAAACAGCGCAGACTTACCCACATTCGGACGGCCAACAATGGCGATCAAACCCGGCATCTGCCCAAGATGAACCAGACCTCTTCCCGGCAAAAGCTAAAACAGCAAAAGCCCTGATTAACAGAAGCAAACGAAGGGAACGAAGTTTTAGCTTCAAGACACCGTTCGTTCAATTTTGATGTGCCTCTTGCGTCGTATCCCGGTTGGAAAAGACAGTAACTAAATCTTGTGCGTTAGCAATTGTGGTGTAAAACGCGCTTATGCATCCGTTATTCAGGAAGGCAGACGAGATAAGCCGGATTGCGATAGGGGCAGCCATTGAGGTACACACTTTCCAGCACAGTGGGATCCGAAGCTTGGAATTCACGTGACTTGAAGTCGCGGC
>JADMIO010703133.1_pt1 | contig 79183 bp, 59 predicted proteins | sample 8958161 | NCBI WGS metagenome assembly JADMIO01 (sample SAMN16585339, study PRJNA669376) | soil metagenome | isolation source: Crop rotation soil | place: USA: Cullars Rotation, Alabama | collected 2011 | reverse complement strand
GCCGCGACTTCAAGTCACGTGAATTCCAAGCTTCGGATCCCACTGTGCTGGAAAGGCGGACGAAGGTCCCGCCCGTATCGTGAAGATGGAACCCTATTGCATCGAGCCCTACGAACATCGCGATTCCCTGGGGAACTTCGTCGCCAATGTCAGCTGGGAACAGGCGAATACCATCTGCCGGGACCTGGACACCGCCTTTAACACGCAACTGTGCTCGGAGGTCGAATGGGAGCGGGCCTGCGAAGGTCCGGGCGTGGGACCGGACTCGGCCCTGGCCCACGGCATCCAATCCGAGCAGAAGAACGCCTCCATCCTGCAGACCACCTGCAACCAGGGGACCAACGATTCCGTCATGGCCCGATCCTTCGATCTCCGCAGCGTCGCCTGCCTGACCAAGGAGGGCGCCTACGATATGGCCGGGAACTTTTCCGAATGGGTCCGCGATCCCTATATGGAGAAAGCCTATGCCACCGTGCCGGCCGGGGACAGCCTGAACCATGGATTCACTTTCGCGGATTCCGGGGTGGTGGTGCATGGTTTCCGCGGCGGGAATTTCCTCAAGCCGCCCAACCTGGCGGTCTCTTCCATCCAGAACCTGGCGCGATGTTCCAACCGGGATTTCGCCCAACAGGTAAGGCCCGTGTTCCGCCCGGATTGCCGCGACTCCCTGGCCACCAAAATCGCGGTCATTTACGGCTCGGGTCTGGAAGGACATTTCTGCATGCCCATCCCCGCTGAGCCAGCATCCATCCGCGAAGGGAAGATCACGGACCTGATTCCCAACCCCAGGGATACCACCGGGAAATCCATCCTGGTATTCCTGGAAGGGGTTTCCAACCCCGTCACCGTGGGCATCGCCTACCCCGCCGGCGACACCATTTTCAGCCGGAAAAAACCCCAGTCGGTGCGGATTACCACCCGGTCCCTGGCGGTGGTGAAATTCGTGAAGCCCGGATCGGCCGTGCAGATCGAGGACACTTTGGACGCCGCGGAAATGCGCGACACCTCCCAGGCCAGCCTGGCCAAACTGTTCGCGCGCGAAGCCGGCAATTCGGGATGGGTAGTCAGCCAGGAGGATGGGAAGTTCGCCGTGCGCTTCCTCTTCGCTTATGCGATTACCGGCACCAAGCCCGCCAAACCCAACTACTCCAGCCGGGCCATCGGCTTCCGCTGCTGCAGCCTGGCCAAAGCTCCGCCGCCGCCCGGCGCCCGACCCAAGGTAGCGGCCACAGCCGGGCCCCGCCGGCCCTAATCGATCCTTACAGAATCCGCTAGTGCCCGGCCAGGGTAGATCCGGGCGAGACCGCCTTGGAAGCTTTCCAGATCTTCCGGGGCAAAGAGCTCACCAGCAGCCGGTCCAATTCCGCCACGGGCGCCCACAGGAAACCCTCAGGAAGGGCGGCGACAGAAGCCTCGGCCGCGATAGGACCATGGGCCGGGAAAACCGCCGAGACGGCCCGCAGCCGGATGCGGTGGTGGGTGATGCTATGCGAAATCGTGATCGGGCGGGGCCGGAAGGAAGCGGCGTTCATGCCCGGCAGCAACCGCTTCCAGGCGGTTTGCAGCGAAGGAAGATCGGGAACGGTGAATACGGGAAAGGTCAGCAGCCCTGCCAGCAGTTCCGGCTTGCGCGGTCGATAAAGCAGCGCTTCCCCGCCCCCGGAGGCGTCCGCGCCCCGGATGGCCACCACCACGAAGCCGGTGATATCCAAGGCGTCCTTGCGGGGCTTGGCCGGCGGCAGGCGGTTCTGCGATCCGGCCGCCAAGGCCGTGCAGGCGAAGGCCAGCGGACAGGCGCCGCAATCCGGATTCTTGGGGGTGCAGACCGTGGCCCCCAATTCCATCAGGCCCTCGTTGACCGCTGCGGGATCATGGCTTTCCACCCAGGCCCGGGCCCGGTCCCAATACACGGATTTGCCCGAGCGGCTATCCGGCAGGAAATCCAATCCGTACAGGCGGCTGAAGACCCGGACCAGATTTCCATCCAGGATGGGCTCGGGCCGGTTGAAGGCAAGGCTGGCGATGGCGCCCGCGGTATATTCCCCGATGCCCTTCAAACCCATCAGGTCTTCCCGCCGCCAGGGAAAGCGGCCTCCGAACCTCTCCACCACCAACCTCGCCGTAATCAGCAAGTTACGGGCGCGGGAATAATAGCCGAGTCCCGCCCAGGCTTCCAGCACCTCCTCCTCGCGCGCGGCCGCCAAGGCGCCCACGTCGGGAAAGCGGCGCATCCAGCGGTTGAAATAATCGATCACGGTGGAGACCTGGGTCTGCTGCAGCATGATCTCGGAAATCCAGGTGGCATAGGGATCGCGCCGGAGCGCTGGCCGGGCCTGAGAATCCGTCTCCGCCGCCTCCGACACCGAAAAGCCGCCGGATTCCGCGGGGAGGTCCACGCGCCAGGGCAGGTCGCGGCGATGCAAAGCGAACCAGGCCGATAAGGCCGTCGACGCGCGGGTGACGGCTTCCATGCGAACTCCTTTACATGGACGCCAATTCCGCCAGGACCTTATCGAGCTGTCCGGTGGAATTGTAGATATGCGGAGAGAAGCGGATCCGTCCCAAGCGCTCGGCCGCCACGATATTCCGCGCCTTCAAGGCCTTGACCGCGGCCGCCGAATCCAATCCCGGTTTCGAGGCCGCCACTATGCCTGATCCCCCTCCGAAGGCGTCGGAGAGGACCTCGAAGCCTTGGCTCCGGAGTCCTCCGGACAGGTATCCGGACAGCTCCAGGATGCGGGCCTGGGCCCGCGCGAACCCGATTCCGTCCAGATAAGCCAGGCTGGCGTCGAAATAAATCCAATCGTTCATATTACCTGTGGAATAGAGGAACCGATCGGTGGTGGGCTTCAAGGCATGCTTATAAGGCAGGTACTCCTGATCATGGATGACCGACTCCGTACCCTTGAAGATGGGACGGATGGTTTCCAACCGCTCCCGGGCGATATACATGGCGCCCACTCCCACGGGACCCAACAGCCACTTCCAGGCCGAGAAGGCCATGCAGCCTATGCCCTGGGCCCGTACGTCGACGTCGACCATGCCCACGCCTTGGGAGCCGTCCACGATCAGCTCCACCCCCTGCTCCCGGCAAAGCCTCCCGACCTCTGCCAGGGGAATCGGCATTCCCGTGCACCAATGAACCGCCGAAAGGGCGGCCACCTTGGTCCGGGGACTGAGGGCGGCGCGAAAGGCCGTGAGAAAAGCCGCGGGATCGGACTTGACCGGGACGGTTTTCAGGAGGACGCCTTTTTCACGCCAATGTTCCCAGGGATAGACATTGCTCGGGTATTCGTTTTCGAGGAGGAGGATTTCCCCGCCGGGCTCCAGAAACAGTCCATGGGAAAGGAAGTTCATTCCTTCGGCCGTATTATGGGTCAGGGCCACCTCGCCGGGTGCGGCATGGATCAGGGCTTCCAGGCGCCGGTAGATGGAGGCCTTGACCGCCCCATATCCATAGCCTTCAGCCAGGGTGCCCCGGCGGGAGTATTCCTCCAGCCAGCGCTTGACGGCCTCCATGACCGGGGCGGAAACGGGAGTGGTGCCGCAATTGTTCAGCCAGATGAGGTGGGAGTTGACCGGAAAATCGGCCTGCACCTTCTCCCAATCGAATGCTTGGTTCATGGCGATTCCGGAGCTTGGGCAGTCCCGGATCGGAATCCGGGCCGGACCGGAGTCCGGTCAAATCTATCCGCCCGCGCCGGCCTGGGGCTCGGAGCCGCTCCCCCCTCTGGGGTCTCCATAGATCTTCTCGACCTTGTCGTTCTTGAAGGTGATCCCGGTGATGAGATTGCCCTTATTGTTCACATATTCCCAGTTGGTATCCCCGCCCGTGGTGCGGTCCGGAGCTCCATAAAGCTGGAAAACCAGTTCACGGCCCATGCCTTCTATCGGGTAACCGTCCAGGAAGGACTGTTTGATGTTCTCGGGGATGCCGAAGCCGTTCTGGATGACGTAATCTTTGCGCTCATCGGCGGGCAGTCCGCGGGAAACCAGGGGCCGGGTATAGTTCGAGGCGCAGCCCATGGCGAGCACGAGACTGGCGACCAAGGCCACGCGCAGGACCCGATATGCGCGTTTTTCGAAACTTGTCATCCTGGTTACCAATAGGTTCATTCGGCCCCTCCGTGAAGTCTTTCCAGGCATAAAATATAAGAACTCACGCGCCAGGCTCAAGTAAAGCCACGAAATCCATTTGACATTCCCGCACCCGCGGGGCCACAATATCTCCGTGGCGGGCGTGGGATATCGCGCTAGCCATCGGAATATTTTAAATTTGCCGGAAGTCCGTGCCTTTCATGGGAATCCATTTCGAAGAGGTCGAAACCAGTGCCAACCCGGCTTTCCATCCCAAAAACCCTCCAGGCGGCAATCGCCTTCCTGTCCCTTGCGCTTGCCTCGCGGGTCGGGGCCGACAGCGTGAAGCCCCTGAATTTCGGGCCCTTTTTCATGAACCAACTGAGTTCCACCTTGAGCCCGGCGGGCTATGATTACGTGCTCAACGACGCCCTCTACCATTTCCAGGTCGGCTGGATCGAACCGCTGGCCGAGGACGCGGGGGGCCTGTTCCGGCAGACCTATTTCGAGACGGACGGCAATTTCAACATTTCGCCCTTCACCTCGGACATCGGCACCACCTTCAACCTGAAACCCATCCGTTACCTGGAAATGGGTCTGAGCTACAACCGGCTCCTCTTCCACAATACCATGGTCACCTTCATCCGGCCCGATCGCACGGAACCGCCCGTCGAGGATTGGCGACCCAGCCATGTCATCGCCCGGGAACATAAGGAACCGGGCGGAGCCGATATCTTCACCTTCCAGTCCAACCTGACCGTGGATATCGGCCCCACCCAGCTCTACATTTTCGGCTCACGCACCCTTTGGGATATAGATGCCCAGGGCAAGGATTTCGTCTATGAATGGGGCACGGACATCCTCATACGCCCCCGGGACCGCGTGAACACTTTGCTGGCGCAGTTCACCTATGACCTTCGTCCCCACTCCCTGTACAAAAGCGTATCCTTCACCGGGGTCTCGGTCCGCAGCCAATATTGGTATGCCACCCAGACCCGGCTGGAAAAGAACCTGGTATCGGGAGGCATCACCGGCTTCCGCATCGGAAGGAATCCGGAACGCCAAAGGCGCGGATTGGATTTCAGCGTGGGTTACTGGACCATGCACGATCAAATCCCCAAGGACGATTGGATCAAGTCCCTGGTCGTAATCGGCGACTGGAAATGGAATATCCAGTTTCTGAAGATATAGCTGCCCTGACGGAACGGGCCGCTTAGTTGCTGACCTCTTCGGAGGATTCCTCGTCCGAACCATCCGGTCCCGAAGCATTGGAACCTGAGCCGTCCGGCATCCGTTTGGAAAGGAGGCTGAAGCCGGGAGCCTTGACCTTCCCCTTATGCGCGACCGGATTCGGTGCGAATGAGAAATGGCGGAAGCACATCTGCAGTCGGGACAGGGAATCGCAATCCGCCACCGTCAGGTCCGAGATCAACCATTTGCCTTCCGCCTGCTTGTACCCCAGGATATCCATGGTCTTGAGCTTCTGATTCTGCTGGCCATAGAAGGTCATGCTCTTAAGCAGTACCGGGCTCTTGCCCAAGGTGACTTCCAGGCGGGAATAGAAGGACTGGAAAAGCGGCTTGAGGACCATGGTGAGCTGGTAGGTGCTGTCCGTAGCCTTCACGCCTTTGCACGAGGAGTATTCCAGGAAAAAGTCGGTGGGCAACTTAAGCATGTCCTCATAGGTGAGGAGGGTACCGAACATACCCTTCTTCCACTGGCGATTGGCGATGCGGCGGATACGATGGCTGTTGTCGTCCGTGACCCATTGTTCTTTGCCGAAGTTGAGGCTGCGGTATTCAAAAGCCTTTTTCGGACCGGCCAGGCAAATCCTCCGTTCGCCGATCTCATCGGAAAATTCCGCCTGACCAGAAAGGGAATCGCGGCCTCCCGGAAAGGTCTCATCGATGATTTCCAAGGTGGCCTGATAATGTCCGCGGTATTGGTTGTCCAAAGCCTGCAGCAATAGCTGGCGGGCCATGTCATCTTCGGGGGCCGCGGCTTGGACCGGACGCAGGAAACCCAGGAGGCAAAGGCCGGATAAAATGCTAAGAATTTTGTTTCGTTTGGTTCGATTAGGGCGCATGTAAACTCTTAGGATGGGTCCGGGATTCGGAGGGCCTTTCCTAAAGTATATAATTCGGCGGCCAAACAAAACCGCTTCAATATCAGGCTCAAATCACCACATGGCCGAAAAAGACCCTGAAAGCTGCTGAGGAAAAAGCTGGCGTTTTGAGATGCCGGTATCCGGAATGGAAACGCCGCAGCCCTACGGATATTGGGCTGCGGCGCGACCTGTCAGATCTTCGTCAAGAAATCAAGCATCCCCTTGGGCCGTGATTTCGATATTGTCCCAGGACTCCTCGCCGGTGGGTCCGAAACCTTTAGCGGACTTGGCATCGGCCAGGCCGGTAGTCAAGGTCTGACGGATCTTGAGTTCGATATCCTCGGCCATGGCCTTGTTCTCCTTGAGGAAGTCCCGGGCCTTTTCGCGGCCCTGACCGATGCGCTCCTTGCCATAGGAGAACCAGGTCCCGCTTTTCTGGACGATCTCCATTTCCGTGGCCATGTCCAGAAGGCTGCCTTCCCTGGAAATGCCGCCCCCATAGAGAATGTCGAATTCGCATTGCTTGAAGGGCGCAGCCACCTTGTTCTTGACCACTTTCACCTTGGTCCGGTTGCCGATGACTTCCTCACCTTCTTTCAAGGAGGCGATCTTGCGGATGTCCAGGCGCACGGAAGCGTAGAACTTGAGGGCATTGCCGCCGGTGGTGGTTTCCGGATTCCCGAACATGACTCCGATCTTCATGCGCAGCTGGTTGATGAAGATGAGGCAGCAATGGGAGCGGTTGAGGATGCCGGTCAGTTTTCGCAGCGCCTGGGACATGAGACGGGCCTGCAGACCCATATGGGAGTCCCCCATTTCGCCGTTGATTTCCGCCTGGGGCACCAGGGCCGCGACGGAGTCCACGACGATGAGGTCGATGGCATTGCTGCGCACCAGGGTCTCGACGATATCCAGGGCCTGTTCCCCGGTATCCGGCTGGGAGACGAGGAGATTGTCGATGTCCACGCCCAGCTTGCGGGCATAAAGGGCGTCGAAGGCATGTTCGGCGTCGATAAAGGCGGCGACGCCGCCGGCCTTCTGGCACTCGGCGATGGCATGCAGGGTCAGGGTGGTCTTGCCGGACGATTCCGGTCCAAAGATTTCCACGACCCGTCCCTTGGGCAGGCCGCCGATTCCCAGGGCCATATCCAGCTGAATGCAACCCGTGCTGATAACGGGGATGTCCATGGTTTCCTGGCTGCCCAAGGTCATGATGGAACCCTTGCCATGGTTCTTTTCGATCTGGGCCACGGCGGCGTCGACCGCTCTTTTCTTATTGCTGACTTCCTCGGAAGCGGCGGCGGCGGTGGGGGTTTTCTTGGCGGACATGAAGGACTCCTTTGGGAGGGTTTGAATACAAGTTTACTATTTACTGCTCATTTGTGCAAGGGCATTTTTGAGTATGCGCCTGCCCTATTTCAACTTCTCTGATATCAATAACCTAAGCAGGTTGAGAGCGGTGTGGCATGACCGCGATCTCACCGCCGCGCGATGGCCCCGGAACTGGAAGCGACGAGCCAAGGCGGCATTCCGCGTCCCCACCGAGATCCATACGGTACCCACCGGTTTTTCCGGCGTGCCGCCACCAGGACCGGCGATGCCGGTGATGGCGCAGCCATAGTCGGCGCCGGAACGGGCCAGGCAGCCGCGGACCATGGCCAAGGCGGTCGCTTCCGAAACCGCGCCATGGGTCTTGAGGATTTCCGGATCCACGCCCAGCAAATCGGTCTTGGCCTGATTGGAATAGGTCAGAAAGCCTTTCTGGAAAACCTCCGAGCTTCCGGGCAGGTCCGTCAGCAAAGCCCCCAGGCCGCCCCCCGTGCACGATTCCGCCACCGAGACCGTGGCCTTGCGGGCCGACAGGAGTTTCTGGACGGCTTCCGTGAGGGACGCCCCGTCGGCGTCGATGACGGCTTCGCCCGGTATGGCTTGGACCACCTTCCCCCACAGGGCTTCCAATTCCGCAGCCCGATTTTCCCGATCCGCCGCCGTCACCAGGCAGCTCAAGGAAAGCCGTACGCCCTTTTCATCGGGCAGGCTCGAGAACCGGAAAGGTTCGCCCAAGTCCAGTCCTGAAAAGGCCTGTCCCTGGCTGCTTTCGGACCAGCCGAAAGTCCACAGGGACTTTTCCAGCAGGACCCGATCTTGGGGCAATTCCGGAAGCAGGTACAGCCCGGCCATGGCCTTGAGTTCGGAAGGGACGCCCGGGAAGACGTAAACCCGCATGCCATGCGAGCTGAAGCGGAAGCCGCAGGCCGTACCCACGGGGTTACGTAACGGCTCGGTTCCCTCGGGGACGCCCGCCTGGATCCTTTGTCCCGCGGGGAGATCCGGGGCGGTCTTGCCGAGGAAGGCGCAGAGCCACGCGAGCGCATTCGGGTCCTCCGCCACCTTGCGGCGCAGAAAAGACGCCACAGCCTCGCGGGTCAAATCGTCCCGGGTCGGGCCCAATCCGCCGGTCAGCACCAGGACATCGACCCGGGGTTCCCCCCTCTCCCCCGCCCGGCCGCCCGCCGCCCATTCCAGGGCGCCGGCCACGGCCCGGGCATCGTCCCCGATCACGATCCCGAAGGGAATCTCATGGCCCAGGGGCGCCAGCATCCTGGAGAGATCGAACTGGTTGGAGTTCAGGATTTTCCCGGAGAGGAGTTCGTCGCCGATATTCACGATGCCGATTCTCATGCATAAAAATATACCACCTGCATGAGGACAGGAAATGTCACCCCGGAGAAGTCCCGCCGTTCAGGTTTGGGGCCATTCTTAGTACTTTTCCCGATGGTATATACGCATGGCCAGAACCCTCCAGCTTCCCGTTTTCGCCTTCCTCGCCCTGGTAATCGTCCCCGGGCCGACCGCCGCGCAAGGCCATAGCGGCATCCCCGAGATAGATAGCCTGCCCCTCTACGATTGGAGCGTCGGCACCCATCCCCTTTCTTATGCCAAGGCCTTCACCTTTTCCCTGGTCCCCGGCGGCGGGCAGATTTATGGGGGCCACCCGGTGCGGGGCGGGTTCCTGATCGGCCTGGAAACCTTGCTGCTGGGCGTGGCGACCATGTCCACCCTGGTGGACATCCCCCATTGGAGGGACCAGGCCGGGGACGCCTTGGACTCGGCCGATGCCCTGTTCCGGATGCAAGGCGGAGTATCGCCGGATAGCGCCGCGACGCTGGAAAACCGCCGGCTGGATAAAGTGGAATTCGCGCGCCAGCGGACGCAATTGGCCGCCCAGCAAGAGGACCTGGTCCACTCGCAATTCGCCTGGGCCGCGGGCCTGCATGCGTACGGGATGTTGGACGCCATGGAAATCGCCTATTTGAGCAAGCACCGCGATACCCGGACCCGGTCGGTCCGCTCTGCCATGTACCGGGGCATGCTGTTTCCGGGCGGCGGGCAATTGTATAACCGGCGTTATGGAAAGTTCGGCCTCCTTTGGATGACCTTGGGCGCCAGCGCCGTCTCCGCCTATTCGCGGCAGGAGATGGTTTCCCTCCTGAATCATCGTCTGTCCACGGCCAGGCTGGAAGCCCGGGGAGGCGGCTCCCTGGGGGCGGTGACCGAATTGGAGAAAGAGCGGACCCTCTACCGCAAGCGGCGCAACCAGTACTTCTGGGGAATGTCCCTGTTCTACGTCTATGCCATCCTGGACGGAATGGTGGATGCGGCCCTCTCCGATTTCGACGCTCCCCAGCACTTCGCCGTGAACGTCACGCCTGCGGGAGCATTGGCCTGCGAATTGAGTCTCCCTTTCTGATTCTTCCGGCGGAAGGCTAAGGGCTTCCGTGACGGCGGAGGAAGGCATTCCATTGGCCTTCCAGATAGGCCATGCCCTGCTCGGGGGTTTCCGAGTTCTCCAGAAATTCCTCCAGGCATTCCGATACGGTGGGCGGTTCGATATGCTTGATCCAGCGTTCCAGCCGGAAATCGAAATAGATCTGGCGGTGATCGAAGGGAAAATCCGCCGGCACCAGATCGGCCAGCCGGATCAGCTGTGCGGAGGTGAGACCGAATTCCGCCAAAGGCAGGAGAAAGACCGGCAGGCCGGATTTCGCGGACGCGATTTTCCGTGGCGGGGAATCCGGATCGGAAAGCCGGGACAATGCCTGTTCCAAGGCTTCGGCCTGTGCTGGAGAGAGCCGGGCCAGCCTGGCTTCCGGCTCATGGTCGGACATGTGGAAAGCCCCTTGATCCATGGTCTTACCCTGAAAATTCCAGGATACCATTCCAGGAGGCAAATAAAAAGCCCCGGGTCTTGGGAACCCGGGGCCGGAAATTCGCCTGTGAGCCGTTTTAAGGGCTGGCTACCGCAACGGTAACCTTCAACTGCACCACGATATCGTTGCCGACGGGGGTCAGCAGGGGCTTGGTCGTATCTTCTTTGGCGCCCAGGAAGATGTAGACGCGGCCGGAAGTAGAAGCATCCTTCACCTGGACCAGTCCGCCTTCGGAAATGACCGTAGCGGGATTCACGGTGGCATCAACCAGGCCGGACGGGGTCATGACCTTGACCTTGTTCTGCTTGAAGGCCAGGACTTCGGGGATATTGGAGACCGGTCCCGTATAGGGCATGGGCTTGAGGGTATCGGGAGGAACGACCTTGTTGGTGTCGACCGGGATGGTGCCATCCGGATTGGGATAGACGACCGGCAAGCCATTGAATATCCTCAGCTTCTTCTGGTCGGTGCCTTCCGCGGCGAACAGGTAAAGTTGGGCCTTACCCGGCTCTTTGACGGTAGTGGTACCCTTGACATCATCCCAGAAGACCGTCGTCGGGTCCACCATCATGGTTCCAATGTTGCCGGTGGTATCCTTGACCAAGCCTACCTTATTGCCGGAAGTGACCAGCGCGGCGCCAATCATGTCCGCCGCGCCCAGGTAGGGAAGCGGCTTGCCGCCGACCACGGGACCGCAAACCTGCTTCGTCGGATCGCAAACCGGCTGAGGGCAGGTCGTCTTGGTCGGGTCGCAGACCGGCTGAGGGCAGGTCGTCTTGGTCGGGTCGCAGACCGGCTGAGGGCAGGTGGTCTTGGTCGGATCGCAAACCGGTTCGGGGCAGGTGCCCTTGGTCGGGTCGCAAGGAACCGTGCAGGTCTGCTTCGTCGGGTCGCAAACCGGGTTGATGGTTCCGTTATTGGCAGGGCAGACCATGGTGGTCTTGCCGTAGTCCATGGAGACCGGACGCATTTCCACCATGAAGACGTTGGAGCGGATATCGCCGTAGGAATCGCGGGCCTTGTCCATGCGGGCCGGCATGCCCATGACGAACTGGTCCTCGAGGGCTACGATGATGGAACCGGTCAGGTTGGTGGGCAGGGACATGGAATCCGAATTCCGGGCCGCCACGCTGATAGCGGTTTCATCCTTGAGGGCGATCAGTTCCGGGACCAGCACGACATGTCCGCACATCGGGGCCTTCGCATCCTGGACATGCAGGGAATCATACTTCACTTGGAAAACCTTGCCGCCCATCTGGACGTAGAAGTAGGCTCCGGGTTCCACGAGGGCCTTATCCAGGAAGGACTTGAAGATTTTGGAACCGGACATGAAGGGCTTGGAGAACGAATTGACCGGGCCGCAGGGACCCTTGGCCGGGTCGCAAACCGGGGTTACGGTGCAAGGACCCTTCGAAGGATCGCAGACCGGGGCGCAAGGTCCCTTGGCCGGGTCGCAGACCGGAGCGCAAGGACCCTTGGCCGGGTCGCAGACCGGAGTGGTGGTCACGGGCCCGACGAATCCGGCGCCGGTCTTGTCCTGCGCGATCCAACCCTTCATGGAACCCTTGGCTCCATCCATGCCCACCGTGAAGTCCGCCTTGGCGACGCGGGCGCACATCTGGCCCGGATAGGTCTTGTGGATGCCGACGGAATCGGTCTCCTGGAAGAAGACGCCATCCACCACCCAGTCGGCCTTGCCGTCATAATAGATGCGGCCGCCCGCTTCCGTACGCTTCCAGCTGTTGTTGGCGCCCGAGATCCGCATGTCGCTGTGGAACTCGAAGCTGCCGTCCGGCTGGGAACGGTACATGGCTCCGGTGACTACCGCGAGAGTGTCGCCGAAGGCATCGAGGAAGGTGGTGGTGGTGCCGTTGAAAATGACCACGGCGCCGGTGTCCGTGCCCAAGGGAGGCAGACGGTAGCCGTTCGCCATGGCCGGCGGGTTGTTGATGGGGTTGTTGACGATAGGGCCGGTGGTGCCGCCGGCGCCGGGCAGGTAGCGGCTGACGTCTTCGCCGCGACCGGAGGCCGCGAACTGGCCGACATAGGGGCCGCCGCCGAAGTTGACGGAGGTCTTGGCCACGGCCGTGATCATGTCCACCGGTCCCATGAGCAGGGAGGTATTGGCGTCATAATGGCCGCGCAGCAACAAGGCCTTGCCGGCGTCGGGTCCGACCTTGGGCAACGTGACGGCGATCAGCACTTCGCCGGCCATCTCGTTGAAATTGGAGCGGACGGTGTCGACCAGGGTGTCCTTGCCGATGACGGCGGTGTATGCCACCCACATCAGTTTGAGGGTATCGCTGTACAGCTTGAAGGAGATGCTGTTCAGGCTGCTGCCCATCTGGAACTTGCCGGAAAAGACGCCCACCGGGGCGCTGGCGCGCGCGCGGGTGCCGGGGTTGTTCAAACGGTCGTTCGGATTGAATCCGGACATCATTTCGATATCGTCGGGGAATCCGTCGCCGTCCGTATCCATCCAGACCAGGCCCAAGGTCACGAGCTTGGCGATTTCCGCCTTCACGCCGGCCGCATCGGCTTTCTTGCTGATCAGGCTGTCGGTGCCCTTGGGATCCAGCATGGCTTCCAGGAAGTCGGCCAGGGCGTCGCCGTCCGTGTCCACGCGGAAGTCGGGATAGGAATTGCGGTCCTTGGGGTCGGTCTTGTACTTGATTTCCATGCCGTCCGGGACGCCGTCCAGATCCATGTCGCCGAAGCTGCCGGTATTGTTGATGGGCGGCTGGGTGTTCACGAACTGGTTCTGGTTGGTTTCGAGGGTGGCGAAGGCCGCTCCCGACGGGAAGGCCTTGCAGGCGAAGTAGCCGCGCGCGGTCCCGAAGTCGGATTCGCCGTAGAAGCGATCCGGGTTGAAGCCGTTGGCCAGGAACTGCACCGCGGAGGTGTCCTTGATGGCGATGACCTTCCAGTTGTAAACGCCGCCGAAGCCGTTGGCCACGTCGACCATCTTGGTGATGGCGTTCTCGAACATGGTGCGCTCCCAGCCGGGCAGCCGGAGATCCTGGGCGCGGCGCAGGATCATGAAGGCGTTGGAACCTTCCAGGCCGCCGGCGGAGTTCATGATGAAGGACTCTTCGGTACCGGCCGTATTGGAAGCCTTGACGAAAATCAGGGCGCCGTAAGGAGGACGGCCGAAGCAGAACTTGGGGTCTTCCGCGATGCCGACGATATAGCCGCCGACCGTGTCATGCTTGGCGCCGAGGAACTTGAAGGTGATTTTGCCTTCGGCGGTCATGGCGTCCTGCTTGAGGGGCGCGATCAGGTTGATGGGCAGAATGGTCTTGACCTTGAAGTCCGAAGCGCTCACCGTCTTGTTGAAGTCCTCCTTGGTGGTGTTCTTGGAGGGCGAGACGATGGAGACGACCAGCCACTTGGATCCGTCGTTCACCAGGATGAACTTCAGGATCTGGAAGCTGGTGTCTTCCAGCTTGCCCGAGCAGGCCATGTGCACTTCGCCGAAATTGACGCGGTTGAATTTCCGGTAGTCGATCATCTTGACGGCCAGCTTGGCGGTATCGCCCTTGGCGCTGAGGGATACGCCCGGGTCCACGTTGAACTGGGTCTTCTGCTCGAGTTTGACGTCCGCGAGCACCACGGTGGAGGTCTGGCGCAGCATGTCGCCCATGAAGCGCATGTCTTCCTTGGCGGCATCCATGTTGACGGGGCCGCGGAATTTGGACATATCCGGTCCGAAGCCGTAAACCTTGGTCTTATAGGTGAAGCGGGGACCGGTGGGATCCCAGGTCAGGCTGGAGGCGGGGATTTCCACCCCGTCCAAGCCATAAGCGCGCGGGGACTGCCCCGGGGATACGAAGGCATCCACCCAGATCTGGTCGCCGGCGGCGCCGCCCACGGCACCCACCTTCCAACGGCTGATATTGGCGCCTTCCTTGCAAGCTTCGGCGGAGTTGTCGAAAACCGGGCCCAGGAAACCGGCGGCTTGCGCCTGCATGTCGCCCACGTCCTTGCGGATCATGTCCAGGAATTCGGCTTTGGACTTCATCGAACCGTCATCGTTATAGAGTCGGAAGTTGGCATGGAACGCGGCGCCGAAGCGGCCGACGTCGCCGGACAGGTAAGCGTCGAAAGCGGCTTCCACGGCCAGGGCCACTTCCTTTTCCTTGCCGGTGCTGGTCTTGGCCGCGCCTTCGAAGTCCTTGACGACGAAGGTGTAGGAATATTCCGCGCCGAGGGCCGAGCCGGCCAGGTCGGTCACGGTGACGGGCAAGGTGATTTTGTAGGTCGTGCCGATGACCAGGGGATCCTTATGGATGAATACGGCGCGTGCGCCGGAGATTTCGAAATATCCGGTCACTGCGGGTTCGATTTTGGCGCCCTTGAGGATGGAGAAGGCTTCGACCGGGCGGCTGAAGCTGATGCCCGGGTTCTGGATGGGCTTGAGCTCGCCCTTGTCTTCGGGGAAGGTGGCGGTCACGGTGAACGGAACGGACGCGAGGGTCGCGGTAGCCACGGTCACGAAGGTCGCCTTGTATTCCTTCTCGAGGGGGTTCTTGGCCAGATCCTTGAGGCTCACGGGCATGATGAGTCCATACTGGGTTCCCACGGCGAGGTCGGGGAGCTTAAGGGTCAGTTCCTTGCTGTCGCCGCTCCAGCTGATGGTGATGCCCTTGACGGTGTCGGCCAGGACCATGGAGGTGGAGGTGTTGGTCGTATCGATTTTGCCCAGGACCACCTTGGAGGCGGATTCGCGGTTCATCGGTTCGGAGAAGGTGATATTGAGCTTGGCTCCCTTGTCGGCCACGGAACCGACCAGGAAGATGCCGTCGCTGTTGGCGGAGGAAGCGTCGTACACGCCGGCAACGGTGGGCGCGGTCACGTCCTCGATTGCGATGGCGGTATCCATTTTGATGGCCGTATCGGCCTTGGGGTTCATATTGGGGATGGAGGTGGTCACGAGCTGGAAGGTTTCCAGGTCGAGATACACCGCGAATCCGAAGAACTTGCCCTCGGGCAACACGGCGGTGTAGTTACCAGCGGTATCCGTCTTGAGGGTGGTGTCCGGAGCCGTGGTCGGCTTCAAGGCATTGAAGACGAGGATGGTCGCGCCCGTGAGCGGGATTTCCGTGTTGACCAGCATGCGGCGTTCGCCGGCGGCGTTGGAGGCCATCTTGCCGAGGATGCCGGAGGCGATGGACTTGTTCTCGCCGGTCAGGAAGCCGGTGATGATGCCCTTGCCTTTGCCTTTGTTGGCCTTGACCAAGGAGTCGATGGCGGTAACGGTTACCTTGGGATCCACCTTGTCGGGAGGAGCCACGACCGTCTTCTTCCCGGCTTTGGCCGAGCAGCCGAAAAAGGCCATGGACAGCGCGAGCGCCATTATGACCAACGAATTTCCCAGGATCCGGAAACTGCGGAAACCCGCTCCGACCCTCATAAACATTGCCTTGAATTGATCCATTCCGTTCATTGCCGAGTTCTCCGTGTAAGTGTTCCTTGACCGAGGAATTGCCTTTTACCAAGTCGATTTTAGAGGGTGGTCAAGGAATCGACAAGAATTTTTGCCTCAGGCCGGCATCAGGGTTTCCCTATCCGTGCATCGGGCGTACGGATTGGTACGGCGGGTGGAAACCGGGGTGAGCCGGATCACGGGAATCCTGTTTTGCTCTTGACTTGGGCGAAGCCCAATCCCAGGCACGCCTTAAAGGGGGCAAAAGCGCGGATTTAAAGGAATGTCACCCGTTTTTGCTAACTTCCACTTGCACTTTTTTGTCGGAGCCCGGTCCAAAGGATCGGACCCGTTCTTTAACTCGGGAGAAGCGGATGGCTGTGCAAAGCATGACGGGGTACGGCAAGGCCGAGGTGGTCGGAGATGGATATTCGGCCACCGTGGAGCTGAAATCGGTCAACAACCGGTTCCTGGAATTCCAGATCCGCACTTCCAAGAACATCCTGCACCTGGAGCCCAAGCTGAAGCAGGATCTCGGCAAGCATATCTCGCGGGGCAGCGTTTCCTGCCATGTGCAATACGATAGCGTAGGACCGGGCAGCGCCGGCCTGGCCCTCAATGAACCCGTATTCCGCGCCTATGCCGCGCTCGTCGCTGAAGCGCAGAAGCGGCTGGGATCTTCCGCTGTGGTCAATGTTTCCGATTTGCTCAAGCTCCCGGACATCATCACCTCCGCGGAAACCGCCGAACCGGTCGAGGTGACCTCGCAGCGTATCCTCCCGGTTTTCGAGAAGGCATGCCGCGAGCTGGTGGCCATGCGCGAAAAGGAAGGCAAGGTCCTGGCCGACGATATGGAAGTCCGCATCCGCGCTTTCTTCCCGGGGCTGGAAAAGGTGAAGACCCTGGTGCCGCAGCGCCAGCAGGAGTATGTGGCTAAGATGCGTTCCCGCGTGCAGGAGCTGATCGGCGGCGCGACGCTTTCCGAGGATCGCATGCTTACGGAAATCGGCCTGATGGCGGAGCGGCTGGATGTCACGGAGGAGATAGTGCGTTTAGAGGCGCATCTGCATCATTTCCTGGACACAATGCAGAATCATAAGGGTCCGGGTAAACGCTTGGGATTCCTTCTACAGGAAATGTTGCGCGAGGTGAATACCCTCGGAACCAAGTCACAATTCCCGGACATGCAGCATCTTTGCGTATCTTGGAAGGAAGAGTTGGAAATCATTCGCGAGCAGATCCAGAATATCGAGTGAGCTACACCCGGGCCCGCCTGGTGGGCGTAAGGGGCTGGGGGGCGGTCGCTCCGGCCTAAGGCTTGCCTTCTTGTGTGGTCTGCCGTAAGACCGGCGGGACTTTCCGCTGGGTCAGCCGCAAGGGCTCGCCGGGCCTTTCGAATTGGGTCTGTTCTTTCGCTCGCGCTTGCCCCGGCCGGTCTTACCCGCCAAGCGGCCTCCACGAATGCCCCCCAGCCCCTTACGCCCACCAGGCGGGTCAGCGCGCAGGTCAATGCGACTTTACGGACTCCGGGTCCAACGGATGATCATCCCCGCCCCACGCGTAGGCGCTGGGTGTCAGGGAATTGAAAATTCGTCACCTTGGAATTGACATCGCGGATCATTGCCTGCATAGGGAGTCGGTCGCTCGAGGGGACCCTCATGATTCTGCTTTGGGGGACTCGAAGCGAATGCCTTTCGGGCGGGCCCCCGGTTCACCAAGATGAATGCGAGTGTTCTCCGCTACGATTATGAAGAGAAGAGAGGAGGAGATTCGGTGCTTGAGATATGTGCGCGTGCCTGACGGCCGCGCAGAAGAATCAGGAGGGGTTAGACTCCCGGGGTGATTTTGGTTTTGATCTCCAGAGTCGTGCCGTATTCGGATTTGAGCTGTCGGTGGACTTCTTCGAGGGTCATGGGGGTGGTGATGAGATCGATTTCCAGTTCCTGGGCCCGCTTGATTTCCTTGGGCTTGGGGAGGTGGCCGTTGGAGAAGACGATGGCGACGATGTCCACTTCCTCGGCGACTTCCATCAGGCGGATGTGCACGAGGTTGGTGACAAGCATTATGTTGGAGAGGTCGTCGGTGAGTTCGTTGAGATCGGAGCCCACGTAGACCAGGTCCACGGAATCGTGGATGAGTTCCGGGTTCACCAGGGTGCCCTTCATGGTGTCAATCATCGACCGCAAATCCGCTTGCATACCGTTTCAGCCTCTGAGCTTTTCGCCGAGTGTAAAATACGACTCCAAAAACTAATTACACACCGCGTGTCCGAAAGACCCCGGATCGAGGAATTTGTGAGTTCGAGGTGCGTCCATCCGAAGTCCAAATAATATTAAAGGGCGACCCGAACCAGCAAGTCCGGCCGGGACGGCGGGCGGATGGGGGCTTCCCGGGCCGGGTTGGACGGGCATCGGGGCTCCCGGCCGGGGTCTTGGGGCGTTGCGGTCGGGGTATTTGCCTACCTGTCCCAAATGGAGTACATTTTTCCCATTGCTTATTGACTAACCGGCCCTCTGGCTCTAAGTTAGGGGAAAATAATGGAGAATCGAATGGTTTCTAGGCTTTTGTCCTTTGTTTGGCCGGTCGCCCTGGCGGCATCTTTGGTGGGGCTTTCGGCTTGCGCCGGAAGCAAATCCTCGTCCTCCTCGGGCGGTTCCGCAAGCTCCGAAGAAATGAAGAACCTGAAAGTCGATGAAGCCAAGCGTTCGGCGGAAGACGCGGAGCTCAAGGCGCATCAATTGCGCGAGGAAAAGAACCGCAATCAGTCCAAAACCTCCTCGAATTGATTCGGGACGCATTCGTTGTTCTCAATCAATCTTCCTGCGACGGATTCCGAAAAAATCGAACTGGCCGGTGAGGGTGAAAAGAATTTCATCCACCTGGAACGCACCTACCACGTAAAACTGCTGACCCGGAATCCGGGAATCACCATCCAGGCCCAGGAGGAAACCGCGGTCAGCAATGCCCGCGAAGGACTCGAAAGGCTTCGCAACGCCTTGCGCACCGGCCACCAACTGACCGACTTCTACGTCCAGGAGATGCTGGGCGGAAGCACGGTCGGCGACGGCAAGAAGGGCGATTTCACGCCCCACCTCGAAAAGCCCATTCTCATCGATCGGTTCGGGAATCCCGTCCAGCCCAAGACGCGCGGACAGGCCCGGTTCATCAACGTCATCAAACAGCACGATATCGTCCTGGCCGGCGGTCCGGCCGGTACCGGCAAGACCTTCCTGGCCGTGGCCATGGCCGTGCAGGCCTTGGAAAAGAAACTGGTCGAACGCATCATCCTGGTCCGCCCGGCCGTCGAGTCCGGCGAAAGCCTGGGCTTCCTTCCCGGCATGGTAAACGACAAGATCGGGCCGTATATGCGCCCGTTGTACGATTCCCTGAGCGTTATGCTTTCGCCGGAGCGGCTGAAGGAGTATTGGGACGGCAACTCCATCGAAATCGCTCCGCTGGCGTATATGCGCGGACGCACCTTGGGCAAGAGTTTCATCATCCTGGACGAAGCCCAGAATACCTCCATTTCCCAGATGAAAATGTTCCTGACCCGTATCGGGTTGGGCAGCAAGGCCGTCCTGACCGGCGATGAGACCCAGGTGGACCTGGGGCAGTTCGAGAAATCCGGTTTCGCCCATGCCCGGAAAATCCTGACCGGAATCGAAGGGATCGGCCAAATCGAGCTTTCCGTAGAAGACGTGGTCCGGCACCGGTTGGTGCGGGATATCATCAAGGCCTACGAGAAGTCGGGCTTTCCCGCCTAGGGGAAAGTTTTCGAGCCATTTTCGGCCCCGAACCTTGAACGGAACGCCTTTCTAACCTATTTTACCTGCTCCCAAGAACGAAACGGACCCTATGCAGGACTTTTTCAGCAATAAAAACCGTCTGGCGATACTCGTCGGAGCGGTCTTGCTGATCGTCGGTTTTTATCTCTTGGGAAGAGGACCGGCAGATAATAAAGTCGCCTTGAACGTAGCGCCTTTCGTCCTCATGCTCGCTTATGCCGTGGTCCTGCCCATCGGCATACTGATGAGCAAAGACAAGGATGGCAAGAAGTAACGTTTAGGGCGTTTAGCTCAGTTGGTTTAGAGCATCTCCTTTACACGGAGAGGGTCGGGGGTTCAAATCCCTCAACGCCCACCAGCTGGTCCGCATTGATGGAGTGGTAGCTCAATTGGTTAGAGTACTAGCCTGTCACGCTAGGGGTTGCGGGTTCAAGTCCCGTCCATTCCGCCATCTTCGCCAGCCCGGGGCCGGGCCTTCCTGAAAGGGAAGGCCCGCGCTCCGCGGCCGGCAATTTTCCACCGTCATACTCGCTTCTAAGCCTCTTGCAGTAGGCTGTTTACTAACTAATTTCAGGATGCCATGAAGAAATGCCTTTTATCCCCTCATGAATCGCACCTCCTGGAAAATTGCGAAAGCACCGATCCCTTCCTCAATCTGGGCTACCATCATGTGGTCGTCGCCAAGAAGACCTTCGGAGTAATCCGCGTTTTCAACCCGCAATTCAAGAAGGTGGAAATCCTCCTGGAGGACGGTACCGGCGCCGAATGCGAATACGCCTCCGGAACCGGCTGCTTCGAGTGCCTTTTCCCTTCCCGTCTCGAATTCTTCCCATACAGGATCCGCGCCACCTATCATTCCGGCCAGGTTTGGGAATATGAAGACCCCTATTCCATCCTGCCGGTCCTGAGCGACTACGATGTCTACCTTTTCACCAAAGGCACCCATTACCAGATCTGGAAGAAACTGGGCGCCAACCCCATCACCCACCAGGGCCATCGCGGCGTCCATTTCGCAGTTTGGGCCCCCAACGCCAAAGGCGTGGCCGTCATCGGGGATTTCAACGGCTGGAACGGCCGCAGCCATATGCTGCGCAAGCTTTCCTCGGCCGGCATCTGGGAAATCTTCGTGCCCGGACTCGATCATGGCCTCAAGTACAAATTCCTGATCCATACCCTCGGGGGCGCCAAGATCGAGAAAATGGATCCTTTCGCCAAAGAGGCGGAACTTCGCCCCAAAACCGCCGCAATTATCACGGATCCCACTCCCTACGTCTGGAACGATCAGGCCTGGGCGGCCGAAAGGACCCAGGTCCAGAGGGACGATAGGCCCATTTCCGTCTATGAAGTGCATCTGGGGTCCTGGCAGAAGGCGCCGGGCCGCGAATCCGGTTTCCTGGAATACCACGAGCTGGCCGAACGCCTCATCCCCTATGCCAAGGGCATGGGCTATACCCATCTGGAACTGATGCCCGTGCAGGAACATCCCCTGGATGAGAGCTGGGGTTACCAGGTGATCGGATACTACTCCCCCACCAAGCGCTTCGGGACCCCGGCCGGATTCCGGGCCTTCGTCGACAAATGCCACCAGGCCGGCCTGGGCGTCATCCTGGATTGGGTTCCGGCCCACTTCCCGTCCGATCAGCATGGGTTGGATTTCTTCGACGGAACCAGCCTCTACGCCCATGAGGACCCGCGCAAGGGAAGCCATCCCCAATGGGGCACCCGGATCTTCAATTACAGCCGCCATGAGGTCAGCAATTTCCTGATCGCCAACGCGCTCTACTGGATGGAGGAGTTCCACATCGACGGCCTGCGCGTGGACGCCGTGGCCTCGATGCTCTACCTGGACTATGCGCGCGAGAACGGGGCCTGGATCCCCAACCCGGACGGCAGCAATACCAATCACGAGGCCGTCGAATTCCTGAAGCATATGAATTCGATAGTCGCCCAGCATTTTCCCGATCGGCTCATGATCGCGGAGGAGAGCTCGGCTTTTCCCGGGGTGACCCATCCGCTGGACCGCGGCGGCCTGGGCTTCCATTATAAATGGAACCTGGGATGGATGAACGACATCCTGACCTATCTCTCCAAGGATCCGCTCTTCCGCCGCTACCACCAGAACCTGCTGACCTTCGAAATGTCCTATGCCTTCTCGGAGCGTTTCACCTTGGTGCTTTCGCATGATGAGGTGGTGCACGGCAAGGGATCGCTGCCCAACAAGATGCCCGGGGACGAATGGCAGAAGTTCGCCAATGTGCGCACTGCCTTCGCCTACCTTTTCGCCCATCCCGGCAAAAAGCTGCATTTCATGGGCCTGGAAATCGGCCAGTACAATGAATGGAATCCCGGCGTTTCCCTGGATTGGCACCTGCTCCAGAACGATCGGAACAAGGGATTGCAGATGCTGGTCCGCGACCTCAACGCGATCTACAAGCTGGAGCCGGCCCTATATGAGTTGGATTCCTCTTATACCGGTTTCCAGTGGGTGGATTTCCAGGACCAGGAGAACAATATCGTCTCCTTCCTGCGCAAGGGCGAACCGCGTCCGGCCGGAGGGGTGCAGGAGCTGCTCCTGTGCCTGTTCAATTTCAGTCCCGTGCCCCGGCACAATTACCGCGTAGGCGTGCCCCTGGAGGGTTTCTACGACGAGGTGTTCAACAGCGATTCCCAGGTTTACGGCGGCGGAAATCTGGGCAACCTGGGCGGCAAGCGCACGGAAGCCGCGCCGATGCATAACTTCCCGTTCTCCCTGGAATTGACGGCGCCGCCCCTGGCGGCCTGCTTCTTCAAATTCCAGGCGGATCCCCCCAAGATCCCCGGAGTCTCGGCGCTGTGAGGGGTTAGGGGTCGGTCTAAAAACCGATTCCCTTGAGGACTTTCTTCCCCTGCTTCTTGGCTTCGTCCGCGCCTTTTTTCTTCTGCGCCTCGGCCTGTTCCTGGAGCTTCTTCTTCTCTTCTTCGATCCTGGCCTTGGCTTCGCCTTCCAGCTTGGCCTTCTCGGCGTCCGCTTTCGCCTTGAGCTCGTCCTTCTTCTTGTTCAGGGCATCGGTCAGGGCGCTCTTGGCGCCGGCGCCGGCCTCCGAGGCCATGCGTTTGGAGTCCAGGGCGAAGGTAGGCTTGGTCAGGCTGCCGCCCACCAGGAAATAGACCAGGGCCCGCCCGGCCTTGTCCACGGGAACCAGGCTGGCGCCGCCCAAGGCGGGCACTCCGGAGGCCTTGGCCACTTCCGATACCAGGGCGCTGCCGGCGCCCGTCACGGCGGAGCTGAGGCCCGGTGGCAGATGGGTTTCCAGGGACAGGTTCAGGGTATTGTCGAATCCGATGGCGCCGACGGCCGCGAGGGCCCCGACCACGCTTTCGTTGATTTTGCAATCCTTGACCAGGAGCTTGCCGTCTTCAGCCTGCAGGTTGGTCTTGAAATTGGAGAAGGTGAACTCGTGGAAGGCCAGGTTCTTGTTGATCCTGCCCAGCGCGTCGGACAGGCCCTTGACGAGGCCGGTTTCCATAAGCTTGCCGTCCAGGATGCCGAAGTCGATCCGGCCGGTGAGGTTGTCGGCCATGGTCTGGGGAAGCCCGTGGGTCTTGACGTCCATGTTGAGGTTGAACTTTCCGAATATGGTGCTGTCGGCCCGGGAGAGGGTTTTCATGAGGCGGTTCGTCCCCGGCACGCGGTCATTCAGGCGGGAGATGAAGTCGTTCGCCTCCACCTTGAGGACGTCCAGCTTGAACCCGACGTCGGCGTTGCCGGTATCGCGCAGGTCGAGGCGCGTGGAGGATGAAAACCCCCCCGAATAGAGCGATCCTTTCATGGCCGAGGTCAGCACGCCCGCGGACAAGGTGCTCTGGGAGGAGTAGTCGGTCATATCGAGGTTCATCAACCGGGTCTTGGCGAGCTTGACGTCGATGACGGCGTCGATTTTGGGCAGGGAGGGGAAGGCGGTCATGGGCGCGCTTTCCTTCTCTTCTTTCTTCTCCCCCGCCGGCATCAGTTCGTCGAGATTCAGGAAGCTCGACTGCACCAGCAGCTTGGCCTTGGCGGTCTGGCCGGCGGCCGCTTTGGGCATGACCAGGGCCAGGTAGTTCGCAACCGTACCGCTCACGGCCAGGTCGGATTCGCCGATGCGGATATTCAGGGTCTCGCCGATCTTGTCGTTATCGATCTTGACCTGCCCATGCAGCTTGACGGGCTTGGGCAGCGGCTTGCCCGCGAGCATAACGTTCTTGAGATCGATTTGGCCTTGGGCCTTGAGGTTCTGGGGCGCCTTGGGATCGAGGGGACCGGCGGCCTTGACCACCGCCTGGATGGTGCCTTCGCCCTGCATATCCTTTTCCGCCAAGGCCAATTTCTGGGCCAACGGGATCAACTTGCCGAGATCAAGGAGGGCGTTGAGATTGAATTCCTTGAGCAAGGGCACCGGCGCGTGGATTGAGGAGACGAGAGCGTCCATGGTCACGGGGTTGCCGCCCAAGGTGAAGGCGAATTGGCCCAGGCGAAGGCTGTCGCCCGCCACCTGCAAATCGACGTTCAGGTTTTCGACTCCCGCGGGCAGGTCCTTGTGGTTGATGCCGCCGTCCCGGATGGTGAAATGGGCCGTGACGTTGGGAACCATGCCGGAATCCAGGGCGCCCTGGATATGCGCATCCAGCGCGGCCACTCCCTTGGCGGAAAGCTTGGGGATGTCCGGGGACAGGCTGGCCGGGACTTCCTTGAGCACGGAGGCGAGGCGGATGTCGGGCGCGGACAGGGAGAAGTCCAGGACCGGGGGCTTGGTCATGAAATGGGTGGCCTCGCCCTTGACCACGGCGCGGATGTCCTGGAAGGTCAGCTCCAGGCTCTTGATCTGGACCTTCTCCGCGGGCAGGTTGGCGCGGATATCGTGCCGCACGGTAACCCGGATGTTTCCCGTGCGGACCCCGGAGGCGGAATCGGAGACCTTGATCCCGGTAATCTCCAGCTTGCCCTTGGTGCTCACGTCTTCCAGGCGCTGATCGAGATCCAGGGAGACGCTCTGGTTGATGCGGTCCAGGATCAGCTCGCGTCCGCTTTTGAGATCGCGGAAGCGGAACCGGCCGTTCTCGATGACGAAGGACTTGAGGGCCACGGCGGCCGGACTTTCCAGGGTCTTGGAAGTGTCTTTCGGCGGAGCGGCGGTATCGGTCTTGCCGATGCCTTCCAGGTTGTTGTGGCCGTCCTTGGAGACCTCGTACAGGATTTCCGGATCGACCAGCTTGATCTCGTTGACCACGGGGGAGAATTTCAGCAGGGACAGGAAATTGATGGACAGTGCCAGTTCGCGCAGCTTGATGCAGGGGTCGGAGGAGAAACCCTTGGCATTGGCGACGTTGATTTCGCGGACGGAAAGCTTGAGGTTGGGGAAAACGCGGATGGAGACGTCCTGCACGCTTACGTCCCGGTTCAGGGCTTCCGAACCATGCTTATGGACCAGTTCCTTGATCTTGGCGGGCGGGAAGGCGACCTTGATGGCGAAATAGGCGCCCAGGCTCAGGATCACGAGCACGACAATGCCCGCCAGGATGATGCGCTTGAGAACCTTCATGAAAGGGCTCCTATCGGGAGTGAAAAACGTAAATCTAGCTTTTTCCGGGCCATAAGGGCAGTCCGGGTCGGGTGACTGTCCGGAGCCGCCGGAACGGTTTCCAGCCGATGAGATAAGGGGGATGTGGGAGCATTACCGGAAAGCCGCCAATCGCCATAGGGGCGCAGGGCTTTCCCCTGCGTTCCCCTGGCACACCACCGTACATGCGGGTCCGCATACGGCGGTTCGGTGAGATTTGGCTATCCGGCGAGCCTGGGAAGCCCCAGGTCATCGAAGTAACGGTTCGGCAGCGCTCCATTCAGGTTTTTACGAGAGTTGTGCCACCATCGGCGGTTGTTTCCGGCAACCCGTCGGGCTACCCAGTCGGGGACGCCCCGAGCCAGTAACTCCCTAAAGATTGTTTTTCCGGTTTTCCATTGCTTCAGGTGCACTTGTCGCAGCCGGTGCCTTATCCATTCATCCAGGGATAGGAAGACCCCGGGGGTTTCCGCCAAGGCGAAGTAGTTCTTCCACCCCGGCAGGTATGCCCTCAGTTCCTCCACCACCTTCGGAACGCTTCGGCCCCCGTTGCGTCCGGTGATTTGCCGGACCTTCTCCTTCATCACCTCTAACGCCTTCGAGGCCACCCTCAGTTTCACTGACCCTTTCGGGCCGTACCACAGCGAGTATCCCAGTATCTTACGGCGCACTGCCCAATCCACCGCGCTTTTCGACTCGTTGACCTTGAGCTTGAGAGTACCGTAAAGCTTGCGCAGGAACGCCATCACGCGCTGCCCGGCCCGCTTTGAGGCCACGTAGACATTACAGTCATCCGCATAGCGGACGAAGCGGTGTCCCCGTTTCTCCAGTTCCTTGTCCACTTCATCGAGCAGTACGTTGGCCAGGAGCGGCGATAATGGACCGCCTTGCGGGGTCCCCTCGTGCCGTTCGATGACTACCCCGTTCAGCAGTACACCTGCTTCGAGGTAGCGGCGAATCAGTCCCAGTACCCTTGGGTCCTTTACCCGTTTCTCCAACCGGCCCATCAGCACGTCGTGATGAACACGGTCGAAGAACTTCTCCAGGTCCACATCCACCACAATACGCTTGCCGCTCGCGACCAGGTTACGCGCAGCCACCAAAGCTTGGTGGGCGCTTCTGCCGGGCCTGAAGCCATAGCTGTTCCGTGAGAACGTAGGGTCCAGGAGGGGTTGCAGGACTTGCAGTAGCGCTTGTTGGATGAACCGGTCGAGTACGGTCGGGATGCCGAGCTCCCGCATCCCTCCCCCGCTCTTAGGGATTTCCACCCGCCTCACGGTCATGGGTGCATAGTGTCCCAAGAGCAGTCGCTCCCGGGTGGCCACCCAGTTATTCCGCAAGTAGGCGGCGAGTTCCCCTACCGTCATCCCGTCCACGCCGGGACTGCCTTTATTCTGCCTTACACGTTTCAGAGCCGCCAAAAGGTTGCCGCGTTCGACAACGGCCTCCATCAACGACTCCGTGCCTGAGCGTTCGGGTCCGTTCCCCGCCGTCGGAGTTTCCACACTGCCGGATGGGCTTCGGGCTTCACCCTGGCCTTCTCCGGCGAGCTCCCTTTGCGGGGACATCTGCGGCATGACTCCTCCGAGAGTACTGGTCGTACACTCCTCTCACCGTTAGGCCCTTCGCTTTGCAGCTACTACGGCTTATGCTGACTTCTCGCTCCATCGAGAGGCGATGTCACCCTTTCGGGCGTGAGGCGAGATCTCCCCGGATAAGAACGACACCCTTCCACGCACGACCGCCGGATCTACGCCGCCATTTCTTGGTCAACCGAGCTTTGTGGTTAATTGGCCACTCGCCCAAAACGGCACCGCCTGATATCCGGTTTCTGTTCGTCAGCCCGCATTTTCGCTCCACGCTTCCTTCCCACGGTTGGTCGCCCTTCCGCAGTTGCGCTTCGCTTGGATTGCTATGACCTGCTTTCCGAGGGACTTGCACCCTCAAGGTGTCGCCCATGCCGGGCGTACAATAAAAAGCGCCCCTGGAAAAAATCCAGGGGCGCTTCCGAACGAAGGATTGAGCGAAGCGGCTTAGAGAGCGCTGATCGCCAGGGTCAGGTCGGCAGCGGCGGCCTTCTCGGTGCCGGCGATGGACTTGATGGTCAGGTAGACGATTTTGCCCATGCCGGTCTTGACGACGAACTTGTCGCCTTCCTTGACGGTGGCGGAAGTCATCTTGGTACCGTCGGAGAACGCCTTGGCAGCGGCTTCAGAATCAGCGGGCTTGGCGGCGACCGAAACGAATTCGGTGACCTTGAGATCCGCGTCCTTATAGTTGGCGGCGACACCGACGTCACCGGCGGCCTTGGCGGCGATCGGGCTCATGAGCTTGAACGCGTTTCCGGAGTAGGCGAACAGGACGTCGATGGTTCCCTGGGCCGCATTGGCGGCTGCGGAAAGCAAAACGGCCTTGGTGTCCAGATCAACGGCGGTTCCCAAGGTCGAATGTCCCTGGGCTCCGACACTGATCGTAGCCTCGGCGCCCAATGCGGTATGAGTGCCGGTCGCGACGGTGTCATCATCCTTCTTGTCGTCGGTCAAGCAACCGGTCAAAGTGGTGGTGCTCAGCATCATAAAGCTACCGGCAATCAATCCACCGGCGAGAATCTTCTTAACATTACCCCAAACCATCATGCAGTACTCCTTAAGGTTTTGGTCGATTTGAAAAATCAACCGACTTACTATGGCAAAAATAAAAATAATATGCAAATAACAAAGACAAATCTATGACAATACACATTATTAACGATTGAAAGGTCCTGCTTGATACTGGGAAGATGTATCCCGCAAGGTACGGGGAATCCCATTGTAACCGGAGGTATTACAGTCGCTTTTCGAAAGTAACACGGAAAAAAGGTAGATAGCCTCTGACATTCCCGAGCAGTGGATTCAGCCTTCTTTCTGGAGTTTCCGGATCCGATCGCGCAGATGCGCCGCTTTCTCGAATTCCAGATTCTTGGCGGCCTCGTTCATCTGCTTGCGCAAGGCATCCACATCGGGTGCGCCGGCGCCCTTGCCGCCTTCCCCACCCGTTCCGCCCGTTCCGCTCGAATAAGCTGCGGCATAGGCGGCTTCTTCTTCGGCCACCAAGAGGGCCTTGAGATCGGTGGAATAGTCCACCTCCGGCATGAGCTGCAGGTGCTTGTGGATTTCCCTCTGCACGCTGCGCGGCACCATGCCCGTGCGCCGGTTGCTCTCTTCCTGCTTGGAGCGGCGCTTGTTGGTTTCGTCGATGGCATAGCGCATGCTGTCCGTCATCTTGTCGGCATACAGGATGACCCGGCCATGCAAATGGCGGGCGGCGCGGCCGATGGTCTGGATGAGGGACCGGTTGCTGCGGAGAAACCCTTCCTTGTCCGCATCCAGGATGACGACCAGGGAGACTTCGGGAAGATCGAGCCCTTCCCGCAACAGGTTGATTCCCACCAGGATATCTATGGTCCCTTCACGCAGTTGTTTCACGATTTCGCTGCGCGCCAGGGTATCCGTATCGGAATGCATATAGCTGACCTTGAGACCGGCATTCTGCAGGTAATCGGTCAGGTCCTCGGCGCTGCGCTTGGTGAGGGTGGTGATGAGGGTCCGCTCATCCCGCTTGGTGCGCGCCGAAATCTCGTTCAGGATATCGTCGATCTGGCCCTTGGTCGGCCGGACCTCGACTTCCGGATCCAGAAGTCCCGTAGGCCGGATGATCTGCTCCACCACCACCCCGCCGCTTTTGCGCAATTCATAATCAGCGGGGGTGGCGGAAACGAAGACGGTGGCGGGGATCTTGGCCTCGAACTCGTGGAATTTCAAGGGCCGGTTGTCGAGCGCGCAAGGGAGCCGGAACCCGTAGTTGACCAGGTTCTCCTTGCGGGACCGATCGCCGTTGTACATGGCCGAGATCTGGGGGATGGTGACATGGGATTCGTCGATGACCAGCAGGTAGTCGTCCCCGAAGAAATCCATCAAGGTCGAAGGCGGGGTGCCCACGGCCCGGTTCTCGATGATCCGGGAATAGTTCTCCACCCCGGGGCAATGGCCCACCTCTTTCAGCATCTCCATGTCGTACATGGTGCGCTGGCTCAGGCGTTGGGCCTCCAGGAGCTTGTTCTCGGCCGTGAAGGTCTTGAGGGTCTCGTCGAGTTCGTGGCGGATGTCGCGGATCACGCGATCCATGCCTTCTTCGCTGGTCACATAGTGCCGCGCCGGATAGATCAGCACATCCTGGAGCTGGGCTTCCTCCTCGCCGGTGATGAGGTTGATGCGGCGGATCTTCTCCACCTCTTCCCCGAAGAACTCGAACCGGTAGGCGAAATCGTTATAGGCGGGATGCACTTCGACCACGTCGCCGCGGACGCGGAAGGTGCCGCGCTTGAAATCGATGTCATTGCGGCCATAGTAGATGTCGATCAGCTTGCGGAGGAAATCGCCGCGTTCGATGGAATCCCCCACCTTGACCTCCAGCATCATCTTCCGGTATTCCTCGGGCGAACCCAGGCCGTAGATACAGGAAACCGAGGAGACCACGATGACATCCCGCCTGGACATGAGGGAGGTGGTCGTCCGCAGCCGGAGCTTGTCGATCTCCTCGTTGATATTGGAATCCTTCTCGATATAGGTATCGGAGGAAGGCACGTAGGCTTCGGGCTGGTAATAGTCGTAATAGCTGACGAAGTACTCGACCGCGTTCTTGGGGAAAAAGGCCTTGAACTCCTGGTAAAGCTGGGCCGCCAAGGTCTTGTTATGCGAAATGACCAAGGTCGGCTTGTCCAACTCCTGGATCACATTGGCCATGGTGAAGGTCTTGCCGGATCCGGTCACCCCCATCAGGGTCTGGAATTGTTCGCCTGATTTGAGGGCCGAAACGAGTTGATTGATGGCCGCGGGCTGGTCGCCGTTGGGGGCGAAAGGGGATTCGAGCTTGAAGGAAGACATCCCAAGAATATAGGAATCGGAGGGGGGTAAGACCCCCGAGAGGGGGTTAGGGAATCTGCGCCAGCAGGCGCGTCGCGTCGAAAGCTTCCCGCGATTCAGGATAGAGCTTGACCAGTTTTTCGGCCGTGGCTTTTTCCTTTTCGGTATTTTTCAGCTCGCGATAGGCCAAGGTCAGTTTCCACAGGGCATTGGGCACGGCCGGGCTGAGGTCCATGACTTCCTTGCCTTCCACCTTTTCGGAGGGGGCGCCGGTCCGGCGTGCGAACCGGGAAGCGAATTTCTCCAGGTTTTCGGCGGCCAGGGCATAATCCTTTTTCTGGATATAGCTGGAGGCCAGGCCATGGAGGGCGCCGGAGGAGATGAGGCTATGCTCGGTGCTGGCCAGGTCGACCAGGCCGAAGGCCTTGATGGCATCGTCGTATTTGCCCTTGGTGTAGGCGATTTGCCCGAGCATGAGGTTGGCCTTGTCCTGGACCAGGCGGGTGTGCCCCGTCTTTATGAAGCCGTTCAGGAAGGCTTCGGCGGAATCCAGCTTGTCTTCGCTGTACAGGATATAGGCCGGCCCCAGCAGCTTGTTTTCCTTGGCCTGGGAGGCGACGCGATCATTGTTGTACCAGGCTCCCCCGGAAACGACCAAGGCAACGCCGGCGAGGACATAGAGGGTCTGCATGCCGAAACGCGGCCAGAAATCGACGAGGAACCAATCCATCAGACCGGCTTCCTGGTCCTGGGCTTTGTCCGTCGCGGGGGCTTGTTTGAAAAGGTTCATAGTGGCGTGAAAGTTAGCTAAACCCCCCCTTGCCGGTCAAGCCTCCAGGGCCGGACATCGCTGAAATCAGCGCCTTTTGGCGGGACTGAACGCGGGTGCTGTGGTATAATCGGGCAGGCCGGGGCATCTCTGCACAGGACGACCATGCGAACCGAAGAAGAAGCCGAAGACTCCCAGAATCAGGACCTTCTCTCCCAAGAGCTGGTGTTGAGCTCCCTGGTGCACGAAGTGACGCGCGTGCTCCATTCCGCCGCCACCTTGGACCAGGCCCTGGAAGCCTTCCTCCTGGGCATCATGGAACTGACCGGCGTCCAGAACATGGCCCTTTTCGCCCTCCGCGATGGGCAATCCGAGGTCTTCCTCACCCATTCCCTGGGCCTTTCCCAGGAAACCCTGGACGGCCTCAATCCCCTGCCGACCACGGGGCCGATACCCATACAGGAATGCCTGGCCACCCTCCACCATGTCCTGGTGGAAAAGCCGGCTCCGGGCGATCTCTTCGCGAAAACGGGAGCCGCATCCTACCTGCTGATGCCCGTGACCGCACGCATGGCCGAAGCCGACCACGAAGCGCCCACGCGCATCCGGTCGCTGGGCGTCCTCTGGCTGGACACCACCCCTCCCGGACCGGAACTCACGGGCCAGACCATTTCCCATCTTTCCGGACTGGCCCAGCAGGCCGGACTCATGATGGAGACCTTCCGCGCCCAGCGCGAACTGGCCGCAGCAAATACGGAACTGAAGAACAGCAATTTCAAGCTCAATGAGGCCTATGCCGCGCTGAGCAAGGCCCAGAAGGTGATCGACGAGGATCTGAGCCGGGCCCGGATCATCCAGAACAGCCTGCTGCCCTCCTCTTTCCCCAACCATCTGATCCGCCGCATCGCCTCCAAATACATTCCCGCGGGCATGGTGGGAGGCGACTATTACGATTGCTTCGAACTGAGCCCCACCAGCCTGGGAATCGTGGTCGCGGACGTTTCCGGGCACGGCATCGGCGCCGCCCTGGTCATGTCCATGTTCAAGGTGCTGCTGCGGACCTTTTCGGCCCAGGATCCTTCCCCCTGTTCCGTGCTGAACCGCATCAACGCCACCTTCATGCAGCAGCAACTCGGTTCCGCCAAGTTCGTCACCGCCTTCTACGCCATTTTCGACAAACAGGAACGGACCTTCACCTTCTGCAATGCCGGCCACAACGCGCAACTTTTGCGGCAGGATCCGGCCGGCGTTCCCGGACCCGGCAGCATGGTGGAAATGGCCTCGAGCGGGCTGGTGCTCGGCATGTTCGCCGATACCTTCCTAAAGGATGCCACGGTCGAGTTGGCCCCGGAGGCGCGCGTCTTCCTGTTCACCGACGGCATCACCGAGGCCCACGGCATCAACGGCAAGATGTTCGGCCTCGATCCCCTGATGGCGCTGGCCGTGGAATCCGGAAGCGAGCATCCCGCCGCGCTGATCGATTCCCTGATGCGTTCGCGTTCCGAATTCCTCGGCGGTTCCGAGCAGGCCACCGGCGAATTGGCGGACGACGCCACCCTTGTTATCCTTGACCTGTGAAGGCAGCCCCACCGGTCCTCATCCGCCCTTTCCCGGAATGGGATGGCGCGGTGCGCGCGGGCTTTTCCACCCGGACGGGCGGCCTGAGCTCCGGCAACTATTCCGGATTGAACCTGGGTTTCCGTTGCGGCGATGATCCTGCGGCCGTGAACGGCAATTGGGACGCGGTGCGCGAGGCGACGGGATTATCGGGAAAACCGCTCGTACTGCCGGCCATGGTCCACGGAGATGCCCTAGCCGATGCGGATGGTCACGGCCGGGGCGCCGAAACGGCGGGGACTGTAACCACCCTGGTTGCGGATGCCGTTTACAGCCGCTCTCGTGACAATATCCTGGCGGTAACCATGGCCGATTGCCTCACCGCCTTGATTTTCGATCCAAAACGTAAAACCATCGCTGCGGTCCATGCCGGATGGCGGGGAACCCGCTTGGGCATATTGGAAAAAACCTTGCGTACACTGACGGGCGAAGGCCATATCGATCCCGGAGATACGTGGGTCGCCTTCGGACCCTGCCTCAGGCCGGAATCACTGGAAGTGGGAGAAGAAGTGGCGGCGCAGTTGGATCCGGCTTTTCTGATCCGCGAGAGCGGAAAAATCCATTTCGACATGCCGGCCTGCAATCGCGCTCAGGCGTTGCGGGCGGGCATCCTTCCCGATAAGTTGCGTGATATGGGCGGCGATACCTTGCGGGAACCGGCGCGGTACTTTTCCTTCCGCCGCGACGGTCAGGCCTCCGGACGGTTGGCGGCTTTTATTTCCTTGGTGTGAATCCGCGAATTAACGATATATTGCAAAGACAGGCCGGATTACCTATTGTATCCGCTGTCGTCCATCCCCGGAGGAAACATGAAAACGATGTTTATCAAAACCATGGTCTTGGCCGCCTCGGCGGTGGTTTATTCCCATGCCATTTTCGGAATCGGCGCGCAATGGGCCCCCGCTCCGGGTCTCGAAGTGAAAGCGAGCGACGGGGTGGTCGCCGGTTCGGGATCCACGGCCATCTCCCTGAATCAGGCCAAGGTGTCCGGCCTCCAGGGATTCGGCGTCAAGCTGTGGATCGACGCCCTGCCCTTCATCGATATCGAGGGAGGCAGCAATGTCCAGCTCGGCTATTACGACCTGAGCGTGGCCAGCTCCTCCGATACCGTGCAGGTTAAATTCGACCCGGGCGTTCCCGGAGTCGAAGGCAAGCCCGCCTTCGCGCGCATCGTCAGCGACATCACCATCCTCTATCCCTTCCTCAAGCTTCCGCCGCTGGTGTCCATCATCAAGCTCTATGCCGGCGGCGGCCTCTCCCATGTCATCGCCACGGAAGTCCTCAACGCCGGTTTCGGCAAGAAGGCCGTCACCAAGGCAGCCGGCGGCGACCTCACCAAGGCCGACTCCCCGGATGAAGTCTCGAAAATCCTGATCGACGCCATCAAGGATGAAGGCCTCAAGAGCGGCGTGGGCTTCCATCTGGAAGTCGGAGCCAAGGCCAAGGTCCCCGTCATTCCCATCGCCATCTATGCCGACGCCAAATATTATATGCTCAGCAGCATGCCCTCGGCCGTCGACGCCAACAGCGTGACCTACGAGCTGGGCGCTGCGCTCGCTTTCTGAGCGACCCTGAGGGTACGGGCCGCGGCCGGTTCCCGAATCCATAAATGAAAAAAACCTCGGGTCCATCGACCCGAGGTTTTTTTCTCCAAGGAGAAAAAGCCGGTTAGTGCGCGGGCGCCTGGGCCTCTATAGGCCGGGCCATGAGCACATGGCGGGGAAGCAGATTGGCCTTGCCCTTGGTGCGCAGGCTGCGGATCACCTCGTCCAGCATTTCCTGGGAGCAAAGGTGCTTGCCCATCTGCTTGGGCGTCTTTCCCCATAGGCTGACGCGCGGCTGCTCGTTCCATATGCTTTCGAGCACCCATTCCAGCTCGGGTATGGCGATGGTGGCCACGGACAGATCCTGCACCATGCGGGTCAAAAGGGTGGCGCTCATCTCCCATTCATGGAGCAGCGCAGGGAAGGACCAGGATTCCTCCAGTTCCTTGCCGAGGTATTCCTCCCAGCGCACCAGGGCCTGGAGGTAGTTCTCGCTGGGGATGGGCATGTCCACGCAGAAGTCCATCCAATGGGCATGGGCCCAGATCTTCTTCTCGAGGGTGAAGGAGGAAAGCCCGTTGGGGCTGAGGCGCAGGCAGGTCAGGCTGCGGGCGCGCAGCTCATTGCCGGTATAGTAGGTGGGCGCTGTGAGCAGCACGGCCTCGGCCACGTTCACGTTGATGGAACGCAGGGGGGCGCGGTGCACCTGCATGAAGCAGGAGTCCTTGGCGGGCTTGACGGGGGCTATCCACCACGGCAAGTGATCGTTGGGGCTGTAGAGGACTTCCTTGCCCGTGCCCAGGTCGCGGCCGTAGAAGCGGATGCGGTCCTCGTGCATGCCCATGAATTCCACGAGCGCCGTTTCGGCCTCGCCCAGGCGCAAGGCCAGGACCTCTTCGAGCTGGGTGGGGAACTCGGTTTCCTTGAGATAGATCTCGTAGATGCTGCCTTCGTTCTGCGGCACTTCGTGCAGGTAGTACGACAGGAAGCGGCCGAAGGTGGCGGGAAAATCGGAGGAAGGATAGGACCAATGGTAGCCGCGGCTGTCGAGCGGGCCCAGGAAGGAAGCGCGGTGCTTCTTCTCCTCGAACCGATCGGGCTGCGACATCGCGAAGGTGCAGAGCTTCTGCCATTCCAAGCCGATCAGGTTGGCTTGCTGGGAAACCGGAAATTTGTACTTGCGCTTCACGGGCACACCCTCTTCCCGAAGCGCGGGCAGGGCGCTGGCTCGGGTTCCTCAAGAGATTACAGGGTGGGCGCAATAACCGGCAAGGACGCTGCGGGATATCGGTGGGGCCTGGGTGGCGAAATTCGCCGGGAAAGAGGAGGGCCCGGTCAAGCCGGGGTCAAAAAATCCAAACCGGGAATTCAGGGGAGGTAGGGCTTGTAGTTGAGCCTCTCCACGCCTGCGTCCGTGCCGATCCAGAGCTTGCCCCCGTCCAGGGAAAGGCTCAGGACCTGCAAGCCGGGAATTCCGTCCTGGAGGCGGAAATCGGTCCACAGTTTCTTCCGCAGATCATAGACGGTGACGCCGGAATAGAAGGCTATGAAAAGGAGGTCCCCTTCGAAGCGGAGCCGGATGGGCTGGTCCCGTTCCATCAGCACCTTGGCCTGCTGCTTCTTGGCCTTGACCATGATCTTGTTGCCGTTGATCCAATACAGGCTGGTATCGTGGTAAGCGACGGAGGGGACCGTGATCAAGGTGGCTTCCGGAACGTCCTTGCCGGAAACGGCCTTGAGATCCTTCCAGCCCGAGGGCTGATGGACGAAGAGGCCCAGGCGCGTGGCGGCCCAGAGATCCTTTTCCTTGGACACCAGTTCATAGACGGGCAGGCCGCCCTGGTTCAGCGATTCCAGGGATTGGAATTCCCCGTTGGGATCCGCCAGATAGGCCACGCCCTGTTCCGTGGCCGCATGCAGCAGACCTTCGTGCACGTGCAGATGGTTGACGCGGATATAGGTGCCGCCCTGCATATGGGAGAAGGTGCGGAACTGGCCGGTTACGGGATCGTGGCGCACGATGCCTTTTTCGGTGGCCAGCCAGATGTAATTCTTCCAGGCTTTGATGTCGTGGATGCAACCGTCCCCGAAACCGGTTTCCAGCTGGGCTGGATAGACCTTCCAGCCGTTGAGATCGGCCTTGGCCTTGACCAGGGAACCGTTGCTCGAACCGTCCAGGCCCGCGGAGGCGGACAGATCCGTGCGGCAGGAACCGAACCAGACATTTCCGCCTTCATGGTATATGACTTCCGTGGCCTTCCGGTCCAGCCCGAACCAGAAGGAGGACACCGATTTCCGCCGGTACGAACCATAGAAGGCGCCCAGGCCCTCGGTGAGGATCCAGAGATTGTCGTATTCGAATACGGCGGATTTGAAAATGGGCGCGCGGCGCATGTATTTGTCGCGGATGGCGTCGCCCAGGAAGAAATTGTTCCCGTCCAGGGTCAGCCCGTTCAGATCGGGAACGGTCCCGCCGGCTCCGGCCGCGTCGAAATCCGCGCTCGAAGCGTCGGTAAGCCGCCGGAAGGCGGAATTGTATTCGAGCAGGCGGCCGCCCTGCAATTGCAGATAGACCTTGGAGCGGCTGGTGGAATAGCGGATGGCCGAAATCGGGCTGCCGGGGGCGAGGTTGTCCATCCAGGCCGATCGGCGGTAATCGTATACGAGCACGCCGCCCTCGGTGAGGAGAAAGGCGTTCTTGGCATCGCCGACCACCTGGATCGGGCGTTTATGGGTGGAGAAGAAGAAGAGATCCTGGGTCTGGAGGTTGGCCGCGCTTACGTGAGGGCTATGGCCCAGGGCCAATGCGGCCAAAATGCATGCTGTGCGAATATTCATCCAGGATGCCTTGCAGATCGAAACCGCTGAACCTCTGGCCTAGAAGATCCATATCCTGTCGCAATTTGGCAAGTTCCCGGGGATCTTCCACCAGCAGCAGCCGCAAAGCCTGGGCGCGCAGGCCGGGCATTTCCAGGCCCAGCTCGGCGTAAATGGCCACGGCGCGGGCATTGGACTCCTGCGCCTCTTCCTTATGCCCGGAGGAAAAGAGGCACAGGGCGCTCTGATTCAGGCAAGCGGCTACCTTGGCCAGGCGGCCCTGATCGCGGTAATAGACCATGGCTGAGCGCCACAAGGTGTCGGCCTTCCCGAATTCCCGGCGGGCCATGGCGGCCATGGCGTCCATTCCGGAGACGCGGCCCCGATCCAGGCGTCCGGTATATTTGTGGAAAGCCTCGAAATCGGCCGCCCAAGCGGGTGGCTCTTTGCTTTGGATCAGGTAGCGCAGACGATCCAGGCGCATGGCCATTTCCTTGGCCGGATCGCCCTTGGCGAGCAGCAAGGCCGAGTCGACCAGGGACAGGGCTTGCGGGAAATTCCGCAGTTGGTAGGCGAGTTGGGAACGCTTCCAGACAATCAGGGAACGCAGGCCTTTGTCGCGGGTGGTCAACCCTTCCAGGAGCCGCGCGGCTTCCCTCTCCTCCAGGGATTCCATCTCCACGTCCACGAGGTTGAGGGTGGCCTTGGCGACCCATTCCTCTTTGCCCTTGAGGATGGCGTCCTGCAAGGCCTTGGCGAAGAACAGCCGGGCCAAATCGTATTTGCCGGCATAGTAGGCCGCCAGACCGCGTTCGGCGTATTTGGGGGAATCGTCCGCGCGCGCATACCCGCCCGGCAGCAGCAGGCAAAGGCCCACGATCAGGGCGGCCAGGGTCGATCGCATCATGGCCCCATCTCGTTCAGCAGCACCGGGTATTCCCCCTGCTTGGCCATCTTGCCGCGGATGAACCAGAGATGCGAGACCGCATCCATCAGGTCGCCGGCCTGGTCGAGCTTGCCGGCGCCCTGCAGCATGATCTGATCCATGCGCCGCAGGATGGTTTCGCTCTGATCGGCCAGGACATTGGCGTGCACGCTGAGCTTCTCGACCTGATCCGCGGTCCGCACCAGCCGGCTGGAGGTGGTGTCCGCGCGGGCCAGGAAGCCGCCCAGGGTGGAATGGATGGTGTCGGTGAGGAGCTGGACCCGGCCCAGCACTTCGCGGCCCTGGCCTACGGCGGTATCCACGTGGTTCACGCTCGCCAGCAGGCGGTCGTAGAGTTCGCGGGAGCCGAGCATGGCGCCCACCGTGGTGCCCGGATCCTTGCTCATGGTCACGATGCCGTCGATGCTGTTGATGAGCAGATCCATCTTGCCCATCAGCTTGGTGAGGCCGCTGATCACGGTTTCGATGTCGCGCGAGTCCGACACGGCGATCGTGTCCCCGCCGCGCAGGATTTCGCCGCCGGGGCCCAGGGTCTCGATGTTCACGACGCGATCGGAGACCAGGTTCTTGTCGCGCAGGGCGAAGGCCACGGAGCGGTTGGTGATGAAATCCTGGAACTTCTTGTCGATGGTCAGGTCGAGGACCACCTTGCCCGCCGACATGGTGGGATCGCGCTGGCCCATCAGGTTCAGGGACTGGACCCGGCCGATCTTCACGCCGTTGAAGAGCACGTCGGCGCCGGGACGCAGGCCCACGCCGTTCTCGAAGACGGCGCTCAGCTTGTATTGGAGCTCGAAGACGCCCTTCTTTTCGAACAGCACGATGATCAGGATGGCGAAGGTGACCAGGGCGCTGACCACGAAGAAGCCGGTCAGCAGGTTTTTGTGCCGATGCAGTTCCAGTTTCATGCCGGGCCCGCCGCGCTGGTCATGTTCGCCTCCTCTTCCAATTGGCGGAAGAGGAATTCGACGAAGGAGTCCTGGCAATTCTTCAGCTGTTCGAAATTCATCGGTTCCAGGAGCTCGCCTTCCTTGAGCACGCCGATTTCGCCGCCGAGCTCGCGGGCCGCGAGCAGATCATGGGTCACGAGCACCATGGAGACATGGTTGATGCGCCGGATATTGGCGATCAGCGCCAGCAGCACGGAGCGGCTGATGCGGTCGAGGCCGGCGGTGGGTTCGTCCATGAGGATGAGCTTGGGGCGCATGATCATGGCCCGGGCCACGGCCGCGCGCTTGAGGATGCCCAGGCTGAGAGAAGCCGGGTATTGGTGCTGGAAATCCTTGATGAGCAGCATCTCCAGCGCATTGTCGACCCGGTACCGGATCTCGTCCTCGTCGCCGACGTTGTGGTAGATGAGCGGGAGGGCCACGTTCTCGAAGATGGTCTTGGTGGACAGCAGGGCCGGGCTCTGGAAGACGAAGCCCACGCTCTTCTTGAGGTCGTTGAACTGCCGGACGTTCAAGGTGGCGATGTCCTGCCCCAGGAGCCGGACCACGCCCGCATCGGGCTTTTCCAGGCCTATCAGCAAACGCAGGATCGTGCTCTTGCCCTGCCCGGACATGCCGCAGATGACCAGGATCTGCCCCGGGAGCACGTGGAAGTTCACGCGCCGCAGCACCGGTTCCTGGTCCGGATAGGCGAAGCGCAGATTGGTGACGGAGCATATCACGCTCATCCCGATACCGCCCTCATAAGAATCCCAGCTTGGCCAGGAAGGGCAGGGCGAACAGGGTGTCGAACAAAGTGATGCAGACGAAGGAGTTCACCACTCCGTTGGTCGTGGCCTTGGGCACTTCGCGGATATCGTTGGACACGTTGATGCCATGGTAGCAGGCGATGACCGAGACCAGGATGCCGAAGAACAGGGGCTTGACGACGCCCAGGACGCCGTCCATCACGCCCATGGAGGCGAAGATGCGCTCCAGGAACAGGGACAGGGAAAGCTGGACCTCGGAAAAGTCGGACAGGGAGACGGAGAGCAGTTTCACCACCAGGTAGCCGCCGAAGATGGCCACCAGGTTGAAGACCACGGTGAGGCAGAACATGGAAACGACCATGGCGGCGAAGGATGGATAGACCAGGTAGCGCACCGGATCCACGCCCATGGTCTTGAGCGCGTCGATCTCCTGCTGCACCTTCATGTTTCCCAGATAGGTCGACAAGGCCGAACCCGTGCGGCCGGCCACCAGGAAGGCCGTGAAGAGCGGGCCCACCTCGCGCACCACCACCAGCACCATGACATTGCCGAAATAATCGCCCGCGCCGATCTTGGGCATCACGGTCGAGGCCTGCAGGATGGTCGCGCTGCCGATGACGAGCGCCAGGAAGGCCACCAGGGGGATGGCTTCGACGCCGGTGTAATAGATTTGGCTTATGAGCTGATCGAGGCTTTGCTTCCGGTTACCGTCGCGGTTCTGGAAAGCGCACCAGGAAGCCTGGAGCCCTAATTCCATCAATTGCCCGACATAGGACTGGCGATAGCGCATTCCTATCCAGGAGAGTACATGGGTCATCAGCCCTATTGTACACTAGGCGCGGGTTCGGATGAAACCTCAGGGGTATTTGGGTTTTGTTAGGAATTGAGCCTTCTATAGATCCGTCCCGTGCAGAAGGAACTTGACCCTCTCGATGGTTTCCGGACCCGAGAGCTCCAGGAAAAGCATGCTCATCGGCATCGGGCTCCCCGTATTATCGGCGGTCCACGTGAATCGATGCGTTCCTTGGGACAACCGCCCCGAGTGGACGGTTTGCACAGGCCGTCCCAGGAGATTCAGGATCCGCAGCGTGTAGGATCCCCCGGAAGGGATTACCGCGTCGATGGCGAAGGCGCGGCCGGCCGAGGGCGAATGGTGAATGGCCAGGCGATGGCCCGGAATCCGCCTTTCCGGCATGCCGGTAGGGCCCGGATAGACCAGGAAGTTCCGCAACAGCTTTTTCTGGAACCACTTGTCGTTGGACCGTTGCAGCCAATAGCCCAATTCCTGCTTCAACAGCAATTGGTCCGCGGCCGGCAGGCTTGCGAATGCCAGCGGCCGCTGCTGGTAGGGGTCGGCGGTATTGTTGAACAGGCTCAGGATCCTGCCCGTGCTGTCCATGGTGAAAGTGTACTTGTCCGTTCTCAGTCCCCGGACATCCGCTTCCGCGCCGAGATAGAGGGAGGATCGGGGCCGGACGACTCCGGTCGCTTGCGGATCCGCCAGCAACCGGGAATAATCGGAACCTTCCACATTAGGGGTTTTCCCGGCCAATCCCATCAATCCCAGCAGCGTGGGCATGACGTCGACATGACCCATGAGCAGAGTCTCCAGGCGCGGACGCAATTTCGCCGGATAACGGATGAGGAAAGGCACGCCCAGCGCCTCTTCGAATTCCACGTTCTTTTCCATTTTGCCGTGGCTGCCCATCATTTCCCCGTGGTCCGAAGTGATCACCACTATGGTGTTTTCCGTCAGCCCCTGTTGATCAAGGGCGGCGAGGACCTCTCCGATATATTTGTCCACGCTGGTCACATTGGAGAAATAATATCTCACCGCTTGGCTGGATACGGACGCGACCGCGTTCGGCCGGGTCAGCAGGGAATCGATGGGTTTGTCCTTGTAATAGGCGTTGTACACCTCCGCTTCCACGTCGGCCATGCTCCCATACGGGGAGTGGGGCGGATTGGGGGTCCACACGGCGCAAAAGGGTTTGGAGCCGTCCCTTTGCTTGCGGGTGTTCTTGATGTATTGCACCAGGTAATCCGCCTCATTCTTGACGGAGTAGATCCTGGGCCGGAACACCTGCCCATCCGGTTTCCCTCCCACCGCGGCCGGATCGCTGGAAAACATGCGCGGATCGAAATGGATGTCCTTGACTCCTTGCAGCCAATACTCGATGCCATGCCTGTCCGGGCCCGGAGGCACGTAGGTATCGTAATTGTTCACGTAATTTCCGCCCGGTGCGGATTGGCTTCCCGTATAATTCCCCGCCGCATCGAAAAACGGCATGGGCTTGATCCAGTGGGCCTTTCCGAATAAGGCGGTATTCCAGCCTTCCTTTTTCAGGACATCGGTGATGGCCGGGATTTCCGGTTTCAGGAACTCCTCCCGCCCCGCGAAGGCGTTTTTATGCAAGCCGTTCCGTTCCGGAAAGGTCCCCGTCAGAAAAATGCCGCGGGAGGGGCTGCATACGGGATGGTTGGGAGACTCTTGCGTAAAGACGATGGATTGATCCGCGAATCCGTCGACGTTGGGTGTGTGGACGGGATCCCCTTTCCCCATCAGGGCGTCCTTGTATTTCGGTTGGCTCCAGAATCCGGCCGCCGAACGGCGCCATTCGTCCGGCATGATGATGAGCAGGTTGGGTTTCGCATCGGTTCCGGCCTGGCTCCAGGCCCTGGGGACCGAAAGAGAAACGAAATAAAAAACCAAAACTATCCGCGTAGATATCATGATTGCTCCCCAGCATTTTCGATATGTAAAATTCCCCACGTCGCCCGGAATCGAGGGCCTTGCGTGCTGGCGATCAACCTATGATCGGACCGATCGCGCGGGTTACGCGCGGCGGGAGGTTTTGTTTTGTGGGTTAAACGGATCCGCCGGAAAGCACCGAAATCATTGACTGTTTGGCACGTCGTATGGCGGACGCAACAAAAGCCTACCCTGCAGGCTTGGCGGCTTCCAGCAGGATTCCTATCTGCTCCAGAACTTCCTCGCGGCCCGTTTTGGCGTCGGAGCTGGTGAGCAGAGGCGGCTGCGGCAATCCATGGTTCTCGGCGATATCCTTCAAGGCCTTGCGCGCCTTTTCCTTGCCCAGCTTATCTCCCTTGGTGGCCACCACGAGCATGGGGATTTCGAAATCCGTCAGCCATTTCAGGGCCTCGCCGTCGACGGCGCTATCGGTCATGCGGATATCCACCAGGTAGAGCAACCCCGCCAAGGCGCCGGTCCCTTGCGGACCGCTGCCCTTGAAATAATCCTCGATGGCGTCTTCCATGCTGCGCTTGTCTTCCCGGCCGGTCTGCGCGTATCCGAAGCCGGGGATATCCACGAAGTAGAAAGCATTGTTGATGAGGAAGAAATTGATGAGCTTGGTCTTGCCGGGCATCTGGCTGGTCTTCACCAGGTTCTTGCGCTGCAGCAGGAAATTGAGCAGCGAGGACTTGCCCACATTCGATCGGCCCGCCACCGCGATCTGGGGAAGGCCATCCTTGGGGTAATCCTTGGCGGCCTGGGCGGAAATCTTGAAGTCCGAGGTTTTGATCTGCATGGGGGTGCGGGGGGGTGCGGAGGCGGAGACGCCTTCAGCCCATTTCGACGCGGCTTTCCAGGGCCCGCTGCACGGTGAGCTCGTCCACGTATTCCAGTTCGGAGCCGACGGGGATGCCGCGCGCCAAGCGGGTGATTTTCACCGGAGTTCCGTGGAGCTTCTGGACAATGAAGGTCGCCGTGGCTTCGCCTTCGGCATTGGTGTTCAGGGCCAGGATCAATTCCACTTCGGCCTGGAGGCTGCGTTCCCATAGAGTGGCGAAGTTCAGGTCCGCGGGGCCGATTCCGTCCAAGGGCGAAATGGTGCCGCCGAGCACGTGATAGACGCCCGGAAAGGTGCCGGCGCGCTCGAAGGCCAGGATATCGGCGGGCTTTTCCACGACGCAGATGAGGTTTTGCTGGCGCCGGCCATTGGCGCAAATCCGGCAGGTCTCCCGCTCGGTATAGTTGCCGCAGGAAACGCAGGCATGGATCCGGGCCTTGGCTTCGGTAAGGGCCCGCGCCAGCTCCTGGACGGACCCGGAATTCTGGGCCATAAGATGGTAGGCCAGCCGTTGGGCCGTCTTTCGCCCTATGGAAGGCAGGCCCGCCAACTGGGTTATCAGGTTCTCGATTATGGTTTCCCGGACTTCCGATTCGGACATGCCTATCAAATTACTTAAAAGTCCGCGGCATACCTGGTGTTAAAGGGTTCCCTAGCAGCTATTTAAAGGGTCCGCAAGGGTACGAAATGAGCCGGGGGTGTTTTTTTCGAGGGGGGAAATTGCTAAATTAACGGCGACCTTCGGCGTCCGTAAACCGGGGGTCAACTATAGTACCTGAGCAAGGAAGTAGTGTAAAATCCATCCGATGCGACTGAAATCGAGAATCACGATACGACCCTCCCTGTTCCTGGTTCCTCTGCTCGCCTTGGCCGCGTTCACTTCCGGCGCAGCCGCTCCCGATTCCACCGCCCCCGCCCGCGACCCTTTCCTGGCGCCTCCCCCTCCGGGCGCGACCCTGGCGATGCCGGACACCCTGCCTCCCATGGCCATGCAGGAGGCGGTCAAACTTTCGACCCAGGGGTCATTCACCAACCTGTCTCCCAGGGTGGGCGACTCGCTCGACTATGTGCTCCAGGTGGAATGGCAGGAAACCCAGGTGCCCGTCATCGTCCTGCCTCCGGACAGCCTGGCTTTCGAGGGTTTCAAAATCCTGGGCCAGGCCACGGTCCACAAGAAGCTGGCCGCCGGACAGGATATCCGCAACCATACCGAATTCATCTACCGCCTGCGGGCCCAGACCCAGGGAACCGGCCGGGCTTCCTCCCTCAAGGTGCGTTATATGACCGGCATGTCCAGGTCGGAAGAAGCCGTGTTCGTGCCCACGGCCCTGGTCGACATTCTGCCGGCCCCGGTGCGCCTCACCGACATGCTATGGTTCAAGCTGTTGGGAGGCCTCATCCTCCTGGGCGGCGCCGTGGCCCTGGCCTGGTTCAGCTTCCGGCTGACCCTGCGGTCCCGCAAGCGCCCGGAACCGGCCAAGACCGATCTTAAACCCGAGGTGGCGGCCTTGAAGCAGCGCCTGCGTTCGGCGGCGAGCTCGCCGGACGCCTCCAAGGAAATCCTGCTGGCGATGGAGGGCCTGTGCATCCGCTTTCTGCAGCAGGAAACGATCGCGACCGGCGCGGGAAACGCGGCTCAAGGTACCGCCTCGCCCGGCCCGGCCCGGTTCGACCCCTTGGCGGACGCTTATCTGGCCCGCAACGGAGGATCCGGCGCGCCGGATGCGCAGGATTGGGCCAAGCTCCGGGAACTTTTCCGCCATGCGCGCTTCGCGGGCGGACATAAGGAGCCGCACGAGCTCCAGGACGCCTTCAGGACTTTCAAGAGATGCCTCAAAATAACGGGAGAGGACGAGCATGAATAGCGCAGCAGTCAAGGTCGACATCCAGGCCATCACGGAAAAGGTGAAGCGCGAGGGCGCCATGATCCAGAAGATCCTCGAGGAGATCGGCCATTCCGTCGTCGGCCAGAAGAACATGCTGGAGAAGCTGCTGATCGGCCTCCTGGCGGACGGGCACGTGCTGCTGGAAGGCGTGCCCGGCCTGGCCAAGACCACGGCCGTCAAGTCCCTGGCCAATGCCGTGAACTGCCAGTTCAACCGCATCCAGTTCACGCCCGACCTCCTGCCCGCCGATCTCATCGGCACGCTCATCTTCAATCCCAAGTCCGGCGAGTTCCACGTGAAGAAGGGCCCCATCTTCGCGAACATCGTCCTGGCCGACGAAATCAACCGCGCGCCTTCCAAGGTGCAGTCCGCCCTGCTGGAAGCCATGCAGGAAAAGCATGTCACCATCGGGGACACCACCTACAAGCTTTCGCCGCTCTTCCTGGTGCTGGCCACTCAGAACCCGGTGGAGCAGGAAGGCACCTACCCGCTGCCGGAAGCGCAGATCGATCGCTTCATGCTCAAGGTCACCCTCACCTACCCCACCAAGGAGGAGGAGAAGGCGATCGTGAACCTGGTCTCGGGCGCCGGGCTGCCCCAATCCCGGAAGATGTGCACGGAAGAGGACGTCCTGCGCGCCCGCGGCATCGTCAACGAAGTCTACATGGACGACAAGATCATGGACTACATCATCAACCTGGTGGCGGCCACGCGCGATCCGGCCGGGCACGGCATCAAGGACCTGGCGGGCCTCATCGAATACGGCGCCTCGCCGCGCACGAGCATCAGCCTGGCCAAGGCCTCCAAGGCCCATGCGCTCATCCGCGGCCGCGGCTACGTCACCCCGGAAGACGTGAAATCCATCGGCATGGAAGTCATGAAGCACCGCCTCATCCTCAGCTACGAGGCCGAAGCCGAAGAGGTGAAGGCCGAGAACGTGGTCCAGCGGGTCTTCGACAGCGTGGAAGTGCCCTGACCCCATGATTTCGAAGGAAGTCCTCAAGAAGGTCCATCAGATCGAGATCCGCACCAGCAGCATCGTGAATTCGGTGCTGTCCGGAGCGTATTCCTCGTCTTTCAAGGGCCAGGGCATGGAGTTCTCGGAAGTCCGGGAATACATTCCGGGGGACGAAATCCGCTCCATCGATTGGAACGTCACGGCGCGCCACGGCACGCCCTACATCAAGAAGTTCGTGGAAGAGCGCGAGCTCACCGTGATCCTGGTGGTGGACGCCAGCTCCTCCGGGGAATTCGGGAGCCAGACCGAGATGAAAGGCGAAGTGATGGCGACGATCAGCGCCCTGCTCGCCTTCTCGGCCATCAAGAACAACGATCGCGTGGGCCTGCTCATCTTCACCTCCCAGGTCGAGAAATTCATCCCGCCGCAGAAGGGGCGCAAGCACGTGCTCCGCGTCATCCGCGAATTGCTCTATTTCAAGCCCAAGGAGAAGGGCACCAACCTGGCCTTGGCCCTGGACTACCTCAACCGCATCCTGACGCGCCGCGCCGTGGTCTTCGTGGTCTCGGATTTCGCCACCGGCGATTTCGAGAAGCCCATCAAGCTGCTCAACCGCAAGCATGACGGGGTGGCCATTACGGTGTGGGACCCGCGCGAACGCGAGATCCCGGACGTGGGATTCATCGAGCTCGAGGACGCGGAGACGGGGGAAATCATCCTCGTGGACACCAGCGACGAGGTCTTCCGCAAGACCTTCAAGAAAGAAGCGCAGAAGGAAAGCTCCATGCTCAAGCGCCTGTTCCGCAAACTGCGCATGGATTTCATAGAAATCATCATCCAACCGAAATATGACGACACCATCCATCCCTTGCTCGAGTATTTCCGCAAACGGGCGGCCAAGCATGCTTGACAACCTCCGCAACGGTTTCGCGGCGGCGTCCCTGGCCCTGGGCGCGGCCATGGCGTTCTTCCTGACCGCCTGCGACTCATCGGGGGGGTCGGCCCTGACCCGGGACCAGTACCGCTCCGCGGCCACGGCGCTCTTCCAGCAACAGCTCTATCGGGAAGCGGTGGACATGTATGCGGCCTACCTGGAATCCTCCGTCATCCCTTCCGAGGACGTCGCCAAGGTCCTGTACCAGATGGGGACCATCTACCAGGAGAACCTGCTCGACCCCAAAGCGGCGCTGGCCAAGTACACGGTGATCAAGTCCCTGTACCCGCAGGAGACCTTCAACAACCAGTTGGGCAAGCGCATGGTGGCCTGCCTGGAAACCATGGGCCGCAGCGTGGACGCCACCCAGGCCCGGTCCCGGCTCACGGATATCGTCGCGGATACCGGCAAGGCGGCGGTCCAGGGAAGTTCCGCCGTGGTGGCGGATTTGGACGGGCGCAGGATCACGCTCGGGGAGATCGCCTCCATGGTCGGCAAGCTGCCGGAAGGGCCCTTGGAACTGAACCAACTGGTCCGGGAATACGTGGCCCAGATCCTGATCGCCGAGGCGGCCCGCCGCAAAGGCGTGGCGGACCGGCCCGAAGTGAAGATCCGCATCGGTCAGGCTGAGAGCCAGATCCTGGCCCAGGCCGGCCTGACGGAGGAGATCAAGATCCAGCCGCCCACGGGCAATGACATCAAGTATTACTTCGAGGCCAACAAGGCGCGCTATCTCCAAGGGGCGGATTCCTCCGCCACCTTCGAGTCCCTGGCCCCCAAGGTGCAGGCCGACTGGGCGCGCGAGAAACAGGGCGCCGAATACCAGCGTTATGTCGAACGCCTGCTCCAGACCGCGAAGGTGACCTTCTTCAATCCCAAAACGGGAGCGGCCGCGACGCCATGAACCCCGCGACGGCAGCCCAAGGTTCCTTGGAAGTCTCCTCCCAGGTGGACCGTAGCGAAATCACCATCGGCGATCGCGTGCAATACGAGATCAAAGTTGTCTTTCCCGCCGACGGCCGCGTGGAATTGCCGTCCGTGCTCGGCAACCTGGGCGCCTTCGAGGTCAAGGATTACCAGGTTTCCGATCCCAAGCCCGCCGGCAACCTCCAGATCCAGACCTGGCATTTCAACCTGTCCACCTTCACCGTGGGCAAGTATACCTTGCCGCCGCAACAGGTGGCCTACCGTCACGGCTCCGATACGGCGGCCACCGTGTATTTCACGCAGCCTATCGAGATCAACGTGGTCCGCACTTCCGCGGAGACCGTCAAGGACATCGCCGACATCGCGCCTTTGGCCGAAGTCCGGAGCGGGCAGCCCTGGCTGGCCTATGGCATGGGCGGCCTGGTGCTTTTGGCCTTGGCCGTCCTGTTCTGGAAGCGTCTGCGCCGCCGCGCCGCGCCGCCGGCGGAAAAGCCTCCGTTGCCGCCTTTCGAAGAGGCCATGGAGCGGCTGGCCGGATTGAAAAGCCTGGCCTTGCTCCGTCAGAACCGGGCGGGGGAATTCTCCTTCATCCTGTCGGAGCTTCTGCGCCGCTACATCTCGCGCCGGTTCGGGATCGACGCCCTGGAATCCACCACCTCCGAATTCCTGGCCGATGTCCAGAAGCTTCCCGTCACCAAGGCCCAGAAGGATTGGCTGGGGCAATTCTGCGAAACCACCGACTTGGTCAAATATGCGGACGCGCCAATCCTGGAGAGCGAGGCCGCGGACCTGCTCACCCGGACCGAGGACTTCCTCCGCCAGACAAAGCCCAGGGAAGAGGCCGCCGCCACGCCCGGCGCAGCCGCCCCGGCCAAGCCCAAGGCCAAGCCGAAAGGGGGAGCGAAATGAACGTCCCCCATTTCCAGAATCCGGCCTTTCTGGCGGGCCTGGCCGTCATCCCCTTCCTGGCCTGGGATTATTTCCGCAAGAACCAGAAGCGCAAGGCGAGCATCCGCTTTCCCTCCCTGGCCATCATCAAACGCGTGCCGCATAGCATGGCCTACCGGGCCCGGCATATCCTCCTGGTCCTGCGCCTGCTGGCCATCGCCCTTCTCTGCGTCGCCATGGCCCGGCCCCAATACGGCGAAGCCATCGAGGACGTGACCACCAACGGCGTCGACATCGTGCTGGTCCTGGATATCTCCAGTTCCATGAAGACCATGGACTTCAAGCCCCAGAACCGGCTGGTGGTGGCCAAGAAGGTCATCGAGAATTTCGTTTTGGGGCGCAAGAGCGACCGCATCGGCCTGGTGGTCTTTTCCGGCAAGAGTTTCACCCAATGTCCATTGACTCTGGACTATGGGATAGTGGTGCAATTCCTGCGCCGCACCGAATTCGGCATGGTGGAGGACGGGACCGCCATCGGCACGGCCATCCTCAACGCCACCAACCGCCTGCGCCAAAGCGGAGCCAAGAGCAAGATCATGATCCTTTTGACCGACGGAGCCAGCAATGCCGGCGAAGTGGATCCGGTGACGGCCGCCAAGGCCGCCAAGGCCCTGGGGATAAAGATCTACACCATCGGCGTGGGCAAGGAAGGGGACCAGCCGATGGAGATCGAGGATCCGCTGTTCGGAAAGCGCATCGTCAGCGTGCGCACCGATGTGGATGCCCCCATGCTGCAATCCATCGCCAACCTGACCGGCGCGAAATTCTACCGCGCCCAGGACGCCAAGGCCCTGCAGGACATCTACCAGAACATCGACCAGCTGGAGAAGACCGAAATCAAGACCACCAGCTATTTCCGGTACCATGAGCTGTTCCGCAACCTCCTCATCCTGGCCCTGATGCTCCTGCTCCTGGAAATATCCCTCGCCAACACCCGGTTCATGAAAATCCCATGAGATTCGCGACCCCCCACGCCTTCTGGCTGATGTTCCTCATCCCGCTCCTGGCGGGGTTCTTCGTGTACGCCTTCCGAAAGAAGGGCAAGACCCTGCGGAGGTTCGCGCAGGTGGAAATGCTCAAGCGCATGACCGACGGGATTTCCCGCGGGCGCCAGGTCCTGAAAGCCTGCCTGATCCTGCTGGTGGCCCTTTTCTCCGTGCTCGCCCTGGCCCGGCCGCAATTCGGGACCAAGATGGAGCTGATGCGCCGCAAGGGACTGGACGTGGTGGTGGCGGTGGACGTCTCACTCTCCATGTACGCCGAGGACATCAAGCCCAACCGCATGGCCCGGTCCAAGCAGGAGATCGGGAAATTCGTGGATCGCCTGGCCGGCGATCGCGTGGCCCTGGTGGCCTTCGCCGGCGAAGCCTTCCTGCAATGCCCGCTGACCATGGATTACGGGGCCTTCAAGATCTTCCTGGACATCCTCGGTCCCGACCTCATCCAGACCCCGGGCACCGACATCGCCAGCGCCTTGGAGGTCTCGCTCAAGGCTTTCGATCCCAAGGATAGGAAATACCGGGTGGTGGTGCTTCTCACCGACGGCGAGGACCATAGCGCGCGCGCCGAAAAGCTGGCGGAGGAGGCGGCGCGCCTGGGCATCACTATCTATACCGTAGGCATCGGCCTGACCCAGGGCGTGCCCATTCCCCTCAAGGACGAGCAGGGCAGCGTCAGCTACAAGAAGGACCCCCAAGGCAATATCGTGACCACCAAGCTGGACGAGGTATTGCTCCAGAAGCTGGCCTTGGCGACCAACGGAAAATATTACCACGCCGAACCCGGCCGCTTCGAGCTCGAGGAGATCCTGAAGGAAATCAACAAGATGGAAAAGCGCGAGCTGGAATCGGAGCGCATGAGCCAATACGAGGATCGTTTCCAGATCCCCCTCGGCATCGCCATCTTCCTGCTCATCGCCGAGATGCTGATTTCCGATCGCAAACGCCGCCGTCAGGAATGGTCCGGGAGGTTCACGTGAAGACCGCCCTGTGCCTGCTTCTGATCGCCGCGGCCGCCATGGGCCAGATGCAAAGTCCGTCCCAGGGCCGGACGCCGCCGGCCGGGATTCCACTGGGCGGAGGCGGACCCCCTCCCGGAAACGCGCCCGCTGCCCAGGACGATCCGCCGGATGCCCAGCCGGATCCGTCGGACGCCGCCGTGGATGCCGCCCCGGCAGACGAGCCCAAGGCCGGAGGCGTTCTTCCCGAAACCGGCGCCGATCTCCTCTCCCAATACGAAAAGCCCGGTGCGTCCAAATCCGCCTGGTTCGGAAAGCTGCTCGGCCTTTTGGGCGCCGGCGGCGACCCCGCCAAACAGGCCGCCAAGGCCTATGCCGAAAGGGATTACGACAAGGCCCTGCAGAAATACGCGGAAGCCCAATTGGATCAGCCCGAATCCCAGGCCCTGGCCTACGATATCGGCAACGCCCACTATCGCAAGAAGAAATACGACGACGCCATCACCGCCTACAAAAAGGCCCTGCATGGGGACGACGCCTCCTTGGCGGCCAAGGCCTATTACAATCTCGGCAATGCCGAATTCCGCAAGGGCGAATTCGCCATCCAGTCCGGCAAGCAGGAAGGCATCGAGGATTACCGCGAAGCCATGGCCCATTACAAGAAATCCCTGGAAGTGGCGCCTGACAATAAGGACGCCAAGCGCAATATCGAAGTGGTGCAGGCCCGCATCAAGGAATTGCTGGATCGCCAGAAGCAGAAGCAGGATCAGCAGAACGGCAATCCCCAGAAGCCGCCGGAGCCGAGCGAAAAGGCCAAGGAGATCCTGGCGCGCGCGATGCAATTGGTCCAGGAACGCCGTTATGCGGAAGCCAAGGCCCTGCTCGAGGACCTCCTCCAGAAGGATGCGACCGCCGCCACCTACCAGAGCCACGTGCAAAGGATCGACGACATCCTCAAGATCATGCGGGGCGAAGCCCCGACGCCGCCGCAAAGCCAGGACCCCAGGGCCCAGCAACCGGGAGTGGGGGTCATATGAAGCCTTTCCGTTCCGGTATCCCCATCGGTCTCTGCTTCGCTTTGGCAATCGCCATCGGAATCGGTTCCGGCCGGGTGCCCGAAGACTATCTGCACGGGGCTGCGGCCAAATACATCCAGGGCCGCCTGCAGGAAGCTTCCGTGGAAGTGGAGGAAGGCCTCCGGCAATTCCCGAACGATCCCAAGCTTAAGGCCTTGGCCGGCCAGCTTAAGAACATGAAGGATCAGAAAAAGCAGGATCAGGGAGGCGCCGGTTCCCAGGGCGGCGAGGATCCCCACAAAAAGGACGATAAAAAGGATAGTACCGGCCAAGGCGACCAGCAGAAGAAGGATCAAGAGCAGAAGGACAAGGAAAAAGCGGAAGAGGAAGCGAAAAAGGCCCAGGAAGAGAAAAAAGAGCAGGAGGACAAGGGGGCGGGCAAGGAAGCCAAGGAAGACCAGGCCAAAGAAGACAAGGATAAGGGCGATTCCACGGGCCAGGCCGCGGCCCCGGCCAAGCCGGGCGAGATGAGCAAGGATGAGGCGGAACGATTGCTAAATTCCTATCAGGACGACGAAAAACGCGAGCATCAGCAGATGCAGCGCCGGAAACGCCGCCCGGTGGAAGTGGAGAAGGATTGGTGAATTCCCTGCGCCTGGCCTTGTGCCTTATGCTGACGGTCTCGGCGGTCGCGCGCGCGGAGATTTCGGCCGACGCCTCCATTTCCGCGACCCAGGTCGGGGTCGGCGAACCATTCCAGGTCACGGTGCAGATCACGGCGGACGAACAATTGGAAGGCCTGCCCTGGCCATCGGTGGAAAACCTGGAGAAGTTCACGGTGTCCAAGAATACCGGCACCTCCCGGAGCTCCCAGACCCAGATCGTCAACGGCCGGATCTCCAACCGCAGCCTGTTCATCACCCATTTCTCCTATACCTTGACCGCCAAGCAGGCCGGAACCTTCCCGGTCGGGCCCATCAGGTATACATACAAGTCCTTCGACAAGGTTCTCGGCAGCGCCAACGTCACCGTGGTCAAACAGGAAGCCGGGCTGTCGACCAATGCCACCCTGAGCAAGCGCACCGCCTTCGTCGGAGAGCAAGTGCTTTACAACCTGCGCATCATCCCGTCCCAGGGCGTGCAGCAAATCAGCCTCTCCCAAGACCTGCAAAAGCTCATCGGGGAGAAGTTCTGGTTCCAGCGACTGGACAAGAACGTCGAGGCCAAGGTGGTGAGCATCGGCGGCCAGAACACCCGCGTCTACGACGTGCGCATCGTGCTCTTCCCGCTCCTGGCCGGCAAGGCCGATCTCTCCGGAATCCCCGTTGAATACCAGCAGGTGAGCCGGAGCCAGCGGCGCAGGCAGGGTTCCGTATTCGACATGTTCGACGACAATTTCTTCGGAGGCGGCGGTTCGGTGGTCAATTTGACCGCCATGGCCAGCCCCATCTCCATGGAAGTCCTCCCGCTTCCCGCCGGCACGCCCGCGGATTTCACCGGAGCGGTCGGTTCCTATACCCTCACGGCGGTGACCGACAAGCCTTCGCTGCCTTCCGGCGACGCCCTCACCCTGACCGTTACCATCCGCGGGGACGGCGAACCCAAGACCATCACCAAGCCCCGCCTCCCCGATCTGGCCCAGTTCGAGGTCTTCGATCCCGAGATGGCCACCACCACGGCGATCCAGGGATCCAACCTCCTCACCACCAAGACCTTCAAATACGTCATCGTCCCGCATCGCAAGGGCGAATACACCCTGGGGCCCGTGGCCTTCCCCTATTTCGATCCCGGCCGCCGCGTCTACGCAGAAGCCAGTTCCCAGCCCCTCACCATCTCCGTCACCCAGGGCAAGGAGATCACCGCTTCCCAGGGCCGCGTCATGAGCCAACGGGAAATCACCGATATCGGGTCGGATATCCGGCATATCAAGATCGGATCCGCACCCCTCGCCAACGACGACGATTTCCTGTACCGCCGTCCGTGGTTCTGGCTCCTCTTCCCCCCCACTCCCACAGCCTTCGCGCTGATGCTGCTGGTGCGGCGCCGGAACCGCAAGCTGGCCACCGATGCCACGCTCAAGCGCAAGACCCAGGCCAGCGCGCAGCTTAAGCGCCGTCTCAAGGAGGCCAACGAGGCCCTGAAGCAGAAGAACGCGCGGGAATTCTACAAGGCCCTTTCGCAAGCCGTCGTCGGCTTCGCAAGCGACAAGCTGAACCTGGAATTCCGCGGCATGACCATGGAAGAAGCCAAGGCGAACCTGACCCGCCAGGGCCTGCCCGCCGCCACGGCCGGCGAATACGAAAAGCTCCTCCAGCTCTGCGATTTCGGCCAGTTCGCGGGTTCGCAACGCGATGACAAGGCCTGGAAAGAAGCCCTGGACACGGCGGAAACCCTGTTGCGCAAATTGGACCGGGAACTATGAAAACCATACGCTGCTTCTCCATCGTTTTCGGCACCCTGCTCCTGCTCTCCGGCTTGGCCGCGGCCAAGCCCGCTTCCGAACAGGCCCTCGGCAGGGCCACGCGCGCCTACCAGCAGGCGAACGGCGCCTACGAAAAGAACGACTACGCCAAGGCCGCGGACCTGTACCGGCAGGCCATCGACGAGGGCGTGGCCGATTCCCGCCTCTATTTCAACTATGCCAACAGCCTGTTCCGCCAGAACCGGCCCGGCATGGCCATCCTCTATTACGAAAAGGCCCGCAAGCTCAGCCCCGACGATGAGGATATCGCCTACAACCTGCGCTTCGCCAACGCCCAGATCGTCGACAAGAATCCGGTGACGGAAACCAATGCCCTCACCAAGATCCTCTGGTACCTGCACGCCTCCTACTCCATCAACGAAGGCCTGTGGATCTGCGTGGGGCTGTTCAGCGGCATCTTCCTGGCCGCCATGGCGGCCCTTTTCACGGGCCCGGGTCTGCGCGCTTTACTGTATACCGTCATGGGGATCTCGGCGCTGGGCGTGGTCATCCTCGGCCCATCCCTGTTCTACAAGATCAACCAGCAGGAATCCCTGCAATACGGAATCGTGCTCAAGCCCGCGGTGGAGATGTTCAGCGGGCCGGGCGAGAATTTCCAGGTCCTGACCAAGGTCCATGAAGGCACCAAATTCGAGATCGTGGAGACGCGCGGGGAATGGGTGTCCGTGAAGCTGCTCAACGGCAAGGGCGGATTCGTCCGCCTGTCGGACCTGGGCAAGGTCTAGTCAAGGCCCGCCGCGCGCCGCCAGCCAATCGGCGGCGGCCGGGCAGATTCCCAGCACGAGCAAAGAGATCGCGAGCGTTCCCAAGGCCAGCTTCTGCGCCCAGGACAGGCTGATGGCGCCCAGGTCCTTTCCGGGTTCGGCGATATAGGCCTCCTTGACCACCAGCATATAGTAGTAGAAGGAGACCACGGCATTGCCTACGGCGATGCCGACCAGGACATAATGCCCATGCGCGGCCGCGGCCGAGAAGAGCAGGAATTTCCCGAGGAAGCCGGCCAGGGGCGGAATGCCGGCCAGTGAGAACATGCACAGGACCAGCAGCACGGCCAGACCCGGATGCCGGCGGCTGAGACCCCGTAGCGAAGCCAGGGAATCCGGAGCATCCTTGCCGACCACGCTCATGATGAAATACAGCCCGAAGCTGGTGACGCCATAGACGAGCAGGTTGTATTGCAGGGCGGCGCGCGCCGTGTCGGCATCGCCCAGCAAGGCCAGCAGCATATAACCCACCTGGGCGACGGAGGAATAGGCCACGAAGCGGCGGAGATTGGCCTGGCGCATGGCCCCGAGATTGCCCACGGCCATGGACAGCACGGCGGCGGCGGATAGGAAGCCGGCCAGACCCGGGCGCAGGAGATCGAGCGGTCCGAGGAACAGGGTCACGGTGGCGGCCACGGCCGCGGCCTTGGAACCCACCGACAGGAAGGCCATCACCGGGGTGGGCGCGCCCTGATAGACGTCCGGGGCCCACATATGCAGGGGCGCCATGGCGAGCTTGAAACCCAGTCCGCCCATCAGGAAAATCGTTCCGCCCCACAGCAAAGGCCGGCCGGGATCGGACTGAGCGGCGGAAGCCAAGGCATCGAATCCCAATCCGCCGGCCGCGCCATAGAGGAAGGAGATCCCGAACAGGGAGAGGGCGGAGGAGAATCCCCCCATCAGGACGTATTTGGATCCCGCTTCCACGGACTCGGAGTCATGGGGTTGGAAGGCCGCCAAAGCGTACAGAGGCAAAGTCGCCAGCTCCAGCCCCAGGAAAAAGGTCAGCAGGTCCCGCGCGGAAACCAATGCGTACATGCCCAAGGTGCACAGGACGAGCAATCCGAAGAAGGCGCCGGGCTTTGCCAGTACGCCCCGGACATTGCCCCCGATCCGGAAATACGGGCGCGCGAGCCAGGTGGTGGCGAGCGCGGCCAAGGTGAACAGGAGTTTCCAAAGCAAAGTGCCGGAAGAGGCGCGGTAACCTCCGAAGGACCCCTCGTGGGCGGACCCGGGCAAGGCGACGATCAGGACGGCCAGGGCGGCCAGGCCCAGCCAGGCGATGTGGAAGGAGGATTTCCCTTCCGTGGGCCCCAGCTCCGAGGCCAGAATGATCAGCGCCAGGGCCAAGAGGGCCAGGTCCGGAAGAAAAGGCAGGATGGCGTGGTTCATCCGGCTACCGGTTCAGATTGTTGAGGATGGGCAGGATGGCTTGATCGATCAGGGTCGCGAGAGGCCCCGGAAACAGGCCCATGGCCAGGATGCAACCGAGCAGAAGCACCAGCGGCGTTTTTTCCAGGAAAACCGCGTCCCCGGTCCGCGCGGCGCCTGCCTTGGGAGGTCCATGCAGGATGCCATTGGTGGCGCGCAGGATATAGATTGCGGTCACCACGATGGACATGACCGCCAGGGCGGTGCAAATCACGGGCAGCGGCCGGCCGGCGGTGAATCCGCCCAGAAAGACATTGAGCTCCGCCGCGAAACCGGCCAGCCCCGGCAGACCCAGGGCCGCGAAGCCGGCGATGATGAAACAAGTGGCCAGGAAGGGCATGGAGGCCATGAGCCCGGACATCTCCGAAATCTTCCGGGTATGCGTCCGCGCATAGATCATGCCGATGAGGCAGAATACGGCGGCCGTGATGAACCCATGCGCCAGCATCTGCATCACCGCTCCGCGCAACCCGGTGGCGTTGAGGACCGCCAGGCCCAGGAAGACCAGGCCGCAATGCGAAACCGACGAATACGCGTTCAGGTACTTGAGGTCCTGCTGCTTGATCGCCACGAAGGCGCCCCATACCACGCCGCCAGCGGCCAGGACCAGGAAAGCGTCCATCCAGAACCGGCAGCCTTCCGGCAGCAGGTACATGGCGATGCGCAGGCATCCGTAGCTTCCCAGCTTCATATGCACGCCCGCCAGAAACATGGAGACGGCGGTGGGCGCCGAAGCATGGCCGTCCGGGGACCAGATATGGAAAGGGAACATGTTCCCCAGGATGCCGAAGCCCAGGAAAAGGGCCGGGAAGGCCCAGAGCTGGAAATCGCGATCGAAACGGATCCGGGACAGCTCCAGGATATCGAAGGTATGGATGCCGGATTCGAAGTAGAGGCCCAGGATGCCGAGCAGGATCAGGGCCGATCCCCCCATCAACATCAGGTTCAGCTTCATGGCCGCGTATTCCTTGCGGCCGCTGCCGAACATGCCGATGAGCAGGTAGGTGGGGATCAGGGTCAGCTCGTTGAACACGAAAAAGGCGAACAGGTCGAAGGTGATGAAGCTGCCGAACACCCCGGCGGCCAGGACCTGCAGCAGGATGAAGAACTCCTTGGTCCGCGCTTCGATGTTCCAGCTGGCCAGGGTCCCGCAGAAGACCACCACGCCCGCCATCACCATCATGGCCATGGAAATGGCGTCCACCCCCGCATGGTAGCGGATGCTCAGGGCCGCGAACCAGGGGATATCGGTCACGAAGGCCAGCACCGACTCCGTCGATCCGGCGGCGGCCTGGGGAGGATGCAGGCAGAAGGCCGCGGCCAGCAGACCGATCAGCAGGAGATTGAGTCCGTTGGCGGCCAGGCTGAACCAGCGGATCGCGGCGGCCTGGCGGGCGGGAAAGGCCATCAGGACGCCGGCCGAAACCAAAGGCAGCACCCAGGTCATGGTGAGCAGCAAGGGCGCATGGGGCAAGGAGGCGAACATCAGAGGCGCGCCCCTCCGCACCAGGCCAGGACCAGAAGTCCCGCCAGGGCGGTGGCGATATAGAACTGCACCTGGCCGCTGTGCAGGAGGCTCTGCACGAAAGCGACCCGGCGTATCAGGAAGGTTACCCAATCGAAGCTGCCGTTGACCACGGCGCGCTCGACCCAGGCGATGGGGGCGGCGATCAACCGGGCTCCGATGCGCTTGACCAGGATCATGTAGATCTCGTCGATGTAGAATTTGTTCCGCAGCAGTCGGTACCAGGCCGGTTCCGCATCCTGGGGATAACCGGCGCCGCCCCGTTTATGCGCATAGAGATACCAGCTGATCCCCGCTCCGGCCAGCGCCAACAGGGAGGCGACCACCGGCAGCCAGGCGGCTCCGCCATGGCCCGCAGCCTCTGCGCCCGAGGTGGCCGCATGTCCGCTCGCTCCCGGCGGCCAGGGCGCCACGTTATGCAGGAAGAAATCCTTGGAAAGCCATCCGATGAAGGCGCTCGGGACGGCGAGCACGAGGATGGGCAGGGTCATCAGCATCCCCTCTTTGACGGGGGCCGCGTGCCCGTGGCTATCGGCGGCGCGTCCGTCCCCTTGCGCCCCTTTGGCGGCGCCATGGAAAACGAGGAGGAAATACCGGGACATATAGAAGGCGGTCAGACCGCTGGTGAGCAGGCCGGCCAGAAAGGCCCCATAATGGCCGTTGGCCAGGGCCGCATGCAGGATCTCCTCCTTGGAGAAGAATCCGGAGAACGGGAAGATGCCGGAAATGGCCAGGACGGCGATCAGGGTCGCCCAATAGGTCCGCGGCAGGGCGTGGCGCAGGCCTCCGGCGTCGCGGATATCGTTGCTGTGGATGGCATGGATGACCGCGCCCGCCGAAAGGAACAGCAGGCATTTGAAGAAGGCGTGGGTGAAGACGTGGAACATGGAACCGGTGTAGGCGGGCAGGCCCGTGCCCAGCGCGAACATCATCAATCCCAATTGGGACAGGGTGGAGAAGGCCAGGATGCGTTTCAGGTCGGTTTGCGCGCAGGCGATTAGGGCCGCGAAGACGGCGGTGAAGGCGCCCGTGAATTCCACCACGCGCAAGGTGTATTCGGCGGCCGAGAACAGCGGGAACAGCCGCGCCGTCAGGTAGATGCCCGCCACCACCATGGTGGCCGAATGGATCAGGGACGAGACCGGTGTCGGCCCTTCCATGGCGTCCGGCAGCCAGACGTGGAAGGGGAACATGGCGGACTTGCCCCAGGCTCCCAGATAGATTCCGAGGGTGGCCAGGGTCAGCAGGTTGCAGCCCAGCCATCCCAGCTTTACGGCATGATCCAGGGCGATGGCGGCCGGGGCCCCGTTCACGTCCGCGAAATCGAAACTGCCGGCGGTGAGGCCCACCGCCAGCATCCCCATCAGGAAGAAGGCGTCCGCCAGGCGCGTCAGGATGAAAGCCTTCTTGCTGGCCGCCACGGCCGAGGGCTTGGTATACCAGAAACCGATCAAAAGGTAAGATGCGGTTCCCACCAGCTCCCAGAAAAAGAAGGTCTGGACCAGGTTGCTGGATACCACCAGGCCGAGCATGGTGAAGGTGAAAAAGGACAGCAGGGGGAAAAACCGGCCCTTGCCCTTGTCTTTTTCCATGTATCCGATGGAGTAGAAATGGACCAGGAAGGATATGCACGAGATGACCACCACCATCATCACCGAAATGGGATCGAGCAGAAAGCCGAACCTGGCGGCCGGCATGGAACCGGTTCCCGTGGCGAACTCCATCCAGGTATGCTCGAAGGCCAGGGCCATCTTCCCGGGATGGAGGTCCGGATGGGCCAGGATATCCTGGCGGTAACCCAGGGCCAGCGCCACGGCCAACGCCAGGGTCCCGCCCATCAGCAGGGTCGCGGTCCAAGCGGAAGCGTGAGCGTGCTTGCGTCCCAGCCAAAGGGCGTTCACGAGGAAGGAAAGGAAGGGCAAGGCCAGGATGCCATAGGCCAGCAGGCCAAGGCCGCCTCCCGTATGGGACAGGGCGGAATCAACCATGCATGCCGTCCAGGTCCCGCAGATCGAGATGCTTCCGCTGCCGGTGCACGGCGATGACTATGGCCAGGGCCAGGGCCATTTCCGCGGCGGTGACTCCCACGGCGAACAGCGCGAACAGGCTGCCGGCCTCGGCGTCGCGCGCGGCGCCTTGCGGGCCTCCGAAGCGGGCGAAGGCGACGAAGTTGATCAGGGCCGCGTTCACCATGAGCTCCAGGGACATCAGGGCCGCGATCATGTTCCGGCGCGTCAGCAGGCCGAAGGCTCCGATGGCGAACAGGGTCGCGGAGAGGAGGAGGCAGGCGGTCAGGTTCACGGGGCCTTGCCTCCTTGACGCGCGAGGGCGATGGCGCCGACCATGGCCGCCAGGAGCACCACGGAAATCAGTTCGAAGGGGACCAGGAAGCCGTCCGGACCGGGATCCAGCAGGCGCAGGCCCAGATCCCGCAAGGAGGCGATATCCCGGAAGGTGGAAAGGTCGCCGGCGGTCAGGGTGTTTTCATCCGCGCGCGTGGAGCGCGCCAGGCCTACCAGAAAGACCAGGGAGGCCGCCGATACCGCCAGGGCCGAGACGACCTTCAGCGGCGAGGGATGCGCCATCCTGCCGCCCAGCTCCGAGGTGAGCAGGACCGCATAGAGCACGAAAATCATGATGCCGCCGATATAGACCATCACCTGCACCAGCGCGACCATTTCCGCGCGCAGCAGCAGGAAGAGGACGGCCGTGCACAGGAGCACGCCCAGCAGGCCCAGTGCGGATCGGAACAGGTTGCGGGCCAGGACCGTCACTCCGGCCATCCCCAGCAGGGCGGCGCAGAGGGCGTAGAAGAAAAGATCGCGCACCCTCAGCGTCCCTCGGTCTTGTTGAGGACATAATCGAGTTCGTCGCGCTTATAGGAGGCCATCTCGAACCCGTGGCCCATGCGGATGGCGTCGAAAGGGCAGGCCTCGATGCACAGATTGCACAGCGTGCAGGTCGAGAGGCGGTAGACGAATTCGCCCAGCACCCGTTTGGACGCCAGGTTCTTGGTGGTGAGGATGGAAATACTGCCGTTGGGGCAGGCCTTTTCGCAAAGGGTGCAGGCGGTGCAGTTATGCTCGCCCTGCTCGTCGTGGGGCATCACCACCTGGCCGCGGAAGCGCTCCGGCATCTTCAGGGTGTCGCGGTTTTCCGGATATTCGCGCGTGACCACGGTGCCCGGATGGGAAATGTAGCGGAAGGTGACGCCCATGCCCTTGAACAGGTTCAGGGTATCCTTCATCATGCTGCTGAATTTCATGTTTTCCCCGACGTCATGGGAGGATCAGTTTGAAGGTGACCATGGTGGCCGCCAAAAGCAGGTTGGCCATCGAGACCGGCAGCAAAAATTTCCATTCCAGGGACAGGAGATGGTCGATGCGCAGCCGGGGAAAGGTCCACCGGAACCACATATACAGGAAAATGAGGACATAGGTCTTGGCGAAGAACCACAGGACGCCGGGGATCAGGGCCAGGACTTGGTCGATGGGCCCGATGCCGAATTGCGGGGCCAGGAATCCGCCCAGGAAGAAGGTGGCGCCCAGGCCCGCGGAAGCGAACATGTTCACGAATTCGGCCAGGAAGAACATGGAAAAGGAGATGCCGGTATATTCGGTATGGAATCCCCCGGTCAACTCGGATTCGGCTTCGGAAAGATCGAGCGGCCCGCGGTTCAGTTCGGCCGTGGAGGAGATCAGGTAGACGGCGAAAGCCAGGAACCCGGCCACCGGCAGCTTGAAGATCCACCAGTCCAGGATGGTGCCTTGCTGGGAAAGCACGATGCCCCGCAGCGAGGCCGTGCCGCTGGCCATGACCACCAGGAGCATGCACAGCACCATGGACAATTCATAGGAGAACAGCTGCGCGCCGGAGCGCATGGAACCGAGCAGGGAATACTTGTTGTTGGATCCCCAACCTCCGATGAGGATGCCCAGGATGCCCAGTCCGGAAACCGCGGTCACGTAGACCATGCCGGCCTCCGGATCGGCGACCTGCAGGTTGGCGCCGAAGGGCATGACCACCAGCACCAGGAAGGATCCGGTGATGGGCAGGAGCGGCGCCATGAAATAGGCCAGGGCGTCCACGGAACGGGGCCTGATGTTTTCCTTCATCAGGAGCTTGATGGCGTCCGCGATGGGCTGCAGCAACCCGAATGGCCCCACGCGTGTGGGCCCCAGCCGGGCCTGGAAATGCGCGCAGACCTTGCGCTCCAGCCAGATCAGGAATATGGCCGTCACCGTCACCAGGCCGCAAATGACCGCCACGGCCAGGGCGCCATTGACGAAGGCGGCCGCGGTGGGAGGCAGGACGCTGCGGATCAAGTCCCCGATGGGATGGTTCACGGGATAAACCGTCATCGCCGTCATCGATCGATGTCCGGGATGATGAGATCCAAGGTCGAAAGGATGGCCACCAGGTCCGCGATCTTCCCGCCCCTGGCCATCTCGCCGAGGGCCGACAGATTGGAGAGGCCGGGGGACCGGCTTTTGATGCGGTAGGGCTTGAAGGAGTTTTCCGAGACCATATAGGTGCAGAACATGCCGCGCGCCGTTTCCACGTTCGAAAAATAGCTGCCGGCCGGCACCTTGTAACTGGCCTTCTCCTTGGAACGGTATTGGCCCTCGGGAATCCCCTTGATGGCCTGCTCCAGGATGCGGACCGACTGGCGCATCTCTTCCATGCGCACCATATAACGATCGTAGCAATCTCCGTTCTTGCCCAAGGGCACGTCGAATTCGAAGCGGTCGTAGATGCCGTAGGTATCATGCTTGCGCACGTCGAAGTTAATCCCCGAAGCGCGGCCCACCGGTCCCGAACAGCCGTAATTCACGGCCCGATCCCGGGACATGGCCCCCACTCCCACGGTCCGCTCGCGGATGATGGGGTTCTTGGTTAGCAGGACCTCGAACTCGTCGAAGGAGAATTTCAGCTCCTCCAACAGGGCCTGGACCTTGGCGATGAATCCTTCCGGAAGATCCGCGGTGGAACCCCCCGGGCGGAAATAATTCATGGTGAGCCGGGCGCCGCACAATTCCTCGAACAGGGCCGTGATCTTTTCGCGCTCCTTGAAACCGTACAGGAAAGCGCTGACCGCCCCCAGGTCCATGCCGAAAGCCCCCCACCACAGCAGATGCGATTGGATCCGCTGCAACTCGGAGACGATGACGCGGATATACTCCCCCCGCTCGGGGACGCCGATGTTCATGGCCTTTTCGATGGCCAGGCAGACGCAGAGGTTGTTGATATGGCTGCTCAGGTAATCCATTCGATCCGTGAGATGCAGATACTGGACGAAAGTCTCGTTCTCGCCCATCTTTTCAATGGCCCGGTGGATGAAGCCCAGATGCGGCACCACTTCCACCACGGTCTCGCCGTCCAGGCGCACCACCAGCTTCAGCACCCCGTGGGTGCTGGGATGCTGCGGCCCCATATTGAGGAAATATTCCTGCGATCCGTCCGCCCGGGTCTCGCGCAGCGAAAAGCCGGGGGGCAGATCGTAGGCCGGCGCGGTCGTGGGTTGCAATTCCTTCATCTCCATCTAATATGGCCGCTTCACGACCCGGGTGGGGTCCTCGAAGTCCTTGCGCAGGGGGTGGCCGGGGAAATCATCGTCCAGGAACAAGCGGCGCAGATCCTTGTGGCCCGCGAACTTTATCCCGAAGAAGTCGAAGGCCTCGCGCTCATGCCAGTCGGCGGAGACGTAAAGCCCGGACAGGCTGGGAATCTCCGGCTGCGCATCATGGGGCAGAGCGCAGCGGATGAAGACCTTGTGCCCCAGCTCCATGGACATCAGGTGCACGACCACGTCGAAGCGGTCCTTCCAATCCACGGCCGTCAATTCGATGAGGAAGTCGAGCTTCAGGCGCCCGTCCTCCTTGAGGAATCCCACCAGGGAAAGGTATTCCTCCCGGGAGACGGCCACGTCCAGGATATATTCCGGCCCCAGCGCCGCGATCTTCTCTTCCGTAACCTCGGGGATACCTTGGACGGTCAGGGCCGGGAAGCGGGCGATCAGGATCTTGAAGAGTTCGGCCTGGGGCAGGCCGCGCATGGCCTTGGGCACGCGAGCCACCTCGTCGAACTTGGGGGCGGCGATGCGCTTGATGACCACGCCCTTGAAATCGGGGTTCTCCGCCTTGAAGCGCTCCTGCGCCTCCTTCATCCCTTCCTGCTTCTTCTTCTCCTTCTCCTCCCACGCCGTCGCGCAATCGCTAAGCACGTCCCTGATGGGCTCGCGATTGATGGGCCGGGGGGCCAGGGAATTGCGCCAAGCGCCTTTGCGGATCAATTCCTGCAGCTTCATGACGCCGAAAAGCAGGGCTTCCGGACGCGGCGGGCAGCCGGGAACGTAGACGTCGATGGGAATCAGCCGATCCGCGCCTTTCACCACCGAGTAGCTGTCGTAATAGAAAGGGCCGCCCGAAATGGTGCAGGCGCCCATGGCGATGACGTATTTGGGACCCGGCATCTGCTCGTAAAGGGTGATGAGCCGCGAGCCCATCTTCTCGACTATGGTCCCGGCCAGGATGATGAGATCCGCCTGCCTGGGGGAGGCCCGCGCCACCTCGAGCCCGAACCGGGCCCAATCATTGTGGGAAGCTCCCGTGGCCATCATCTCGATGGCGCAGCAGGAGGTGCCGAAAACCAGGGGCCACAGCGAATTGGCCCGCGCCCAGCCGACCACCCAATCCACGGCGTTGATCGCGCTCCCCTGGGGCGGCATCGGGGGAAGGATCATTTCACCGGCCGTCATTCCCATTCCAGCACCTTTTTCCGCCAGGCATAGGCCAAGGCAAAACCCAGAATCGCGAGAAAGACCAGCATTTCGAACCAGATGAAGGCGGCGGAGACCGCCCCCGCATGCCCTTCCCCGGCCGACCGGAGCACGGCCAAGGCGGGAAAGAGGAAGACGGCTTCCACATCGAAGACCAGGAAGACCAGGGCGAAAAGGTAATAGCCGATTTTGAACTGGATGCGGGCCGATCCGATGGTGGATTCGCCCGATTCGTAGGCGTCCAGCTTCTTGCCCACATCCGCGAAACGGGGGGCGATGATCCGGGAAAACACCATGGCCGCGCCAGCGAAGAGCACGCCCACTATGGCGAAGACGCCAATGATGATGTATTCGGACATCTATAGGGTTCCTTACCGGCCCATTATCCCACTTCGGAGGGGAAAATCCAGTCCTCTCGCGATTTTTCCACGGAAAATCCTGTTCCGCGGCGATTGATAAAAAGATATAAAGGTTGATGGATTAGTGACAATGGGGGCGGCCGCGCTTGCCGGTTCGGAAACCTTTCATATGGTCGCCGAAACCGGAACCGTTTTCCGTCCCGGGTCCCCGCCTCACCCACCCGTTTTTTTTACCCGGACATCATCCCCCGGTTCCGGGTCCGGGGGAATGCGGATTGCGGGGAGGATCTGCATAACCAATTTACCTGGTCTTGATTCCCGCTCTCAATTCCGGGGAAGCGTCCGGTCGCGGACAGGCCCGCCCGGGAGCCCGGAGATCGCGGTATTACCAGGCCCGGAAGGCGGGAGGCCAGGCTGTCTTTCTGTCAGGTCCCAGGAAGGTCAGACTCTACCGTAACTTGTCCTATTTTGGGCGCCGGACCCCATTCCTTTACGGTGCCGGTCCCTAAATCCAGCCAACCCCCAACGGCTTAGGGATTGATTTTCCTTTACTTGGGCGGAACGGCCCGCCCATAATGAAATTGGGACAAAACGAATAGCTCCCATAGGGTATTGGAATGTTATAATCGGTCCAGATGGCGTCCGGCCGTTCAGAGTTAGGGATTTTCACCCTAGAATCCTATTCCGGACAGAGATACGGGAGTCGTCGATGCAACGCCTAGCCCCTTCCCAGGCCTCCACCCTCCGGACCCCTTTCAGCCATGCCGCGGATTCCGCGGGCCATGGTATCTTGGCGGTTACCCTCGCCCTGCTGCTCGGCGCCGCAGGGGCCCAGGGGCAGACCAGGCGATGCGATCTGGTGGGTAGGGATACCACCGTGACCGGGGTACCCACGCCCTTCAAGCGATGCCTCGATCTGGCTGCTCTCAACGGTCAGACCATCACCGTGCCCTCCAACGTCACCCGCATCGACAACGACGGTCTTTCCCTTTGCAAGAGCGCCGTCCAGACCGGGGGCGACGCCGACATCGTGTACGTTTACGACAATTCCGGCAGCATGCGGGGATACACGAACTCGGCCACCGATAAACTCCTTCGCAGGGCCTGGATCGCGCCCGGCGGGACCGATACCCTCTTTTACTACGATGAAGGCAATTGCACCGATAAGACGACCAACGGCACTTTGGTTTTCACCCCCTGGAATACCGCGGGAACCAGCACCGTCCAGGACACGATCACCCGGCTGAACTCCAATGCCGGCTGTTCGAATTTTTCCGGGGATCCCTACAACGTCAGAGGCCGGGCTTATCGCCTGGGATTGCAGAACCAGGCCAACCGCGCGCCCACCTCCACCGCCGGGATCATGTTTTTCAACGGTTCCCCGGGAAACATGCAATCGCCGCTCACGATGACTCCCGCCAATCTTACCACCCTGCAGAACCGGATTTTCGCCAACGCCTCCGGCGGCACCAATTATACCATGCCTTTGGATACCAGCCGGACCTGGTTGCGGTCATCCGCCTACACCTCGCAAGCCGCCGGCCGCACCAAAGCCATGATTTTCCTTTCCGACGGCAGGCCCGACAATACGACCTATCTGCCCTTGAATCCGGAGACGCCCACCATTTACGGGATTTTCCTGCATCGCGACACCATCGGTTCCGGAAGGATGCGCGAGTTGTCCACCTTGACGGGCGGCAAGTTCTACCTCATCCCGCCGAGCGAGCCGGACAGCCTGATCTCCGTCGTCAACCAGATCCTCAACATCATTCTCCTGGAATACCAGCCCAATGCCGCCACCGTGACCAATACCAGCCTCTCCCCCACCCAGTCCGCGAACAGCGTACCTTCGGACTTCCTCCTGCAATCAGACGGCAGCTGGCTGATGCGGCTGAACGACATCATAGGGCTGCGCGCTTCCAACACCAATGTCATGACCGTCGCCACGACCTTCAAGGAGAAGACCACCGGGGCCCTGGACAATAAGACCATCTCCTTCACGATCGCTACCACGGCTCCGGCTTCGACCACCTCGCAAAAAATCACCAATACCCAATTCGCCGTGACCTGTTATGATCCATCGGCCTTGCGCATCCTCAACTCAACGGGAACCAGGCCCGCCTTCTTCACCGACGCCAATTCGGCCTACCAGATCCGGGTACGCACGGCCTCCACGATTTTGGATTCGGTCAAAACCCCTGCGATCACGAAGACGAAAGGCGACGCGGAAAATCCGGTCACCAAGAGCCCCACCCGCACCCCGGACAGCCTGGTTTTCAAGGGGACCTACTCCTTGCAGGTCAACGGAACCCCGGCGGCTACCGGCGGCAACGGCACCCTGGAAACCGCGTTGTACGACTCCATTGTGGTGAGCTGGGTGCATCCGCGCGATGCCCAGGACGTGGCCGCGGATACCATGGCCGTCCGGGCAGCCAAGCAGCCGGCGATCGCGTATTTCTCCGCGACCGAAGGCGGCCCTGCCATCACCAACTACCCCAAAACCACGACCGTCGTTTACGTCGTCATCAAGGACCAGATCAGGGACAAGCGGAAAACCTATACGGCCGTCATCACGGCGGAAAACCTCCTGCTCGACAGGGAGGTCGTGGCGCTGACCGAACTGCCCGACGGGTCCGGCACTTTCGTGGGCCAGCTGACCATCAAGTCCGCGGTCAAGACTCCCGGCGACAATTTCCTGGAAATCCAGAGCACGGGGGACCAGTTGCGCGTAGTCTACAAGGACCCCGTGGATGGGGACTCCGCCCAGGGCACGGCGGGCTTCGACCAAATCGTGGAAGAGGCCGCGGACCTCCAATTCACCGATGGATCCGGCAATCCCTTGCCGGCGGATGCCTTCTGGTCGCCCGCCAACGGGAAGCTCTTCGTGAAATACAGCGACGACCGGGTCGATGGGACCATCGGCTCCAAAAGCATCTCCCTGACCCTCGCGAACAAGAAGTACGGCGCGGTCATCGGCACCGATCACGAACGGATTACCGTGAACCTCCTCGGTTCTTCCGCCGGAACGCGCGCCACCTGGACCGGTACCATCAATCTCGCAGACGTTTTCCCCCCCAACGACTCCAACGGCACGGCCGAGACGAGGTTCCGCGGAGAAGCGACCATCACCGTGAACAGCCATAACAACAAGGGAATCCTCGAGCCCGGGACGGTCTCGGATTTCCTGGTCATCGCCTATCCGGATTCCCAGGCCGGCATCCAATGGAAGATGGCGGATACGGCCACCGTTCCCAAAGGGACCGAAGGCCTGATCGTCACGGTCAAGGACCAGGATTTCACCGTGGCCACGAACGACCAGGTCTTCGTGACCGTGACCTGCCTCAAGTCCGGGGACAGCGTCTCCAATTTCACCGCGACGGAGGGCTCTCCGCAGACCTATCTCTCCGGTACCCTGGTCAAGGATGAATCCGTGCCCAATGCCGCGGATCGGATCCTGTCCTGCCTGACCACGGATCAGATCCGCATCACCTATGTCGACCCGGTCTACGGAACGCTTACCGAATTGGTGGTCAACGAAGTCGCCAAGCCGGAAGCCAATCCGCCGGGCCGTAAATTCATCACGAATGAAATGGTCACCTTGACGACCGCCACCCCCGGCGCAGTCATATACTATACCTTGGACGGTTCCACGCCGGTCGCCGGGGTCAGCGCCGTCTACACCGACCCTCTGCGCATAAGTCTGACCACCACCGTCAAAGCCATCGCCTCCAAGCCGGACTGGAAGGACAGCAAGATCATGTCCCAGACCTATACCAAGGAGGCCGTGGCCTCGCGTCTGGAAATCCTGGATGAGAACGGCATCCTGATTACCGGAGGCGTCATAACGGGCTCGGCCAAGAACCTGCGCATCAGGCTTATCACCACCCAGGACAATCTACCGGGGGTGAGCACGGATACCCGTACCTTGATGCAAAAGGACGCGGAAACCGTGAACCTCGGCAATTTCGGATTCCAAGGCGCCTCTTTCGAATATTGGGAGACCGTGGCCCTCAAACATCCTTCGGCCAAGGCCTCCGGCAATGACACTATCAACGCCACCGGCACCGATACCCTGATCGTAAGCTGGGCAAACCCCTTCAATCCCCTGGACGTGGCCGTCGATACCCTGATCATCAAGCCCGCCTTCGTGGCCGCGGATGTGTACTTCTCCCTCACCGAGGGCGGATCGCGCATCACGCAATATCCGGTCAACCAGGACAGCATCTTCGTCGTGGTCGTCACGCGGCCCAAGGATTCCACCCTGGTCTATACCGTGCTCGTCAGCTCCAGCGAACTGGGCATAGACAAGGAAACCCTGACGCTCGTGCAACTCTCTCCGGGAGTGTTCTCGGCCAAGGCCCCGGTGGGCACCGCCGGCAAGACCCAGGGCGACAATATCATCCAGGTCTCGGTGGCGGGGGATCAGGTCACCGCCATTTTCGTGGACCCGGTCTACAAGGACAGCTACCAGGGCGATGTGGGCTTCGCCCGGCAAGTGGAAGAACGCGCCACCCTGGAATTCATCGACGCGTCCGGCAACCTGGTCGCCCCCGCCGATGTCTGGAGCCCGGCCAACGCCAAGGTTTTCCTGCGGTATACGGACGATTGGAACGCGGGCATCGATGGCCTGGTGCATACCAAGAACGCCCGCATGGCCCTGGTGAACAGGAAATCCGAAGTCCAGGTCGGCACCGACACGGAAATCCTGGTCCTCACCCTGAAAGGCGTGCCGCCGGGAACCAAAGGGACCTGGGAAGGCGAACTGCCCCTGGTGGACAAGAATTCGGCCACCGCATCCAACGGCACCTTGGAAGCCTATTATCGCGGGCAATTGACCGCCACGGTGACCCCGCATAGCAATCTGGGCACCGGTTCCGGCGCGGATGTGGTGGACTCGCTGCTCATCGCCTATCCCAACCAGCCCGCGGAAATCGTCATCCAGGACACCTCCGGCAAAGGCGTGACCCGGGAAACCCCCAAGGTCCAGATCATCATCCGCGACCAGCTCTTCACCAAGTCCGGCGACGCCACCATCAATGCCATGGTGGGCTGCATCCAGTCCGGCGACAGGGTCGCCCAGGTGACCCTGGTCTGGGACGGAAGCAAATACGTCATCACCCCTCCGCTGGACAAGGGCGAGATCAACAGCGGCAGCGTCGACAAGTCCGACGCCCTGCTGCTCTGCCGCGATTCGGATATCCTCACCGTCACCTATACCGACCCCGTATACCTGGACGTCCGGACCGCGGACGTCCGCTGGAGCGACGACACCAAGTCCCGCATGTACTATGCCTCCAGCAAGGACAGCACGGAAATAACCTCCGTCTCCGACGCCACGGACAAGGACTTCCTGGTGATGGTGGAAGGCAAGAGCCCCAACCGCGATCAGGTCGACACCATCAAGGTGACCCTCACCACGGCGCAGGGCGAGCAGGAAACGGTGCTTGCGATAGAGACCGGAATCCTGACCGGCAAGTTCGTGGTCAAGGCCGACTTCCTGTTCCGCAGCGCGGACCCGGCCAAGGAGAACAAGAAGGTGGAAGGCAAGATCACGGTGGCCAACCGGGTGAACCAGGTCCTCCTCAACGGCGAGGCCGTCATCGGCGGTGAGAAGGTGAAGGCGGACCTGTCCCTCTTCTCCAGTTACGATCTCATCTCCAAGGCCTATATCAAGGACGAGGATGAGAACGGCCGGGCCGACCATGTCTACCTGGTCTTCGACCATAAACTCGTGCGCTTGCCCTCGGGCCTGGATTCGACCTATTGGAACAAGGTGGGAGGCGACTTCAGCCGCTTGGCCCCGGGGAGCAAGCTGTCCTTCCAGCCGGGCTCGGACTCCACCGTGGTGGTGGCGGACTTCGCCACCAACCAGTTCGGGGCGAACCTGACGAATATCCCCGATGGTCAAACGCCCTATGCCCTGCTGCCGGACGACAATATCTTCGGCGGACAGCGGGCCCGCCTGGCCGACTCCATCGGTGCGGTGGTGGTGACGGCCAATAAATTGCCCTCCAACCTGCAGAGCTACAATTACTCGGGCACGGAAAAGCGGTTCAACCCGGATACCCTGATCATCTCGATCTCGGAACGCATCAAGACCACGTCCTCATCCTATGACGGGCTCATGCGGTTTTCCAAAGGCTGCTCGGACTACAAGGAATCCGTTCCCCTCAAAACCTTCAGCGAACCGAGCGTGACCTCGGACGGGCTGACCTGGACGGTCATCGTGGACAATACCCCGGACTCCCAGGTCCCCCTGGTGGGCGATTGCATCTTCATGGAAGTGGACGGCCGTTACGTGGATCTGCTGGGCAACCGCCCCGGCCGCCTGGGCGTGCCTTTGACGGGCGAGAATCCCAAGCTGGTCATCCGCGGTTTCCGGGGCTTCCCCCCCGTGGCGGGCATGGATCCGTCGACCCCGGGCTTCGTCGTGGTCACCAATGACAAGCGCACGGAGGACGGCGGAGTCTTCAGCAACCCGGTCGGCACCAACGGCAATTGGGATGTGCTGTGGATCCCGCCCTACGGCTTCGAAGAGAAGAACCCCGTCAATTCCCTGCAGATCATCGCCAACAACTTCACAAATTCGTCGGGCCAGGATCGGCATCCCGAAATCGCGACCCCCAAAGGAATGCCCCGGGATATCAGCGCAGTGCAGGTCATCACCTCGGGGGCCTATAAAGCGCAGATCCACATCTACGACAACCTGGGCCATTTCGTCCGCTATATGGAGCAGGCGTACGGGATGAACGGGGAAGACAAGAATCCCTATCGGGCCACGGACAAGGGCCAGTTGAGCTTCCTGGTCTGGGACCTGAAGGACAAGAACGGACAGATGGCCGGTCAGGGCGTCTATGTCTGGAAGGTCAACTTCATGTTCGTCGAAAAGAACAAAAAGACCGAAGTCCGGTTCACGAAGACGGGCGTGATGCGGAATAATTGAGCCCGGACTTCCATTTTGAGTTCACCAGCGGTAAACGGTAAATCCCGTTTTAACGCTGTGATGGCCATCGGAAAAATCCGAGGCCAAGAAATACACGGAAGCTTGCATCTGCTGAGTGAACCGATGGATGCCATGCGGTCACTTGGAATACCTTTCCAAAATGCGCCAAACCATCGGTTTTTCCAAACCTCACCAGGGACCGGTATATCTAGCCGGTATCCTCCTTCTCATTTACACCCTGTTTCCCGGGCTTTCCCACGGGCAGGATACCCTCCGGGTACTCTACCACGATTTCAACTGGCAGCATCGCGATTTCAGCGGTCCCTCGGGAACCGATCCCGTGCAGCAGAAATGCAATGGCGGCAACGGTACCAATATGGTCCAGGTGGACTTGCCCGCGGATAAAATCCCCTTGGCCACGGGCAATCCCCTGCCCATCCCGAATACGGCCGCCGAAAGGGCGGAATGCCTGGACCTGAACATCGCGAGCTGGTTCAACCCCAAGGCGGGCGACCTCGGTTACCATAAGAGCTTTCCCGGTTTCCTTTTGGACCAGGGCCTGGTGAACGACGGGCTTTTCGAATACGATTCGCAGACTTTCTACCCCATCGATACCGTGACCGGCGCGCAGATATACGCCAACGGCCACAACAACCTGTTCTGCCTGGAGGTGCACAAGAAATTCACCTATATCGGCGGAGAGGTGTTCAACTTCCGGGGCGATGACGATGTCTGGCTGTATATCAACAACAAATTGGCCATCGACCTGGGAGGCCTGCACACTCCCGTTACGAGCAATGTGGATCTCGATGCGCGCGCCGCGTTTCTTGGAATCACCAAGGGAAACGAATACGACTTCGATTTCTACTACTGCGAGAGGCAATATTCCGGGTCCAGCATCCGCATCACCACCAATATCCCCATCGCCTCCCCGCCCAAGGTTTCCACGCCCGTGGCCACGCCCGGATCGACCAGTTTCAATTCCCAGGTTTCCGTATCCTTGGCCACACCCACCCCTGGCGCCACCATTTACTACACGACCGACGGGTCCACGCCCGATAGCATCGGCGGCACCAGCAAGGTTTATACAGCCGGCATCCCGATCATCGGCCCGGCCACCATCAAAGCCATCGCCTATAAGGCCGGTTGGACCAAAAGCGACATGATGACCGCCACCTACACTAAAAACGTGGTCGCTTCCACGCTGGACATCCTCGACCAGAACGGCAGCCCGCTCCTGGGCACTACCGCCACTGCCTACGGCTTTCTCACCGAATTGAACACCGCCTACACCGTAAAGGTCACCACCACCCAGGCCGGCATCGCCTCCCTGACCGACACCGCCACGACCAAGGTAGGATTGGATAAGGAGATTCTGACGCAAAGCACGCGGGAGGCCTTGGGAGACGGATTCGTATTCACCGGCACCTCCCCTTTTTCCATCACCAACACGGTCATCGGCAATAACGTGACCAATGCCAAGGTCTACGACAGTCTGGTCGTAAAGTGGGTCAATCCCCTGGATCCCAAGGACATCGCCGAACGCCGCGTGCTCGTGCGCCCGGCTCCCGTCCAGGCCCGCGCCTACTTTTCCACCAAAGCCAACGGGTCGGATACCGTGGATCAGTACGTGGGAACGGAATCGGTCATCTACCTGGTGGTTATCGACGAAGTCCTGCGCTCGGACCTGACGCCCAAGGCCACCTTGGTCACCACCCCCAAGCTCGGCAGCGGCCGAACCAAGGATTCCCTGGTCGTGGACATGGTCGCGATTGCGCCCGGCAAGTACGTGGCCACCATCAATGTGGACATCAACCCCATCAGCAATCTCACCGACACCAAGCTTCAGCTGGCGGTGGAGGACCTGATCAAAGGCATGTATACCGACCCGATGGATTTGGACGTGGCGCCTCCCGCCAATGCCGGCTTCGGCATCGCCCCCGAAATCGACGGTTCCCTCCAGTTCACGGACAAGAACGGCACGGTGCTTCCCGCGGGCATCTACTATAACCCGGCCGAGGGCAAGCTCTACCTGACCTATTCCGATGACTGGGCCGGCGGCCTGATCACCGCGAAATCCGTGGCCCTGACCATCCAGAACAACAACGGCCTTGCCGGCGACGATGCCGAGACCTTCAATGTCACCTTGAATATTTCCAAGCATACCGGTTCGACGGGGGTTTGGGAAGGCAGTATCACCTTGGTGGACGGTCCCTCCATCACCGCGAGCAACAGCAAAGCCGAGACTTACGTTATCGGCAAGGTGCTGGCCGTGGTCACTTCGCATAACAAAGCCGGCGGCAACCTGACCCCCGCCACCGACAACCTGCTCGTGGCCTATCCCAATCAGGACCCGGTCATCACGGTGGAAGGACCCAAGGGAACCGGCGTGCAGATCACCCGCGAGGACGTGGGCATCAAGGTCACCATCAAAGACCAGAGCATCTCCTCCGCCAAGGACACCTTGTTCGCGGTCTTGAGCTGCACGGAGACCGGCGATAAGGTCAATATCCTGGTCATCGAAAAGGACGGCGCTCCCGGCACCTATGAGACCGTCATCATCTCCAAATCCGAGGGCGCCTTGGTGGTCGACGGCATCCTGCAATGCAAGTCCACGGACAATATCAAGGTCGTCTATGCCGACCCGGTCTACGGAGATCCCAAGACCGTGCTGGTCCTGATCGACGCCCCTGTCACGCCCAAACTGTATTTCTCAACTTCTCTGACCGATAGCACCGCAATCAGCCTGGTCAGGGAAAACGATGCCACCAAGTTCTTCGCCGTGGTCGTGGCGCATGATCCGGACATCAACAAGGCGGACTCCTACGAAGTGACCTTCACCACGCCGCAAGGCGAATCGGAGAAGTTCACGGCCGTGGAAACCGGCAAGGCCACGGGCATCTTCAAAGTGGAAGTGCCCTATGGTTTCGTCACCTCCGCTCCCACGGTCAACCAGAAGGTGGAAGGCCGGATCACGCCGCAAATCCAGGACAACCGGGTCACCGCCACCGGTTCAGTAACCGTGAACGGGCAAACCGTGAAAACCGATATCGTCCTGGTGGCGTCCTATGCTCCGGTGCAAAAAGCGTATATCAAGGATACCGACGGCGACGGCCAGGCCGACAAGGTCTATATCGTCTTCGAGAAAACCCTCCCCCATCTTCCCGCCACTTTGGATGCGCAATGGAACGACACCACTAAGGCCGGCGTGGCCGTGCCCGCGGGCAAGCTCTCCTTCCTGCCCGGTTCCGATTCCACCATCGTGGTCGCGGATTACACCACCAAGCCCTTCGGCCAGAACCTGACCTCTCCCATCGCGGGCCAGACGCCCCGGGCCATCCTGCCCAATGACGCCCTTTTCGCCAACCAGCGGCCGATCCTGGAGGATTCCATCGGACCCGTCATCGTCGGCGCCATCAAGCGTCCGCCCAATGTCAACGCCCTCATCCCCAACGACCCCAGCTTCAACCATGACACCTTGATCATCACCGTTTCCGAGCCCCTCAAGGCCGGAACCGATTTCAAGGACCTGCTGAAGTTCTCCACCAGCTGCGACGACTATGCCCATGCCATCACCATCGTCGCCCTCAACAACCCCGCTTCGGATGCCAATGGGAAGTATGTCGTCATCGTCGACAACTCCACCGGCGCCTCCCCGCAAACCGGCAACTGCGTGTTCCTGAACGCCGACCCCGGCAAGTTCACGGATATCCCCGGCAATCCGCCCTCCAAGGTGGGCGTCCCGCTCAGCGGCGACGATCGCAACCGCATCATCCAGCTCTTCCGCGGCTTCCCGCCCGTGGCCGGCCTGGATCCCAACAACTCCACGTTCCAAATCGCCGTCCAGGACAGCCGCGACCCCAAGAAGGAAGGCTATGCCACCCCCGGCGGCACCCCGGATCCGGTGACCGGCAACGCCTGGCAGGTCTTGTGGATTCCGCCCGCGGGATACACCGAGGGCCAGTCCTTCAACCCCTACACGGCCAAGCTCAGCGATCTGCCCAGCGGGTCGCGGGAAATCTCCACCCCGGTCCTTCTGCCCCGGAGCGTGAGCTCGGTGCAGGTGGTCAGCACGTCCGCGTATATCGCGCATATTTCCATCTTCGACGTGTATGGGAACTTCGTGAACACGAGCACCCAGGTGTTCGGAGGCCGCGGAGAATTGCAGAACCTGGCGCGGGTGGTGCCCAAGGGCCTGGTCAGCTACCTGTACTGGGACATGAAGGACAAGAACGGCCAGCTCGCGGGCCAGGGCGTGTATGTCTGGAAGGTCCGCTTCGAGTTCAAGGGCGGCAAGCAGGAGATCCAGTACACGCGTACCGGCATCATGCGCAAGCGGTAATGCCCGGGCCTGGACCCCTCAGAAGGTCGACAGGCTCTATTATTTGACGCGCCGTTCCTTCTCCAGAGCGCTGATGCGCTTTTCCTGCTGGATGGCATGGAGGGTAAGCTCCTCCACCTTCCGCAACAGTGCGAGATTCATGGATGCCAAATCCATGCCCTTGGAATTCAACTCCTTGGCGCTGGGAACATCCTTGAGATGCTTGTTCGCCTTGACGAAGCGTTCGACATTCTTCAAGGGCTCCAGGTCGTAATCCTTATCGAAAACATAGTCGGGAACGACTTCGAATTTGGCGACCTTGATGGTATTGGCTTTGATATTGCCGGCGACTTCCAGCATCTCCGTAGGATTCAAATTCCCAATCCCGACCCTTCCATTGGCGGCGATTTTCATTCTGGCCAATCCACCAGCGGCAAACGTCAAGGTTCGGGTTCCCGAATTGGCCTGGGAACCGATGCTGATATCCTCGGAACCCGAGGCTCCCACGTATCCAAAAAGCCAGGTATCCGAATTTCCGCGCAGAGCGTACTCCGGCGTGGTCCCGGAATTCCGCAATACCAGGCCGCCGGCCGTGTTGAAATTCTGCAATCTCATCAATTCGGTTCCATAACCGTTCGCGGAAGGATCCCCCGTTCCGAAAATGAACCCTGAAGCGCCGCCCCAACTGTTGAAAGCGAATCTTCCCGCCCCAGTCGGCTTTGCGGTCAGGGTGACGTAGCTGTCCGAATTGCTCGTCTCCAGGGTCAGGATATTGTAGTTGACCCCTTTCACATGCAAAGCGGCATTGACCGCGGTGGTTCCCACGCCCACTTTGCCCGTGGTGGTGATTCCATTGGCGCCGCCATCGACCCAGGGGGAAGCCGATGCGGAAAATGCGGATACCAGGAGCCCTAGCACGGATAATTTCTTCATTTTCTAAATCCTCAATTAATAAAAAACCCGATACGAATCCGAGACGTTTACCTGACGACTGGAACTTTCATGGCCCGCACCTCTTTGCGAAGCGCCTCCAAATCCTTGGCTTGGGCGATGGAATAAAGAGTAAGCTCTTCCACCTTCCTGAGCAGCCGCAGATTCATATCCGCCAGATCCATGCCGTTCTTGTTGATTTCCTTGGCGCTGGGGATTTCCGGAAGATGCTTGTTCTTCTGGACGAATCGCTCGACCTTTTCAAGCGATTCCAGTTTATAATCCTTTTCGAAAACATAGTCGGGAACGACAACCTCGAATTTCGCGACCTTGATGGTATTCGCCTTGATGTTTCCCGCGACATCAAGCATTTCCGTCGGATTCGGATTTCCGATCCCGATATTCCCATTACCACGGATGCAGAAAACCCGCTTGTCATCCGTCGCCACTTCGAAGACCTTGGCCTTGGCGGCATTGGGATCCGTGGTGTTTATCCTGGCCGCGCTGACCCGGAAAATCGCCACGTCGTTGTCCGTAGCCGGACCATCGCCCGCCCAACTTATCACGTGCACCAAGGGCTTGGCGGGATAGGCCCCGGGAGTAGCGCTGGCCCCATCGGATTGCAGGGAGAGTTTGGCGTCGGGGGTGGCGTTGCCGATCCCGATATCCCCATTGGGGAAAATCACGCGGCTCCCGATACCCGTGGACAGCATGTTGACGACCATGAAATCCTTTCCTGCGCGATCCTCACGCAGGGCCAAGGTTCCATCCCCGATGCTGAGCCCCCGGTAGTCCACGGTCAGATCCGCGGTGCGGCCGGTCGAGGTCTTATGGGTGAAATGGGCGATGGATTTGTCCTCATTGAACACGGAACCGTTCAGGACCACGTCCAAGGGCGTCCTTGGAAGGAAAGCGGAGGTGGAACCGATTCCGACCTTTCCGTCTCCATGTATCCACAACCGGGGCTGGTTTCCCGTTCCGAAAACGAAGGGGAGCGCATTCACGTTCATCAGGGCCGCGCCACCCTTTCCTGCTCCGTAGTCGGCGCCGGTATAAAGGTTGTTTCCGAAGAAATCCAGTTCCACGCCGTTGGCAAAGTCCGGTCCTTGCATCCGGAAGGTCGTATAGACATTGGTGGCGGTGGAGCGGCTCTTTATGCCCACCGAGCCGTTGACTTCCAGGCCGAAGGTGGGCGCGGTGGAGATGCCGATGCCGACGGTGCCGGGGGTGGTGATGCCGGCGCCGCCGTCGGTCCAGGGGGAGGCGAAGGTTGATAGGGACAGAAACAGGATAGATAGTCCCAACGTGGAAATCGGGCTTTGAAAATGGATTTTTTCCTTCATGATTTTGCCTTTTCCGGAATCGGATTTTTCTTACTAATTAAACGAAAGGGATTGAAAATGATGAGAAAAAGTCCTTCGCAATGCAAGACCGTGAACAGGAGGTATATCCCCCCAAGTCCTCCCATGAAAAAAAGCTTGAAGCATATCAATCCAATCAAACCGAAAAGGATAAGGAGCAGAATGCTGGATTTTCCTTCTCTGGCCGATTTAAAACGCCAATACCAAAGACATAGGAAAAGGTTTATTGCAACCGTGGTATGCAGAGTCTTTTCATAGAACTCGAAAAGATTTGGATTCGATAGAAAGGCGCAGCTGAATGCGATCAAGAAAATCGAAATGATCCAGGTCGAAAGAGCCAATTTATTTTTTACCACATTTTTGTGGAGATGGTCTACTGTGCTCATAAATTATTTTAATTGCTTCTTATTACCCATTTTGAGCGTGACACTTTCAAATGCCTTTCATTCTATCCAATTTGGATTCTGAAAGAAAAAGTTAAAGTTTCTTCATGAAAAAGAAGTAAGTAGCCATTCCTGCAACTCCCGCCAATATCAAAACCCTTTCCAGCACATTGGGATCCTAAGCTTAGAATTCCACGTGGACAAGTTGTCGCG
>JADMIO011683260.1_pt1 | contig 79199 bp, 68 predicted proteins | sample 8958161 | NCBI WGS metagenome assembly JADMIO01 (sample SAMN16585339, study PRJNA669376) | soil metagenome | isolation source: Crop rotation soil | place: USA: Cullars Rotation, Alabama | collected 2011 | reverse complement strand
GAGCCAGTGTGATTACATTTGCGGCCTAACTGTGGCCAGTCCAGTTACGCTGGAGTCACTAGTATTTAGGTGACACTATAGAAGCGGCCGCGACAACTTGTCCACGTGGAATTCTAAGCTTAGGATCCCAATGTGCTGGAAAGATTCCTTCATCAATGGCATTTACCGGCTGCAATAAGTACAGCCGTACAAGGGAGTGACACAACGATGCTGAGCCAACGATCTGCTGCCTGCGCCCAAAAAACTTCCTTCCTGCAATCTGCCACTGCCTTAAAAAGCAGTAAACAAAAATTTTAATTGATTCATTTGGAATAATTATGGGCTGTGGAAATTGTGGACCTTCTGCGGGAGGAACACCAAATGGATGCAAGAGTCATGGCAGTTGCAGCACAGGTGGTTGCAACCGGATGAATGTTCACGACTGGTTAATGAACCTGCCTTTCAGCGATCCTGAGAGCAGTTGCCGTATTATAGAAGTAAGTTTTAACCAGGGCAGCCGTAAAGATTTTTACCGCAATGCTCCCCTGCAATATTTTGAAAAAGGCGAACTCGTAACCGTAGAAGGTGTCGCCGGTTTTGATGTGGGTGAGGTAAGCCTGAGTGGTGAACTGGTACGTCTTCAAATGAAGAAACGTGGTGTGCCCGAAGAAAGCCCTGACATAAAGAAAGTTCTCCGCCGTGCCGGCCAGATAGATATTGACAAAATGAAGGAAAGCAAAGGCCGGGAGAAAGAAGCGCTCATCCGCAGCCGTGCCATTGCCCGCCAGCTCAACCTTCAAATGAAAATAGCCGAGGTCGAGATCCAGGCCGATGGCAAAAAAGCAACCTTCTTTTATATAGCCGATGACCGTGTGGATTTCAGGGAACTGATTAAAGTATTTGCCGGTGAGTTTAGGGTAAAAGTGGAAATGCGGCAGATAGGTGCCCGGCAGGAAGCAGGCAAAGTAGGAGGCATCGGCAGTTGCGGCCGCGAACTTTGCTGCAGTACCTGGCTTACCGATTTCAAGAGTGTCAATACAAACGCAGCCCGTTATCAAAACCTCAGCATTAACCAGAGCAAACTCAGCGGCCAGTGTGGCCGTTTAAAATGCTGCCTGAACTACGAACTCGATACCTATCTCGACGCCTTGCAATTTTTTCCTGAAAATGCAGATGTACTTGAAATGGAACGTGGCCGTGCCATGCTGGCAAAAAAAGATATTTTCAAAAACCTGATGTGGTATACTTTACCAGATAGCAGCCGGCAATACCCATTGACCATTGCAAGGGTAAAAGAAATAAAAGAACTGAACCGCCAGGGAATACGCCCGCAAGAATTGCAGGCAGTAGAAGTGCTAACCGGGAAGTCAAAAGAACTTGAACCTGAGTTTGTAGACCTTGTCGGGCATATAAGCCTTAATGCCCTTGAAAAAACCAGTCGCCGCAATAGAGATAGGGAACGGACACAGCAGCCGCATCAACAACGTTCGCAACAGGGTGGTGGTTCACAGCGTCCGCCTCAACAGCAACAGCGTCCGTCACAGGGTGGCAACCAGCAACGCCCACCGCAGCAACAACGACCTCCACAAGGAGGTAGTCAACGACCACCACAAAGTGGAAACCAACGGCCTCCACAAAGACCGCAACAGCAAAGGCCACCTCAAAATCCTAACCAGCAACGTCCGCCGCAGCAGCGTCCGCCACAAGGAGGCAATCAACAGCCACCTGAACCAAAGAAGGATTAAAAGCTGTAGCCATTGATCGTGAAATAATTTGTGCCATCGTTGGTCGCCTGACCAACGACATACGAGAATCTTAAAAACTGTTGGTCAGGCGACCAACAGTGTCGAAATATTTTCCTGTCGCTTCTGTTCGTGCTTTAGTGGCTGTTTATATATTTGCGGCATAAATTATTTACATACTATGGAACAAAGCAAACCAAACACAGGAAAACATTGGGTGTTCTTTACAATATGGACCATCATCATGATATTATTATTGGTTTACCTGCGCCAATATTTCTGGCTGGCTTTACCCGGTGTATGCACTTCGTTTTCCAAGGCAATGAATATTATGTAGTGCCGAACTGAGAAACTATTTCAAGTTCCTATAATTATAAAACCCCGCTGAATTCAGCGGGGTTTTATAATGCCTTGCATGTTACTTAATGTCGTTAGAAATTAATTCGGGTTTGCCAGGCTTCCGGATCACGGAACTGGTGCATGATTACATGCACAAATGCAATATTCTCTTCAATAGTGTAATAAATGTTATAAGGAAACCTGGGAATCATTGCACGTCTTACTTCCGATGTTACATTGAAGGCAAACAATGCATTCTTTTCTATCTGTGAAACAGCAGCATCTAACTCTAAAATAAATTCATAGCCCAATGAAGGCCTTTGTAGTTCATACCAATTAAAGATTTCTTCAATATCCAGTTCTGCACCTGGTTTAAAAACAACAGTATAGGACTGCATTAATGGATATATTTTTGCTTAATCGCCTGCCAGGATTTTCCCACTTCCTTATTTTGACTGTGCATCTGCAAACGATTTTCTAAAAGCTGCATTTGAGCAGGAGACAGTTTTTCAGTGCGTTCTTTATCTATGCTTTGCCATAAACGTTCGGCCAGTTCAATTTTTTCATCAGTTGACATTGATTCAATATGTAAAGTATCCATGACTTGGTGATTATTTGACTAAAGATACAAATGAATCCAATCAGGTAGTGGTTTGATAGTCCTATATTACTTCCTAATATACTTCCCTATTGTACTCCTGTTTACCCACCAAACTACTGCCAATATCACAATAGCTGCAGCAAGGGTTGAGAGAGATAAAAAGGGGCTTAAAAAGATCAACTGGTCTTTTAATATCCATTGAACAGCATATTGCAATACAGCAATAACTACCAGCGCCAGTATAACGATAATGATATTGGCCGGCATGAATTGCTTTATCAAAAACTTTTGTAACTGTCCCGGCGATGTGCCGAGAGTTTGCAGCAGTTCAATATCTGTTTTGCAACTTGCAATAGTGAGCTGTATAAAAAGGCTGAATACCAGCAGTCCAAATAAAAACAGGATAACACCGATGCTGCCAGTAACAGCAACTATTCCATTTACTATTTTGCGTATGCGGCTAAATCTTGTTTTTTCGGTATTTGTTTTCCAGCCTTTATCATCCAGGTATTTTACAAGCTTGGGATCAGATGGGTCTTTGACCTTTATGACAACCCTTGTAGGCAACGGAGATATCCGATAACCATATTGTTTATTCGCCCAATCCATAAATGATTGTGGTATCAATATCGAATTAAGCCTGTCGGTAAGGCCTACCACATGTCCAACAAATTCTGCTGTTTGGCCATTGCCTCTAACTGTTACTTTTATGGGTATAGCTTCTATGGCTTCAAGCGATAATTGTGGCAGCTTTTTTTCACTCATGGCCATTCCGGTATTATAAAGGTCAAGAAAAAATGTAGGGATAATCACAGGTATATCCCGTTGCCCCTCAGCCCATTTCCATTCCTTGCTTTTTACATCAATAAAATCGTCAGGTACACTTTCAAAATAAGCATCACTGTAAAAAGGCAATGCATCAGAATAACTTTCGACGCTTACCTTGAAACTGGTTGTAGAAAGTTTGCCAATCGTTTGAACAAATGCCTGCGACTTCAAATCATTAATATCGGCTTCGTTAAATACATTTTTCTCCTTATCGCCCTGGTTTTCCCGAGTTACTTTTTTATTGATCACCAAAAAATCAGCCGTCTCATTTTCGTTGTTCTTACTATAAAGCAGGTCATTAAAATCGGCATGTATCTGCACTGCCAGTAATATAAAAAATACAGCGACTCCCATGCCAATAATGGCCATCCAAAAGCGAAAGCGGCCAATGCCCGAATGAATTATTTTTTTAAGAAGAAAAGTCATATCGTGAATCGTGAGTGGTCAGTGGTGAGTAGTCAATAGCGAATGGTCAATAAGTCATTAGGTCATTTGTATTATCTGTCATCCGTCATCTGCAATCTGTCAACTATTATCTATAAAACCAATTCCTTGCTGTATGCAAAATTTTCATCCTCATCAAGGTCCGTAAGAATAAACCCTGCTTTTCTTTTGGTACATTCTCCTGCTATCAATGCTGCTGCTTTTGCTGTATTTGCTTTATCGAGGTGACTAAATGGTTCATCCATTATCAGCCATTCAAAAGGCTGCATCAGCGAACGTATTATGGAGATACGCTGTTGCTCGCCATAACTGCAGGTAGCAGCTTTTTGTTCAAGAATATGCTGTACTCCAAGTGCAGCAGCCATCGTATCTATCATGCCTGCTTCATAAAATGGCTTACTGGTCATTACTCTTTTGAGTTCAATATTCTCTCTTGCAGTTAAGTTGCTGAATAAACGCATGTCCTGGAATATCACACTCATCTTTGTTTGCCTGTACGCAGCGAATTCATTTGCAGTCACAGTTGCTGTCTCTTTATTATCATACAACACTTTTCCTGTATAGTCATTACGCAATTGCCAGATGATATGTATCAGAGTTGTCTTGCCTGTACCGCTTGGAGCTTTTATTTTCACCCATTCACCCGGCATAAAATTCACAGGCTGGTTCCAGATATCTGAAGGCCTTGCCTGCAGCTTATCCCGCAACGGTACCGGTACTATTTGCTGAAGCGTGATGGTCATATAAAACCGAATATAATTGCTTTATTCATTCAGCACCCGTTCTTTATAACTTAATTATTACCGATGCCATCAGTACTGCCGACTAAGTGCTCCCGCCTGAGGCGGGACGATGATGCTATGAAAAATAATGCTGGTATTATAAAACAATCAATAAAATAATTGCCACGCAATATTACTTACGTGGCAATTCTTAAGAAGGTCAATGTACGTTACTGTGCTGAGTCTATCACAGCGTCTGTTGAATTATCTTCGGGATATAATTCCTTATACCTTGCTTCCCTTTCTGCATCATGTTGTTTCATTTCCTCTGCGGCATACATCAGGAAACGCACTAATTGGGGTAAGCTGTTTTTCCCCGGAGCCATAGTCAGCTCACCTGTTCCATGTATCTTTTTGCCGTCAAAGTTTTCAGTAGTGAAGGTTAAGGTTTTGAAAGTTGTCTTCGACCTTGACAGAATATTTCTTTCGTGTATTTCAGTTGAATCAAACAAAGATTCAGGAATACCTTTCAATATTTTTTCACCATCAAAAAACAATGCAATAGATGAACCTTTTATGGCTGATTTCGCTTCATCACTCAATCCAATTTTTGCAGTTTTGGCAACATAAGATTTATACAACGCTTCATCAGAGCAATATATAAAAAGGTCGTTTTCTATACCCAATATCAACTTTTGCGCATCAGCCGGATTGACATCAGCAGGTACAAGACGGTTGCCCTGGCGTGTAAACATGCCGGTTTTTGTGGCCACAGTTATTACCTTGTCAAAAGCTGCCTTATCGCCAATGCGAACGGCAAACAGCATTTTAGCAGATGGATCTTTACTCTTGTATGTTCCGCCAGCATAGTCAGGTTTTTCAACTTCACTAACAGCAAAATCACTGAAGATAAAAGCAAAATCCCCTTTGAAAGCTTTTGTAATATCAGCCATTGACACACCTTGCTGGGCAAGGCCCATGTCGATCAATGCGTCAAAACCGGTTTCCTTTAGAAAAGCAGAAACAAGTTCAGGTTTAAAACTAAAAGCAACCACCCCATCCACATTGTTAGATGCATAGGGTTCTATCAGGCTCATGTCCACTTCGGGGCCTGTATATTTATTTAGTATCTCAGCAAGTTTTTTGCCGACGTAAGTGTTGCCATCCATTACCATTTTGCCATCTTCAAAATTGATGGTGCTGGTGCTGTATATGCCTTCCAGCAGATCTTTTACCTTAGGCATAATTGCAAGGGTGGCATTTGCTCCTGCAAGACCGGCAGTATTTGTAAAAATTGCTACATCAGCTTCTTTACCCATCAGGTCACCAAACTCTTTTACCGAAGCAATACTTTCCTCTTTCTTTAGTGAAAAGTATTTTTTCACTTTATCAAGCTGGCTGCCATCGCTGCCAGGTACAACAGGTGCAGCCTGGGTTGAGCCATCAGCATCAGGTTCATAATACGTTGTTCTACGATTTTTTGTTCCGGCCACTATCATAACTGCATCACTATTCCAGGCTACTATCATTTCGTCTTTGATAGCGTAACTAAAATCCTTTTCCTTTTGCACTTTTGGAGGCGATGGCATTTTGCCAATAAAATCCTCCAGCTTTTTGCCGTCTTTCAAACCTGCTAACACTTCTACACTCACACTTCCTGAGTTCATATCAATGGAAGGGACGGCCACCAGCACTTTGCTTTCCAGGTCCAGACCGGCATCTTTGAACTGTTTCCATATTTCGAGTGCCTTTGAATATTTGGAAGGGTCTGTAGTGTCCTTCAAAACCTCCATCATATTCTCCACAGTAAGAGAATCTTTTTCCAGTTTGGTCACCATGCTTTTCAGGTCAATAGAAACCACATAGCTGGCATCTTTTGGAATGTACTGTGTGTATTTGGGTCCCTTTTTGCTGCAGGCTGTTAGCAAAAACACCGCTGTTATCATCAAGACGGCAATTCGTTTTGGTTGCATAAAATGTGTTTGATTTTGCTGCAAAGAAACTATTTACAGGCATTGCGGCAATATCCAATTACAGTTATTTATTAAATGGTGAAGGTTGTGGGTTAAACGGGGCATTTTAAAGGTTCAATTGTAAAATAGATGACTTCTGTCTTTTTGGCCGCCAGCATTTGACCTGCTATTGAACTTCGGTTGTGTCACTCCCTTGTACTCAATCAATTCAATGCAGCATTTCAGCGAAAAAATCCCCGGCAATTTTTTCATCATCGATACATCATTTGATTTCACCTTTGAACTCAAATCTTTTTGAGCTATGGTACATAATATCCGAACTATGCCTGCCCGTAAACGTATTGCATTGGTAGCACACGATCATAAGAAACAAGATATTATAGAATGGGCTGGGCATAATAAAATAGCATTGGTTCGCCACGAATTATATGCCACCGGTACTACCGGGATATTGCTGGAGCAGGAACTTGATCGCCCTGTGCGCAGGCTGCTAAGCGGCCCTTTAGGAGGCGACCAGCAAATAGGTGCTATGATAGCCAACGCAGAACTTGATGTGCTCATTTTTTTCTGGGACCCGATGGAAGCACAACCACATGATACAGACATTAAGGCACTATTGCGCCTGGTGGCCGTATGGAATTTACCCATGGCCTGCGATCGGGCGACTGCTGATTTTCTTATTACCAGTCCTTTGATGCACGAGGAATATGATTGTTTTACGCCAGATTACAGTGAATACCTGAAACGCCCTATACCAACTTCATAACACTGACTGTGACCACCATTCACCTTGAAACATTTATTCATGCTCCTGTTGAAAGGGTTTTTGATTTGTCGAGAAGCATTGACCTGCATAGACAATCAACAAAGCAAACAAAAGAAGAAGCGATTGCAGGCAGAACAACCGGGCTTATTGATCTCAATGAAACAGTTACATGGAGAGCAAAACATTTCGGCATCTTTCAAACAATGACAGTAATGATCTATGCATTTGAAAGGCCAAATTTTTTCTCTGATAAGATGATCAAAGGCCCTTTTCGTTCAATGGAACATACGCACAAATTTGAAAAAGCAGGTGAAGGCACAAAGATGATCGATGAATTTAAGTTTGCGGCACCAATTGGTCTTTTAGGAAAAATAGCAGAAATGTTCTTTCTAAAAGCATACATGAAAAAATTACTCTTAATAAGAAACGGGGAGATAAAAAATGTCGCAGAAGGAGATGAATGGAGAAAATTTATTGACGTAGAATGATTGTTGCTCAACGGTCTTTGCGAGGGAGGCACGACCGAAGCAATCTTCTTTATTTGAGATTGCTTCGTCGTTCGTACCTCACTCCCCGCAATGACCGTAAAGTTTCAACGAGTCATTGCTTCATAGATCACATCCTGTATCCTGCTACGTATATTCATCTGTGATAACTTATTATTCTCACCGCCATCAGGATTAACCCTGTTGCTGAGGAAAATATACACCAACTCATACTTTGGATCAACCCACACACAGGTACCCGTATAGCCAGTGTGGCCATAGGTTTGCGGCGAAACAGCTTTGGCTGGGTATGCTTTCTCAATGCTCCGGATATCGTTATCTTTTTCAGGCTTATCAAAACCTAGTCCCCGCCTGCTGATGGGCGTTTGATAACTCGTAAACCAATCAATGGTCTCTTTTTTTAAATAGCGCCTGTTATTGTAAATGCCACCATTCAAAAGCATTTGAAAGAGTTTTGCCAGGTCGGTTGCATTGCTGAATAAACCTGCATGACCTGCAACATTATCAAACATAGCAGCACCAGGATCGTGAACATAACCCCATATAAACTTCTGCCTGAATTGCTTCTCTTTTTCGGTGGGTGCAATTATGTCATCAGCAAAATGATTGTAAGGTTTGAAAGTGGTTGTGCTCATCCCTAATGGATTATAAAAATTTTCTTTAGCATAAACATCCAATGATTTCCCACTTACTGCTTCTATAATTTTTCCAAGAAGAATAAAATCATTATCGCTATACACATACTTGAGTTCCTTTTCTGTAAGAGTGCTTGTTTTTATCCGCTGGTACATTGTGTCTTTCCAATCATTTCGCAAGTACAATTCATTAGTTACAGTGGTAGTAAAAGGCTCTTCTTTATTGGCTGAAATTATTTCCGGCAAAGGTTTTCCGTCCTTATCAATTACCTCTTTATAAAATGGAATAAATGGATTCAGACCTGCCTGGTGCATCAGTAAATTTTCAACAAGGAGTTTTTCTTTCCCAGATCCTTTTAGCCACGGAAGATATTCTCCGGCGGTTTTCTTTATATCGATCTTGCCTTCTTCATACAGTTTCATTACCGAAACTGTTGTGGCAGATATTTTAGTTACGGAAGCAAGGTCATAAATGGTTCCAAGTGTGACGGCAATAATGCTATCATAAGAAAGATAACCATAACTTTTTTGAAAAACCATTTTGCCTTTTCGCAATACGATTACTACGCAACCTGGTGTAGCTTTTGCTTTGATCGCTTCTTCTGCAATACTGTCGATGCCATTTAGTATTTCGGCTTTCATGCCAACTGAATCGGGTCTGACTAATTCAAAGGCTTTTTTTTTACAATGCCGCTTCCATATGGAAAAGGGCCTACAGTTACAGGCAGCGTACCGGTCGCATCAAACTTTCCTAAAAGCCAGTCTGCGGCTACACCCTGGAAGATAGAATCATCTTCATAACAGGCAACAAGATTGGGACTTGATGCAAAATTTTTATTGACATAAGGATTACCAAAACTCAGTAATATGGAATTGCTATAGGCTGATTGTATACTGTCAATAATATCAACAGCCTTTGAAGAAATGCCAAAATTCTTTGCAGGTGACCGGCCAATGCCATGCACGCCAACGACAATTTTTTTATACTTATTTAAAAGAGAAATATTAAAGCTGGCCAATGCAGCAGAATCTTTATAGGGCAAAGCAATAACAGCAGCATGCAGCGCTTTTTTCAGGCGTGCAGCCAGTTCATTTTTTCCATCGCTTCCTACAGCTACGTAAACAACGCTGTTTGCAGATGGAGTAGTCTTTTTTGTTTTCTTACCAGCAGCTTGAGGTTTTATCAAAGGCAGCATTCCCGGCTGTAAACTCAAAACCGTCAATGCTTTTTCAGCTACTTCTTTGCGAATTGAAGGCACTGCGGCGTTCAGATCTTTTAGGAGATTACTTGTATCAATAGGGTTGTTTTTACCGCGTACATAATTGTATTTGGCTGCAAGCACTTTTTTACATTTCACATGCACCTGTATCCACGTAAGCCTTCCTTCTGCAACAGCTTTTTTCACGGCCTCAATTGTTTCAGGTACATCAGCGGGCAAACAAAGCATATCGTTACCGGCTATCAAACTTTGCACCGCAGCTTCACCACCAGGATAATATTTTGTAACCCCTTTCATTTCCAATGCATCTGTAAAAGTGAGGCCGTTATATTCAAGCTGATTGTGCAGGAGACCAGTGACATTATTATACGACAGTGTAGTGGCCCGGTTAGGAGTACTATCAATTGCAGGGATATACAAATGAGCGATCATTACACTGCCCACTCCTTTTCTAAATAGTTGCCGGAATGGGTACAGTTCCAGCGAATCAAGCTGTGCAAGGCTTTTATTAATAACCGGAAGATCAAAGTGACTGTCAACTGCTACATCTCCGTGACCGGGAAAATGTTTGGCGCAGGCCATTACTCCCCTATCCTGTATGCCTTCCATCATACGGGTTCCCATGAGTGCTACTTTGTATTTGTCTTCCCCAAAACTTCTTATGCCGATCACAGGGTTATCAGGGTTATTGTTGATGTCAACCACAGGTGCATAGTTCACATGAATATTCATACGCCTGCATTGGTCGCCGATAGCTTTTCCGATTTTGTACACTAATTCAGCATCCTGCAAAGCGCCCAGTGTAAGATTGTATGGAAAACCTTTGACTCCTGCAAAGCGCATACCCAGTCCCCATTCAGCATCAACAGTAACCATTAATGGCGTTTTTGCCATACCCTGTATGCGGTTGAGCATGGCAGCCTGCTGGTAGGGCGAACCCTGGAACATGCAAATAGCCCCAATATTATACTTGCTTACAAGGCTGTCGATCTTTTCGTTGTATAAAACCGGTGCCCCGGTGCTATCCATGCCGGAACTTCTCACCACCATGAGTTGTGCAATACGCTGGTCATCGTTTAGTGTTTTAAAAACACTATCGGCCCATAGGTAAGCGGGGGAAGTCTGGTACTGGGCTGTAGCAGTGAGTGTAAAAAGCAAACAACTTATGATACTAAGGCCGAGCTTCATTCAAAATGTTTGTGCTAAAATAACGGATTGCAGCGGATGCAACTTTATGAAAAGTTATGTGAGGCAGAGTTCAAACGTCTTCTTTTAACTCCATGCAATTTTAGTCTACTCCTCATCATCTGCTATCACATCATCATCTTTTTTCTTTGGCTCTTCGTCTGTATCAAAGGTTTCCTTCATCTCCTGCATGAGCGAAGACACAGGTCCTCTCATTTCATCCTGTGGGTCGGTGGTATGTAATGTTTCGGGATCGGGCTGCACAATGGCAGCCTTGTTTTGTTGTTCGGCCTGCTGCCGGGCCCGGATGTTATCGGGATTTCCTGGTTGTTGCATGATACTGTGTTGAATGGTTTATGAATAAATTACCCATAAGACCATTTATAAATTCATGCCAGCCAGGCGATTGGCAGCATAAGGGCTCAATATACCAGGATAATCAAAAAGATTATTCTCTTATCTTGTAAGCTAAAATTTTAACCCATGAAAAGCTTGTCTTTTTTCCTGTTGCTTGTACTGCTTTCAGCAACCATCGCAAATGCACAAACAGTTGGCATTGGTACCAACAGCCCTAACCCAAGCGCAGTATTGGATATAACGAGTATAAGTAAAGGCTTACTTATTCCACGGCTAACACAGCAACAACGTCTTGATATTGCAGCACCTGCAAAGGGTTTATTGGTGTACGACAGCAGCTCTAATAGTTTTTGGTACCGCAATGGCAGCGGCTGGCAGGAACTCGTTTCGAGCGCCGCTGCCTGGCAGATTACAGGTAATACCGGCACCGATACTGCAATCCATTTTATCGGCACCACCGATGTAAGTTCTTTACGCTTCCGGGTGAACAACTTATGGGCAGGCGAGCTGAGCTATAATTATTCCAACACCTTTTTGGGAGTGGGAGCGGGCAATGCGGGTGTTGCCAACGCCTATAATGTTGGCCTGGGACAGGACGCCCTGCATAAACTAACTACAGGCTCCTTAAATACAGCGACCGGTGTAAATGCACTATCCTCCAATACTTCAGGGGGGCAAAACACAGCAACCGGCGGCAATGCACTTTCTGCCAATACCAATGGAACCTTTAACAGCGCCTATGGCTCGTATGCATTGGCCAATAATAAAACGGGCTACAATAACACCGCCATCGGCGACCATGCTTTGTTTACTAATACAGGCGACCAGAATACTGCCACCGGTGCCCTCTCGCTTTATAACAACACAACAGGCAATTTCAATGTTGCCAATGGTTTCTTTGCCCTGTATACAAACAATACAGGCAATGGTAATGTTGCGGTTGGCACAGGTGCACTAAATAAGAACACTGTGGGGTACTCGAATGTGGCAATTGGTATAGATGCTTTGCACAATAGTATAATTCGCGGAAACCTGGTAGCAATTGGCGATTCTGCTTTGTATAATAATGGGGGTTCTACCAACAGTATTTATGGACTTCAAAATACGGCCATAGGTTCAAAGGCTTTATTTGCCAATACTACCGGCTATTATAACACTGCAACCGGCTATAATGTTTTAAAATCAAACATAAGCGGGGGTGGCAATTCAGCCTATGGTGTTAATGCACTCTATTCAAATACCTCTGGAGGGTATAATACTGCTATCGGACAGGAGGCCATGGAACTATCTACGGAAGGATCTTTTAATACCGCGGCCGGTAACTCAGCACTGTCAACCAACACTTCGGGTTCCGACAATACCGCAATTGGGGATGGAGCGCTGGAAAATAACACCGAAGGAGATAGAAACACGGCCACAGGACAGTATGCCCTTCGATCGAATTCCACTGGCCTTGGAAACACCGGCATGGGATATGGAGCGTTATACAACAATTCAATGGGAAGCTATAATACCGGGATTGGCTATCAAACCGATGTAAGCGTGGATAATCTCACTAATACCACGGCCCTTGGTTACCAGGCCGTGGTAAATGCCAGCAATAAAGTGCGCATTGGCAACACTGCAGTAACAGTAATAGAAGGACAGGTGGACTGGTCATGGCCATCTGATGGCAGGTTTAAAACCAATATCACTGAAACAGTGGTGGGGCTTGATTTTATTAAAAGATTGAGGCCTGTTGTATATAATTTTCTAACGGCTAAATATGATGCTTTTATAAGAGGGGATAAACCCCGCAACAGTTTCGCTGCTAGCCAGGATTTTTCAGCATCTGAAGCCATAAGGCATACAGGTTTTGTAGCACAGGAAGTAGAAAAAGCTGCCAGGGAGGCGGACTATGATTTTAACGGTGTTGTTGTTCCAAAAGGCGAGAGAGAAACCTATGGATTATCGTACTCACAGTTTGTAGTACCGTTGGTAAAAGCAGTACAAGAACAGCAACTAATAATAGAAGACCTAAAGAGACAGGTTGAGCGAAGCGAAATCCCGACTATCGTCGGGAAACAGCAACAAATAATAGACAACCAAAACAAAAAAATGGCCTTACAGCAACAGCAGATAGATGCATTGCTTAATGATGTGAAAGCGCTGCAGAAAAAGATAAAATGACGAGCTGTGTACTGGTGCATGTTTCACCCATCGGAGCCAATAAGTAAGCATCATTGCTGCAAAAGCCCCGACCTTATACTTTGCGTAAGCAGAAAATAGATATCCTTTAATTCAGGAAAATTTTCCAGGAGCATCATGTGTTTGTCAATAGTAGCTTCGTCGGCCCTTACTGCCGGGCCTGTTTGTACCAGTGATGGAGGAAAATCTTTCAGGCGCTCAGCAGTTTCTATTATCAGGGGTTTTAGCAGGTCAAAATTCACTTTCGAAGTTTTGCAATAATCTTCTGCCAACGAATAAAGATGATTGGTAAAATTATTTACCACCACAGCAGCCACATGAATTTTCATTCGGTATTCATCACTGGCATGCCGCACAACAGTGGAAAGGGTTTCAGCAAAATCAGTTATAAATGCACGATCATCTTCGGTGTTACCATCCGTAAGCAGTGGAAAGATATCATAGTCCAGCTTCTCTTTTCGCAGGCTTTGCAAAGGATACAAAACGCCAAAGTTTGCGGCTACATTTTGCAGAACATTTTTTGAAAGCGCCCCGGCTGTGTGTACAACCATACCTTTATTGGTTGTCCAGTTTTGCGACAGGTTTTCTACTGCTTTATCGGAAAGTGCCACTAAATATAATTGCCCTTCTCCGTTTATTTTGCCCCAGTCATTTACCGGTTCGCATTCCAATTCGTCTGCAAGATCTTCTGCATGTAAAAGATGGCGGCTATATACCTGTATAATATCATGACCTGCTATTTTGATCGATCTCCCGAGTACTGTTGCTGCATTTCCCGCTCCAATTATTACAACTCTCATATTCCTTCGGTTTCATTTTGGGGCGTCTAAGTTAGACCGGGCAAATGGATTAATCTATTTATTCCGGCTTTATTTCAGCTTTTAACTTTACTTCTTATTTCAAACTTCTGATGCCCTCTAAATTATCCGCTGCTCAAAAGCTCGCCATCAATTTTTACAGGGCAAAACTGAACCTGCTCAATGTGATTAGTACACGCATGGCTGCCAATGAAGCCCTTGACATTTTTACGAACCCTAATTATGGCAAAAAGAAAAAAGATCCACCTATATGGAAAAATGCAGAAAAGCTCTTTGTAGACTCAGAGTATGGAAAATTAGCCGGCTTCACCTGGAAAGCTAAGTCACCATCGGGAAAAAAGTTATTGATCGTGCATGGCTTCGCCGGCGATAGCCGCACTTTTGATTGGTGTATAAAACCAGCATTGGCAAAAGGTTATGATGTATATGTTTATGATGCTCCGGCACATGGCAAAAGTGGTGGCAAGCGACTGAATGCCTCTTCTTATATGAATGTGATAGAGGAGATAATAAAGCGTCATAATGGTTTCGATGCTTACATGGCGCACAGCCTTGGCGGTTTATGCCTCATGCTTGCTCTCAATCAATTGCAAACGGCTAATCACCCCAAAATAATCCTGATAGCACCAGCCACCGAAAGCACTACTGCGGCGGATAACTTTTTCGCTTTTCTTCAATTGCCCAAAGATCTCCGGGCTGTTTTTGAAAAGAAAGTAGAAGAAAAAACAGGGGTGCCATTACAATGGTTTTCCATTACCAGGGTACTCAATAATATAAAAGGAAATATTCTCTGGTTACACGATGAAGATGACCTTACAACACCGGTAAAGGATGTATATCCTTTAATGGAACAGCAGCCACAACATGTTCATTTCCATTTTACAAAAGGGCTTGGCCATAGTGGTATTTATAAGGATAATAAAGTAAAAAAATTGATCACTGCATTCCTTGATTAGGCACAAACAACCTGCCTGATTCATCTCTCTTTATGACCCGCCGCTGTGTTTCTTCGGATGTCCCCAAACAGAGAAAAAGTCTTGTTTTTTTGAAGTTGCACTAATATTGCGCCAAATCTGTGACAGGTTTTTGTAAAAACAGGAACAATAATTGCAGGCTTCCAGCACTAACAATTAAGCTGATAATCCCAAACCATGGCAAAAAATTTACTAATAGTAGAAAGCCCGGCAAAAGCCAAAACGATCGAGAAATTTTTGGGCAGTGACTTTACTGTAAGAAGCTGCTATGGCCACATCCGCGACCTGGAAAAGGATGAAATGGGGATTGATATTGACCATGGTTTTCAGCCACGCTATATAGTACCAGATGACAAACAGAAAGTAGTAGGCGAATTGAAAAAATTAGCTGCCTCTTCCCAGGAAGTATGGCTGGCAAGTGATGAGGACCGTGAAGGAGAAAGTATAAGCTGGCACTTATGTGAAGTATTAGGTCTTGATCCAAAAACAACTAAAAGGATCGTTTTTCACGAGATAACAAAACCCGCCATTCAAAAAGCAGTAAGCAATCCTCGTACAGTCAATATGGACCTTGTAAACGCACAACAGGCACGCAGGGTCCTCGACCGCATCGTGGGTTTTGAAATAAGCCCGGTGCTTTGGCGTAAGATCGGGATGCAAAGAAGCCTGAGTGCAGGCAGGGTACAAAGCGTAGCTGTTCGCCTGATCGTTGAAAAAGAAAGAGAGATCAACGAGTTCAAACCTGAAAGTTCCTTTGCTATTAAGGCTTCATTTTCCGGTAAAGACATTAATAATAAGGATGTTTCTTTTTCCGCTGAGGGCAATAAATACAAAACACAGGATGATGCTGAGTCTTTTTTGAAGAGCTGTCTTGGTGCTTCTTATAAAGTAAATGATATACAGGTAAAGCCCGGTAAAAGAACACCCGCGGCTCCTTTCACCACTTCTACTTTACAGCAGGAAGCCAGCCGTAAACTTGGCTATGGCGTAAGCAAGACCATGCTGATAGCACAGAAGCTCTACGAAAACGGTTACATAACTTATATGCGTACCGATAGCGTAAACCTGAGCGATACGGCTATGCAGGGCATCGGTGATGAAATAAGAAAAAGCTATGGTGATAAATACCTGCAGGTACGCAAATACAAGAACAAGAACGACAGTGCACAAGAAGCTCACGAAGCTATCAGGCCGACTTACATGGAGAACCATACTATTGATGATGCCGATGGCCGCCGCCTGTATGAGTTGATCTGGAAGCGTACGATTGCATCGCAAATGAGTGATGCCATCACAGAAAAAACAACTGCAAAAATTGGTATCAGCACCAACAAAGAAGAACTCAGTGCCAGTGGTGAGGTCATAAAATTTGATGGCTTTCTGACTGTTTATACAGAAAGCACCGATGACGAAGAAGAGCAGGATGAAAGCCGTTTGCCTTCTTTGACTGTAGGGCAATCTTTGAATTTTATCGAGATGGTTGCATCGGAAAAATTTACACGCCCATCAGCAAGGTATACAGAAGCAAGCCTTGTGAAAAAACTGGAAGAACTTGGCATTGGCCGGCCTTCTACCTATGCACCAACCATCTCTACTATTCAAAAACGCGGCTATGTAGAAAAGAAAGATAAGGAAGGAGTAAGACGTGATATCCGCATTTTGAAATTGAGCAACGATACCATTACCAGGCTGAAAGAACAGGAAACATTTGGTACAGAAAAATCAAAATTGTTTCCAACGGATCTTGGGTTGGTTGTAACAGATTTCCTGAAAAAGCATTTTGACAATGTGATGGATTACGGCTTTACGGCAACCATCGAAAATGAGTTTGATAAAATAGCCGAAGGAAGCCAGCAATGGAATAGCATGGTAAAGGATTTTTACGATCCTTTCCATAAAGATGTAGAGCAAACACTTGAGACTGCAGAACGGGCAACAGGCGAAAGATTTATAGGAGAAGATCCTGAAACCCGCAAACCTATTATAGCACGTATGGGCCGCTATGGTGCCATGATACAGATAGGTTCGTCTGAAGATGAAGAGAAACCACGTTTTGCCAGTTTGAGAACAGGGCAAAGTATTGAGACCATAACATTGGAAGAAGCACTAGACCTGTTTAAGCTGCCCTTTACACTTGGCAATCATGAAGGCAAAGAAGTAAGTGTTGGCATTGGCAGGTATGGCCCTTATGTAAAACTTGGGGAAGATTTTATTTCGCTACCTAAAGGTGAAGATCCATTTGCAGTTGATATGGAAAGGGTGATTCAACTACTCGGACAGAAAGAAGAAGCTGATGCACCTATTGCTACTTATAAAGGTTTACCTGTCACAAAAGGCAAAGGCCGTTTTGGGCCTTTCATAAAATGGGACAGCATGTATATCAATGTGCCCCGTGCCTACAATTTTGATACACTTACACAGGCAGATTGCGAAAAACTGATCGATCAGAAAATAGTAAAAGAAGAAAACAGGTTTATACAGCAATGGCCTGCCGAAAAAATATCAATTGAAAATGGACGTTGGGGACCGTTTGTACGCTTTGGCAAAAAAATGCTCAAACTTGGCCGACCAGGCAAAAGCAAGTTTACCCAGGAAGAAGCTGCTGCACTACCGTTAGAAGAAGTAAAAGATATTATTACAGCACAGGTGCCGGATGCTTTTGTAAAGAAAATAAAGTCGGCGGCACCTACAAAGAAGGCGGCGGCCAAGAAAAAAGCTACTAAAAGGGCAGTAGTGAAAAGCAAATAATTAACGTGCCTCCTCAAACTCTCCCGTCTTTTTGTTCTTCCATACATTATCCCAATTGAACCAGCGGCCGTTCATGGCAACATAAACACCGACAGGCAGGGTTTGTACAAAGGCAAGGGCGCTGCCTAAGTTGAACAATCCATCGGAGCTGCCAAATTTGTAAGGAATCATGGCACCGGTAAGAACGATTGTTTTACCCTTTACCAATTCCGCCAGTTTTTTGGCGCTATCCACCATTGTATCGGTGCCATGGGTTATCACGATCTTTTCAGCTTCTGTTTCATTGCAATGACGGGCGATCAGTTCCCGATCAGTATCAGTCATTTGAAGACTGTCGATCATCATGAGCGTACGAATATCAACCGGTACACGGCTGCGACCCAGTTTCAGCATTTCAGGCAGGTGGGTATCTTTAAAAAAAAGCTCCCCGTTCAATTCGTTGTATTCTTTGTCAAAAGTGCCACCGGTTATAAAAATTCTGATAGCCATATGAAAGTTTTATAAGGGATAATCTTGTCTTTAAACGTTAAAATACGCCGAAGTAACGATTAAAAAGCTACCTTCCGCAAAATTCAAATGCATGACGAACGAACAAATTGAAAAGTTCCTTTTACCGGAACATGTTGGCAAAACTGCAGTAAAGATCAGTTTCAAAACCCGTAACACGATTACCGGTTTATTTATCCAGATGCCCGATTTCAACGAATTGAAGGCCAAGAATTTCTGGCGTATAGTACCTGAAAACAATATTGAAGGCTGGAAGAAATCAAAAGATATGAATCTTGCCCGCATCTTTAACGGTCAGGAGTTTACAAGGCTTACAGCTGAAAAAGAAAAAGCTGTACCCGCCGCTTAAATGTTAAAAAACTAAAAAAGGGCTGCAACTAAGTTGCGGCCCTTTTTTAATTAGTTCAACCCACCTTTAAAGATCAGTTTCCAAACACCTTTTTCAGGATATCTGTTGTGCGTGCCAATGGATTTTTACGGATGTCTGCTTCCTCTTTACCCAGTTGTATAAATATGCCCGACAAAGCTTTTTCAGTGACATAAGCCGATAGATCCGGGTTTACTTTTGACACAAATGGCAATTGATTGTAGGCACTGAAAACCGTATTCCAATATTTCGTAGCATCCACTTTTTGAAGAGATGTCTCGATCACGGGCCTGAAAGCATTGGTAAGGGATGAAACCGTTTTACCCCGCAGGTAGCTTGTAGCGGCAGTATCGCTTCCACGCAAAATATTCAGGGCATCACTGATGTTCATGCTTTTAACGGCATCAATAAAGATGGGCGCTGCTGATTTGGAGGCATCTTCCGCAGCCCGGTTCATAGACAATATAGCCTGGTCAACCTGTGGTCCCATTCCCATTGCCCGAAGTTTTTGCTCTGCTTTTACCGCTTCAGGAGGCATTAGTATTTTAAGGGCTGCATTCGCAAAAAACCCGTCTGTTACCGAAAGTTTGTCGCTGCTTCTCTGAGCTCCTTTTTCGAGTGCTTCTTTCAGACCACTTACAATTTCACTATTGGTGAGAGAACTACCACTGCCGCTGCTGCCTTTTACTACCTGGTCCAACGTACTTTGGCCAGTAGCTGAATCTTTTTTAGTTACATCTTTTATTAAATTCTTGAACTGGGCGTTAGCATTGAAAATGATAGCTAATAAAAAGAAAGTTGAGACGATACGCTTGATCATAATTGTTTTTATTTTGTTTCTATATCAATTAGGAATGGGAAAGTTTTGCCCCTGTGCTGTTTGATAACCGGCGACGGCTTATGGGCTTTGGACTGCAAGAGAACTAAAAATTAAATGCCCAACATTAAAAGTTACGTTAATTGACAAAGGAATTATCCCCACGGTGGCTTCGACAACCCTTCCAACGTTTCAAACTCTATCTTCGCAATAAGCAACTATCCATGAAAAGAGTTTTGTTTTTCCTGCTGCCGATAATGATCGTTTCATGCGGCGAACCCTCAAATAATAAGCCTGAGCCTGGTACATCCACAACATCAACAAGTAACCAACCAACTGCTATTCCTTACCAGATCATCAATGCCTACCCTCATGATACAAAATCTTATACAGAGGGTCTGCAGTATATAGATGGGAAGTTGCTTGAAAGTGCCGGGCAGTATGGGGAAAGCAATATCCGTTTCACTGAGCTCGGAACAGGCAAAGTGCTAAAGCAAACTGATATTGATAAAAAATATTTTGGCGAAGGTTGCTCGCAGTTGAACGGTAAAGTTTACCAGATGACCTATATGGAAAACACCTGTTTTGTGTATGATGCTGCCACACTAAAAAAACAACAGGAGTTTAATTACAATTTCGGCCAGGGCTGGGGTATGACCACTAACGGACGCCAGCTCATCATAAGCAATGGCAGCAGTAATATTTTCTTTTATGACCCCAGTTCATTTAAAGAAATAAAACGGCTTGGTGTAACAAATGAATATGGTCCGGTTGGAAACATTAATGAACTTGAATTGATAAAAGGCTACCTGTATGCCAATGTATGGAGAACCGACAATATTTTAAAGATTGATACATCCAGCGGCAAAGTGGTTGGTGTAGTTGATCTTAGTGATCTTCGGGGCAGAACGGGTATACCACAGGTTAATGAAGCAGAAGATGACGGAGGCCCCGAGGTATTGAATGGTATCGCTTACGATAGTGTCGCTAACCGCATTTTTATCACCGGAAAATACTGGCCAAAGCTTTTTGAAGTAAAGCTGGATAATTAGATGTGTAATTCATAGGGCATAATGTTGTTTGTAATTTCCGAAGCGATACACTGAGTTTCATAAAGTAGTATTGCCTTCTGCAAAACATTCTATCCGGTATATTAAATCCTTCGCTATTTTCCCTGCTATAAATTTTTTACATGAAGATATCTTTTTGCCTCCTCGTTATTTTGTCATCAATTGTGTTGCATTCTTCCGCACAAAAAACCCTTTTATACTGCGGTCACTTAATTGATGTAAAAAATAGCCGCACCGATACGGCAATGACCATCATAGTAGAGCAAGGCAAAATACTGAATGTTGTAAAAGGTTACCAGGCGGCTTCGGACAGTGATAAAGCCGTCAATTTAAAAAACTTTACCGTGATGCCCGGCCTGATAGATATGCATGTTCATTTGGAAGATGAAACAAATCCCAATCAATACTTACAGGAGTTTACAATGAACCCGGCAGACCTTGCTTTTCAATCGGTAGTTTTTGCTGAACGCACCTTAATGGCAGGCTTTACAACCGTTCGTGATCTGGGAGGTTCAGGTGTAAATATCTCTTTGCGTAATGCGGTTAACAAAGGATTGGTAAAAGGTCCAAGGATATTTACCGCAGGCAAAGCCATTGCTACTACCGGCGGCCACGCCGATCCCACAAATGGCTATAGAAAAGACCTGATGGGCGACCCCGGCCCGGAAGCAGGTGTGGCGAATGGGCCAGATGAATGCAGGAAAGCCGTACGCCAGCGTTATAAAGATGGAGCAAATCTTATAAAGATCACAGCAAGCGGCGGCGTACTAAGCAATGCAAAGAGTGGAGAGAATCCGCAGTTTACCGAAGAAGAAATAAAAGCTATTGTTGAAACAGCAAAGGATTATGGCTTTAGGGTGGCAGCTCATTGCCATGGTGCGGAAGCTATGAAAAGGGCTATAAGGGCAGGAGTAAATTCTATTGAACATGGCACTCTGATGGACGAAGAAGCCATAAAACTGATGAAGGAATATGGTACGTATCTCGTGCCAACCATCACTGCCGGCAAGTCAGTAGCCGATTCAGCAAAAAAGCCCGGTTATTACCCGGAACTTGTTACACCAAAAGCTCTTGCCATAGGTCCTAAGATACAAGCGATGTTTGGCCGTGCATACAAAGGAGGCGTAAAAATTGCCTTTGGTACCGATGCTTCGGTATTTGCGCATGGGAAGAACTGGATGGAATTTGTTTATATGACAGAAGCCGGTATGCCTGCCATGGAAGCCATCAGGTGTGCTACTGTACATGCGGCAGACTTGCTAGGTGAAACTGAAAGGCTGGGCAGCATTGAAGCCGGAAAATATGCAGATATCATTGCAGTGGATGGCGATCCGCTTACTACCATAGAGTCAATGAAGAATGTGGTATTTGTAATGAAAGCGGGCAAGGTTTATAAGCAGTAAATGCGAAAGAAAGGCTCTCTGATTGCTTCTTGCTTCAAATTACTTTTCTTTGCAGCCGCAAAAGATTTAAAATCTTGCCGGTCCGGTAGCTCAGCTGAATAGAGCAGCAGCCTTCTAAGCTGCGGGTCATTGGTTTGAATCCAATCCGGATCACCAAAAGAGAATTAAATTCATAAGAATTCCCTACAAATGCAGGTTTGGCGGGGATTTTTGCATTTATACTCTATCATCTGATACTATTCTCGCTCACCAGATACCTTGAAACGCAGAAAGAGATAACAAAAGACAGTCTGCTTGCTTTTGTGAAATTCGAATATGGCAAACAAGATTTTTTTCCTTGATCAGATCAAATACTCGTTTGCCACCTTTGAGCATTATCTGGAAATGGAGCAGGGTCTGGGACATAATATTTCTATGAAATACTCCATTGTCAAGCAGGTTATGAAAGAATTGGTGCTCGCCGAGTGACCTGACAAATATCCCATTACAGAATTCCAATGTTCTTATGAAGATCCAAACAGGCAGCCGGGTGACATGGAAGAAGTAACATCAATGAGGAGCAGGAAGTTCTCCATACCCAAGCTAGCTGAAGTACATGATGTGTATGTGTTTTGCTGCTATGCAGGATTTGGCTATAAATGTTGCTGGGTGAGATTGTAAACTTCTGGTAATCAATATAAATTCTGACGGACAGACCACTGCAATTTGGTGCTATGCGGAGTTTTCAAACAACTAACCCAACCAAGAAAGACAGATTCAGAGAGAATTTTGAAATTATTCGGGGCGATGTTTTGAAAGCGAATTATGGTACCAAACTCCTGCAAGAAAAGAACCATGTAATTATATCAGTTTTCTAGGTTTCATCACAAGAAGATGCAAACCAAAGTTTGTTGAGATCAACTTGGGATCTGATTATCGTTGATTAAGGTCATAAAATGAGTGCATATGATGATGAACATAAAACCTATGCTTACCAGCTTGGTGATATCTGCTAAATGATGCCTAAAACGATTGGCTAATTCGTATTTTTTTTGGGTGTTACGGAAGCAAAATTGAAAGCTAGTCCAAAGAAGTAGCTTACACCCCATTTATTTACAACTTTTATGTCGCTGCTATTGCTGCCCGGATAAAAACGAGGAAGGTTCCTTTGAGAAGGAAAGATTTCATTGCCATTTTCAAATTTCATGTAATCATCTTTCCATACGTAATCTTTTTCTACATTGGAAATTTGACTAGTTTTCCCCACTGCTATTCCTCCTAACAATGATATCCTGTTGTTGCCGACATTAAACATTGGCGAAAGGCCTAGCAAACCTAAGATCTGGCCCTCATTGTTAAATGCAAGACCTGTGGCTATTCCAATATTAAAACTTGTCCCGGTTCTCCAATAGCCATGGGCAAAAAAACCAACACCGTAATTTAATTTGCTGTTGTCTGCTCTGATAAATGTTGCCGAGGTATCCACGATACGGCCCGTTGGAAAGCTGGTGTCGAATATTTGGCCGTTTCGAACAAAAGAGGAGTCTTTTGTTTGTCGAAATAAAAATTTGGTATTATATAAATCTAACGAGGAAACGCCAAGACCGGTAAATAAAATAGCAGTACTGAAATCTATTTTAAAGCCGCCCTTAACTAAAAAGTCATGCTCATAAATGTTTTTCTTATTCTTGTTATTTAGGATTTTAAAATTAATTCCATCAGCATTCGGCACTTGGATAGTAAACCCGTACTTAAATTTTGAAGTTTTTTTATTGACTGCTAAATCAAATTCAGATTCGATAGCTTTAATAAGATTTGTAAATTCCACCCAATTATTTTCTGGCACGGATGCCAAAATGCTATTGATTAAAATTCTTGCAAAGTCTTTACCGCTCATTGTACCCGGAAATCCTAAGCATTCCTTTATTGCTATCTTTAATAAAGTCAATTTTTTGTAGTATAATTCTTCTTTAAAATTGATCTCCCGAAATTCAGCGTTAAATTGCTCTAGCGCAATATCAATTGCCAAAAGCTTTGATTTTAGGTCAATCACATTATCTGATGATTTTTTAAGAGCCGCCTGAATTTGTTTTTCTATTTCCTCAATTCTTTTTTTTACCGCATCCGATTCTTTATCAAAATTTTTTTTAAGTTCCAAGAGTTCAGTCTGCAAGTTTGTGCAGCAATTTTGAATGCTGTCTTTATTTCCTTTTGAAATTTGAGCATCGTTTTGAATGTCACTCTCATTCAGTACGTCGCCCGTACTGGCACTTACCATTGCGTCTAAGGTCCCTGATATTTTGGATACAATAATGCTGTCAACAAAATATTGCTTTTCATTCGTTTCAATTCCAATATCTGTTTCCTTGTCGGCAATAACCTCAACCTTTATATCGGCATAAGCTTTTGGGTGAACGTCTTCATCTTTTACTTGAATTCCATTTTTATACCAACCGACATCCCCTGTACTAACGTTTATCACAACCTTGTATGTTGCTGAACTGGTATCATGCGCAACCTGTATGTTACAAGAAAATTTATCACGGCATTTTTCATCATTACATGAATCAAATGAGCATTTACATAATAGGCATTGGAGATATTTATTGATCAATGCGGAGTCAGTCGTTATAATCGTTTGTTGCAAGGTAGTGGTTAGCTTACTATATGCATCTCCTGTTTCCTTTTTCTCCTCCTTTGTAATCTCTTTAAATTCAATTTTGATTTCTTTGGATGTAATTGGCCTCGGTTTTATAGAACTGTCGTTAATACTTATAAGGGCGTTGTTATAGAATCCAAGAGTAACGTCATTTAATTTTATGTAATCGATAATCTGAATTGTATCCTTACCTGTTTTTCCCGTTGACAAAACAAATGGTTTGCCATCTTTGTCAAAAGTTATGTATAACTCTTTTTTAAGTGGATCAAATTTCTTAATAATCATTTTATCAGGAAATTCCTTTATTTTTATTACCCCTTTTTCGATAAGTAAAGTTTCATATGCTTCATTTTTATTAGCATCGTAAATAATTGTTGTAACTACATCCTGCGAGATCGATTTAATCTGTACAGCAAGAATGATAGCAAAAAGAAAAAAAATGGCTTTCATGAGTAGATTTATGAAAATTTAGATGTTATAGATTCGTTTCGTTTTTTATTTTGACCTCCATTTCCTTCGAAGGAAAAAGCAAATAAAAATATCTTATTTAGTGGAAATAGATTTTGCCGTTTCATTTATTAGTTGCTGCAATTTGTCAATGTAAAATAAACTATAAAGTTCTTCGTCCTGGTTTACCATTTCCATGTATGACAACATTGATTTATTGCTATTTCGAAAATTAGTTGCTAAACGAATAGCAGTTTTCTTGTTACCAAGGCAATAATAAGCCACGGCTTGCTCTAAGTAAATTGGAGTCTCACGAATACTATTATCTAGTTCACTAAATATTTCAATCGCTTTTCGATAGCCGTTTTTGTTGTTTCGCTCAATATTTATTAGGCCTAACAGACTTTGTTGCCTTTCTTTATTGCTATTAAGTATTTCTTCATCTTCAAAATCTTTTTGGTTAGTTTGTAGGTTTAGACAATAGGCTTCGGCACTATCCAATTCATGATTTAGATATAATGCCCTTGCAACGTCCATGGAAGATTCAAATCTGATTTGGGAAATATTTTGAGACATTGGGCTATTTATCAAAAAATTGTTTTGATCATTAAGGCTCTTCACCTTTTTGTAATAGTATGTTGCTCCTGAAAAATTTTTTTTGCGAATTGCGCTATCTCCTAACGTTGTAATGTCCTTATCAAAGTTTTTTGTGAAATAAATGTATTGATTTAAGGAGTCAGCCTTTAAAAAATGAGCTTCTGCAGAAACCAAGTCATTTTTTTCCAAATAAATCCTTCCTAACGCCCAATTGAATAACGAAGAATTTGGCTCTGTTCCAAGTGACGATGCTTTAAGATAATATATTGACGAATCCAAAGTCACATTCTCCAATATGGAACTCTCATAATATTTAAAGATAAGCAATGCCATTGCATAAGATAATGAAGGACTTTTGGGAATTGTCATTAAGCCCAACCTGAGAATGTCCCTTGCCTTGGATATGCTATCTAAGTTTTCCCATTGTTGACTATGTTCAATAAAAACAAATGGATCTTCATTATTAATAGTGACAACTTCTCTGAAGATACTATCAGCTGTAGTTGGCGATTTGCATTTGAACACAAACGATCTATATTTGGATAAGAACTTGTAATCGTAGGTTCCATGGACAGTATCTTTTGTAATTTGCAATGCTACACTAAATAGGGAATCAGCCATTTGAAGTTTCCCCTGACTAAATAAAAAATTTGCATAGTTGTTCAAGGCTGCTGTATCAAAATTGTTAAGCCGCCAGGCCTCTTTATAATAGAATGTAGCTGTGTCCAATGATTCTGTGCTCTCATAGACCTTTCCAAGCCACGTGAGACATTGACTATCACCAAATTTTTCTCCACCCATGGAAAAATAATATTTTGCTTTCTGATAATTTCCATCACCTCCCAAGTTAAAATAAATTCTACCTAAATTAAGATAAGCGTAAGTGTTAGTCGAGTCTGTTTCTAATGCCTTTGTATTATATTGTATAGCTCTTTTATAGTTATTTAGAGTTTTCAAACTACTTGGATCATTGTTAATAATAGTTTCATAGTTATAAGCGAGCCAAGAGTACATCCTAGAATTATTAGAGTCTTTTTGTATAACCCTTTCACAATAGGCTATGCTTTTCTCATATTCTTGTATTTGATAGTATGTCGTCGCTAAATTATATAAGCCATATGTCCAGTTTGGTGAATATTTTAATGCTGAGTCAAAAAAATTAATAGCCGAGTAAAACCTACTCTTGTTTTCATATAGTACCCCTTTCGTGTGATACATATACGCCGCCTTCGACTTTGCTAGAGTAGAATCTATGATTTTTAGCCCGACTATCCAATCTTTTGGATTATGCGATGCTGCCAAAGCCCTTGCCCGCAAAAAATTTAATTTAGGTAGAAGGTCAATTTTAAAAGGGTCATTTGCAGGCCGTAAATCCAGCGCGAGGCTTAGTTCTTCGGCTGCAAGGTCAAAATCCGTCCTTTTTGATGAACCAAGCTTTCCGCGTATATATGAATCCATAAAGCTTTTTACTTTATCCTGTAGTGCTATTGTCAGTTGCGAACGAACTTCAATTACCAGGTTCGTATCAGGCGTTAATCGTATCAATTTATTGTAGTTATCATAGGCTGAATAACCTTTTGGGCGTATCAATTCTTCATTTGAAATATTTGATAGAATTTTGGCGTATAATTCTTTTAGTGTTTGATTGCCTTCGTCGCTTTCTTGTTCAAGTAGGTATGAATTGTTTAAAGAAATTGTAATATTTCTGGAAGACACATTGACGCTATTTACCTCTTGAACTTCAGAAAGTAAAGCAGCAGCTTTTCGACGGCTTTCATTAACAACGTTTGCTGGAATGTTTTTGGTAATTATTAATGTAGTGTTTTCTGGCAGGTGGTTATACACTATTGAAGGTATTTGAGGTTTTTCTTCTTTCAAAACGTTTGTCACATAAGGTGTAACGTTTCTCACGAATGTTTCGATTTCAGAAAGCGTTACTTGGCCGTCAGTGGGAAAATTATCTGCAGCCCCGCTTAACCCAAGCAATAAGAAATGGGTGAAAACCCCGCTCCCCGGTAAAAGCTTGTTAGTTTCATAAGAACGTTCTCCATTATTGGCTGAGAACATATAAATGTCTCCATTTGTTGTAGAAGAACCTGTGAGTTGATTTACAACAGTCGAAATATTTTCGACGCCTTTCAGCATTGATCTGCAAGCGTCAACAATTAAAAAAACTTTCACGCCATTGTTCGAAATATTTATCATGGAGCTTTTCAAAAGACTTATACGAATATCCCATTGGAGGTCTCCTCTCAAAGTGTTTTCATCATCTATAAACTCCGTATCATAACAGGCCAAACTTTGTTCTACATCTGAGATAGCACCATGACCTGACCAATAAATAAAAATATAGTCGCCTGCTTTTGCTTTCGATTCGACATTTCTTAACCATTGCGAAAGAGTCACGTCCATATAAGCACAAGTGACGGTATCGACACTAATTTTGACTATGTCTTCGGTTTTTATTCCAGGAATGTATCCTTTTAATAAGAATTCATGGAACTGGTCTGCGTCAGTCTTGGCAAAATGGAGGTGGGGAAAAAAAAGGCTATCTCTATAATTTGACACTCCAGTTATAAATGCGTAAGTTTTAGGTTGATGTACTTGCGCATTCCGCCGCCTAGGCTGCCCTTCAGCTCCGAGAATCAGTATACTTGTGAATAAAATACATATCAACTTGATCATCGTATCTAAGATTTTTTTAGATTTCGAACTACCTTTAAAATTTTTTTACGACACAAAAAACCTATTGAAGTTTATATATATTTGCAATTGATAATGAGTCTCCGGCAGATATTCGGTTACGTTGGCCTGGATTCACGCCCTCCGGTAAGTTTGTTGGAAAAGTAAGACAGTCACTTTGAGGGTATTGCATAATCGAATTGTAATTGTAATTGCCAATATCTATTGCATAAGGATCCCTCCTGAAAGCATGCTGGTAATTGATATTGCCAGTGCAATTTGGACTTACGATAACAAAGTTGTCACGATCAGAGCGAGTATGTTCATGATGTAAACCCATTGCATGTCCAATCTCGTGTGCAACATTACCAGGCATAGCCCAATCCGCGAGTTCAATCGTTTGCATCCCTCTTCCTGTTCTACCTACATAACTTCGAGTATACTCGGAAGGCACGAACAGAATGTAATCAAATTCAGTAGTTCGCTCCACAAACCTTATATTATTTAATTTACTGTTCCATAATGCGAAGGCTGCTCGAACCCTGTCGGGGAAGTCATAATCAGATCTAATCGCATATGGAATAATAATTCGCTGATTATTGTGACTCCACAGGTTCTGGGTTGTTCCAACTCCTTTTGCGCCACCCTTTTTTGGGTAAATAATCTTAATATCCCCTTCGGTGTACAGAGTGTCTTCCTTTCGAAAACCAACTATCGTATCGCGAATTCCGGCATACACGATAGACATTGAGTCTACCGGAAGAGAATCGTACACGTTAATCTCACTTCTAAGCTCTGCTTCGTTTTGTATGGACATCTCAGCAATACTGTCTGCAGCTTCCTTTACTGTTTGTTCTTTATGTTCGGTTGTGGTGCTTTCATTGCAAGCTATTAGAAACAAGAAAGCTGAAATGATGTAGACATGTGTTTTTTTCATAAAAATTGTTTATTAATAATTAACGCTGTTTTTGATAAAAAAATTAAGTAGTTCTGTTTCTATACTATCATAAATCATGCATTTTATCTTAGAGAGGGCGCCTCTTTCTCTACGTAATTTTTATTTTAAAAGAAGACTTTTTCCGTTCCTGATCATTCTTGATTACATTCAATTAATCTGGTTGTATTTCAAGTCAATGTCATCATAGCTACCTTTTTAGAAAATATGCTAACATTTGGCCCCTAGTTAAGCCAATAGAGATAATCATAATCATTCTTTACAAGAGAGAAAAGAGATTGGAACTACACGGATCAGGTTACACGGTTTTTACTTATTGAACTTTCTGGTTTTTACTCATTGAACTTTCTGGCTACAATATAAAGACGGATTTTCGAATCTGCAAGTATTTATAAAAATAATTTTTTTACGGAATAAAATTATAAGCCGGTATATGAATAGTGAAAACCCCTGTCTGTTCCGTGTTTTCACGGTATTCAAGTTTGCAGATGTAAAAGCTCTATACGAGATCTTTCTATACGAGATATTAAAGAAGGAATTCTTCACAGAGGAATGCTGGCTTCGCCTGCACATGGCCGAGCATGGCTGCTGCCTTTTTCCACACTCCATTGGTGTTGCATACTTATCGGGATGCCCCCTTGTCGAACCATTCAAGGGTATGCAAGTGGCACGCTCATCACCTGTGCCTGTTATCCCGCGGCCCCTCTATCACACAATCTTGGTTATCTTACAAGAAGATACAGATTCAGGTTACAGGGAAGGAATTTAATTCAAGAGACCAGGATACAAAAAATTCAAGAGGACTCAACAATAAAATCCGTTTTGGTTGGGATAGACTTTTTATTGTTACGCTTAGCCCTTGCTTTTGGGGATCAATGACCGCATAAATTTCAGCTTTCATGGTCTAGTAGGCACATAATTACCATCTCCAGCAAACTGAAGGAAAAACCTTTCAGAGTTCAGTTGCGTGGACACGCACTTGTGCAAAGTCCGGTAGCTCAGCTGAATAGAGCAGCAGCCTTCTAAGCTGCGGTCATTGGTTTGAATCCAATCCGAATCACATTAGGTAGCTTAAAAAGCTACCTTTTTTATTGCTTCGTCAATAATTTCTCAGCCTTGTGAGGTACACAACTCAAATAGCCTTTTTGCCATGTCTTTGATTTCCGAAACATTTGATGGCTTTACCAAATAGGCAGTGGCTCCCAGTTCTAAACACCGCTTGCGGTAAACCGGCGAATCGGATGTGCTCCAAACCACCTTTGGCACGCTTTTTAAGTGATTTTTTTGACCAAGTTTTTCCAAAATATCAGCACCATTCAGTTCCGGCAGGTTGTAATCCAATATGATGAGTAAAGGAGCCATGTTTTCGGGAAGACTACCCAGAACTTTTATTGCTTTATTTCCATTATTTACGATATATATTTTTATGGTAGAAGTGATATTGCTGAAGGCCTCTGCAAAAAATTCCTGGTCATCTACATCATCCTCTGCAAGTACTATGTACGATGAGTTATCGTCTGAAAGAATACTGCCGTCAATAAATAACAATGGTTCATTCACGATTGCAAGGATTTATTTCGTTCGTCCAAGATTCAAAATAAAGTAAAAAATCTACTAGCATCAGCATCTTTCTATGACTTTATACAAAAGGATATAAGATTGATCCTAAAATTAATTTCTCTTTTTTCAGTTTTTGCGTTTAGTAAATTTGGTATAACAATTAAAAAAGCAAAATGTCCCAGAAAATCAAACGCGGGGATCACACTGGAAATGGTGTGAACGACGCAACCGAAAGCCTTGATACTGCTTTATTAACTGCAAGTCCCGGAGTTGCCAAAAGAAAGCGAAGCCTGCCGGGTAAGGAAGGTCAATACATTGAAGATCAACTAAATCCCCGGGAGCTGTTGAATGTATTGTCTGAAGTGCGTAACGGCAACTTTAGTGCCCGGATGTCAATTGACAGGATTGGCATTAGTGGTAAAATATGTGATACACTGAATGAGATCATTTCTCTCAATGAAATTTTGGAAAGGGAATTGATGCTGGCACGTAATACTATTGGCAGGCATGGGAGGCTTACTCACCGGGTTGAATTGCCAAAAAATGCACGTGGCTCCTGGAATACAGGTGTAGAATCTATTAACTCCCTGATCTCCGATCTCGTGCATCCAACTGTGGAAATAGCAAGCGTTATCAGTTCAGTGGCCAAAGGCAACCTATCACAGGAAATGCCTTTAAAGATTGGCGACCACGTATTACAGGGAGAATTTGCCCGTATAGCCAATGAAGTAAACGACATGGTGAAACAGTTAAACCTGTTCTCTATGGAAGTAACCCGTGTGGCACGTGAAGTGGGATCAGAAGGGAAACTGGGCGGACAGGCAAAAGTAAAAGGGGTAGCCGGTGTTTGGAAAGACCTGACGGACTCTGTAAACCAGATGGCTGGTAATCTTACTGCCCAGGTAAGAAATATCGCTGAAGTAACTACGGCCGTGGCGAAAGGCGACCTTTCTAAGAAAATTACAGTTGATGTACAGGGAGAAATCCTGGAATTGAAAGACACCATTAACACAATGGTGGATCAGCTTAACTCCTTCTCTTCAGAAGTTACACGTGTGGCACGTGAAGTGGGCACAGATGGTAAGCTGGGTGGACAGGCAGGTGTGCCCGGTGTAGCGGGGACCTGGAAAGATTTGACGGACTCTGTAAACCAAATGGCATCTAACCTTACCGCACAGGTAAGAAATATTGCGGAGGTAACAACGGCTGTGGCGAAGGGTGATTTGTCACGTAAAATAACCGTGGACGTTAAGGGTGAAATTCTGGAGTTGAAAAATACTATCAATACCATGGTGGATCAGCTCAATTCATTTTCGGCTGAAGTTACCCGTGTGGCACGTGAAGTAGGCTCTGAAGGAAAACTCGGTGGCCAGGCTACGGTAAAAGGCGTAGGTGGAGTGTGGAAAGATCTCACCGAATCAGTGAACCAAATGGGTAGTAACCTGACAGCCCAGGTAAGAAATATCGCCGATGTAACAACGGCTGTGGCAAACGGCGATCTCTCCAAAAAAATCACGGTGGATGTTCAGGGAGAAATTCTTGAATTGAAGAACACCATCAATACCATGGTGGACCAGTTGAACTCCTTTGCATCGGAAGTAACCCGTGTGGCGCTTGAAGTAGGTACAGAAGGAAAGCTGGGTGGGCAAGCCAAGGTGCAGGGCGTGGGTGGTACATGGAAAGATTTGACAGATTCGGTAAATCAAATGGGTAGTAACCTGACTGCACAGGTAAGAAATATTGCAGAAGTTACGACGGCTGTGGCCAATGGTGATCTTTCTAAAAAGATCACTGTGGATGTGGCTGGGGAAATTTTAGAACTGAAGAAGACCATCAACACAATGGTGGACCAGTTGAATTCTTTTGCGTCTGAAGTAACCCGTGTGGCACTCGAAGTGGGCACTGAAGGTAAACTCGGTGGACAGGCGAGAGTACAGGGCGTGGGTGGTACGTGGAAAGATTTGACAGAATCGGTAAACCAAATGGGTAGTAACCTTACAGCACAGGTAAGAAATATTGCAGAAGTTACTACCGCCGTGGCAAAAGGCGATCTATCGCGTAAGATAACAGTGGATGTAAAGGGGGAAATCCTTGAATTGAAGAATACCATCAACACGATGGTGGACCAATTGAACTCTTTTGGTTCGGAAGTGTTCCGCGTGGCACGTGAAGTGGGTTCCGAAGGTAAACTCGGCGGACAGGCCGATGTACCGGGTGTGGAAGGCTTATGGAAAGATCTGACGGATTCTGTAAATAAAATGGCATCCAATCTAACCTCCCAGGTGCGCAATATTGCAGAAGTAACAACGGCCGTGGCAAACGGTGACCTTTCCCGCAAAATTGAAGTGGATGTAAAAGGAGAAATTCTTGAACTGAAAAACACCATCAACACCATGGTGGAACAGTTACGTGCCTTTGCATCTGAAGTTACCCGTGTGGCAAGGGAAGTGGGTACAGAAGGTAAACTCGGCGGACAGGCTCACGTACCGGGTGTTGGTGGCACCTGGAAAGATTTGACGGACTCTGTAAACCAGATGGCCGGTAACCTTACAGCACAGGTACGCAATATTGCTGATGTGGCTATCGCCGTGGCAAATGGAGATATGTCGCGTAAGATAACCGTGGATGTACGCGGCGAAATTTTGCAGTTAAAGGAAACGCTTAACACCATGGTGGATCAGCTTCGTGCTTTTGCTTCGGAAGTTACCCGTGTGGCCAGAGAAGTAGGTACGGATGGTAAATTGGGTGGACAGGCATTCGTGCCGGGCGTAGCAGGTACGTGGAAAGATTTGACCGATTCTGTAAACCAGATGACCGGCAACCTTACATCCCAGGTACGTAACATCGCAGAGGTTACCAAAGCTGTTGCCTCCGGTGACCTTTCTAAGAAAGTAACGATAGACGTAAAGGGTGAAATTTTTGATTTAAAAAACACCATCAACACCATGGTGGACCAGCTTAACTCGTTTGCTTACGAAGTAACCCGTGTGGCAAGGGAAGTGGGTACTGAAGGAAAGCTGGGTGGACAGGCCGAAGTGCAGGGCGTGGCAGGCACATGGAAAGATCTGACCGACAGTGTGAACATGATGGGTTCCAATCTTACCAACCAGGTACGCGGTATTGCCAAAGTGGTGACCGCCGTGGCTACCGGTAATCTTAAACAGAAACTTTCCATCGTATCACGTGGTGAAGTAGCCCAGTTAACAGATACTATTAATGAAATGATCGATACGCTGGCGGTATTCGCAGACCAGGTAACGACCGTGGCCCGCGAAGTGGGTGTAGATGGACGACTCGGTGGCCAGGCAAGTGTGCCGGGTGCCTCAGGTACATGGAAGGATCTGACAGAGAACGTAAACCAGTTAGCGGAAAATTTGACCACACAAGTACGTGCCATATCTAAAGTGGCCTCCGCGGTTACAAAAGGCGATCTTACCCAAATGATCCGGGTGGAAGCAAAAGGAGAAGTGGAAGAGTTAAAAGATACTATTAACCAGATGATTGCCAACCTGAAAACAACCACATTACTTAACCAGGAACAGGACTGGTTGAAATCAAATCTTGCCAAATTTACCCAAATGCTGCAAGGCCAAAAAGACCTGAAAACGGTAACCCGCCGTATTCTCTCTGAGCTGGCACAGGTAGTAAACGCTCAGCAGGGTATGTTCTACATTCTGGAACAAACAGAGGACCAAAAGAATCAAAAACTTAAACTATTTGCCGCATATGCCTATAACACAGAACTTGAAATGACCAGGGACTTTGAACTTGGAGAAGGCCTGGTTGGACAATGTGCTGTTGATAAAGAAAGGATCTTGCTTAATAATATTCCTAAGAATTATATCAAGATTGGTTCTGGTTTAGGCATGGCGAAACCAGCCAACGTGATCGTATTACCAGTGTTGTTTGAAACCGAGATTAAAGCAGTGATAGAGCTGGCGTCTTTTGATAATTTTAGCGAAACCCATCTCGATTTCTTAAGCCAGCTTACAGAAAGTATAGGCATTGTATTAAATACCATTGAAGCCAACTCAAGAACAGAAAACCTGCTTGAACAATCACAATCACTTGCCGATGAACTGAGAAGAACAAATGAGGAATTACAGGATAAAGCACATCTTTTGGTAAAACAAAAAGATGAAGTGGAAGAGAAGAACAAGGAAGTGGAAGAAGCAAGAAAATCGCTGGAAGAAAAAGCAGCACAACTGCAGTTAACGTCGCGGTATAAATCTGAGTTCCTGGCCAACATGTCGCATGAACTCCGCACACCACTTAATTCATTGCTGATACTGGCTCAGCAGTTATTTGAAAACCAGGATGGCAACCTGACACAGAAACAGGTCCAGTTTGCAAAAACCATTCACAGTTGCGGTGATGACCTAATACAACTGATCAATGACATATTAGACCTTTCTAAAATTGAATCTGGTTATATCTCCACCAACTTTATAAATGTGCGTTTCCAGGAGATCACAAATTTTGTGGAAACAACATTCAAACATATCTCTGAAAATAAAAACCTCCGTTTCAATATTGAAATGGATGAGAAATTGCCCGCCTCCCTGGAAACCGATATTCAGCGGCTTAACCAGATATTAAAGAACCTGCTTTCCAATGCTTTCAAGTTTACAGACAAAGGAGAAGTAAAGTTGAAAATTTATGACGCGAATCACAGATGGAAACAGGGCAATTCAAGCCTTGATAATGCAAAGCGGGTGGTTGCATTTGAAATACAGGATACAGGCATAGGTATTTCAAAAGATAAACAGAATATCATCTTTGAAGCATTCCAGCAGGCGGAAGGATCTACCAGCCGCAAGTATGGTGGCACGGGTTTAGGCTTGTCTATCAGCCGTGGTTTAGCGGATCTGCTGGGTGGCACTATAGAATTGGAAAGCGAGGTAGGATTCGGCAGTTCGTTTATACTGTACCTGCCCGTAGAATACAATGCAAACCTCGTTAAAAAGGAAAAACAGAGCAGCCTGAAGATCAGCGAATATCAACTGGCGCATAATGCAGAAAAGCTTAGTCTGCAAGCTGTTCCTTCAGTTAAGATGTCAGAATCAACCGAACTGGATGTGCTTAATGAAATATTAAATGAAACAGGCGATGACAGGAACAAGATACTTCCGACCGACAAGGTAGTGCTGGTGGTGGAAGATGATATCAGGTTTGCCAGGATCATGATCGAAAAAGCACATGAAACTGACCTGAAAGTAGTAGTTGCAACAAACTTTGGAGAAGTATTTGATTTGGCAGGCCGGTATAATCCACTTGCTATTACACTTGATGTAAAACTGCCCGATGCAAGCGGATGGAAGATACTTGACCTGCTGAAAAATGATTTCAACTTCCGCCATATACCAGTGCATCTTATTTCTGGCGAAGAAAACCGGTTGCTGGCTATGCAGCGTGCAGCACGAAGCTTCCAGTTGAAACCCCTGAAGAATGAAGCATTGACTATATTATTCAATGATATTATTGAATATGCAGGCCGCAAGCAAAAGCGTTTGCTGGTGGTAGAAGATAATGAACTCGATTCTTCTCAAATAGCCAAGATGCTGGATAACGGCGACCTGGTTCAAATAGATCTTGCTTCTTCAGGAAAGGAAGCCATACAAATGATCAAGGATAATCTTTATGACTGCATTATTGTAGACTATATGTTACCGGACGTACATGGTCTTGAGTTTCTTACAGAAGTCAACTCGGTCAAGCAGGGGATACTGACACCAGTGCTTGTTTATTCGGCAAAAGATTTTTCACCGAAGGAAAAAACCCAGTTGAAACAGTACGCCAACAGCATCCTTTTAAAAGATGTGAACTCACTTGAATTATTGCTGGAGCAAGCAGTGTTGCATTTGCATCTTGATCAGAAAAACTTGCCTCAGGAGAAGAGTAAGATCATTGAAAATTTACGATCGAAGATTGATGTAATTACTGGTAAAAATGTGCTGGTTGTGGATGACGATGTTCGTAACCTGTTTGCATTAACTACTGCTTTTGAACGTTATAATATCAATGTCATAACTGCGGAGAGTGGCCAGGAAGCAATTGATATACTCATGGAAAACCCAAAGATCGATATTGTACTGATGGATATTATGATGCCTGAAATGGATGGCTATGAAACAACACAAAAAATAAGAAGGGAATATCCCAATAGCAACCTTCCCATTATTGCTGTAACGGCAAAAGCAATGAAGGGTGACAGGGAAAAATGTATTGAAGCAGGCGCATCGGATTATATTACAAAACCAGTTAAGATTGACCAGTTATTATCACTGATGAGAATATGGATGTATAAATAAAAACTGTCGATGGAAAAAGCAAAGGAGAAAGATTCCGGGAAGGAAGAAGTTAAAATTCTCGTTGTTGACGACAGGGAGGATAACCTTTTTTCCATTGAAACCATCCTGGAAAAAGATGGTTATAACATCATAAAAGCTACTTCAGGGAGGGGCGCTTTAAAAGTTTTACTGCAACAGCAGGATTTTACTTTGATACTAATGGATGTGCAAATGCCCGACATGAACGGCTTTGAAACGGCTTCCTTAATTTATCAGAGACAAAAGCTACGGCATATTCCCATCATTTTTATAACGGCGCACGACTATGGTGATGAAAATATTTTCAAGGGTTATGAAACGGGTGGTGTTGATTATATTTATAAACCCATTAACCCGGAACTGCTTAGGTATAAGGTTAGTGTATTTGCCGAACTGTTCAGGAAGAATCACCGCCTGTTGCAGCAGGAAAAAATATTAAAGGAAGTTAACCGGGATCTTCAAAAAGAAATTGAAGAAAGAAAACTTATACAGGAGAAGATCATTTTGCTGAACAGGCAGTTGAGTGAAAATAACAATCAATTAAAAACCACAAACGAAGAACTCGACCGTTTTGCTTTTGTAGCCTCCCATGACCTGCAGGAACCATTGCGCAAGATCAGGATATTTAGCGATATGATCCTGGGCCTGCAAGCTGCAGAAAAAGATAGTGACTTGCAGACCTACCTAAAAAAGATCATGGGATCTTCGGAAAGAATGCAACACCTTATAAGCGATCTTTTAAAATTTTCCAGGCATACAAACGATGATTATGGATTTGAAGAAACAGATTTTAACTTGATCATTAGTGAGGTAATTTCAGACCTTGATTTTGAAATACAACATAAGAAAGCACAAATATTTACAGATAAATTGCCAGTGGTATGGGGCATTCCTACACAGATCCGCCAGCTGTTTCAGAATATTATCAGCAACTCTTTGAAGTTTTCCAAACCATCCGTTCCACCAGAAATATATATTGAAACCATTGAAATAACAGCGGCTGAAGCTGGTAATATACAGGAGCCTAATCCTGAAAAATATTACCGGATCCGCATTAGGGACAATGGTATAGGGTTTGATCAAAAATATGCCGATGATATTTTTATGGTCTTTAAACGTTTGCACAGCTATCACGAATTTGAGGGTACAGGCATCGGTTTATCCATATGTAAAAAGATCGTTGAGAAGCACAGAGGTTATATTGATGTAATAAGTACTGTAAATGAAGGTGCAACCTTTGTGATAACTCTTCCTGAAAATTCCGTTATGCAGGTTAATAAGAAGCTACAGCTTCAGTAATTATTTTCTAATCCAAAGACAGCTTGCCGATCAATAGAGCAGCAGCCTTCTAGGCTGCGGGTCATTGATTTGAATCCAATCCGGATCACAGAGGTCGCTTTTAAGAGGCGACTTTTTTGTGCCTCGGACTGTTTCGCGTCACCAGGAAATTAAAGAAACTCTTTTTAGAGTTGGAAAAAATTATTGGTCCTCTAGCATCTATTCGGTCAAAATATGGTTTAATTTGAGAGGTATTTCCTTCTTTGCGTCATTTTCAATTCCTGAAGTCAGGTGCATTCCACTTTACTACTTAAGATGAGTTAGGGGGCATTTTAAGTATCCGGAGCTATTATTAGGCTATACCCGAAAGGGTATAATATTTATTTTTTTTAGAGTTTTATACCCGATAGGGTGTAATATCAGGCAATTTTGTATATTTATACCCTAAAGGGTATAATACTGCAATGAATCAACCTAGCTACATAGCCAATTTTGTAAAGCATCACCGGGGTAAACTCGGAATGACGCAAGAAGAACTTTCTGAAAAAGCGGGTGTGGGTTTACGCTTTATAAGGGAATTGGAGCAAGGCAAAGAAACATTAAGAATAGATAAAGTTAACCAGGTACTTGCCCTGTTTGGGTATCAAGTTGTGCCTAGTGCAGCAAGGTTGTTAGACCCCTATGATATTTTAATGAATCAATCAAACAAAAGTGTACGTGTTCATTTAAAGAATAAAACTGTTTTGCCTGGAATTATTCTTGACAGCATCACAGAAAATAATGAGATCAAAGCATGGAAATTTGTTTCAAACAACAATGCGATCGAATACCAAAAAACCAAAAACCCAAATTTGGTACAGAGAATTGAACATGCTGAAATAGATCACGTCGAAAACATTTAAAATTATGCGGCGCTCCGGAAAAGTTCTATTTAAAGATAAAGTAGTAGGATTGGTATGGCAGGATGAGAATGGCTATGGGTTTAAATACAGTGAAGATTATTTGAACCTAAAAACTACTATCCCTGTGAGCTTTACATTGCCATTACGTAAAGAACCATATTTGGGTAATACCATGCTTCCTTTCTTTGATGGTCTTATACCAGAAGGATGGTTACTGGATATAACTGTAAAGAATTGGAAAGCTAATCCCAATGACAGGATGGAATTACTGTTGATTGCTTGCAAGGACTGCATTGGTGCAGTAAGTATTGAACCAGTTGAACCCAACGAAGAGTAATGAAAGAAAAAAGGTGTTTATACTGTTATCAGGTATTGCCAGACGATGCTGCAGACTTTCATTCTGCCTGCAGTCGCAAATTTTTTGGTACAGATACTCCGCCTGCGTTAGAATATGGTAATGAACAAATGCAGGAGCTTGCAAAAGAAATTGTAATCAGAAGTGTTGCTGTAACGGGTGTACAACCTAAACTATCACTTACCATTGAAAAAACTCCAGGAGATCCCAAGCGCTCAAGATTTACAATTGTGGGATTGTGGGGAAATTTTATACTTAAGCCGCCAACAGAAACATTTTCTGATTTGCCGCAGAATGAAGATCTAACTATGCATCTTGCTGAGGTATTCGGTATACCTACAGCTGAGCATAGCTTGATTAGATTACAATCAGGAGAATTGGCATATATCACTAAAAGGTTTGACCGTGTAAGAGAAGGGAAATTGGCAGTAGAAGATATGTGCCAGTTAACAGAAACCTTGACGAATGATAAATACAGGGGATCGATGGAAAAGATTGGAAAATGTATTGCAAAGTTTTCCACTAATCCCGGGTTTGATGCGATCATTTTTTTTGAGACGGCTATTTTCAGTTATCTATCCGGCAATGCTGATATGCATTTAAAAAACTTTTCATTACTGACGACAGAGAAAGGTACAGGATTATCTCCTGCGTATGATTTATTAAGCACCAAAATGGCGATGCCAGAAGATAAAGATGAAATGGCTTTAACTATTAATGCAAAAAAAAGAAAATTGAAACGGACTGACTTTGACAGCCTGGCAAATAATCTGAAGATACCTGCAAAAGCGATGGGAAACAGTTACAAAAAATTTGCAGCTAAAATTGAAGAGACATTCACATGGATTGATACTTCGTTTCTGCCCGACGATATAAAGCCAGTATACAAGGAAATCATAAACTCAAACGCAAAAAAGCTTGAGCTTTAATTATTGCGCTGTCTCTATTTATTAAAAGTCACATTGAACTATTCCTACACTTTACTTCGTTAGATTTGGAAAAAATGATTTATGGATCTCAAAGACCTTGTACGTGAAATTTTAACCTCTACAACCATGCATTCAGATGCATCGCTTGCCATGAATTCTGAGGCAATGAAAATGGCCGAAGAACGGTTATTTGAAGCCTTATTCGAATTTCGGGCTCAAATTTTAACCGAGGCTAAAGCTTTAAACCCCACGCCTGAATGATGGCTGATTATAATAAAAAAAGCCGCTGGCAACATTTCTGAATGTTTTGTCAGAAAAAGCCCGATTTTTTCAGCAATAATTTATAACCCTCTCTTTTCGATACTTTTGCCCGATGACGATTCAGCGCCAATTATTGCTGTTAACCATTTTATTTGTTGCAGCGTGTAAGAAAGATGTTACAAATCCACCTACGCCCCCGGCACCGGTAGATGCGGTGTTCACATTCACAGCTTCGGGCAGTAATTGTTCCAACTCCATTGTCCAGGGAGTTTACACCATTGGCACTGTGATAGGTGTGGCTAACACTGTATCGCTGGAAGTTAATGTTACAACTATAGGAAAATTTGCCATTTCCACCAACACGGTCAATGGCTATTCTTTCGCATCGTCCGGCTCGCTGAACGCCTTGGGTATCCAACGCATTACTATGACTGGCAAGGGCACGCCTTATATAGCCGGCACAAATTCCTTTGTAATAAGTGCAGGAACTTCTTCCTGCAGCTTTTCGGTGACTGCAACAGATTATCCATTGAACGATAATGATCACATGCTGTTTGGCAACCCAAGCGCTGCATCGTTCACAATTGACAGTATAAATAATTACCTGATGCGGAAGAGCTATTATGCCCTGTCGTACAGCCGGGACCGCGGCACTCCTAATTGGGTTAGCTGGCACTTGTTTGACAATGACCTGGGAACTGTGCCACGGCAGGATGATTTTCGGGCAGATAATACTTTGCCACCGGGCTGGTACAGGGTTCCGGATTATGCTTATACGGGAACGGGTTTCGACAAGGGACATAACACTCCTTCAGGAGACAGGACCAATACCGTTGAAGCAAATTCTGCCACATTTCTAATGACGAATATGATTCCGCAGGCACCATATCATAACCAGACAGTTTGGTCGGTAATGGAAGACAGCCTCAGGAAGTTAGTGTACGACGGCAATGAATTATACATTGTTATGGGCTCTTATGGCATCGGGGGAACCGGTGCTAATGGATATGCCACTACCATTAATAGTGGTACGGTGACGGTGCCGGCAAGTATCTGGAAGATCGCAGTGGTTATTCCTAACGGCAATAACGACAGCAGCAGGGTTAATCAAAATACAAGGGTAATTGCCGTAAATATTCCCAATACCAACTCCCTTAACTCAAGCTGGAAGTATTACAGAGTAAAGATTGATGCCATTGAAGCCGCTACAGGATATGATCTGCTAAGCCGCTTGCCCACAGCTTTACAGGGAGTTTTAGAAGCAAAAATTGATAACCTGTAATATAAGCAACCGTTCTATTGAACAGGTGTCCAAACATTAGCACCAAAATAAATGAACTGGGTAGCAATGCCATTGGCAATATTAAAGTTGCCTGTTGCTGCATTGGTAATAGTAACAGTTCCTCCTGAAAGATTTACGACATATACAACAGTACCTAATGCAATAGCATTTGTCGACAGCACGGTATTGCCCGCTGCCTTTACAACGAGGTAAAGGTCATCAATGGTGGCATTGCTAACGTACCCATCAGTATACGATGCCACAACCTTTCCGTTTGCAATAGTCAGTGCCGTACCTCCAGCAGCTGCGGCGGTAGCAATGCGCAGGCCTTTTGAAGCTGCACTGTTGAGGATGCTTGTAAAGCTGGCAGCATAGCCATTACCGTTGGTTACAGCTTCCAGGGCATTTCCAGCGCTGGCCGCGTTTACATTTTCAAAACGGCCGCCAACCCCGTTTCCTCCTGATATACCTCCTTGTCCTAAAACACCAATTCCGTTTTTGGTATTCCACCCATTTACTCCACATCCACTACTGTCATTTCTTCCGAACACGGCACCAACTCCTTCGCCTCCCCTGTTCCTGCCTACTACCGCCTGGCCGAAAGTATTGTCACCAATTACGCCCGCAGCGCTGATAGAACTAGTAATTCCCCAAACGGCATTACCCCCTGCAGATATTGAAAATACACCTGGCCCAACACCTGCCTGATTTATATCAATGCCCTTGGCACCATTTGAAGCATTGGACAGCGAAATATTCAACCCGGCTCCAAGGCCTTTGTTTTCTAATTGCATCACAGGGCTTGTAGAAGCAGGGTTGTTAATGGTAAATGACGCTACCGGGCTTGCGGCACTCAGTTGTGTAATGCCAAACAAGTTTGAGGCTATGTTGGCAGAACGGTTGTAGGGAAGTTCCAGGCCATCCGTATCCCAGTCAGAAATAAGCAAAACCCAACCCACTTCACCTTTGTAATAATAGAATGACTGGTCGTCCACGTTGTAAACCAACAGACCTGCGGCGGGGGCGGCAATAGAATTCATTTGTGACGAGCTCAGCCGCGGAACCAAAAGCCCTTTGGTACCGCTTTTAATGTGCAGCATGGCTGAAGGATGTGGAGCACTTTCAACAGAATCAATACTTACCTGGCTGATAAGTGTTGATGCCGGCAGCATAAGCATACAGGCAAGAAAAAAAGATTTCATTGCAAATAATTTTGACTATAAAAATATTGAAGGCTATTTCAAAAACCACGCAATAACAAAGAAATGTTTACGGGTAATTGAATTAAAAATGCATCGGTTAATCAAAAAACAGAACTACAACAGGTGTTTATTTCCCGGCAACTCTTTGATACTGCAGGCATCTATTGCCAATACCATCTTAATTTTTATTTATATACAATAATTCGGCAGTTATTCCTTTTTTATATTGTTGAATCTCATTATAAAAACCTGCCGCCATGAAACCAACCTTTCTATTTGTGATGCTAATGCTGGCTTCCTGCATAGCCCAATCCCAGGATAATCCAGAATTCAGGACCAATTCCAATGGCCTGATGTACAGTGATAATGCCATGATGAAACTCAAACAAATGGTCACCGATCAAAACATCCGGTTCAGGAGTTGTGACTTAACTAAACGATTTGTGTCTTATCCGCAGGCAAGGATATTTTCTGTGACATTTAAAAGTAAAAGAGATAATCTCAAAGCCATCAGGTCTGCCATGGATAAGGGAGAATTGATTGATTTGTACAAAATCAATTATTAAAATGACAAAGCAAGAAATAATAGAAAATTTCGTTCAAAAGTTCATACTTAAAAATAAACGTGAAAGAAGTTTATTTGAATTAACTCATCCTCAAAAAAGAAATTTATTTTCTGATAGACTCAATGACAATTGGGAAAATGTGTTTGATATAAATAAATTAACCCTAATTCCACGCAATGATGACATATATGAGTTTGTCAAAAATAAACTGAAAATAAAAGGCACAGATTTGTGTTATGTAATCTCAAATTATGATGATACAGATGATAAGTTCATGGACTTTGAAAAGCATTCAACAAATGTTATGGACGTTTATTTGGCTCTTTAATAATAGCTGGAGAGAAGATATTTTTAAATACAGAGCAAGTACAAGGTGCTCCTTCAATATTTATCGGAAAGATTGAAAAGCAATTATTCGAAAACCTACAGGACCTTTTCTGTAAGTGTATATTCCTGTAAGCCGCCTTATTTCATTTTTTCACAATAAGCCTTTTTGTAAAGCAGGCTCTATTTTCCCTTTTCTTTGCCAGCAATATTGCTTTCACATGAATACCTTAACCAGTCAGCAACTTTTCTTCCGTGCCCAGCAATCCATTCCAGGCGGTGTAAACTCACCCGTACGTGCCTTTAAACATGTAGGAGGCACCCCTCTTTTTATCAAAGAAGCAAAGGGAGCCTATCTGTATGATGCTGATGGAAACCGTTACATAGATTATATAGCAAGCTGGGGACCGCTTATACTTGGGCATTCCTATCCTGCGGTTGTGGAGGCTATTCAAAAAAAGGTGCAAAGTGGCACTTCATACGGCGCTCCTACTGAACTTGAAATTGAAATGGCTGAGCTTATCAAAAGCATGGTGCCGAATGTTGATTTGATACGCATGGTAAGCAGCGGCACTGAAGCCTGCATGAGTGCGCTCCGTTTGTCAAGAGGTTATACCGGCCGCAATAAAGTCATCAAGTTTGAAGGTTGTTATCATGGCCATGCCGATAGTTTTTTAGTTAAGGCAGGCAGTGGTGTGGCCACGCTTAATATTCAAACAGTGCCGGGCATTACTGCGGGTGTTGCCAACGATACATTGACCTGTGCATATAACGACCTGCAGGCTGTTCAAGAATTAGCAACACAATACAAAGGCGAAATAGCTGCCATCATTATCGAACCTGTTGCGGGCAATATGGGATGCATTATTCCGCAGCCCGGGTTTTTAGAAGGCCTGAGAAAACTATGTACCGAAGAAGGCATTGTTTTCATTTTTGATGAAGTAATGACAGGCTTTAGGTTGGCGTTGGGTGGTGCGCAGCAAAAGTTAGGTATTGATGCTGACCTTGTAACCTATGGTAAAGTAATTGGCGCAGGTATGCCTGTTGGTGCATTTGGGGGTAAGCAAGAGATCATGGAGCACATTGCGCCGCTTGGAAACGTTTACCAGGCCGGCACTTTAAGCGGTAATCCGATTGCTATGATCGCAGGCTATACTTTACTGAAAGAATTAAAAGACAAACCACAGTTGCTCGAAGAACTTGACAATAAAACCGTTTATCTCAAAGAAGGATTAGATAAGGTATTACAGGAAAGTGGTGAGCCGTATCGCATCAATCAATTAGGTTCGATGATTAGCGTGCATTTCGGCGATCATGATGTGGTTGATTTTACATCCGCTGCTGCATGCGACATTGAGAAGTTTAAGAAATATTTTCATCACATGCTGGCTAACGGCATCTACTTGCCGCCTTCTGCATTTGAAAGCTGGTTTCTAAATAATGCATTAAGCTATGAAGACCTTGACAAAACAATTCAACAAACAGCTGAGGTTCTTAAGCAGTAAAATTCAATACATTGTTTAGCTGGCGGCATACTTTTATATTTCATTTGAAGCTGATTTAGGATGCAATCCCTAAATAAATACGACACGTTAGTTATAAAAGAAATTCTTGCAAACAAGGAGTTTAGTATCACAGAAGTTCTAAATTTCGAAAATAAGAAATCAGCATTTTTTGATAGAGAGCAATACCCAAAGGTTATTTCTTTACTAAAACAATCAAACTGGGAAGAACTTGACAAATTGGTAATCTCGCAAACTGGATTTGGGGAATATCTTGAAATAGTCATATTTAGTGATGAAAATTCTAGAAGCTATGTGGCTACCATCTATGATAGTGATGAGCTATATCAAGATCCGCAATTAATAGATATTTTCCTTTTGAATGCTGAGTAAGTAAGAAATCAACATGCAGGAGTATTTTTAAAAGAACGACCTCCGCTGATAAATCAGCGGAGGTCGTTATCATTTTACTCAAATATTTTCAATCAACTCACCACTCACCATTCACGATCTCACAAGCAATTCACAAGGCTTCAAGCCTGTATGCTTTTTAAAAGCTGTGCTAAAGTGAGAAATGGATGAATAACCCAAAAGAGAAGACACATCAGTTACGCTTAGCCCTTTATCGTATAAAAGAAACTTTGCATGCTCCATGCGTTGCCCTTGGTAAAAATCAAAGATGGTAGTGCCAAACATTTCCTTGAATCCTTTTTTAAGGTAGCACTCGTTGGTAGCAACCTTACGGGCAAGCTCTTTGATGGTAATTGGATCACCAATATGTTTCAGCAATAATTCTCTTGCCTTTACGATCGTATCACGGCCACGTTCATCTTCCAAAAATTTGCATTGATATACTTTGTCCCGATCGCCTTCACCAAACAGGCAGTCCATGCTGTACACCAGTAAAAACTGTATTTGACTGTTCAGGAAAATATTTTCCAAAACATCGGTGTATTTGTGGTTGAAAAGGCTTTGAAGTATCACCCTGTTTTTATTGCAAAGCGGGATAATATGCGATACGGTTTGGGTATACTGAAACGACAAATATTTTTCAGCTTCACTCACGGCAACTTTGCTGGTCAAAAATTGCTTCAGGTAGCTGAAAGTGAAACGGAACGAATAAACATCCACCGTGTCCACAACTTCGGAACAATCAGCTAAACCTGTTTTTTTACAAACCCTTCCTTCCTCACATTCATCATCATCACAATAAGCCTGTCCCGATAAGCAAAATTTCAGCTCCAGTGCATTCTCGCTGCTTTTTTTGCCGACGTACTTGTATTCAAGCATACCAATATCATCAACCTGCCAGCCCGGTTGTTTTACATAGCGGCGCATATCATACTCTACCGAGTTGGGTATCCGCTTTTCTTGCCGGGCTATCATGTTTAGCTGGTCAACCATCAGGTCGCGGCGAACAGATTCCGATAAAATAGCTAAACTCTCCTGCATAACGATGCGAAATTAACACATAAACCTTCAACGCGTATAATGGAGAACGGTCATTATGCGCCATCGTTGCCGATACCCGTTTTTATGGCTTTTAAATGACAAATACTTATGGCTGTGATCTGGTTGGCCTGGTTTATCATTTGTTCCTGCCATACGCTTGTACTCCGCAGCCACGACCAGGGCTTTGGCTTTGCGGGGTACCGCTTCTGTCAGGCAGCTTTTCGTCTGTATTTTTTAGCCCTGCGAATCAAATTGCAACCAGCATTTATCTAATCAAAAACACCGTGTTTTTGGTGTAAATCCGGAAATGAAAAGTTTGGTTTAAGAATGCCGTATAAAACTGTTGAAAACATTAGTCTTTTAATAGCTTTTTTACTGCTTTGGCTACCCCTTTTTCATTACATTTGCCCTCCTCCAGAAAGGCTGCATATTGCTTGCCAAAAAAAGAGAGAATACATCATCAGCCAGCGCCTGAAAATCACGGTTGTATTCCCCTCGTCAATGCTGGTGGCCTTTTAAAAAAATCTACTCCGTAAAACGGTGAGTTACAGAAAAATATGAGCATAGAAAATCAGGAATTACTCGAGATCGAAGGTAATTACGGTGCCAATAGTATACAGGTACTGGAAGGATTGGAAGCGGTTCGTAAAAGGCCCGCAATGTATATTGGTGATGTAAGCATAAAAGGATTGCACCATCTTGTATATGAAGTAGTGGATAATTCCATTGACGAGGCGATGGCCGGTTATTGCAAAAATATTGCGGTAACTATTCACGAGGATAATTCAGTAAGTGTACAGGACGATGGCCGCGGCATACCTACTGGAATGAACACAAAGGAGAAACGGAGTGCTCTCGAGTTGGTAATGACCGTGCTTCATGCCGGTGGCAAATTCGACAAAAATACATACAAGGTTTCAGGCGGTTTGCATGGCGTAGGGGTAAGTTGCGTAAATGCACTGAGCTCTACCCTTCATGTTACCGTAAAGCGGGAAGGCAAAATATTTGAACAGGCTTATCATGAAGGCAAACCGGCATATCCTGTAAGAGAAATTGGTATTAGTGAAGACACCGGCACAAGGGTACATTTTTGGCCCGATGGTACCATTTTCGTGAACAGCACGATTTATAATAAGGAAATTCTTGAGGGCAGGCTAAGAGAGTTATCGTACCTCAATAAGGGGATACGCATTACCCTTACAGACCTGCGTGAACTGGAAGATGACGGCCAACCTTATAAAAGCGCTTTTTACAGTGAAGGCGGTATAGTTGAATTTGTGGAAATGCTCGATAGGAGTGCTAACCGTAATAACCTCATACCAAAGGCCATCTTTTGTGAAGGGAGGGATGAAAGCACCAACGTGGCAGTAGAAGTAGCCATGAATTACAATGCCAGCTACAGCGAACACATTTTCAGCTATGTAAATAATATCAATACCATTGAAGGTGGTACACATGTCACCGGCTTTCGCAGGGCTATTACCCGTGTGTTTAAAAGCTATGGCGAAAAAGAAGGCATGTTTGAAAAAGCCAAAGTGGAAATTGAAGGAGATGATTTCAGGGAGGGGTTAAGTGCTGTGATAAGTGTAAAAGTTCCTGAACCGCAGTTCGAAGGACAAACAAAAACCAAGCTTGGCAATAGTGATGTTAGCGGCACCGTAGAAAGTACCTTGGGGGCAGCTTTACAAATATTCCTTGAAGAAAATCCAAGGGAGGCAAAGACTATTATCCAAAAGGTGATATTGGCCGCACAGGCCCGTGCTGCAGCCCGTAAGGCAAGAGAAATGGTCCAGCGTAAAAGCGGCTTAACCGGTGGCGGACTACCCGGTAAACTTGCTGATTGCAGCGAAAAAGATCCTTCAAAATGCGAGTTATATCTCGTGGAAGGAGATTCGGCTGGAGGTACGGCAAAACAGGGGCGTGACAGAAGTTTCCAGGCTATTTTACCACTCAGGGGTAAAATACTGAACGTAGAAAAAGCAATGGAGCATAAGATTTACGACAATGAAGAGATCCGCAATATGTTTACGGCGCTTGGTGTAAAGATCGGTACAGTTGAAGACCCAAAAGCACTGGACATTTCAAAGCTTCGCTACCACAAACTCATCATTATGACCGATGCTGATGTGGATGGAAGTCATATTGCTACGCTTATTCTCACTTTCATTTTCAGGTATATGAAAGAATTGGTAGAGCAGGGTTATGTATATATAGCGCAACCACCTCTTTACCTTGTAAAAAAAGGAAAGAACCAGGAATATGCCTGGACAGAGGAGCAGAGAAAGGGATTAGTTGAAAAATTTGGTGGTGGCAGTGACAGTGGAGTACATATCCAACGCTATAAAGGTTTGGGTGAAATGAATGCCGACCAGTTACGTGATACTACTATGATGCCTGCTAACCGTACACTTAAACAAATAACTATCGAAAGCGCTGCGGAAGCCGATCGTGTTTTCAGTATGCTGATGGGAGATGAAGTACCGCCTCGTCGTGACTTTATTGAAACCCATTCCAAGTATGCAAGAATTGACGTGTAGTAATTAGTGCTGCCAGAAATAATGGTGCAGAAAAATAGAAAAAAATACGAAAGTTGTAAATGAATAAAGGAGTTGTGTTACTGCTCCTTTATTTCTTCAATCACCGATCTGCCGGAACCGCTTCGGTTGCCCGTCCATTCCCAGTCTTCATAAAGAACAACCCGCCCATCATTCAAAAACTCAGTATAAGATTGGGAAACGCCGGTAGAGACTTCTCCACTTGTTCCCAGCTGCATATATTGAAAAGAAATATCCCCGTTGGGAGACATATGTCCAAGCAATAGGCCACGTACCACATTCCCACCACTATACGTGCCCCATACCGTGTCATTCTTTTGAAAATATTCAAATAATGTTTCTTCGTTCATTTCCCCATTGGGAGTATTCATCCTGGGGCGCATGCGGCGGTTATGCATGCATATTCTTTCGGGGAACAATTGTTTGGTGAATTCAGGAAGCCCATTGCCGCTACTCCTTTTAAAATCTAATTTCACAAGCATTTTATTAAAAGCCTCTGATACATTATTATCAATAACAGAAATCCGATAGACACACTGGTGCCGCCAATAATGGAATACATGTTCCATCAGAAAGCAGCCAATACCCTGCTTTCTTTTTTGGTTATGAACCGCTATACCTTCAATTACAGCGGTGCTGTATGCCATTGGCGAAGTATAAGTAACAATGACACCAAGCCATTCGTTATCTGGATCATGGCAAACAAAAGTGGTAGCGGAGTGATGGAATAAACTCTGTTGGCTAAAAGTAAAACAGTCATCGGAATGCCCGCTTATAAAGCTTGCTGCAATGCCGGATTCTTCTTTTTGAAGTGGCCGGAAAAAATACCCGTTATTATCAATGGCAGGCATGGAAATGATGGTTGGCTATTGGCTGAAAGTTTGGTTTGAAAGAAAGTAGCGGAAAATTACATGTTTGCAAAACCTCCACCCAACCCCGGCATTGTAAATGGCAGTGAAACTGCTGGATTGAATAAATACAAGACCTATTTTAGGTTTTCGTTAAGAGAATTAGCTCATTGTTCTTACCATGTGTATAAATAATGGCCTGCCAGTTTGAGGTTTGCCCGCCAAATGGGTTACTTTGAACCTTAATTACTAATCTAAAATTAAATCCCATGGACACCTCGAAAATGATCACAGCATATTGCCTCAAAACAAAAGAGAAAAATGTACCTATGCAGGATGCGGTTGTTACCAAAACTGCAAGGGGCGGTTATATGGCACAAGGCCATGACGGCAAGGGCAATAAGATGACTGCAATACTGGCTGAAGCGAAAGCCCTGCAGGCAATTGCAGATGGCGTAGCGAAGAAAGGTTTTTAAATTTGCGCTACATCTTCCCTTCCATCAAAATAACAATAAACCCGTAAGACTCTTACGGGTTTGCTGTTTTGATAAGGCATAGTAACTTCGAAGTTTCTCTTATCCATATAATTCAAGATGGATAGCTTTTTTATCATAGCCAAGCATTACAATTTTTTGTTTTGCTTCGTCTATCATATTCTTCCAACCACAGAGATAAAATGATGCGGCTTTGAGTTCGGGGCCGTTACCATTGTTATTATGAATCATGTTCTGTTTTACAAACTCTTCATACACTGCATGAACATAGCCTGTACGCATCAGCAGGTCATTATCGGCTGGCTCACGGCTGAAAGTTGGTAAGAAATGAAAGCCCGGTAATTCTTGCTCCAACTCTTTGAGTTCGTTTAAATAAAGGCCATCACCAAACTTGCGGCAACCGAATATGAGATAAATATTTTGATGTTCAATGTTGTTTTTGGCTATATAATGGGCCATGCTGCGGAAAGGAGCAATGCCGGTACCGGTACATATAAAGTAAAGGTCTTTGTCTATTACGTCTGGCAGCGTAAACTTACCCTGTGGTCCCCGGAGTGTAAGTTCAGCACCCACATGACCATTTTTCCAGAGCCATTCTGTTCCCAAACCTCCTTCCAGCAATACGATCACAAGCTCGAATTTGTTAGTGCCATCGGGGGCACTCGCAATTGAGTAACTTCTCCACCGTTTATTCTTCATTTCATGGATAGGAAGATCGAGTGTTACAAACTGTCCTGGTTCAAAATCAAAGCGGTCCATGGATGGGATCTCGATAAAGAAACGTTTGGTATTTTGAGTTTCATCCATCACTTTGGTGATAACACCCTGTACCCAAGGCTGAAGCATAATTGTGGTTTGGTTTTTTAAAAAGCGGTGATTAGTTGCGAGGTATCCATTGGCAATTTCGGGCGCAAATGTCTTGTTTTTATTATTTCATTGCACTATCATTTTCAACATTTTTTCAAAATCGTTTTCAGGGTTCGTTACCATCCTTTTTCGGGGATTGATTCTAAAATGCTGAGATAAGAAATATACCTGTCTGCATGTACAGGATATTTTGAAGATTGATCTGAAGTTATATCCAGGTCTGAGACATTGGCCTTTACTGCACAGCCCGGCTCGTTTATATGCATACAGTTATTAAACTGGCATTGATTCATCAATGATCGCATTTCAGGGAAATAATGGCTAAGCTCCTGCCGGGGGATATGAACAATACCAAATTCACGAACGCCCGGGGTATCGATCACCCTGCCGTCATGGGACAAATCGAACATTTCGGCAAAAGTGGTGGTATGCATACCTTTTCCACTCCAGCCACTTACTTCTTTTGTACTTAAGGCAAGGCCGGGTAACACTCTATTTAAGAAAGATGATTTGCCAACACCGCTATGACCGCTGAGCAAGGTGGTTTTTCCGGCAAGCAAATGCTGTACTTCTGCAAATCCATTTTGAGTTTGCATGCTCATGCTCATCACCTTGTAACCAATAGCTTCATACATATCTTTCCATGCTTCAAACTGTTCGGTTTCTTTTTTCTTCCAGGTATCAGCTTTATTAAAAACGATAACGGCAGGCACATGATAGGCTTCAGACGCAACCAAAAAACGATCAATAAAACCCTGCGAAGTGCGGGGATCTTTTAAAGTTGCTATCAAAAGACTCTGATCAAGATTGCTTGCTACAATATGGTGGAGGTTCTTATTGTGTGGCGATTGACGACTGATGTAATTATTGCGGTCACGTATAGCAGTGATCATTGCGGTATTTTCCAGTTCGTTCTCTGGCTCTATATCCACCCAATCACCAACAGCAATAGGATTGGTGCTTGTGATGCCATCTATCCTGAGAATGCCTTTGATACGGGCACGCCATTGTCTGCCGGCCTCATCTTTTAGATCGTACCAATTACCCGTGCTCCGGTAAACGAGAGCTTTGATCATGCTGTCATTTTTATTTTCCTGAGATACTATTTAAGAAGAGAGTGAAAGATCATGGAAATTTCTTGAAAACCGTATACCTCAAAAGGGTTTCTGCAAGTAGTAAAACTAAGGCAGCTATTACCCAGGGAAAAAATTGGTCAGTTCTTTTTTTAAAAACATTTGTTTCGACTTTTGATTTTTCGAGCACATCAATGGAAGAATAAATGGAATCAAGAGTTTTGGTGTTAGTGGCACGGAAGTAACGCCCGCCTGTTTCATTCGCTATTTCATTAAGTAAGGGCTCATCAATACTTACTTTCTGATCCTGCATAATTGTTTCACCAGTTGCTGTTTGGTAAGGCATTGGGGCATATCCCAAAGTGCCAACGCCAATAGTGTAAACCCTTATGCCATAGGTCTTGGCAAGTTCTTTTGCTGTGGCCGGATCAATAAGACCGCCGGTATTTTCTCCGTCGGTAAGCAATATCACTACTTTGCTTTTAGCCGTTCCTGCTCGAAGACGGTCGACAGCGCTTGCAAGGCCGCTGCCAATAGCAGTTCCATCTGCAAGTTCGCCATATTGAATAGTACTTAATTGCTGCATCACCACTTTCAAATCGGTAGTAAGCGGGCATAAAGAAAGACTTTGCCCGGCAAAAATTACCAGCCCAATGCGGTCACCTTTGCGGTGACTTACAAAATCCTGCGCCACATTTATAGAAGCCTTCATGCGGTCAGGTGTAAAATCCCTGGCGAGCATGCTGCCACTTACATCAAGACAAAGCACAATATCTATTCCTTCGCCTTCAGTCATTTCAATAACGCGGTAATTGGCGGGTTTGGCCAAAGCAACTATCAGCATTGCCAATGCCAGTAATCTTAAATAAATAGTACTGTTTCGAAGTCTTGTTTTCCAGTTAGCAGCTCTTTCAATACGCACAACAGAAGGCACTACGAGTGAGGGTGTAGTTTGTTTTTGTCTTCTAAAAAAATACACAGCTACAAATGGCAGGGCGGCCATTAATGCCAGCATCCATGGCCAGTCAAAAGTGATATTTGAAAAATAGTCTCTTAGCATGGTGAGTCGTGAATCGTGAGTGGTGAGTGATGGGTGTTGTTAGTTTTTGTGATAGCAGCCATTGTTTGTATAGCATCATCGTTGCGTCGCAAGCACTTCATCGGAAGTAATGGTAGCATCATCAATAGAGTAGCCTTTATATTTTGCATCTTCAATCTTCTTTTGTCACCCTTAGGGGATTGGGGTTGGTGGGGCATATGTGATAGCCTTCTTAAATGATTCAATTGCCTGCACACCTTCCGGTATTGGCGCCTGGTATTTGCCAAACCGGAGGGCATTGCAAAGCCTTACTGTTTGTGCTATACCCTGCCATGTTTCCGTTTCAAATTGCCCCTTCGTTGTAATGATCATTTCTTCGCCTGTTTTAGAAGTTATATTCATCCCTTTCCCCGATAAAAACTTCCTGAATATTTCCATGAGCTTATTACCAAGTGTAATGGGTGCTGTCTGTTGCTGGAGCCACTGCTCTTGCAATTGTTCCAATTGCTCTATCAGCATGCCAGGAGATTCTGTTTGTGATGCAAACCAAACCGGAGTTTGCACCCATTCGTGTTTCCGGTTTAGCCAATAGATCATATAAGCTGAAAGCAGCATTACAAATAATAAGCCTGCGAGATATGGCCATTGTTGTGGCGGCTGGAGGTTGATGATCTGTTTTATATCACCATAAGCTTTAATAGAATCGGCAGGTAGTTTTTTTACCAGCACGTTAATGGCTGTTGATAATGCGCCGGGATTTCCTTCTATAGCAACCGGCGGTATTTGCAATTGGCCACTATCAAAACTGGTGATGGTAATTTGTTGTGTGCTGGTCGTGAGCCCATTATTTGTGCTGCTTTCCTGCGGCTTGCGTTCCAGCACTTCAAAGCGCCCGAGTGAATCTGGTATCACTGCTTTATAAGGTTGGTCACCAATGATCTTTATTGACAAATTGATTGGCTCACCAAGCGTGATGGAATTTTTATCGGCAGTTACCTGTATGGTTTGCTGGGCATAAAACGGATATGAAAGCAATAGCAAAACCAACAGGCAATAATATCGTAGCGGTTTTACAATCAATGCTTAATACGTTTTATAAAAAAGGTCTGCAATATTTTTACATAATCTTCGCCTGTTTGAAAACGCAGGTAATCCCAGCCGCATTTTCCGATGATTCGTTTTATTTCTTCTATATGGTTAAGATGAGAATGCTGCCAGTATTTTCGAAACTGCTCATCGCTGCTGTCAACCCAAATAAGCTGCCCGCTTTCTGCATCCTGTACCGGCACTAATCCTGCATTGGGGAATTCATATTCTATCTTGTCTTCTACCTGTATGGCTATACAATCGTGGCGTTTGGAAACTGTTTTTAAAGCTTTATCAAAACCACCCGTTTCAAAATCGCTTAGCAGGAAAACAATACCTGTATGCTGAAGGGTTTGATTGAAAAAGTTAATGGCTTGCGGAATATCTGTTTGTCTTGAGGAAGGTTCCATGGTAAGCATTTGCCTTACTATATAGAGCACATGATTTCTGCCTTTTTTGGGGGGGATAAACAACTCGGTTTTATCAGTAAAAAGAATTGCTCCTACTTTATCGTTATTGTTGATAGCGGCAAAAGCAAGTACGGCAGCTATTTCGATGATCAACTCTTTTTTTTGCTGCTGATGTGTACCGGCAAGATTGCTTGCGCTGCAATCAAGCAAGAGCATTAGAGTCAGTTCTCTTTCCTCTTCAAATATTTTGCTGAAAGGATGTCCAAAGCGTGCACTTGTATTCCAGTCAATAAAACGAATATCATCACCGGCTACATATTCCCGTACTTCCTTAAAGCTCATTCCACGGCCTTTAAAAGCAGAATGATACTCGCCACTAAAGATATTGGTCGTAATTTTTTTCGACTTTATCTCCAGATCACGAACTTTTTTTAATATCTCCGATGTCGTCAGGGTACTCATTGTATTAATTAATACTCTCGTCTAAGGAGCCTGCACTTTCCTTAAAATATCTGTTATTACATGCTCTTCATTTATCTCTTCTGCTTCTGCTTCGTAAGTAAGGCCAATACGGTGACGGAGTATATCAGGGGCAATTTGTTTTACATCATCGGGTATGACATAAGCTCTTTTTTGCAACATTGCTATTGCTTTTGACGCATGCGCCATATTGATGCTGGCACGGGGTGATGCGCCATAGCTTATCAAAGGCTGTAAATTGCTTAGACCAAAGTTTTTTGGTTGCCGTGTTGCAAAAACTATATCAAGAATATATTGCTCAATTTTTGCATCCATATACACTTCCCGGCAAAGACGGCGGGCTTTTATAATATCGGCTGCCGAAGCCACAGGCTGTATATCAATGCTTTCAATACCAATAATGTTTTCACGAACGATCTGTAATTCTTCTTCCCGGGTAGGATAATCCACCAGCACTTTCAGCATAAAGCGGTCCTGCTGCGCTTCCGGCAAAGGATAAGTTCCTTCCTGCTCCAAAGGATTTTGTGTTGCCAATACCAAAAAAGGATCTTCTAGACGGTAAGTCATATCGCCCAAGGTGATCTGCTTTTCCTGCATGGCTTCGAGCAATGCGCTCTGCACTTTGGCAGGGGCCCGGTTTATTTCATCGGCCAACACAAAGTTGGCAAATATTGGCCCTTTTCGAACGATAAACTCACCCCGTTGCTGGTTGTATATCATGGTGCCGGTAACGTCGGCAGGCAGCAGGTCGGGAGTAAATTGTATGCGGCTAAAACTAAGACTGAGAGTACGTGCCAGCGATTTAATAGTTAGTGTTTTGGCCAGGCCAGGAACGCCTTCTAAAAGTACGTGCCCGTTACAATACAACCCTACCAGCAGGCGGTCTATCATTTGCTGCTGGCCGATGATGATCTTATGCAGCTGTTCTCTTATCTGCTCTGTGTAATGATGATGGCCCGCTATTTGCTCTTGAAGCAAACGGAGATCTTCGGCATTTTGCATGAATAAAAAATTGATTCGGCGTGTAAAATACAATGAAAGATTTTTCGGTGCTCTTTTGGAAACATTAGTGAAAGCTATTTAACAGAAACACTGAAGAATATCATATTTTCAAACTCCATTATATCGCTTATTTTTAACCAAAAATCAAGCCATATGAAAACCATCTTAGTCCCGGTTGACTTTTCTGATACAGCCCGCAACAGTGCTATGTATGCAGCAGGACTTGCGAAATGGTTTGGTGCAGGCAGGCTGATTTTATTTAATGCATATTCTATACCCCTGGCCACTGAAATGAGCTGGGCTATTTTACAAACAGAAGAACTCAAAGAAGCGAGTGAGGAAGGATTAAATGAATTCAAAGAAATGCTCCAGCCATATTGTGGCGAAGCATTAACACTGGAATGCAGGTCGGAGTTCGGATTTCTCGCAGAACGTATTCAAACGGTGTGCAACGAAACAAATGCCGATCTGATAGTGATGGGCATAACTGGTGGTGGTAAATTAGAAGAAGCACTGATCGGCAGCAACACAATACATGTAGTACATCATACTCATGTGCCGGTCCTTATAGTACCACCGGATGCGCAATGGAAACCGGTGAATATTATTGGCTGGGCATGTGATTATAAAGATGTAATGAAAACCACGCCATCAGAAGCTATAAAAAGAATAGTGGGGCAGTTTAGTGCCAAACTCATTGTAGTACACAACAACCCCGATCCAAATGCTTTTGATCCCGAATTATTTGATAACAATGTAATGGTAAGTGAGCTATTTCACCACCTGAAACCTGAGTTTGTAATGGTCTCCAATGAACATTTTTCAGAAGCCATGAATGAGTTTACCGAAAACTATAAAGTAGATATGTTGCTTGCAGTACCAAAAAAACAAAGCTGGCTTGATTCTTTGTTTCATATAAGCCATACAAAGATGCTTGCCTTCCACAGCCATGTGCCATTGCTATGCATACAGGGATTGCACGCCTGATAATTGCCAAACAGCAATTTTATAAATAGCTCAATCTATATTCTGCGGTTGAAGGGAGTAATTTGTGTGGCAAAGCAACAAATTGGAAACAACGATTATGCCATAAGAAATACCGGCGGTACCATAAAAATATTTCCATAGATATTAATACCTGTTTGAAATCCTGATTCTTGTCTTAGAGGATTTCTTTTAATACACTTTTTGTAAGCTTCCAACTATCCTGAATTTCTTATTGGGTTTTACAATCATACTGCCTCCGGGCAAAATCGTTTGTGCTACATTCAAAATGCATTCCCCTACCTCAAGAGGATCAACTATAATAAGAGCATTGGCCGGCAGGCTTGCTGGTGGCTTTATGCTATTGAGCCATTGGGCAGTGTTGTTCCAGTTGCCAAACCCATTAAAAGTATAAGTAACCGCTGGCAATTTTGCGCCCATGCCATTGACGCTTCCTATTCCAAGTCCACCGCCGCCCAAATGCCCAACCGTATATTCCATACTGTGTATATCATTCCCAAGATATCTATATTTCCATGAGACCGTATCAGCCACATGCCCGCTATAATATTGAGCAAAACCATTGCTTTTATAACTAGATACAGAAGGGATATTAGTATGTAATGAAGTTGGATCTATATTGTATGCAGCATCTATATCATTTATTTTATAAGCATACATATCAGTATGCGCAATGGAACTCCGGGGCGGGGTTAGGGAGGCTGCCGCTGCATTGAGTGAATTAAAATCGCTTGTCGAATAATAGAATCTTATGCCTACCGTATCTGTGGGCTCTGTTATTGGCTTTACTGTGTAAAACCGGTTCATACATTTCCAGCCACCTGTGTTCGTTACATAGTTTGTGCCTGATATTGGTATTGCAGTGGTATTCGTATTACCGCCTACTTTCAAAACAAAGCCTTGCTGATCTGCTTTGCCAATATTGTTGCCATTCTTTTTTATACTGAGTAAACGATCGCCTGTACTGTCATAATAATTTGTCCATTTAGAAATGCTGTCTGTTGACTCGCATGCTGCAGTACGTGTAATACCATTGGAAGGTTTGTAAGAACTTATTTTAAACTTCAGGTCATCGAGATAACAATTCAGACCAAATCTTGAATTGAATAAAAAACTTATGTAAATATTGTCTTTTGCTGCAGCGGTATCCGGTAAAGTAATTTGTTTATAACTCCACCCAGTAGGACCCTGAATTGGTACCCGTGGATAAAACTCAAGGCTTTTCCAATTGTTGTTATCCGCACTCCATTGTACCGTTACACCCTCAGTACCAAACTGCTCGGGATCCTTATAATTGCTGGTGTCCTGGTACCAACGAAAAAGTACATCCATGCTGTTTCCCGCCCCTTTCTGAATAATCCCAGATTTAAGTCTTGCCGTCTGATCGCTGGAGATATTAAACGAGTAAAACCTGAGCATAGCACTTCCTTCCGCAGGAGTAGCACTCGGATTGGCGCTGCTGGTTACGATCTTAATCGCTTCGGGGATTGAGGTGTTGTTCACGATGGTCCACAGGCATAAGTTTGGATCGCTGAGGTTATCGCCGTTAAATCCATCGGCAAAAGGCAACTGGAAATTAAAATTATTACAGAATGTTTTGCCGCAGGCTAATTTTCCTAATGAATATTCACTGTTATTTCTCACCCTCCATACCTTATAACAATAGTCGGTATTTTCCGTTAAACCTATATGATTAAAACTTGTATTATTTCCAATATATAAAACCTTTCCACCTCCTGCTATATTATTTCCGACACTGTATGTGCCCGATGGATTACCAAAAGTAGAATTGGAACTATAGGCAAGCATATAAGTGCTGCCTCCAAAGCAATCAGATGCCGCAGATGCCCAGGTTACATCTATTTCAGTATTACCGACTGCATTGGCTGTGATATAAGCAATGCTGTTAAGCTTGCTTACAAAATCGTATGTAGCAGCATAAGGATTGGAATATTCGTGAGAGTCATTAAAATTCCATTTTTGCACATACACATTACTATCAATATTGGAATTGAAAACATAGCTCGTGCCTTTTCCTTTGTAAATTATTTTTGCGCCTCCGGCAACTGTATCGCCAACTTTCATTATTCCGGAAGGAGCACCAAAAGGAGTTTTATTATCAGCTATAAGCATTATTGAATCTGTCGTACAACCTAGTACATCTGTCCAGCTTATGTTTACATCACAACCTCCGCCATCAGCAATTACCGGGGCACTGGTAATAAAAGAATAAAGGACACTTGTGGTTCTGTGAAATGAATAATTGGTGCCGGAAAAACTCCATATCCGAAAATATTGTCGCTTATTGGAGGGCACAGAAACAAGAAAATTTGTTGCACTGCCTTTATAAATGACCTTTCCGCCACCGGGAATGTAAGCTCCAACATTTAATACACCGGATGGCGTTCCAAAAACCAAAGTATCCGATTGCGCAATAATCACATCATTATTAGCAGCATTTTTTGTCCAGCTGAGTGTTGATTGCCCGCATGCCTGTGATGATGTCTTGAAATTTTTTGCTGAATCAACCAACGTGCCACCTGCAAGAGCTGCGGCCTGAACTGCAAGGAATGCATTCAAACGGCCACTGCCAAGTTTACCGGCAAAAGTGGGATTAAGCGTATAAACGTCATCAACATTGCCAAGTATAATACTGCGCAATTGTTCGGCGGTCAATTTTCCTGGTGATTTACTCACACATAACGCCGCCACACCACTAACATGAGGGCAGGCCATGCTGGTACCCTGCATCCAGGCATAAGATCCACTTGAAACTGGCACAGTGCTAAGTATTCCCTTGCGGGTGTTTGGACTTGTTTCACCCCCTGGTGCAGATATATCAACCCAAGAACCATAAGTAGTATAGGCAGCTTTTTTATCATCATAATTTGTAGCGGATACACAAATTACTGGTGGGTAATTTCCGGGGAAACTTTGTACTTCGCCATAGGCGTTACCTGCAGAAAAAACCACTAATCCACCATTAAGCACTGTGCCGCCTCCATTTATTATAAAATAGTCTATGGCATCGGCGACGATAGTAATTATATCCCCGTTATCCCAACCCCAGCTATTTTGAGCAATAGCGGCTCCATGATCAGCGCTATACACAAAAGCGTTCGCAGTCGCTGCATCGCCTGCATATGTACCAGATGAATTAAATATCTGCATATTCATGATCCGGGCACCGGATGCCGGAGTTCCATTTCCACCTGCAACGCCGCTAACACCAATACCATTATTACTTACAGCGGCAATAGTACCACAGACATGTGAGCCATGTGCCTGTGCCTGTAGAAGAGTGGAATTGGTGTTCCAGTTATATCCATGTTGCCCTTCGCTTCCTGTCCACAAATTTTGTTTAAGATCAGGATGAGTGGTATCAACTCCTCCATCCAGCACTGCAACAATTACACTGGGCTTACCTGTTTCAAGGTCCCAGGCTTGTGGCATATCAATGTCAGCATCTGTGCCCGCCGGTACCGTGGGGCCTTCCTGGGCAGTGTGGTTATAATGCCATTGCCTGTAATAGGCACTATCAGACGGAGTAAACAGTTGTACGGGGTTGTTGCCATCATGTAATTTCATTATGTACGATGGCTCTGCTACCTCTATAATGGAACTTAAGGCCCTGAATTTTTTTATAGCCTCTTTTACATTCACATTTTTTGGCAGCTCCACATTATACCAGCGGTGGAAGCCCCATGCCTTATGCTTCGCATCTTTAGCTGTATTTTGAAGAATGCTCTCAAAACTTCTCTTCAAATCGGTTACTCCCAATAATTTATTAAGTGCATCTATTGAATCAATTCCAAACTTGAAGCTGCCTGAAGTCTTTGAGACCTTTGCCGTCAGCAGCGCATCAAAACCGGGTTTAAACTTTATATAAAGTTGACCCGGGTAATAGGAATTTTCGGGTACAGCATCAATATTTATTACCGGTCTTGGCCCACGTTTTACCTGTATCGTCTGGCTATAAGAAATCAATCCGCAGCATAGGCCTGCTGTTAGTAATAAGTTCCTTAAAAACATGAATGAAATTTGATAGAAATAACCCTGGTAAAGAGGCTAGGGGTAATAGCCATGCTATAACAGCATTACATATTTTTTTAAAGCTGAAAAATAAATTATACGCCCAAAAGCGTGTAAAAATAATAAAGCTGAGTCAATTTGGGCCGCTAAACCCTGTGGTGGTCTGCTTTCCAGTTTTTGATGGCTTTCTTAATGTCATTTGAGCCCATGCTTTCATCAGCAGCTTTTTTAGCTAATAACACAAATTCTTCATCTGGGGCAAAACGCAGTGCTACAACCTGGCTCATCCTTAGCCTTTTGTCGAGCAATTGGCCGGTCAATACAAAATGACGAAGATTTTCTTCGGCACGTATGGCACGGTCCTGTGCTCTTAACCCAAAAACCCTTGAATACCAAAATAGCAGACCCAGAACTAAAGTAATTGCAAGAGTAAGGGTTGGCAGATAAATGGAACCATTAAACTGATAGCGGTGATAGATATATGCGCTGGCAGCTACAATGCAGGCGATAATAAGTCCGCCGGCCAGCAGATGAAATCCCGGGATATACCTCCTGTGATTTTTGTAATCCTGGTCCATAGTTTTGTTTGGTTTGTTGGTCAATAATTGCTCAAAGTAGGAAGTTTACTTCAATTCATCCAGCACTCTATACATTTTGTTGATCAAAGTCCCGGCATTACCATTATAATTATTGACCATAAAGCAAATACTGTATTGTCTGCCCGTTTTTGAAGTATGGTAGCCTGCAAAGCATTTAACACGGCCGATGGTTCCGCTTTTTAGCTTCATCCCGTTGAAAACAGGTAAAGCATCGTAGAAAGATGGATACCAGCTTTTTGTTTTAGCCAGGTTCAATGCCTTCGCCATGGCAAAAGCTGTAATTCTGTTTTCTGGACTAAGACCGCTTCCATCATATAGATGCATGACCTCCTTATCAAAACCATTTAGTGTATAAAATGTATCAACCCATTCGAGGCCATTTTTTGTAGAACCAAATCCCTTCTTTTCTAATCCAATGGTACGGAGCAAAGCTTCGGCATAGAGGTTAATACTTTTCTTCATTAACCAATAATTGATAGAATCAAGAGTGGGGGATTGCATACTGCCAATTACAGTAAAATCATTTATATAAGATAATGCACTATCGGGGACAAGTATTCGTGTTGAAGGAGGTATTAATTTCCCCGATATCGTTATCCCATCTGTTTCTAAACCTTTCTGCATAGCAGTAAGTGCATTCATATCAGCCAGGGAAAGTGAGCCTGATACTTTAAAATTTGGCTTGCCGGAAGATATGCTCCCTTGTGCTAACTTAAATGGCGAAAAAGGAGCAGCATAAATAACAGATTCATCACCAGAATTGCTATTGCCGCTTAATACCTCATTGTATAATTTCTCTCCAGACCCCTCTGGTTCTACCGCTTTAATAGTAGTAGCATATCCTTTCTGCGCAGGCGATTGAAAGAAAACATCATAAACGTTTTCATTCCAGTTAAGCGCCCAATGCCCGGCCCCATAATAATTGCCCATATCACCCCATACCCAGTTACCAGGCACGGGATTTATATCAAAGCCTTTATCAACTCCCCTAAAATCCCCTTCTATATTATTAATGCCGGCACTTTTTAATTTCTGCACTATATAATGGCACACAGAATCTTTTTTTGTGCTCTCGTATCGCTGAGTTCCCAATGTTGGATCACCATTTCCTTCAATAATAAGATCCCCTTTTAGTGTTCCGTCAATAATATTGCCGGTATAACCAATATGAGTATTGTATTGATAACTGCCTCCCAATGCTTCAAAGGCAGCAATAGAGGTAATGATCTTTTGTGTGCTTGCTGGTGCCATACCAATATTACTGTTCTTTTCAAAAATTACCTGGCCTGTTTGTGCATCAAGCACACATAACCCTGCTAAAGCATATTTCAACTGTTTATCATCCGTAAAAGTTTTCCATGCAGCCTGCAATTTTGTTTTCAATGATTGCTGTGCCGAAGCAGTCAAACAAAAAAATACAAATAAAACCCCTACCCATTTTAGCTTCATTAGCTGCGCTTTGGGTCAAAACTAATTGCTTTACTTTTACAGTACTAGAAATATGATAAAGGTTAGCTGTAAAAAATAATTAAATCTTACCATCACCATTCAGCCAAAGTAGAAGAACTTATTAGATGAAGCAAATAACCGCCTCACTTATTACCATTGGTGATGAACTGCTAATAGGGCAGGTAATAGATACAAACAGCGCCTGGATGGCACAGCAACTCAATAGCATTGGTATAATAGTAAAACGCCGTGTGGCTATTGGAGATATAAGGGATGATATCTGGAATGCTCTTGATGAAGAATCCAAACAATCGCAGATCATACTTATTACCGGTGGACTAGGACCTACCGCAGATGATATTACCAAGACATTATTATGCGAGTATTTTGGAGGTAAACTGGTAATCAATGAAGGCGCTCTTCAAAATGTAAAAGATATATTCACCCGCCTCAATCGGCCACTTATTGAACGTAACTTAAAACAGGCCGAGGTTCCCGATACTTGCACAGTGATCCAGAATAAAAGAGGAACAGCCCCGGGCATGTGGTTCGAAAAAAATGATTGCATTTATGTAAGCATGCCAGGTGTACCTCATGAAATGAAAGGCATGATGGATGATTATGTGCTGGTAGCATTAAAAAATCGCTTTACGCTGCCACATATTATTCATAAAACTTTACTTACGGCTAATGTGGGTGAAAGCATGCTGGCAGATTTAATACAAGAGTGGGAAGAAGCTTTGCCAGCAAATATTAAACTTGCCTATTTACCAAATTTTGGTATGGTGCGCCTGAGGCTTACAGCAGTAAGTTTTGATAAAGAGGATATGGAAAAAGAAGTGAATGATCAGTTTAAAAAATTACAGCAGTTGGTAAAAGAATACCTGGTCACAGATAAAGATGAACCAATGGAAGCCGTGGTAGCCAGGCTTTTAAAAGAAAGAGGTAAAACTGTAAGCACTGCTGAAAGTTGTACAGGAGGTTATATTGCACACCTTATTACATCTATGCCGGGCTCATCAGCATACTATTGGGGATCAGTTATAAGCTATGATAATTCAGTAAAACAAAATGAATTGGGCGTAACTATAGAAACATTAAAAACAGACGGGGCTGTAAGTGAAGTAGTGGTAAAACAAATGATAAAGGGAGTACTTGCAAAAATAAAAACAGATTATGCAATTGCTGTCTCTGGCATTTTGGGACCTGATGGAGGTACGGAGGAAAAGCCTGTTGGCACAGTTTGGATAGCGGTGGGCAACCACAAGGCCATCATCACCCAAAAATTTCATTTTCGCTTCGACCGGAGACGTAATATGGAACTTGCAGCCACCAATGCACTTAATCTTTTGCGGAAATTTATTTTATCCGAATCATAAGTTTAACTACGGGCTATAGCCTTCATCTAAGGCTATGTTGTATTGATAGTATCCCTTTTGCCTATTTTTGCCGCTAACGATTGTGACACAACAATGTCAGGTATCCGCATTATTTTGCATTAATCTTTTTTTAAAATAACTGCCCACCGAGGCGGGGTCGGAGGTATATATGGCTGTAATTGATCTTGTAATGCCCAAGCTGGGTGAAAGCATAATGGAAGCTACGATTCTTAAATGGCTAAAGCAGCCTGGCGACACAGTTCAGCAGGATGAAACCATACTGGAAATAGCAACCGATAAAGTTGACAGCGAAGTGCCTTCAACTGTAGCCGGTGTTATAGAAGAATTACTCTTTAATGTAAATGATGTAGTGCCGGTTGGTAAAGCAATTGCACGCATACGTACGGAAGCTGATGACTCAGTAAAGCAGGCTCCCGCTACCCCGGTTTCTGCGCCTCCAGCTGAACAATCAATAGCACAAACTGAAAATGAAATTCCATATCAACCCGTAGCTGCTTCAGCCGGCAACCGGCAACCGGCCACAGCTGTATCCGCCCGTTTTTATTCACCGCTTGTTTTAAAAATAGCGCAAGAAGAAGGGATTAGTATGTCTGAACTTGAAACCATACCGGGTACTGGTTTGGAAGGAAGGGTTAGCAAAAAAGATATACTGTCTTATTTGGAGAATCGTGGAAGTGAAACTAAGGCTTACAAACCCCATGCGGCAAGTCAGGGTATGGAAGTGATTTCATCATCTGCAAGAGAATCTTCTTACTCCACAGAGCTCACAACTTACGATTCACGGTTCACGGGTAACAACGTTGAGATCATTGAAATGGATCGTATGCGTAAGCTGATCGCCAAACACATGGTGGACAGCAAGCATACCAGCGCCCATGTAACCAGCTTCACAGAAGCCGATGTAACCAATCTTGTGATGTGGCGTGAAAAAGTGAAGAAGGAATTTGAGAAACGGGAAAATGATAAGATCACTTTTACGCCGCTGTTTGTTGAGGCAGTTGTAAAGTGTATTAAAAAATATCCCTGGCTTAATAGCAGCATTGATGGGGACAAGCTGATCGTCAAAAAAGATATTCATATTGGTATGGCCACGGCATTGCCTAGTGGCAACCTGATAGTGCCTGTCATAAAAAACGCCGACCAGCTAAACTTAGTTGGGTTATCGAAGCAGGTGAACGGGCTTGCCAATGCAGCACGCAACAATAAACTTCGCCCTGATGATACACAGGATGGCACTTTCACCCTTACTAACGTAGGAACCTTTGGCAGCCTCATGGGAACTCCTATTATTAACCAGCCACAAGTTGCCATACTTGCCGTAGGTGCTATTAAAAAGCGGCCAGTTGTTATTGAAACCGAACAGGGCGACAGTATTGCCATCCGCCACATGATGTACCTCAGTCTCAGTTATGACCACCGTATTATTGATGGTGCCTTAGGTTCTACATTTTTAAATGCAGTAGCTAAAGAACTGGAGAACTTTGATTCGAACAGAAGTTTTTAGAAGCTCTCTGAATTAATCAAGCCTTCAAACGATGCTGCGAATTTTCTGTTGGCATCGTTTCTGTATTTTATTAACTTCCTTTCAACATCTCCACAGTTTACAAATGCGTTTATAATAAGTCCATTTGGTGGTGCAGTTTTATCTCGCTAATTTGATTTTTGAAAGAATCCCGATAGCTATCGGGAGCGACGCCTGCCTGTTTTTGTTCATTCTTTAAAAAAAGGAGATGCTATGAAGACATTATCGGAAACCTGGTTTGCAGACGGTTACATAGATTTTGAATTAAAAAAATATACACTGCTTGCATACCTGCAGGAAGTAAATAAATATTTCAATGAAAACAAGCTCTATCCTCAGCTTGCAGATGTAATTTTTCAATACAACAACCTCCTGCATTTTAAAGCCAATAAAGAATACCTCCGTCAGCAGTTTCCTCGCCGCTTATCGCAGGTCGATATGCAAAAGCTCGAGCTATTGTACGAAGCCATTATTGAAGACGATGAAATGATGGAACAGCTCGAAGAGATATTGCAGTATTCACTTAGCAAGCTAAAAGGCACAATACAGGGTGGCACCGAGATCTATGAATTTGTTGAAGAAAGGATCGACATTAATCCTGTAGGAATTGTGCCGCTGGAATGTAATGAGGGTTATTTCTTTTTGCGGGACGGACATTTCAATGATACCAAAGTGTACCAATACAGGCTTAGCATTTTCGAAAAGCATGATGAAAAATACCGCAGCATTAAAACAGAATTTATTGCCGGCTGGCAACGCAATTTTGTAAACACCTGCGAGAATATAAAGGCTGAACTCATCCGTAACCGCAGCTTTATGCCAAACCCCGCCGTTTACAGCATAGAAACAACTCTGAGCATACCTATTGAAGAAACCTTACTGCCGGTTGCAAAAAGGCGCTTTGTAAAGTATCTTACTGAACAAAGCTGATGAAACATAGAACACTGATAACGCAGATTGAGCAGATTTGCGCTGATATATTTTAGAAAATATGTTCAGCTTCCATCCGCCCGACCTGTGCCAATACGTCTTCCATCTGAGTTTGCTCCTCCCTTATCTTTGCGCCCCTGCGCACAATTCCATTCTTCGACAAGCTCCCTAAAAAGAGTCTTATGGATCGGAATGACTGCATAAAGTCATTAATACAAATCGTAAATCGTATCCCGATAGCTATCGGGACATAAATCGTAAATAGAATGTCTTACGACCAAAACACTTTTGCCAACCTAATAAGCCACGCCAAAGAATACGGCTATATATTTCAAAGCAGCGAAATTTATGATGGCCTCAGCGCTGTGTATGACTATGGTCAAAATGGCGCCCAGCTGAAAAAAAATATCCGGGATGCCTGGTGGAAAAGCATGACCCAGCTTAACGAGAATATTGTTGGCATCGATGCTGCCATTTTCATGCATCCCACTACCTGGAAAGCAAGTGGCCATGTGGATAGCTTTAGCGATCCTATGATTGATAATAAAGACAGCAACAAACGCTATCGCGTAGATCATTTGATCGAAGCGTTTGCTGACGAACTCAAAACAAAAGGCTCAGCGGACAAGGCGCAGGCATTGCTGGATGCGATGGACGCTTTGCTGGCTGCTGACGATCTTGCAGGCATTAAAAAACTCATCGAAGACAATAATATCAAATGTTCGATTAGTGGTACCTGCAACTGGACCGATGTGCGGCAATTCAATCTTATGTTCAGTACAGAACTCGGTAGTGTATCAGAAGAAGCAAGTACTATTTACCTGCGCCCAGAAACTGCCCAGGGCATCTTTGTAAATTTTCTGAATGTTCAGAAAACAGGCCGTATGAAAATACCTTTTGGTATTGCACAAACCGGCAAGGCTTTTCGCAACGAGATCGTTGCCCGCCAGTTCATCTTCCGGATGCGGGAATTTGAGCAAATGGAAATGCAGTTCTTCATCCGCCCCGGCAGCCAGAAAGAATGGTACGAGCATTGGAAAGCCGAACGGCTGAAATGGCATAAAGAAGTAATGGGCACACCATCAGAAAGGCTTCGCTACCACGATCACGTAAAGCTGGCACATTATGCAGATGCTGCCGTTGATATTGAATTTGAATTTCCATTTGGCTTTAAAGAACTCGAAGGCATTCATAGCCGCACCGATTATGATCTTGGCCGCCACCAGGAATTCAGCAAAAAGAAATTGCAGTATTTCGATAATGAGCTCAACCAGAACTATGTGCCTTACGTGATCGAAACATCGGTTGGTTTGGACCGGTTAGTGCTTACTGTTCTCAGCAATGCCTACGCTGAAGAAAAATGGGCAAAAGAAGATGGAAGTGAGGACAGCCGTGTAGTGCTTCGAATCCCACCATCATTAGCGCCCAACAAATTGGCTGTATTGCCGCTTACCAAAAAAGATGGTCTCCCTGAAATTGCCCGTGATATCATTGCCGGTTGCAAAGGTTTCTTTCACTGCTTTTACGAAGAAAAAGACAGCATTGGCAAACGCTACCGTCGGATGGATGCAATCGGCACGCCCTATTGCGTAACTGTTGATCATCAAACTAAAGAAGACCAGACTGTGACCATTCGTTACCGCGATACCATGACACAGGAACGTATTCACATGAATGAAGTAGCTGCAAAAGTGCTGGCAGGGTTAGCATTATAAATGTTTTTGGGGACCGGCATTTGGAATACTATTCAAAATCGTTGTGTCACTCCCTGCATCTTTTGAAGCTTTATGTGTCGAAGCATAGTTACTAATGCAATGACAGGAAGCCTGTTTCGAGAGCATTATGCCTTTTTTATGCAGTACTAAACAGCTTTCTATTTTTAGTACTTTCGCCCACTTTTTAAGCTATTGGGCTTAGCCCGGCACCTGTAAACACTATGACTTCGAGATATAAAGAATATTCCGGTCTCAATCTACCTTCCATCGGGCAGGAGATATTATCCAAATGGCATTCGGAACAGGCATTTGAAAAATCAGTTTCATTACGGGAGGGCGCTGAGCCTTTCGTATTTTATGAAGGACCGCCTAGCGCCAACGGTCTGCCTGGCATCCATCACGTTATTTCAAGAACCTTAAAAGACCTGGTTTGTCGCTACAAAACCATGAAAGGCTACCAGGTAAAACGCAAGGGCGGCTGGGATACACATGGCCTCCCTATTGAGTTGGGAGTGGAGAAAGAGTTAGGCATAACCAAAGAAGATATCGGCAAAAAAATCTCTGTAGAAGACTACAACAAAAAATGCCGGGAAGCAGTATTGCGCTATAAAGACTTGTGGGATGATATTACCCGCAAGATGGGCTATTGGGTTGACCTAAAAGATCCTTATGTCACCTTTGAAAACAACTATATCGAAAGCCTTTGGTGGCTTTTGAAGAAAATGTATGACCGAGGCCTTCTTTATGAAAGTGTAAGCATACAGCCTTACAGTCCTGCTGCAGGCACAGGTTTAAGCAGCCACGAACTAAACCAGCCTGGTACTTATAAAGATGTAAAGGACACAAGTGCTACGGTAATGTTTCGTGCGGTGCAGGACGATAAAAGCAAATTCCTGCATGACGCTGTGGATGGAGGCGAAGTATTTTTCATGGCCTGGACAACCACTCCATGGACATTGCCAAGCAACCTTGGGTTGACTGCGGGTTCCGGCATTGACTATGCATTGGTGCAAACATTCAACCCCTATACACATTTGCCAATAAACGTGGTTTTGGCCAAAGAGCTTATTGGTAAATACCTGAAAGCGGAAGGGGAAAACGGGGATTTTGAAAATTATACAAAAGAAACTAAGCTCCTGCCATGGAAAATTATAACTGAATTCAAAGGTAAAGACATTGAAGGTTGCCATTATGAGCAGTTGCTTCCTTATGAAGCAAACTCTTTAGAAAAAATACAGGAAATCACTCCCGGTGCTAAGCCGTTCGTGGTAATGACCGACAGCTTTGTAACTACCGAAGATGGTACCGGCATTGTGCATACTGCCCCGGCTTTTGGTGCCGATGACTATAAGGTTGGCAAAAAGAACAATATCGGTATCCTGACGATGGTGGACAGGCAGGGAAAGTTCGTTGAGGGCATGGGCGAATTCAGTGGCCGCTATGTAAAGAATTACAGGGACGAGAAGAACTATGTGGATGTGAACGTCGATATAGCTGTAAAGCTGAAATTGGAGAACCGTGCCTTCAAAGTAGAAAAATACGAACACAGCTATCCCCATTGCTGGCGCACCGATAAGCCTATTTTATATTACCCACTGGATGCCTGGTTTATAAAGACAACCGCCTTAAAGGACAGGATGGTAGAGCTCAATAAAACCATTCAATGGAAACCTGCAAGTACCGGCACGGGACGTTTTGGTAACTGGCTCGAAAATATGGTGGACTGGAACCTGAGCCGCAGTCGTTTTTGGGGAACACCCTTACCCGTTTGGAGAACTGAAGACGGTGAAGAAGAAGTTTGCATTGGTTCCATTGCAGAATTAAACGAGGCTATACGAAAAGCAAGTGAAGTATTGGGCGGCGATGTAAATAAGCATTACCTCCACGACGGCATCTTGGATTTACACAAACCTTATGTCGATGATGTTGTGCTGGTTTCAGCTTCCGGCAAGCCAATGACCCGTGTACCCGATCTCATTGATGTTTGGTTTGATAGCGGCGCCATGCCCTATGCGCAATGGCATTTCCCTTTTGAGAATAAAGAAATTTTTGCCCAAAATTATCCCGCCGATTTTATTGCCGAAGGTGTTGATCAAACCCGTGGTTGGTTTTATACGCTTCATGCAATTGGTTCATTGATAAAGGAAGATGTAGAAGCCGAGCTAAAAGCAGCCGGGCTGCCGACAGGTAAAGTTGATGGCCGTGCCTATAAAACAGTTGTAAGTAATGGCTTGGTGCTTGACAAGGATGGCAATAAAATGAGCAAGCGTCTCGGCAACGTAATTGATCCATTTAAAACCATTGCCGACTTTGGTGCTGATGCCACCCGCTGGTATCTTATCACAAATGCAAGCCCCTGGGACAACCTGAAATTTGATATTGCTGGTATAAAAGAAGTGCAGCGTAAATTTTTTGGTACCCTTTATAATACCTACCAATTTTTTGCATTGTATGCCAATGTAGATGGTTTTGCTTTCAAAGAAGCTTACATCCCCCTGGCAGATCGCCCCGAAATTGACCGCTGGATATTATCAAGCCTAAATACTTTGATAAAGCAGGTAACCGCCTCCATGGATGATTACGAGCCTACACAGGCCGGCCGTTTGATGGAAGAATTTGTAGATGAGCACCTGAGCAATTGGTATGTCCGTCTCTGCCGCCGCCGGTTTTGGAAAGGCGATTATGAGCATGATAAGATCTGCGCCTACCAGACACTATATGAGTGTCTTGAAACATTAGTGAAGCTGATGGCGCCCATTTCACCCTTTTTTAGCGATGCAATTTTCAGGAACCTGGAATCGGTAACCGGCCGTTTTAAGGTGGAATCTGTGCATCACGCCGATTTTCCAAAAGTAGATGAAAGCGTGATTGATACCAGCCTTGAAGAAAGGATGCAATTGGCCCAAGATATCAGCAGCCTTGTACTAAGTCTTCGCAAAAAGGTAAATATTAAAGTAAGGCAACCGCTTCAAAAAGTTTTGATACCAGTGCTCAACCCTGAAATGAAGAAGCAATTGGAAAGGGTAGAAGACCTGGTAAAAGCCGAGGTTAACGTAAAAGAGCTGAGTTATCTTACGGAAACAGAAGGATTTATTAAAAAGAAGATCAAACCAAACTTTGTTGCGTTGGGCAAAAAGTTGGGTCCAAAAATGAAGGCCGTTAGTGCTGCGATCGCGGCTTTTACCAACACAGAAATTTCAGCCCTTGAAAAAGACGGTCGATACACCCTTACCGTTGATGGAGAACCACTTTTAATTACACTGGAGGAAGTAGATATTGCAGCTGACGATATCCCCGGCTGGAGCGTTGCAACCAAAGGAAGTCTTACAGTGGCGCTTGACATAACCATTACTGAACCCCTGAAGCAGGAAGGCGAAGCCCGGGAATTAGTAAATAGGATCCAAAACATAAGAAAAGATGCTGGATTTGAGCTTACCGACAGGATAAATGTAAAATGGACTGGCTCAGAAAATATTAAGGTTTCATTCGATGAGTTCAAACACTATATTTGCGCCGAAATTTTGGCAGATTCGCTGGAATGGGTGCCCGATTTGGCAGGTGGCACTGAAATTGAAGTGAATGATACCAAGCTAACGGTTCATGTAACCAAAAAGGAAGATTAACGATGGCGACAAAAAAACAACCCCCCAAAAAAACGGGCAAGTCCGTACCCGCTCCGAAAGCAAAATCAGCAGCTAAAGCCGCTCCCTCAGCAAAAAAACCTGCTGCAGGAAAAGTTGCGCCTAAAGCTGTAGCTAAATCTGTAAAACCTGCGGCAAAAGCAGCAGCACCCAAAAAAGAAGTAAAAGCCCCGGCAAAAGCAACTAAACCAGTAGCTAAACCTGCGGCCAAGCCAGCAAAACCTGCACCGGCAAAAGTTGTTTCAGCAAAAGTTCCGGCAAAAGCTGAAAAGCCAGTTCAAAAACCAGCAGCACCAGCAAAAGAAACAAAAAGCACAAAAATGCCGGCAAAAAAAGTAGAAGCACCAAAAGCAAAAAAAGCAGAAGCACCGGCACCAAAGAAAGCAGAAGTGCCTAAAGAGGATGTTTATGTAACACCACCTCCCCCTCAGAAGGCTCGCGAACCAAAAAAATCAGAGGTTCCCCCAAAACCAATAAAGGTTCCCAAGACTTCCGCCACGGGCAAAGTACCTTATGAGCCTGACTTTACGCATTCTGTACTTGATACACCTGTAAAGGAAGATACAACCAATGGTGCTCCGACTATGCGTTATAGCGATGGTGAGTTGATGGAATTTAGAAACCTGATACAGCGTAAACTTGATGCTGCTAAAAAAGAGCTTGCCTATTTACAGGGATTAATTACCCGTAAAGATGAGATGGGTGGCGATAATGATGACGGCCGTTACATGACAATGGAAGACGGTAGTCTTAGCATGGAGCGTGAGCAGCTAAGCCAAATGGCCAGCCGCCAGATAACTTTTATTGATCATCTCGAAAAAGCTTTGATGAGGATCGAGAATAAAACTTATGGCATCTGTCGCGTTACTGGTAAGCTTATTGAAAAAGCCCGCCTGCGTGCCGTACCTCATGCTACATTAAGCATGGAAGCTAAAGTTGGAAAAGCAAGAGCTGTATAATTTTCAATTTAGAATTAAAAATAATTTTAGCCGCCCTTGGGCGGCTTTTTCTATGTTTCTCAGGTAGTCTGTGTTGCCTGTATGGCTGTTAAAGCGATAGTGTAAACAATATCATCTACTAATGCACCTCTTGACAGATCATTTACCGGCTTACGCAAACCCTGCAGCATGGGGCCTACACTTACCACGTTAGCGCTGCGCTGAACGGCTTTGTAGGTAGTGTTGCCAGTATTAAGATCAGGAAATATAAATACATTGGCCTGCCCGGCAACAGGACTGTCGGGTGATTTTTGTTTACCGACACTTTCCACCGTAGCTGCATCATATTGAAGCGGACCATCAATTAAAATGTCAGGATCTTTTTCTTTTGCCAGGCGTGTGGCTTCTTTTACTTTCTCTACATCTGCCCCGGAACCCGAGGTGCCCGTTGAATAGGAGATCATTGCAACCTTAGGCTCAATTCCAAAAGCTTTTGCAGATTCTGCACTTTGAATAGCAATGTCAGCCAGTTCATCAGCAGAAGGATTAGGATTAACAGCGCAATCACCATATACATATACCTGGTCCGGCATCAGCATAAAGAAGACAGAAGAAACCAGTTTTGCGCCTGGAGCAGTTTTGATCAGTTGCAAAGCCGGCCTGATGGTATTGGCTGTTGTGTGTATAGCTCCTGATACAAGCCCATCCACCTCGTTTAACACTACCATCATGGTACCCAATACAACATTATCTCCCAGTTGGTCATCGGCCTGCTCCGCGGTTAGTCCTTTGCTTTTTCGCAGTTCCATCATAGGCGCTATATATTTATGCCTGATGACATCGGGATCCATTATCTCAAGAGTCGCCGGGAGTTGTACACCCTGTGCGTCAGCAATTTCGAGGATTATATCTTTTTTACCCAGTAATATACAATGAGCAATACCTTTCTCTTCACACATGGCTGCAGCAGTAATAGTACGTGGCTCTTGTCCTTCGGGTAATACGATTTTCTTTGAGGCATTTCGTGCAGCCTGTATCAATTGGTACCGGAATGCGGCTGGTGGCATGCGTTTTTCTGAAGGCTCACCAATTGCCATTTTCAAACTGTCCAAATTAATGTTCTCAGCCACATAATCTACTGCACGGGTAATACGGTCAATATCATCTACAGGAATGTGATCATCCATTTTACCCAAAAGATTGATCGTGTCAAAAGTGGTATGTTCCGTAAGAAGGATAGGGATCTTTTGAGTAAGTGCAGGGGAGCACAGGTTAACAATAGATTCTTTGGGAATAAAACCATTTGTCAACAGTAAACCTGCAACCGGCACTCCCCGCAGGACAGCAAGCGAAACAGCCATCAGTATATCATCACGGTCACCTGCAGTGATCACCAGGATTCCCGGACGTAAGCGGTCGGCAATATATTCGACCGAACGTGAAGCCACCATAATATCGTAGACCCTTGCATCTTTTATGTTTCCATTAAACAATACCTGGGATTTCAAATGATTGGCCATATCCAGCATTCTTGGTGCAGATAAAGTGTGCTCATAAGGAATAGCACCCAGGAAAGGCAGTCTGCCGGATTTAACTGTTTTGCTGATCGAAGAAATTTCCTGGTGCAATGCTCCCGCATTTGAGCCGGGTTCAGTTTTAGTAAGAATATATCCAGCAAAATTGGTTTTATCAATCCCGCCAAATTGTTGAACGGCCAGTTCGATTTGCTCAGCGATAGCAATCGTATTTAGATGATGTGCTGCCACTACCAGTATAATATCAGCCTGCAGGTTGCGGGATATCTCATAATTTAATGCAGACAAAACCGGTCTGTCCGGGTCTTGTGCAAGACCTTCTGCAATCGTTACATCATTGCCAATAGCAGCCTGCTGAAATAATGTAACCAGTTCTTCCATTAACAGATCTTTTTTCCCTTCTGAAAGTAGTTTTTCTGCATGGTCAATATGCATTGGTTCGGGTGTTTGTACACCAAATAATTTTTCCGCAAAATGGCGGGAACGTTCAGCATCCTGCCCCAGGTATAAGGTATCAGCAAGAGGTTTAATAAACCCTGTTTTCAATCCCAGCCTTTCAAAGGCACGTACAGTTCCCAGCGATACTGAAGTTAATGAAGCTTCTAAGCCAACCGGGGTAAGGTAATATGTTTTCATAGCAAGAATGTCTTTGTAAAAGTTGATGTTGTTACAGCAATGCAGCCGTTTCCATCGCAATCATTAATTCTTCATTTGTATTTATTACAATTGCTTTTGCAGTGTCACTTGTTGTAATAATGCCTTGTGTTCCGCCTACAGCAGCTTCATTTTTTTCTGCGTCTGTTTTATATCCTAGAACTTTTAAATGTTCCAATACCATTCCACGGATCATTGAGGAATTTTCACCTATACCTCCTGTAAATACCAGGGCATCCACATGTGGTAATGTTACGGTTAAAGCTCCAATATATTTTGCGAGGCGGTATGCAAATATTTTCAGGGCCAGTTGTGCGCCTTCATGTCCTTTAACAGCCGCATTCTGCAATTCACGTACATCGCTTGACAGGTTGGAAAGTCCTAACAGCCCGCTTTTTTTATTTAAAATGTCTGTGATCATCTCCGTTTCCAGGCCGAGTACCTTGCCTATATAAGGATACAAACCAGGATCAATATCACCTGACCGTGTACCCATTACCAACCCTTCCAGCGGTGTAAATCCCATTGTGGTATCAATGCTCATGCCATTCAATATTGCGGCGGCACTTGCGCCGTTGCCAAGATGCACTGTAATAAACGCACTGTTATTTAATGGAAGTTGCAGCAGTTCAGCTGCCTGCTTTGCAACATACTGGTGGCTGGTGCCATGAAATCCATAACGTCTTACACCATGGTCTTTATAAAGGGTTACCGGAACCGCATACAGGTATGCGTAGTCAGGCAATGTTTGATGAAATGCTGTATCGAAAACAGCCACCTGTGGCAGGTGTGGTGCAGCTTCTATGGCAACACGTATACCCAGCAGGTTAGCGGGGTTGTGCAATGGTGCAAAAGCAATACAGTCTTCGATAACCCGGATGACCTCATCATTAATGATCGTAGCAGCTTTAAATTTCTCTCCGCCATGTACGACCCGGTGCCCGATCGCTGTAATGAGATGAGACAGGTCTTTCTGCTTTAAAACTTTCAGTAAACTTTGCATGGCTGCTGCATGATCATTTCCATCGAGGGCAATATCTTCTTTAATGCCATCATGCTTTATATGCATAGCAGCATTGTCAAGTTGCAATCTCTCTGCTATACCAGTTATAATAGTTGTATTGGCAGAAATATTGATCAGCGAAAACTTAATAGATGAACTTCCGCTGTTTATTACTAAAACTATTTTTTTCATGCAGGGTTAATTGTAAAAATGTTAAGCGTCAATGTTTTTGTTAATGTTGCGTGTAGGTTTTTATTGAGCTATAAGTAGAAGTCCTTTTCAATTTCCCAGGTGAAGGGCTGCGTAAATGTGTTTAGAGTTTTCACTTCTTTAAGATTAAAAGTTCGCCATTTTACATCTTGTTTGTCATTTGAGAAATTACCTGTTGCAATTTTTACTTTTTTTGTTAAGAAGTTGTAGCTCCGATCTTCGGTATCGCCTGAGCCACGATTTGCAGAATTATAGTCCGCTCCTATAAGTTGGAATTGCTTGTTTTGGTAACGAAACTTATAGTAGTTGGTTGACATTTCCCAACTTCCCATACTCATCCAAATTCGAAAGTCAATTTGCAAAACTTTGTTTGCAATTGAAATGTTTTGAAAAGGATCATCCATAATTGGATTATCATGAGGGAGTATAAAGGAATTGTTTTGCTCTATTAAATTATATCGGTTTGTCTTTGCGCTATAAAAACCGATTACTAAAATTCTGGGTTGAGTTATTATTGTGTCGTTGTATTCAGGTGCGAACGAGGCCTCATGTTTGATGAATGTCACACTGTCGATGTGCTGCAATACAATTGCGAAGTCATTTAATTTATCGTTGTTTAAGTCGCCTTTTGCGGAGTCGAGCAGTGTCCAGCCAATAGGTATAAAGTCCGATATATTTTGTCCGGTGTTCTTTACAATTGGATATGAAAAGTCTTGCCCCGAAACAAGCCCAACTCTTAATAGAAATGTTATAGTTAGCAAAGGTCTCATAAAGGTCGTAACGTTAGGGGGACTTGTGTTCCCCTTAAGTGGGCATGTCTTTCTAAAACAGGAAACAAATTTTATTTAATTCCGTACTGTACGTCTCCTACTTAAATTCCTGCATATCTACCAGCCTCTTGTAAATACCACCTTGTGCGAGTAATGAATCATGAGTGCCCCGTTCGGCTATTTCACCTTTTTGCAATACAATAATTTCATCGGCGTGGCGGATAGTACTTAAGCGATGGGCAATTACGATCGTTGTCCTGTCTTTCATTACATTATTGATGGCATCCTGCACCAGGCGCTTTCCAGCACAGTGGGATCCGAAGCTTGGAATTCACGTGACTTGAAGTCGCGGCCGCACTGACCCTATAGTGAGTCGTATTAATTTAAATCATACCAACATGGTCAAATAAAACGAAAGGCTCAGTCGAAAGACTGGGCCTTTCGTTTTAATCTGATCGGCACGTAAGAGGTTCCAACTTTCACCATAATGAAA